>Ga0068853_100000197_pt1 | contig 42626 bp, 30 predicted proteins | sample KBSCornC32_FD_65655 | JGI IMG/M metagenome (GOLD analysis project Ga0068853, IMG submission 65655) | Corn rhizosphere microbial communities from Kellogg Biological Station, Michigan, USA - KBS Corn C3-2 | ecosystem: Host-associated > Plants > Roots > Rhizosphere > Soil ... | reverse complement strand
ACTACCTGTACAATATCCAGGAAGCCTATACGCACTATATCCGTCAGTACAATATCCGCACCCTTTTTATAGACGTCAGCAATGCCGATTTTCTGGGCAACGAGGCGCACCTTAAAGTCGTCCTCGACGCACTGGAACAGGACCATGACGAGGGTCAGCATTATTTTACCTTACCCTGACCGGACGGAGTCCGGTCCCAATATTTATTGAAAAAGTATGGCAGAACCACGCAAAACAGCACTGGAAATATTACGAATCACCGAGTATCGCAATTTTATCATCGCCCGTTTCTTTTACGTCATGGCGCTTCGCATGGTGACGACCATCATCGGCTGGCGCATTTATGAGATCACCCACAACCCGTTCGCCATCGGGCTGATCGGGCTTTCGGAATTCCTGCCCGCCTTCTGCCTCGCCCTCTATGCGGGACATGTGATCGACAAGAGCGACAAGCGGGCGCTGCTGCTGACGACGACCACCTTCTATCTGGTCTGCGTCGGCGGGCTGATCACCCTGTCGGCGACATCCGTGATCCAGTCCCTCGGCAGCCACTGGATCCAGTGGCTGATCTATATCACCATCTTTCTGACCGGCGTGATCAGGGCATTTGCCGGACCAACGATGAACGCCATTGTAGCCCAGATCGTCCCGCGCGAAGAGTTGCCCAGCGCCGTCACTCTCAATTCGAGCGCATTCCTTACCGCCAGCGTCATCGGGCACGCGACGGGGGGATTTCTGATCGCGAAGACCACCTACGTTCACTCCTTTATCGTAGTGGCCATTTATGTCGGTATCGCCCTCTATTTCCTGTCTAAGCTCCTGCCCAAGCAGATCATGGTCACCAATTCCGAGCGGAGGACATGGGACAGCATACTGGACGGTCTGCGCTTTGTCTGGAGGACCCGCGAAGTGCTCGGGGCGATGGCGCTGGACCTGTTTGCCGTGCTCTTTGGCGGCGCCGTCGCGATGATCCCGGTCTTTGCCCGGGACATTCTGCAGGTCGGCGCTATCGGCTTTGGCTGGCTCAACGCCGCATCCGACATCGGGTCGATGACGACCATCGCGATACTGACCCTTCGTCCGCTGCGCCACAAGCAGGGATTGCGGCTGATGTATGTCGTGGCCGGCTTCGGCGTCTGCATCATCCTCTTCGGCCTATCGCGCTGGTACCTGCTTTCCTTCCTGGCGCTGCTGGCCAGCGGACTGCTCGATGGAGTGAGCGTCGTGATTCGCGGAACGATCCTCCAGCTGAAGACACCCGACGAGATGCGGGGCCGCGTATCCGCCGTCAATTCGATGTTCATCAATTCCAGCAACGAGCTGGGGCAGTTCGAGAGCGGGGTGATGGCCAGGCTGATGGGAGTCGTGCCTTCCGTCGTTTTCGGCGGCTGTATGACCATCGGAATAGTTGTCGCCACCTGGTTCAGAGCACCGAGCCTTCGCGAGATGGAGTATTAATTATATTTCCTTTTTGGATTTCTGGCGGTATGAAATACCGAAACTATCCGGATCGATCTTTTTCTGGAGCTGACCCTATAAAGAATTAAAAAAGGGAAAGTTGAAAGTGGGGCTTCTTTATAGTTTTTATAACGAGTGGGAAACCTATCAGGGTCTTTCTCTACGTCCCTGATACGTGCAATCAATTCCGCAAGGAATCTTTCCCCAAGTCCAAGTGATCTTTCTTCATACCATTCCCAAGAGAAAGCGACTTCCTTTTGAGCACGAGTTGATAAAATACTGGAATAACCCGGCTTATTTTCCATGCCTTTTCTTACGCAGTTTGTCTATGGATGCTTCAAGCTGACCTACAGTCACCCCCTTATCTTTTCCTGACTCCAACGCTTCATAACGATGATCCAATTCAGCTACAAAGGATTTATCCTTCCACCATTCTATAGTCTCTTCGATCTCACTTTCCAGTAAACTATATATGGCATAGAGTTTTTTGTCGTCAGCAACCCGGATATAATCATATAGTTTGTGCCTAATAGCAGCACGATCATTTGGACTCATATTCGTACTATTAGCTACAAAGTTAGCCTTTACGTTCAAAAAACAAAATCCGGTAGTGTTTCAGGTTCGATTTAATTGTGCCTGAGCGGGTTAGTAAAATGCGGGTTAAAAAACGGTCCTTATTATGAATAGTTCCGCCTATATTGGTTACTAAAATTCTAACAGTATGTGGGACGCATTAAAAGATTGTATGAATTCATTCCTAGGGGCAGTTGCTCTTTTTCTATCACTATTCTTTATTCCAGAAATACGGAGAAAAAAACTGTTTATTTTTGGGGTAAGTATTTTATGCGCTGGATTAATCTGGCTTGGTATTGACAAAATTAGCAGAGATATTCAAAAGGATCGTAATCATGAACAGCAGCGACAATTGGATTCTCTGCAAATTGTTTCTCTCAAATCTGATATAAAATCATTATCGGAAAGCTATAAAAAAGATACTACTCGTTTTGCAGATTTTAAAAAGCAATTGGAATCAGATTTTCACATAAAAGATTCCGGGAATATCCCCGTTCAAATTCACAATTATAAACCCATCTTCAATACCCACATAAACAAGGCAGATCGAGTCAAAATCGGTTAGGGAATTGCGTTTATTGATCCAGCAACGCCAGATATTCTTGCGAAGAGTCTCTCTTTACTTTTAACTAATATATTCACTTTATCCGCCATAACAATTCCCCTTGCCCTAAGGCTCTTGAAGTCTTTGTTATAATACTGTGAGATGTTTACATCGCCATTTTCTCCCGTTGCTTTAAAAATTTCATCCCTTTCAGGATTGCCAATTTCCAATATAGCGCCAGGCGGAAGTTTATATAGCGAGTATATGGGAATATAAGGTTTGTCAAAATAAATGGTGATGTCTACATTGAAAGATGGGGAAGTCTTTTTTGGGCCAAATGTATAGACCGTTGAATAAATGCCATTTGTGTCTTGGGTAGTAGTCGATTTATAGAGATAAATTGAATCCGCAACATTTTGAGAAATGGTCAACTGTCCGATAAAAACTGTATCTGCTTTTAAAATGATTGTTTGCCCTCCGTTAATGGTTACTTTACCAGCGGTATCAATTCTGGTGTTAAACTGCTTTTTTTGAGCATAAGATAAAATGTTAGATAATAATAAAAGAGTTATAGCGAGAATTTTTTGCATTTCTCAAAATACATCATCCATTACAAAGAATTGCATTGTAAAAACACCTCCAAATTTGTGAAAAAGACCCTCTTTTTGTTGTGAAACGTTATGTCCAACTTGATTTTATCTGATTGTCAACACATTAATAGTTTTGGATTGCTGAAAGTAGCAAACAAAAATTCTGGATTTGCTTAATAATTCAAATACAAATGACCACCAAGCCATTGAGAACCAGAAACTTGCTAAAAAATGCCAGAATAGGTCAAAACAGGACACAGAATGTATCGATTCCGAGACAATTGAAAACACGCCATTTTTTCAAAGTTTTGATTATCAACCAAATGTAAAAAAGGCATTTTTTTAGCTCGGCGAGGATATGCTAAAGAACTATCTCAGGACTGCCATTCGCAGCCTTTGGAAGAATAAGTCGTTCTCCGCCATCAATATCCTCGGGCTGTCTGCGGGGCTTGCCGTTTGTCTGCTGATCACGCTGTATGTAGTGGACGAGACCAGCTACGACAAATACAACCTCAACGCCAGCCGGATCTACCGCCTGCACGCCAATATCTTTTTCAACAATACCCTTTTCAATGCCGCCACGAGTCCCCGGCCGCTGGGGCCGGCTCTGACAAAAGACTACCCGCAGATCGAACAGATGACGCGGGTCGTTCCTCAGAGCAGCATCCTGGTGAAAAAAGGTAACGACAATATCCAGGACCACCAGGCCGCTTTCGTGGACTCCAGTTTTTTCAGCGTGTTCACCATCGCCGCCGTTCAGGGCGATCTTAGGACGGCGCTTGACGCGCCCAACGCCATCATTATCGACGAGAGCACGGCCATGAAATATTTCAATAGCACCGATGTAGCCGGTCAGACCCTTTACATCGATAATACGACGCCATGCAAGGTCACGGCGGTGATAAAGGACCTGCCGCAGACATCCCATTTCCACTTCCATTTTCTACGGCCTATGCGTGACTCCTACCAGGGCGCCAAAGACGACTGGCTGACGAATTTCACCTGCACCTATATCCTGTTGAGACCGGGTGTCAGCAGGGCCGCCATGCAGGCGCACGTCGATCAGACCACCCGTACATACCTGTACAAACAGCTGGAAGGACTTCTGCACGTCTCTGCAGATGACATGAAGAAGTCGGGTTCACATTTCAGGTACGATCTCATGCCGCTGAGGGATATCCACCTCCATTCGGACCTGACATTCGAGATAGAGGCCAATGGCAACAGTGCCTATGTATACAGCTTTTCCGTTATCGCCGCACTGATCCTTCTGATCGCCTGCGTGAATTTTATGAATCTGTCGACGGCCCGCAGCGCCAACCGGGCAAAAGAGGTCGGGATCAGAAAAGTGGCGGGTTCTTCGAAAGGCAACCTCGTCATCCAGTTCCTCACCGAGTCGATGCTTCTGAGTCTGGTGGCCATGCTGCTTGCATATGCGCTGACGGTGCTGCTATTACCTGTGTTCGACCAGCTGGCCGGCAAACAGCTGCAGGCAAACACGCTGTTGTCACCGTTGTTCCTGGCCGTCTCGCTCGCTCTGGTCCTTCTCGTCGGCTTTCTTGCCGGCAGCTATCCGGCCCTTTATCTGTCGTCCTTTCAACCCATCCAGGTACTGAAAAGCCGGATCGCCGCCGGCTTTAAGAGCAGCCGGCTGCGCAGCTCGCTCGTCGTATTCCAGTTCAGCATTTCCATCGTGCTGATCATCGGCACCATCGTTATCTACAATCAGCTGAGCTATATCCGAAGCAGAAGTACGGGTTATACGCGGGAACAGGTGCTGGTCCTGCACGACGCCTATCACCTGGGAAACAATATAAAAGCATTCCGGCAGCAGCTGCTGCAGCAGTCGGGCATCAATAACGTCACCATTACCGGAGGGCTCCCCACATCCGAGCCGGGCAGTCTCAATCAGATGGGTTGGTTCCGGGATGCTTCGATGGACGCCAAAAGAGGGGTCATTCTCACCAGCCTGCGTGTGGACGAGCGGTATATTCCCACCCTAAAGATGCAGATGGTACAGGGAAGAAATTTTTCACAGGAATTCCTGTCGGACAGCTCTGCCGTTGTCATCAACGAGTCGGCGGCCAGGTTGCTTGGGATCACGGACCCGCTGAATGTGCAGCTCTACCGCCCCGACTACGAAAGTAATAATATGACCAATGTCCGTGCCCATCACGTGATCGGCGTGGTGAAGGATTTCAACTTCAGCACGATGCACGAGAAAATAGGCCCGCTCATCATGCAGCTTGCGGACGACTGGAACAATATTGCGATCGCTGTCAACCCCGGGAATATTTCTTCGCAGATACGACAGATAGAAGGTCAGTGGCAGCGGATGGCGCCGGGCATGCCGTTCAGCTATAGTTTTATGGACAGCGATTTCGACAAATTATATCATGCAGACCAGAAGACGGGCAGGCTGTTCATAACATTTGCCGTTTTTGCGATCCTGATCGCCTGTCTGGGGCTGTTCGGGCTGGTGACCTATGCGGCGGAACAACGGACGAAGGAGATCGGTATCCGGAAAGTACTGGGAGCTCCCGTTGGCGGGATCGTGGTGCTGCTTTCGCGGGATTTTGCGAGACTGGTACTGATCGCATCGCTGATCGCCTTTCCCCTGGCCTGGTGGACGATGAACAAATGGCTGGAAACCTTTGCCTACCGGGTGGCTATCGGATGGTGGGTCTTTCTCATCGCCGGAGCACTGGCGCTCGGGATCGCCCTGCTGACGGTAAGTTTCCAGACCGTTCGCGCCGCGCTGGCCAATCCGGTGAAAAGCCTGAAAACGGAGTAACCTATTCCAGGTTCGGGCGTCTTATTGAATACAAAATCTTGCCGGCATGCTAAAGAACTACCTCAAGACTGCCCTGCGCAATCTTTGGAAGAACAAGGCCTTCACAGCCATTAATATTGTGGGTCTGGCGGCTGGTCTTGCCGTCTGCCTGCTGATCGTGCTTTATGTCTCCGACGAGCTCAGCTATGACCGGTATAATCCCAACGCCGAACGCATCTACCGGTTGGATGCGGACATCTATTTCAACAACACCCAGTTCAGTTCGGCCGCATCGCCCAAGCCGATGGCGCCCGCGCTGGCAAAAGACTATCCGCAGGTAGAGCAGATGGTTCGAATCATCTCCGACGGGAATATCCTGGTGCGAAAGGGCAACGACAATATCCAGGACCACAAGGTCGCCTATGCCGACTCCACTTTTTTTAAGGTCTTTCCCCTCCCGATGGTACAGGGCGATGCCGCTACCGCCCTCATCGAACCCCACTCCATCGTCATCGACGAATCTACCGCCCGCCGCTATTTTGGCCGTACCGACGTCATGGGCAAGACGCTCTATGTGAACAATAGTACTACCTGCAAGGTCACCGGGGTCATAAAAGATATCCCCCGTCAGTCGCATTTTCACTTCGCCTTTATCAGGCCCCTGCGCGACATCGGCTATCAGGACGATTTGCAGGACTGGCTCAGCAACAACTGCCAGAGCTATATCCTGCTGAAGCCCGGCGTATCGGGGGCATTCCTGCAACAGAGTGTCGACCAGACCGTGAACACCTACCTCAACCGTCAGCTGGAAGCCACCCTGCACACGAGCGTCCACGCGATGAACAGCACCGGCGGCCATATCAAATATCACGTGACGGCCGTGCCGGATATCCACCTGCACTCGAACCTTTCCTACGAGATCGAGCCCAACGGGAATATCAGCTATGTCTATATCTTCTCGGTCATCGCGGCGCTGATCCTATTGATCGCCTGCGTGAACTTTATGAACCTGTCGACCGCCCGCAGCGCCAACCGCGCGAAGGAAGTTGGGATCAGAAAAGTGGCGGGCTCTTCGAAGGGCAACCTGATCGTCCAGTTCCTCGTCGAGTCCATCGTGCTCAGCCTGATCGCGCTGGTGCTGGCCGTCAGCATCGCTGCGCTGCTGCTCCCCGTATTCGACCAGCTGGCAGGCAAGGCGATCACGACCGGAACCCTTTTCTCTCCCCGTCTGCTGTTGACGGCCATTGCGCTCGTCCTCGTCGTCGGATTCATCGCTGGCAGCTATCCGGCTTTTTATCTTTCCTCTTTCCAACCGATAAAAGTGCTGAAGGGAAGCCTGTCTACCGGCTTCAGGAGCAACTGGCTTCGCAGCAGCCTCGTCGTCTTCCAGTTCAGCATCTCCATCATGCTGATCATCGGTACGATCGTCATCTACAACCAGCTGGGCTATATCCGCAACAGGCAGATCGGCTACAACCGTGACCAGGTGCTGGTCCTCCACAATACCTACAATATGGGGGACAAAATAAAGACCTTCCGGCAGCAGCTGCTGCAGCTGTCCGGCGTACGCAACGCCACGATCACCGGCAACCTGCCTACCGCCGACCCTGCCGGCTTTAATCAGCAGGGCTGGTTCCGGGACCCGTCTTTTGACGCCAAACGCGTGATCATCTTCACGACCTTTTATGTCGACGAAAGATATATCCCCACGCTTGGCATGCAGCTATCAAAAGGCAGGAATTTTTCCGAAGAATTCAAATCCGACAGCTCGGCGATCATTCTGAACGAGTCGGCGGCGGCCCTGCTGGGCGTAAAAGACCCGCTGAATATGCAGCTCTACCGACCCGGTAACAATGAGATGACCAAGGTACTTCCCTATCACGTCGTGGGCGTGGTAAAAGACTTCAACTTCAGCACGATGCACCAGAAGGTCGGTCCGCTCGTCATAACGCGCGGCGAGCACTGGGGGAATATAGCGCTGTCTGTAAGCACGCATGATCTCCCCTCCCTGATCGGCCAGGTAGAGACCAAATGGAAGACGATGTCCGCGGGCATGCCATTCCATTATTCGTTTATGGACAATGATTTCAATAATCTCTATACCGCCGAGCAGCAGACGGGCAAACTGTTCATAACATTTGCCGTTTTTGCGATCCTGATCGCCTGTCTTGGATTGTTCGGGCTGGTTACCTATGCGGCGGAGCAGCGGACGAAGGAGATCGGTATCCGGAAAGTACTGGGGGCAAGGGTCGGCACGATCGTCGTACTGCTCTCGCGCGATTTTACACGGCTGGTGCTGATCGCGTCGCTGATCTCATTTCCTCTGGCATGGTGGGCGATGAATAAATGGCTCGGGAGCTTTGCCTACAGGGTGTCTATTGGCTGGTGGGTGTTCGTTATCGCCGGAGCGCTTGCGCTCGGGATCGCGCTGGTGACGGTGAGTTTTCAGACTATTCGCGCGGCGCTGGCCAATCCGGTGAAGAGTTTGAAAACGGAGTGAGCGCTTATTTATCAGCCGCGATCAGTCGCTCCAGAACAAAATAAACAATGGGACAAAAAGTCGAGTTCTTCTGTGTAACGGCGGGCCGGCGGACCAGGACGTCCTCGTCGGTGTACGGGAACCGCTCGCAGTCGGAGGGGCGTACCTCATAGATGCTGCAGTAGTTGTCGGCGCCGAGAAAGGGACAGGGTGTCGACTTTACTACATAGTCGCCGTCGTCGTCGAGGCGGAGGTAGCGTTCGATGAGGTCGCTCTCTTTTATTTTCAGATGACGGGAGATGCGTTTGATGTCAGGCGTCTTAAAACGGGGGGAATAGTTCTTACAGCAATTTGCGCATTTGAGGCAGTCGATCTTTTGGAATGCTTCTTCGTGAAGTTCGGGCAGCTGCGCGAGGACGCGGTTGCGTTGAGCGGGTTTGGCGGCCTTTTCGAGGAAACGCCGGTATTCTTTTTGCCGGTCGCCCGACTTCTTTTCCCAGTTATGCAATAAATCACTCATATCTAAATAGAACCCTCTACGTCATTGACATTATCACCTGATTAACAATAGCAAGGTACAACAATCCGTTAATTGCTTTATTTTTATATGGTGGAAAGCCTCAGAGAAACAATCCTAATCCTCGTAAGTAGCCCGATATACCTAATTATTATAGGGCTGGAAGTATTTTTAAGCAACTACAAGCACGAAGATCATCATCACGGGTCTTCGGGTTCGCGTCCGAAGACGTATACCTGGAGCGATACCCTGACCAATGTTTACCTTATGCTGCTCAACGGCGGCATCGACCTGCTCTTCAGGGGTGTTTATCTCCTGATCCTGACCGTCTGTTACAGGCATCACTGGATATCGATCACCAACGTTTTCTCGTATTGGTTTTTGTTGCTGCTGTCGGAAGACTTCCTTTATTACTGGCTGCACCGCTGGGACCATGAGATCCGGCTGTTCTGGGCGGTACACGTCACGCACCATTCTTCCGAGCGCCTGAATTTCACGGTCGGTTTCCGGTCGTCCGTTTTTCAGCCGCTATACCGCTTCGTTTATTTTATTCCGCTGGCGCTGCTGGGTTTTAAACCGCTGGACATCCTATTTATGTATTCGGCCACCCAGATATGGGGCATTTTTGTGCATACCGAGCTGATCGGAAAGATGGGATGGCTGGAATATATCCTCGTGACCCCTTCGCACCATCGGGTACACCACGCCAGCAACCCCCGCTATCTCGACAAGAATATGGGCATGTTCCTGATCATCTGGGACCAGTTGTTCGGAACGTTTCAGCCCGAGCTGGGGCCCGAAGAATATCAGCCCACCAAATACGGACTGACCAAGCCCCTCGAAAGCGCGGGTCCTGTCAATATCATCTTCCACGAATGGAAGGCCATCGGGAACGACCTTGTCCGGAAAGACATCGGGTGGAGGGAGAAATGGAACTATGTCTTTGGCCCTCCCGGGTGGAGTCATGACGGCAGCCGGCAGACAAGTGAACAAATGCGCGAAGCTGAAGCGCTTGAGTCACTGGATTTTGCGCCAGATCCTCAATTTTAATTTCGTTTTAATATATTCCATTCCCATTTTTTGGGTTTGCCTGGTATTTTTGTATCAGCAATTCATTCATGCCTTACGCACGAATAGTTTAGCATTCAATTTTTAGGGTTTAGGGGTTTTTAAGAAAAAAGGCCAGTCCCAATTTGTCAAAGTAGGGACGGCCTTTTTTCATTTAATGTCCTTGAACCGGCCGCCGGCCGGTTTGGAAAGGCCAGTCCCAATTTGTCAAAGTAGGGACGGCCTTTTTTCATTTAATGTCCTTGAACCGGCCGCCGGCCGGTTTGGAAAGGCCTTTCGACCAGCTCAGACCGGTACTCGTCACCAGTTAGTCACACCTACTCCACAGGGCAGCCTTTTTGCACTATTTATCCTTACTTAATTGTAACTTTGCACCTTCCAAAACTGGACGCAGTCCAGTTCGTGTACGAGGCCCAAAGGCCGAAGTACACAGATATTTGTGGTGTTGTGCAAAAAAATTATTTTTTCGGTAATTTTTTTGCACAGTTCAATTGGAAACGGTCAACCCTCCTCTAATATGAATCTATTCGAACAACAGGCCAATGAATTTGCGGGCCGTCATATCGGTCCTAATGAAAAAGAGACAGCAAACATGCTGAAAACCATCGGAGTAAGCACTCTTGATGAACTGATCGACCGGACCATTCCGGCTTCGATACGCAGCAGAAAAAAATTGAATATCTCCGCCGCTATGAGCGAGCACCAGTATCTTGGCTCGCTGCGTCAGGTAGCGGCTCAGAACAAGGTATTCAAGTCCTATATCGGACAGGGCTACTATGACACGATAGTCCCCAGCGTCATCCTCCGCAACGTTTTTGAGAACCCAGGCTGGTATACCCAGTACACTCCCTACCAGGCGGAGATCTCCCAGGGGCGTCTCGAAAGCCTCCTGAACTTCCAGACCATGGTATCCGACCTGACAGGACTTCCCCTGGCCAATGCCTCTCTTCTGGACGAGGGTACGGCGGCGGCGGAAGCCATGACGATGTTCTTCAACGGGAAGAACAGGGACCACGACCACGTAACCACGCCAAAATTCTTTGTTGACAGCAACATATTCGCGCAGACAAAGGACATCCTGCTGACCCGCGCTCAGCCGATCGGCATCGAGCTCGTGACCGGAGACTTCCGAAAGGCATCCCTCGATGCCTCCTATTTCGGAGCGATCGTTCAATATCCCGACAGCAACGGGGCCGTCCATGACTATCGTCAGTTCATCCAGCAGGCGCACGCGGCCGGAGCATACGTGGTGATGGCCACCGACCTGCTTGCGCTGACCCTGCTGACGCCTCCCGGCGAACTGGGGGCGGACGTAGCCGTAGGCTCTACTCAGCGTCTTGGTGTGCCGATGGGATTTGGTGGGCCTCACGCCGCCTTCTTCAGCGCCAGAGACGATTTCAAACGCAGCATACCGGGCCGTATCATCGGCGTAAGCGTAGACGCCCAGGGCAACCGCGCGCTGCGGATGGCACTGCAGACCCGCGAACAGCATATCAAACGGGAGAAAGCGACGTCCAATATCTGCACCGCGCAGGCGCTGCTGGCGAATATGTCTGCCATGTTTGCCGTCTTTCATGGCCCCGAAGGCCTGACCAATATCGCCAAACGCGTCAGCCTGCTGACCCGGACCCTGGCGGGCGAGCTGGAAGCGCTCGGCTTTACCAATACAAATACCTCTTATTTCGATACTATCCGGATCCCGGTGAAGAATCCGGATGCACTGCGGCAGCTGGCCGAAGCATCGGGAATAAACTTCTATTATTCCGGCGGCTCCGTCGGCATCACGCTGGACGAGACGACGGCACAAGAGGACGTGGTCAACATCCTCTCTGTCTTTGGACAGCTGGCCGGCACCGACCTGGTGAGCGCCACTTTCGACATGGACGACAGGCTTACCAATATACCGTCCTCCGTCACCCGCACTTCGGAATTCCTGACGCACCCCGTGTTCAACACCTATCACAGTGAGACCAAGATGATGCGTTATCTGAGGAGCCTCGAGGTGAAAGATCTTTCCCTGAATACGTCCATGATCTCTCTGGGGTCGTGTACGATGAAGCTGAATGCCGCCAGCGAACTGATACCGGTGAGCTGGCCCGAATTTGGCGGGCTCCACCCGTTCGCACCTGCGGACCAGTGGAAAGGCTACCGGCAGATACTGACCGAGCTGGAAAACGCGCTGAGCGAGATCACCGGTTTTGCAGCCACCTCCCTCCAGCCCAACAGCGGCGCCAACGGAGAATACGCGGGGCTGATGACGATACGCGCCTATCATGCCGCCAACAATGGGGGACACCGCGACGTCATGCTGATCCCGATATCCGCTCACGGCACCAACCCTGCAAGCGCGGTAATGGCGGGCATGAAGGTCGTTGTGGTAAAGAGCGACGATGACGGTCATATCGACATCGAAGACCTGAAGGCAAAAGCGGTCCAGTACAAAGACCAGCTGGCGGGTCTGATGGTGACCTATCCCTCCACGCACGGGGTATTCGAAGAAAGCATAAAGGATATCTGCAAGGCCATCCATGACAATGGCGGTCTGGTATATATGGACGGCGCCAACATGAACGCCCAGGTGGGGTTGACGAGTCCCGGACTCATCGGGGCGGACGTCTGCCACCTCAACCTGCACAAGACCTTTGCTATCCCGCACGGCGGGGGTGGTCCCGGCATGGGCCCCATCTGCGTCAATGAAAAGCTGAAGCCGTATCTGCCCAGCCATGTGCACGCTGCGGACGTCGAAGTAAGAGCCTCCAGCAATGGCAAGGCCGCTTCGGGGACACAGGGCCACGCCGTTTCGGCTGCACCTTTCGGTTCGGCCAGCATCCTGCTCATCAGCTATGCCTATATCAAGATGCTGGGTGCTGAAGGCGTAACCAACGCAACGCGGTACGCCATCCTGAACGCCAACTACATGAAGGCGAGACTGGAGAAGAAATACAAGACCCTCTACAGTGGCGCCAACGGCACCTGCGCCCACGAGTTCATCGTCGACCTGCGCCCCTTCAAGGCGAGCGCCGGCATCGAAGCCGAAGACGTGGCCAAGCGCCTGATGGACTACGGCTTCCACGCCCCTACCCTCAGCTTCCCCGTCCCCGGAACGATCATGATCGAGCCGACGGAAAGCGAGGACAAGGCCGAGCTGGATCGTTTTTGCGACGCGATGCTGAGCATCTATGAAGAGATCCAGGCCATCGAAGACGGCAAGGCCGACAAGAACGACAATGCACTGAAGAACGCGCCCCATACGCAGCACGTCATCTGCGCCGACGAATGGAAGCACGCTTACTCCCGGAACCAGGCAGCTTTCCCGCTGCCCTATGTAAAGGACAGCAAGTTTTGGCCCAGCGTCGCGCGGGTAAACAATACCGTTGGTGACCGAAACCTTATCTGCACCTGCGAGCCGGTCAGCTCCTATGCGGAAGAGGCGGTAGCCAATTAAAGGCGGTAGTCAACTAAAAAATTGTCGTCAGCTAAATAACCAGGAGCCCCGGACCAATCCGGGGCTTTTCCGATACTATACCCATCCCATTTTTTTATAGGCATCATACCCGATGCGAAGGGCGTCGTCGATCTGCGCCAGCAGCGGCGGGTCTGTTTTTTTGATATGAAAACAGGCCTTGCCCTTCAGCGTTTTCAGCAGCTCGGGCTTCAGCTGACGGCGGACGGGCTCATTCATATATACCGGCATATAGTAGAAGCCCACATAGCCTTTCTGGATCAGCATGCTGACAAACCATAGTTCGTCGCGTCGCCGGCCTTCAATGACAACGGGCTTGTTGGTGACGAGCGCGACCTGGCCATCCGTTCCTCCCCTGAGTACGAGGGAGCCCTTTGCATAGGGCATCATCAGCCGTTTGATCTCGTCGAAGACGAGGGTGAGTCCGGGCTGGCCGCCCGACTTGTCGGAATATTTGATCCCGAGGCCCCGGTCCGTGGTCGCGGAGACTTTCGGTTTTGAAACCCTGGGTGATTTAGCCATAGTTAGGAGTGTTTCCTAAATTTCGGAAAAATTTTCGCTTGTTAACCTGGCCCGTTCACCGATTTTGTTCGGAAGATTCGTTGATGCGCCGGAAATTTGGAAAATAAAATTCCGCTGATGAAAACTCCCCTTCTCTCTTCCCGAAAATGGATGATCGCCCTGGCCACCTGCAGCATTTTTGCCAGCTGCGGCCACAAGCTGGCGCCCCTCGGCCACTATCAAAGCACGCCCGTTGCGGCAGACGGCCGGCTCAACGACTGGAAGCAGCCGCTGCGTTTCAACTATCCCAACTATCCGATCCAGTACAATATCACCAGCGATGACAAAGACCTGTATATCTGCGTCGCCACCGGCGACGAAGAGACCCAACTGCGGATGCTTAGGGCCGGTATGACGATCTGGTTCGACCCGAAAGGAGAAAAGAACAAGACTATTGGACTTTTCTTTCCTATCCGGAAACAGCCCGATCCCGCGCAATACCGCGGCCGCGGCAGTTATACGGACGGCAGCGGCGACTATGCCGGCCGCGGCAGGACCGTCAGTCAGGAAACCAGGAATGCGGAGCTGCTGCTGCAATCCAACTACTACAATACCACGGGCTTCCTGAATATGGAGAACGGTCAGTTCGGTATAACCGATACCACCAGCCCTATCCGGCTGGCGATAAAGAACGACGACAGGGACAGCCTGCTGGCGTATGAGCTAGTCGTTCCCCTCCGGAATGTGCTCGGCCCCAAATGGATGGCGAAGGCTGCCAAAAATCAGCTCAGCATCAACCTTGCGCTCAACTCCACGCCCGCCGCAGGCGGTGGTTATCGCGGAGGAAGACCCGGAATGGGAGGCATCGGGATACGGGGTATGGGAGGCATGCGGGGCATGGGCGGAGGCCGCCGGTATGGCGGAGGAGGCGGCGGTGGCACTCCCGGACAAAAGGAAGAAGACAACTGGTATACGTTCCGGCTCCCGCTGACAAAATAGCCGGCTTACACATCTAAAATGCCCGAAATCTCGTATCTTAGGGTTCACCCTTCTGCAACGATAGTCGCGGATCCTATTTTCCACTTAATCGCGGACTATCTATGTACAGAACCTTGCAGACGCAGACCATCCAGCAGGTCGAGCAGCGGCTCGTGCAGAGCCTCGAAGACATGTTACCCTCTCAGAAACAGCTGGCGAAAGAATTTGCACTCAGTGAATCCACGCTGAAAAGACATTTCAAGGCGATATACGGTACGACCATGTACGACTACTATCTGGAAAAGAAGATGGCGCTGGCCAGATGGCTGCTGCAGGAGAGGAAGATCAGCGTTTCGGAAACGGCCTACCGCCTGGGCTACGAGAAAGTCAGCGCATTTATCTGCACGTTCAAAAAATACCAGAAAGTACTCCCTGGGTCGCTGAAATAAAAAGGGCCCCACCGGCAGATGGCGCCCCATGGGCAAATAAAAAAAGGGCCCCAATCTACAGGGGCCCCTTCTCTTTTTTCCGATATAATCAATATGAAGCTGGCAAAAGATTGAGTTTATAGCTGCCCTTGACACCGGTCAGGAAAATGGTATATACATTTCCTCCCATCAGGCTCTGGTTGGCCAGGGTTGTAAGTGAATCGCCCGCGGCGCTTTTTACGACAAAATTATAGGTATTGGGCGCCGTAGAGAGGAAGGTGTTATAGCTCGGGTTAACGGCATTGTCGCCGGGGGTACGACCTGGATATGTGGCGGACGTGCCGCCATTCAGAAAAAAGTCGACGTTAGGCGCATCGGGGCTCAGGTTGAAAAAACGGTAGTTCGCATTCGTCGTCGAGATGCTTGTAAAATCATCGTGGATCAGCATCGACTGGGCGGCATGCGACGTATCGTTATACATGATCAGCGTATAGAAATTCAGTGTATCCAGTCGCTGCGGGCCGTAGATGCCGGTAAGGCTGTCGGTCGTTCCGGTCTTGGTGAATTTGATCGAATATGTCCCAGGCTGCAGGGCACCGTATTTCAGCGAAAAACTGCCGGAGGCGATTCCGCCGCTGGCGGTGGCGAGTTGTCCGTTCAGGTAGACGTCGGCCGCCGTTGAATAGGGGGCCACATTCATAAGGGACACATAGGTTACAGGAGTGACACTATAGCTGGACCCTGTTTTTGCACAGCCGGCCAACCCAATTGCTGAAACAACAAAAATACTGACTCCCCAAAAAAAATGCTTCGTTCTCGTTCTCATGGTTTTATTCATTTTTTAACCTTCGTAAAGGCGACCAACATTGGTTCTCTTCCCCTTGACAACACTTACGCATGTTTCGTTGCGCGGGTTGCCCGGGGCAAAATTTGGCGCTTGTACAGGGTCAGGCGGGGAGGGTCCATCCGAGGGCCATAAAAAATGGCCAGCCCCCGGCAAACGCCGAAGGCTGGCCATCGCAAAGAAGAACTTATTTTTTTACGGTGACGTTGATCGACGTAGCCAGCTGGCCACCGTAGCTGCGGTGGATGCCATCGGCAAACTGAAGGGTGAGCCTGTGCTTACCGGGCGACAGGGTGACTTCGGTGGTCGACTGGGCCTTGCCGAAGTGGATATGTGTGGAGTCCTTGGGCACGGCGAGACCGGCAGGGATCGAATCCCCGGCGTCGATCAGCAGGTGATGGTGCCCCGAACCAGCGACGATAGCGCCGGCCGTATCGAGTTTGAGACCTTCCAGACCCATTTCTACCTTGACGGGTGATTTAACCGTCTGCCCGTCCTTGAGGTTCCTGAAGAAAACCTTTGCACCGGCGGGTACCGCAGGCAGCGGCGTGCCGGCCTGTGCGGAGTCGGGCATATGAGACATTGCCATCGTGTCTTTCGGCGCGGCTGCGGCGCTATCGGCTGAAGCAGCCTTGTCGCCCGCGTTGTTACAGGCGGTCAATGCTAACAGTAAAGCAGCTGGAAGTAAATGGAACTTGCGCATGTGAAGTAATTTTTTAGAGCGTAAATGTACAAAAAAACCCCATCGGCAGGACTGCCGACGGGGTTAATGAATTCACTGCAAGATTGGACGTTTCTCACAGCAGAGCCCTAAACAGGACGGACATTGGATGGGGCCTTCAACGGTATTGGACGTTTAGAACGGTTGGTTTCATGGATATGGACCATTCATTCATTCACTGCAGCAAAGTTCCGGGAAGGGGGTAAGAATTCAAATTTTTGGAATGAACAATTGGTTACCTTTTGTGATTATCTTAATTCTTTCTAGTTGTAATTACTTAGACTTCGGTAAATACTATAATGAAAATTAGAAAGTATACGTATTTATTTTTCGTAAGTTTACAGACTATATGCGTAAACACATTCCTTCCCGTGCGGTGAGCCTTCTCGTCGCGGCTCTTCTCTTCTCCCTTACAGGTTTTTCACAACAATACTATCTTTTTATAGGGACCTATACCGAAGGCGGATTTAAGAATGGAGACAGCAAAGGCATCTACGTATACAAGTTCGACGGCGCCACGGGCGACATGACTCCGGTGAGCACCCAGACCGCGGATAATCCTTCCTATCTGGCGGTCGCGCCGGGAGGAAAATTCCTTTATTCCGTCAACGAAACGGACGGCGCCAAACCGGGTGGCGTAAGCGCCTATTCATTCGACAAAAAGACCGGTCAGCTGAAACTGATCAATCAACAGGCCAGCGGCGGGGACGACCCCTGCTATATCACCGTGGACGCCCACCGGAAATGGGCGCTGGTAGCCAACTACAACGGCGGTAATTTTTCCGCCCTGCCTATCGCCGCCAACGGTTCGCTCGGCGCCCGCACGCAAACCATACAGCATACGGGCAGCGGTCCCAACAAAGGACGCCAGGAAAAAGCGCACGTCCACTCGACCATACTTTCTCCCGACGAAAAATATCTGCTGGTCTGTGACCTGGGCCTGGACAGGATCTCGGTCGAACGTTTCAGCTATCTGGCTGCAAAACAGCCGCTGACACCAGCCGCAGATTCCATCGTCAGCGTCGAGCCCGGAGCCGGCCCCCGTCACACCTGTTTTTATCCCGGCAAGCCGTACGTCTATTGTGTCAATGAACTGACGGGCACCGTGGACGCATTTCACTATTCCGGCGGCAAGCTCCACCAGTTGCAGAGCATCTCCTCTCACCCCGCCGGGTATACCGGGAATATCGGCAGCGCCGACATCCATATTTCACCCAACGGAAAATTCCTCTACGCCTCCAACCGCGGAGACGCCAATAGCATCGCCGTTTATTCGATCGCCCCCGCGACCGGCAAGCTCACCCTGAAAGGATTTCAGGCGACGGGCAGGGGACCGCGCAATTTCATGATCGATCCCAGCGGCCGCTGGCTGCTGGTAGCCGCGCAGAACGGCAAGAATGTCGTAGTGTTCAGGATCGACCCGAAGACGGGTCTGCTGACGGACAGCGGTAAAAAGATCGAACTGCCCGCTCCGGTATGTCTGAAGATGACTTCGGTGAATTAGCCCCAGGCCTTTCTTAAGAAACGCAGCCAGTTGCCGTGTAAAATGTTTTCGATATCGGCGCTGCTATACCCGCGTTTTGCCAACAGGCCCGACATATTTGACAGGTCGGCGATCGTTTCCAGGTCGTATGGACACTGCTCCTTTCCAAATGCACCGTCGAGATCGGTGCCCATACCGACATGAAGACTGTTGCCGGCCAGCTGACAGATATGGTCGAGGTGGTCGATAACCTTCTCCAGGTTACAGCCCATCCCCGCGGGAGTCGACTGGCCCCTTACCCAATCGGGGACCATCATCCAGGCGTCGAGGGCCCCGCCGATAACCGCGTCTTTGGCAACCAAAGCCCTGATCATATCGTCGCTGAACTGCCGGTTGTGGTCGACCAGAGCCCTGCAGTTGTTGTGACTGGCCCATACCGGACCGCTGTAGAGTTCCATGGCATCCCAGAAGGCGTCGTCGCAAAGATGCGTGGCGTCGAGTATAAAGCCGAGCCGATCCATTTCCCGCAACAACGCTTTTCCATCCGGACTGAGCCTGCCGCTGCTGTCTGTTCCATTGGCATACCGGCCAGGACCATAGTGCGCCGGACCGACGGCGCGAAGACCATACTCCCATGCGCGGTGCAGATAGTCCGGCGTAACGATCGAGTCGGCGCCCTCGAGGCTGAGTATATAGCCGATGGGGAGCCGTCCGTTCGCAGGCGCAGCCCACAGTGCAACGTGTCGCTCCAGCGATGCCAGATCGCGGATCATCACCATTTCACCGGCCTCTTCCATGGCCCTGTACCAGGCCAGCTGTCCCTGCGTCTGCGACCAGGCCTGCCAGGGAGAATGCCAGCCCGGCAACCGATTGTCCGGCGCGACATACCTCGCAATCTGCGTAGCAACTACGAGCCCGATGCCGCCTTTTCGCAGCTCGGGCAGGGATACAGTGCCTTTGGCCCGGTCGGGTTTGTCCTGGAGGCCTTTTTCACGCGAACGGATATCGGCCACGGGTAACCGCAGGTCGCGGTTCCATTCCATGGCGTTCATACTGAGGTCCAAATGTGCGTCTATGATAAACATGGCTGTTCTTTGTTGTTGTCGGATCACCGGAGGATTCGCCCCGAGGACCCGCTCCGTATGAAACTTTCTATTTCGTGACGGGAAATGAGCGCCCAGTCACCCACTATACTTTGTTTGAGTGCGCCGCAGGCTACCGCGAAGTCGATGACCTGCTGGGGATTGGGCTCCTGGCCCGGCAGATAAGGCTGGCCGGCCGCGTCCCTCATCAGCACTGACAGCATGCCGCCGGTGAAGGCGTCGCCGCTGCCGATCTGGTCGGTGACAAAGGGCAGCTCGTGATAGGGCGAAAAATAATATGACCCTTTATAGTACAGGGCGCCCGAATAGACATGCAGAATACCGCGGGTCGTGCGAAAACTCATCGCCAGCACTTCCAGCCCGGGTATCTTCTCCAGCAGCGCCGTCGAACACTGGCGGAACCGGTCTTCGAAACTGGCAGAGCTGTCCGTCCCGATCCCAAAATATACCTGAGCCGAGTCCAGGTCCGCAACCGCCACCTGGCTATGCCGTAAAAGATCCGGCATGATCTCTTTGGGTGACTTGCCGTATTTCCACAGCGTGGTCCGGTAGTTGAAGTCGGCGGATATGCGCATCCCTTTTTCGCGGGCTACGGCGAGCGCTTCCGCCGTGACGTCTGCCGCACCCTGCGAAACCGCCGCCGCCACGCCCGACCAGTGAAACCAGGAACCTTCGGGAAGACTGCTCTTCCAGTCGATGATGCCAGGCCGGATAGTCGCATACGCCGAGCCGTCCCGGTCATAGATGACGCGGGTAGGCCGTATCCCATTGCCGGGCTCGGTGAAATACACGCCCAGCTTGTCACCGCCCACAACTATACCGGCGGTGGACACGCCCTGTCCCCGCAATGCGTCGATACCCGCGTGGGCAATATCGTTGTCCGGCACCCGGGTGATATATCCAACGGGGATGCCTAACCGGGATAAGAGGACGCAGGTATTGGCTTCAGCGCCGGCATAGTAGACGTCGTATGCACTGGTCTGTACGATCCGCCGTCCTTCCCGGCAGTGCAGCCGGAGCATCAGTTCGCCAAATGCTATCAGTTCGGTCGTGGAATTCTTCTCAGTAGGGGTCATGGTCACAGGTGGTTTTTTCCCTACTTCAAACCTACTTAAAAATGTCCTAAAAATGTCGGGCAGACAATAAATGACTGCCCGAAAATGTGAAATTAATCGTGTAATAAAAACATAGCCTCTATCTCCACCGGGATATTACCCGGCAATGAACCGAATCCGACGGCGCTGCGCACCCCTACCCCGCTGTCTTTTCCCCATATCTCGGCAAAGAGTTCGCTGCAGCCGTTGATCACATACGGATGCCGTTCGAAATCGGAGGTACAGTTGACCATTCCAAGGACTTTGATCACGCGTTTGATGCGGTCGAGCGACCCCAGATGCCTCACGATCGTGGAGAGCATGGTGAGTCCCACCTGACGCGCCGCCAGTTTGCCCTGCTCGATATCCAGTTCGAGGCCGATACGCCCCGTGATCAGGCTCCTGTCCGGCAACACCGGTCCGTGTCCCGACAGGTACAGGTAGTTGCCTTCGATAAGATAGGGTTTGTAAACGCCCACGGGGTCCGGAGCCGGAGGTAAGGCCAGTCCCATAATGTTTAGTCTTTCTTCTGCGGTTTTGCTTTCCATGTGTTCTGGTTAATCGTATTATTCAATCAGTTTTGGATCGGGTACGGGTTGAAAAACTTTGTCTTCCCCGTTGATCTCAACCCCGTACCATGAGACGACTGCCCTGTATTCAAAAGAATGCCTGCGGTCGGTGCCGGTCATGACGAAGCGGAAACTTCCGTCGGGAGCGATGCCGACGGGGCCGGATCTTTTCCATGGAGCGGCATACAGCGTTTCTATTTGTCCCGCATAGGGCCGGTAATAGAAATATCCCGTTCCTGCCCTGCCCTTCCAGGGTCCGTCGACCCGCCCCGTAAAGACCGGTCTTTCCCCCGAGACGGCGCTGTTACCCGTATGAACCCCGATGACTTCCGCAAAAGCGGGTTCGACGTTGTCCAGCCTTATGACCACGGGATTTGGCCACCTGTGATCGTCATAGATGCGCTGTGCCCTGACCACAGAGACTTCGAGTCCGCTGTCGGTCCGGCGCCAGCGGCAGCCTACGTCTTCCTGTTTGTACTCGATGATGCGGCTGTTCTGCCCCAGGACGCTCACCCGGGTTGCGGCCGTGCCGCGGACCGAACGCAGGACCAGTGATCTTCGCTGCCCTTCCTTCCAGCCTTCGCAGTTGGTGACTATCGCATACAGCGTATGGCTGCTGTCCGCCGTAAACCAGACAGGACCCTCACGGCTGACTGTCCAGGCGTGGACGCTGTCCATACAATCGTGGTTGATAAAATACCATGCAGCCATTTCCCGGAGCCGGTCTTCCTGTTCGGCGGGCAACTCTCCATTGGGCTTAGGCCCGACATTGAGCAGCAGCGATCCGCCCTTGGCCCTCGCCTCGATAGCCAGACCGATCAGCTGTGTTCCGGTCTTATACCGTTCGTTGGTCGGCTGGTACTGCCAGGCCGTCCCCATCGTGATACAGGAAAGCCAGGGATCGCTGACCGTCGCGCCGGGTAACACCTGCTCGGGTGTTTTCATGGCGCCCCGGGTGATCAGCAGGTCCGGCTGAAGTTGCCAGCATGTGCGTTTGACGACCTCCTTTGGCTCACCGTCGATGAATAACAGATCGATCTTTCCATACTGCGTCATCAGCTCTTCGCACTGCCTGCGCGTATAGTCGTCGTATTCGGCGCGGGTAGCCGAATCCATGGCGATCGTTCCCCGCTGAATGGGCAGGTGGTGCTCGTGGAGGAAATGGAAGTCTTCGGGTGAGAAATAAAACCCCACCTCCAGCCCTTCGGCGCGAACGGCCTCGACGTATTCCTTCACCATGTCCCGGTGATAAGGGGTGTTCATACAGTTGAACGCCGTGGTCTTCGTATCCCAAAGACAGAAGCCCGAATGATGCTTTGTGGTGAACAGGACGTATTTCATCCCGGCCAGCCTAGCCAGCACCGCCAGTTCGCGCGGATTGAAGCGATACGGATCGAAGGTCTTCGGCAGCCGGCTGAAATAGCGCTGCACGTATTCGTCCGAAGCGCCAACGAGCGAGTGGCTGATCACGATGCCCAGCTGCGCGTCCACGCCGAAGTGAATGAACAGGCCGCTGCCGGCCTGGCGGAACCACTCCACGCGTTCGGGTTTGTTCCGGTTGAAGTCGCTCGAACCGGCGTCCTTTACGACGTCGTTTTGCGCAATGGCAGGCCGCGGCAGGAAGGTACAGATATAAAGGATCAGCAGCAGTAGTGTACGCATGTCTGTTATTTCTTGTCCCACCAAATCCGGGTCATGAGATCATCGGCTCCCTGACGGGCGATCGCGGCACTATACGCGGTTCCGTTGAGGTTCTGCTCCGAAGTGGGATAGAGCATCCGACGGGGTATCTGCCCGCCCGTCGCATTCCCTGCGTAGTTGTTGGGCACCAGTGCCGGATAACCCGTGCGGCGCCAGTTGGAATAAGCCTCGGGGGCATTGGGAAAAATGCTGACCCAGAATTGGGTATGTATCTGATTCATCTGCTGGTCCAAAGTTCCCGCTACCAGTGTATTGGCCGATACGTAGGCGTTGACCGCCGGGGTGGAGATGGTTCCTGCGGATCCGGCGATGATCGACCACTGGCGAAGCGCGGCCTGAAGGCCGCTCGTATACAGCGTGGCGGCCACCCCTCCGGAATACCAGCCGCGCAGCGCTGCCTCCGTCATCAGGAAATAAGATTCGGCGGGCGTAAAGATCAGCTGCGGAGAACCCAGCAGGAGCACGGTCTTTGGATTGGGTTCGGAATAGGTGACGAAATTCGCCGGCCGGACGTTATTGATATTCGAAGGCATTCCCTTCTGAATGCCGACCGAGGTGTCGGGCACTCCGTTGTTGTAAACGATGGAGATGATCGGCAGGCGGGGGTCGTTGGTCGACTTGAGATAGTTGATCCATACGTCCTGATATTTTCCGCCTTCGGTGTTCGTGCTGCCGTTCTGTGCGATATAGTCGCTGTTCCAGAGATTGTACGCCATCGGGTTCTGGTTGATGACCTGGCCCGAGGAGAGATAGGATAATTTGGCCACGTCGGCATCGGCGGTGATGACGCCGCCGGCGATGGCCTTCGTCGCCCAGGTCTGGGCGTTAGCCGCGTCGACCTTCGTGAGCCGCATGGCGAGACGGAGCATCAGGGAATAGGCGAATTTCTTCCACTGTGCGGTGTTGCCGCCGTAAATGAGATCGGCCGCGCCAAAGGTCGTCTTGTTCGCGTCGAAGCTCTGCGCCGCCCCGTCCAGTTCGGACAGCATGTTCATATAGATGGTCTGCTGAGGGTCATAGACCGGCTTGTACACCGACGAGTCGTACCCCAGTCCAGCCTGTGAATAAGGCACGTCGCCATAAAGGTCCGTAACCCGCGAGAAGCAGTAGACGCGCCAGATACGGGCGGCTGCCAGCAGATTCACCTTCGACGGATCGGCCTTCACCGCCTTGATGACGATGCCGACCTCGTTGATCTCGTCGGGATAGGCCGCGTTGAAGGTCGCGTTGGTCTGGGTGATCTGGCTGGCGACGTATTTCGAGCCGAAACCGGCCACGTCGTTATAGCTGGTCGTATACTGCATCATGCCCTGGTGGAGGGGGAACATCACGCTGCTGCCATAGACGCCGGAACCATTACCCATCCCGTCGTAGAGGGACTTGGTAAAGACAAATCCGGGGGTGGGTGTAGACACCGCATTGGGGTTGGTGTTCTCCGTCTGGAAATTCTTGGTACAGGAGCTCTGCGTAAGCACACACAGACCGATAAAAGCGCCGATATATCTTGATTTCATAATAATTAATGCTTTTGGGATTTTCAATTAAAATTTTACCGACAGGTTCAGACCGAATGACCGGGTGCGGGGCAGCCCGATGGATTCGAAGCCCTGGGAGTTGCTGTTGGTAAAGCTTTGTTCCGGATCGAAGTTCTTTGTATCCCGGTAAAGGATCAACAGGTTACGGGCGACAAAAGAGATACTCGCCGACTGGACTTTCGAAAGGCCCAGCTTTGCCGTTGGGATGCTATAGGAGAAGATCACCTGGCGTAGCTTGACAAAGCTGCCGTCGTGCAGGAACAGATCGGAGTATACTTTGTAGTTGTCGTAGTAAGGGCGGAGGTTGGCGACTGGGATCGTGTTGGTATACTTGTTACCGGACTGGTCGACGCCATGCACCGTCAGGCCGTTCTCGCGACCGGGCAGCGTAGACTTGAGCTTGCCCATACGCGTTGCATAGACCTCGAAGATGGAGAATATCTTGTTGCCAAACTTGCCGTCGAGCAGGAAGCTGAAGCCAAAGCGTTTGTAGTGGAACTCGTTGGTCAGGCCCATCGTCCAGGGCGCCACGCTCCTGCCCAGGTTGTGCTGGGCGGACATGACCGGCAGGCCGCTGGCGGCGTTGAAGACCGTGTCGCCGTTGGCGTTCTTTTGCATACTGGTACCGACGAGCTCGAAAGCGGACTGACCTACGACGTTGTTCAGATACGCCCAGTTACCGACGGAATTCGCAACCTGTACGGTATTGAAGCCAGGCAGCAGGGAAAGCACCTTGTTCGTATTATACGCTACGTTGTAGCTGACCGTCCAGGCGAAGTCGCCTACCTTGACCGGAGTGCCGGTAAGCAACAGCTCGACCCCTCTGTTGCGCAGGTTCGGCTTGTCCGCCAGATTGACGATGGCGCTGCTGTAGCCGGAAGTGGTGGATACTGCCGCGGGGAAGATATCGCTTCTGGTCTCGCGGTTATAGTAGGTAAAGTCTATGCCTAACCGTTGTTTGAGCATGCTGAGCTCGAATCCGGCCTCGTAGGTGGTCGACGTATAGGGCCTCAGTGTGCTGTTGGTGATGGAATTGTTGTTGTTGTTGACGTCCGGCGTGACATTCTGCAGTGGCTGTCCCGAGCTGGGAACAACGCTATAGCTCAGGTTGATGACATAGGGGTCCGGTGCGCCGCCGCCCACTTCCGCCCACGAAGCCCTGATCTTGGCCAGGTTGAAGATAGCCGGTAGTTGAACGGCGTCGGAGAGAATGAAGCTGGCGCCGACACTGGGATAGAAGATACCATAGTGTCCTTTGCTGAGTGTCGAGAACCAGTCTTCACGACCGGTGACCGAGAGGAAGAGCAGACTTTTATAATCGAAGTCGACCCCGCCGAATACTGAATTGGTCGTGATATGCTGGTTGGTGGGGACGGCAGATGAAGTCGCCAGGTTGGAGAAGGAATAGAAATAAGGGATCGTAAAGGTTTGTCCGTCGAGTTTCAGGTAGTTGTTCTGAAATTTACGGCCGTTGGCGCCCCCCAGCACATTGATGTGCAGGTTATCCCCTATATGGGTCTTCCAGGTGCCGGTGACCTGGGTGTTGGTCTCGGCGGCGTCGGCCTTCAGACCGGTGTACTGGCCGTTGGGGACGTAGAGCGTTCCGGTGGGCAGGACATTGGAATAGTTGTAGCTGTACTGGTCCTGACTGACGGTACCCCGGAGGGTCAGGTTGGGAAGGAGTTTGTAGATGATCGACGCCTGGCCGATAAATCTGTTCTTCTGATCGTTCTCCTGATATTTGTTCGCTACGAAATAGCCGTTGGATGCGATCGCGGCGTCATTCCAGAGTATCTCGTTGCCGTTGGAGTCATAGCCCGGCTTCAGCCAGCGGACGTCCGCCGTATTGGCGATCTCCAGCGGCGTCCAGTTGGGGTTCCCGAGGGCGTCGCCGGCGCCGGTGCGGTTGTGGCCCGTCTCGAGGTTGTACTGCGCCAGCGCTTCGATCGACAACTTGTCATCTAGCCGGGCGCCCATCGCCAGGTTCACCGTCTTGCGGTCGAAAGTCGTGTTGGGCAGGATGCCTTTGCTGTTGAGATCGGATGCGCTGAACCGGTAGGTCACGTTTTCGTTGCCCCCCGAAAAGGCGAGCGTATTGGTGAGGGTGGTGCCGGTCTGGTAGAAGTTCTGCAGGTTATCCTTTTTTGCCGTATAGGGATGGGTCTTGCCGTCGACGGCGACATAGTCGGTAGAGCCGTCGATCTTCGAACCCCACGAGCGGCGGCCGGTAGCCTGTGCAGCGGCAAGCGTTGTCGGCTTAACGCCGCCGTCGCCCTGTCCGTATTGATATTGAAAATCGGGGGTCACGGCCACGTTCTCGAGGGTCCCGGTCGCGTTGTATTCGACCCCCACTCCTTTTTGAACCCGACCTTTTTTGGTGGTGATCAGGATGACGCCATTCGCGCCCCGCGAACCATAAAGAGCGGCAGCGGTGCCTCCCTTCAATACATTTATGCTTTCGATATCATCCGGGTTGATGCCGCCGATACCGTCTCCGCGATCGATATTGAACGTGATCCCGTTCGCCGTGGGAGCGCCGCCGGGTACGCTGTTGTTCATCGGCATCCCGTTGATAACATACAACGGCTGGTTCTCGCCAAACAGGGAACCCGTACCGCGGATGGTGACGCGGCTGCTGCCACCGGGACCGGTAGAGAGCCCCGCTGCGTTGACACCCGCCACTTTGCCCGAGAGCGCGTTTGCGATATTGTTCTCACGCGCCTGCGTAAATTCCGAGCCCCTGACCTCGGTGACGGCATAGCCAAGCGATTTTTTCTGCCGGTTGATGCCGAGGGCCGTCACGACCACTTCGTTAAGACCTCTGGTATTGTCGAGGACTACGGCCACGTCGGAGGCGCCGGCCTGGGTGCTGAGATGTCTGGACTCGAAGCCCACAAAGCTGATCTCCAGGTCAACGTGCTGGCCGCTCATCGCAGCAGGGAGGGTAAGATCAAAGTTGCCGGCGCCGTCTGTCGTGGTCGCAATCTTTCTGTTATTGGAGACAGTCACCGTTACGCCCGTGAGAGGGAGTCCGTCAGGACCTTTGACCAGTCCTTTTATATGTGGCTGGCCAGACCCCGGCTGGGCCTTGCCGATAGACGAGAAGAGGAGACAGCCGAGCAGGAGGCCGCCCCAGACAGCTAGTTGGAATTTTGTCATGAGCAGATGTTTTTGTTTTGGTGGATATAGCATGCAATTTTTGCAAAATCCTTTTCGAATGTATTCGAAAAATTTGTAATCGCGAAATATATTTGCAAATTATTTGCAGTAATTGATGCAATTCCTACCCTTACTGTGATATAATTAGCCGCAGTTCGCAAAAACTGCAAAAAATGCAAATTTTTGCCTGCCCATCGCTACGGATATAGTATCTTTAACAATTAAGTCCTCGTGAAGCCCAAAAAGGGTTTCGTCCAGGGACGTTCTCAACAAGCAGTGATGACAAAACTTAAGTCCAACGGAATTCCGGTCGCTCTGCCCAAGAAGGAGCGGAAAAATCTGATCCTTAAACAGATCAACATCCACACCCGGCTGATGTACAACGACCTGGTAAACCTGATCGACGTCTCGGAGGACACGATCCGGAGGGATGTGAACGAACTGGCGGAGGAAGGACAACTGATCCGGATAAAGGGCGGCGCCATGTCGGCAGCCTATCATATCGGGCATGACTCGCAGACCTATGCGCAATCCAGCAAGCACGTCATTGCGGACAAGACCCTTTCCCTTTTGCGGGAGGACATCATCGTACTCATCGGCGGAGGCACCACGGCCAGGGAGTTCATCAAGAAGATACCCGCCAATCTGCGGGCTACCTTTATTACTGTAAACGTCCTGACAGCCGTTGAGCTGCTGGACAAACCGGCGATCAAGACCATCATGATCGGCGGACAGATCTCCGCCTATAGCCAGATGACGGTCAGCGGCGAGGTCTTCGAATATCTGGCCGGTATCAGGGCCGACCTTTGCATTCTCGGCACCAATGCCATCGATCCCAGCAACGGCCTGACTGACTCGGACTGGGAAACGATCCAGGTAAAGAAAGCCATGATCAAGGCGGCGGAAAAAGTGGCGGTGATCGCCATTTCCGAAAAGCTGAACTCCAATATGCAGATGAAGATTGCTGATATCGGGGAAATCGACTATCTTATCACGGAATTATCGCCGGATAGTCCTGAATTACAAGCCTACCGGTCGAAGAACCTGACGATCTTATGACCAAACGCATCTTTCTTCTCCCTTTTTTATCGATCTTTTGCCTGCCTGTCTTCGCACAGTTGTCCGTAAACAAATTATTGACCGAGAATGAGGCCGACCCGCTGGCGGTGCAGACGCTAACGCCGCGTCTCAGCTGGCAGCTGGAAAGTACCGGCCGGGGCGTCCTCCAGACCGCATATGAGATAAAGGCCGGTGAAAGACCCGACGGCGGCGGCGCTGTCTGGAGTTCCGGAAAAGTGGTTTCGGGGCAGTCCCTCCACGTCGCCTACGCCGGTACCGGGCTGCAGTCCGGTCACCGGTATTTCTGGCGGGTACGGGTCTGGGACAACAAGGGCCGGGTTTCCGGCTGGTCGCAGCCTGCGTGGTGGCAAATGGGGCTGCTGGCCTCTGCAGACTGGAAGGCACAGTGGGTGTCTGCTTCTGCCGGTGACAGCACCGCCTGCCCTCTTTTCCGAAATGTATTCGAGGCTGGAAAGGATATTGCTTCAGCTACCGTCTATATTACCGCGCACGGCCTCTACGAAGCCCAGCTCAACGGCCGGCGCATCGGCAATGCCCTTCTTACTCCCGGCTGGACCTCCTACAGAAAAAGACTTCAGTACCAGGCCTACGACGTGACCACGCTGCTGCGGCCCGGCAAAAATGCCATCGGGGCCATGCTGGGGAATGGCTGGTACAGGGGCTATATCGGCTTTAACTGGCAGCACAATTATTATGGCAAAGACAGATCGTTGCTGCTGCAACTCGTCGTCCGGTATAAAGACGGCAGGGTACAAGTTTTCGGCACCGATCCCAACTGGCGCTGGACGCAAAGCGATGTCCTGAGCTCCGAGATCTACGGCGGCGAGACCATCGACCACCGACAGGAGAGACGGGGATGGAGCAGCCCTGAATATGACGCGTCCGGCTGGACCGCCGTGACTACCGAAAACTTTCCCTTCGACAACCTCGTGACGACGGTGAACGAGCCGGTAAAAGAACAGGAGATCTTTCATGCCAAAAAATCATGGGTGACGCCCGCAGGCGAGCAGGTCATCGACTTCGGACAGAACCTCACCGGCTGGGTCCGTATAAAGATACGCGGGAAGGCGGGCGACAGCATCCGCATATCCCACGCCGAGGTGCTGGATAAGAAAGGCAATTTCTATACGGAAAACCTGCGCAGGGCAAAGGCACAGGACCTCTATATCCTGAAAGGCGGAGAGGATGAGGACTTTCAGCCGCATTTTACGTGGCATGGTTTCCGTTATATCCGCATAGAAGGCATCAGCGGCGCGATCAACCCGGACGATTTTACGGCGGTCGCGCTCTACTCCGACATCCCCGCTACCGGCAGCTTCGAATGCTCGAACCCGTTGATCAACCAGCTGCAGCACAATATCCAGTGGGGACAGCGGGGAAATTTTTTAGACGTGCCCACCGACTGCCCCCAGCGCGACGAGCGGCTTGGCTGGACGGGCGACGCACAGGTCTTCTCCCGCACCGCCGCGTTCAACCGCGGGGTCGAGAATTTCTTTGCCAAATGGCTCAAAGACGTATCGGCGGACCAGACGACCGACGGGGCCGTCCCCTTCGTCATCCCGAACGTACTGGGCAGAGGAGCCAGCGCGGGCTGGGCCGACGTCGCCACTATCGTTCCCTGGAACATGTATCTCGCCTACGACGACCGCAGGATACTGGAAGACCAGTACCCCAGCATGAAGGGATGGGTGGACTATATGCGGGAACAGGCGAGGGGCGACCTCTGGAACACCGGATTTCATTTTGGCGACTGGTTGTTTTACCGCCCGTTCGACGACAACGACGGCAAGGCTGCCGTGACGGACAAATACCTCATTGCCCAGTGTTTTTACGCGGCTTCCACGCAGCTGCTCGTCAAGGCCGCCGCCGTCATCGGGAAGACGGCCGACTCGGTCGAATACAGCAGGCTGCTGCAAAAGATAAAGGACGCTTTTGTTCGCGAATATATGACTCCCGGAGGAAGGCTGGTATCGGGGACACAGACGGCCTATGTGCTCGCCCTGCAGTTCGACATGCTGCCGGAGCCCCTGCGCAAACAGGCGGCAGAACGGCTGGCACAGAATATAAAGGACTATGACTATCACCTGACGACCGGCTTTCTCGGCACCCCCTATCTTTGCCATGTGCTCAGCAGGTACGGGTACACCTCAGTAGCCTACCGGCTGCTGCTGCAGGACAGCTATCCGTCCTGGCTGTACCCGGTGAAAATGGGCGCCACTACTATTTGGGAGCGCTGGGACGGCATGCGGCCGGACAGCACCTTCGAAACACCGGATATGAACTCTTTCAACCACTACGCCTACGGGGCTATCGGCGACTGGATGTACCGGGTAGTCGCAGGGATCGACACCTATGAGGACGGTGCAGGCTACCGGCACAGCCGTATAGGGCCGCACCCCGGCGGCGGCCTCAACTATGCCGGGGCCGACCTGCAGACGGGGTACGGACTCCTCAGCAGTCACTGGAGACAGGAAAAGGAGGAGTTATTCATCGATCTGACCATACCGGCCAACACGACCTCAACCTTTTATATCCCTGCGCCCGAAGGCGGTCTTATCACAGAAGGCGACCACCCGCTGGCGGCTTCGCCCGATATCCGCGTGGAAAACGTGGAAAGGGGCTATCTTGTCGTGCGGCTGGGGTCGGGACAGTACCACTTTAAAGTGTCCCCAAACTGAGCGGAGCTCAATTCGCAGACAAAAAGGCCAGACGGGGTTCAACAATTGCTGGTTCCTTTTGTTCAAGCTCCAACCAGTACCAGCTAAAAGGCAGGCTATGAGACGAGTTGTACGCATTTTATTTTTTACGGTGTTGTTTGTCAGCGCGGAAAAGGGTCTTGCACAGGAAGGGCTGGACACGCCTACCCATTTGATCCGGGTTTACGAGGACGACGACTTTATAAATATCTGGGGACAGGGTTCGGACAACGCCTATACCAACGGTACCCGCCTCGATTATTTCTACAACCCCGATCACCCCTCCCGGTTCTTTATCGACAGGCTTTTTCCCAAAGCCGGCGCGGGCAGCTTCAATACCTACGGATGGGGGATCGCCCAGGTCATGTACACGCCCGATAAACTCCTGGTTGAAGACTATCAGCCCAATGACTATCCGTATTCGGGCGCTCTCTATGCAACGCATACGCTGTATTCCTATAATCCGGCAACCAAATTCTCTTTCCAGAACGAACTGGTGCTGGGTGTCATCGGACCGGCATCCCTCGCCGGGCCGACGCAAAGGCTGGTCCACCAGTGGGAAGGCTTCGACATTCCACGGGGATGGAGCCATCAGTACAGAAACGACGTGTTAGTTAACCTCAACCTCACCGCCGAGAAACAACTGGCTCATGCCGGCAGAGGACTGGAGGTCATCGGAGGCAGCCAGCTAAGCGCCGGGACCATGCAGAACAGTCTTACCGTCTATCCGCTGATACGTTTTGGAAACATGACGCCTTATTTCAATGGCTTTATCAGTCAGTTTGCCACTACAGGGAAGAACAGGGACGGAGGCAGAAAGGGACAGTTCTATTTCTTTGTCAAACCCGCAGCACAGCTGGTCCTCACCAACGCACTCCTGCAGGGCGGCGTGTTCACGCATAACCCCAATCTTCACCCGCTGCCCGACTCCAAACCGGCGCCCGTGACAGGTCAAGGCCCCCAGACGACAAATTTGGAGACCATACCACCGAAGCCCTACCCTGACCTGAACAAACTGGAAACTTCGCTAACTTATGGAGCGGTGTTCAGCAGTGGTAATTTTGGATTGTATTTTTCACAGATCACTTCTTCCGCACAGTTAAAAGGTCTGTACTGCCATCAGACAGGCAATATCTCACTTTATTTCAGCTGGTAATTCTTCTGCGCAAAAAAACGCTTCCCGCAAATTTCCCGCGAACTGCCGAGAAAAAATTTTTGTTAATTCTTCGAACCTTTCAATTCGACCAGCGTTCTATTATGGTCACAGAGCAAATTTTAAGAAACGACAGCGCGTAATTATTCGTAAACATAAAACAACAAAAGATGAAAACGACACGTAAGATCGGCGTAGTGACAGCTCTATTATTAAGTCTTGCATTTGCTTCTCAGGCGCAAACACAGCCGCAAAGCAGCCCCTCCTCTTCTTCTGACAAATTCCGCCTTAGCGTTGGACCCGAAGCCGGTCTACCGCTGGGTTCATTCCACGATGGCTATGGCTCATTCATCGGAGGTAGCGTGCAGGGTGAACTGCCGGTTGTAAAGAACCTGAGCGTAATCCTCAATGCCGGCTATAACGACTTCCTCGTAAAGGACGGTATTCCAAGCAAGAATATAACCACTCTGCCCGTAAAGGCCGGTCTCAGGTATTATTTCTTGCCGGATTTCCTCTACGTACAGGGCGAAGCGGGTACTTCCATTCTTTTGAACAAGAACGATGTCGTCGCGGATAAATCTGCCGATTTCGCCTATGCAGGTTCGGTTGGCGTGCTGATCCCGCTGGCAAAGAAGAACTATCTCGACGTCGGCGTTCGCTGGCAGGGGCAGTCTTCTTACTGGGACAACGGGAATTCCATGAACTTCCTCGGCCTGCGGGTAGCCTATACCCTCGGGTTCTAGTCAAGACTTACAGCTGCATCACGTCATTAATAACCGTCCCCCCATGGGGACGGTTTTGCTTAAAACTCATAAACTCTTAATCTAGGTTAATGGCCAGGCACTGTCTTTGCTGCTAACTTTGTCTGGAAATAATCAAATACTGTTTAAACATTAAAAATTAATTGTATGGCAACTAATTGGATACTCGACCCCTCCCACTCAAAAGTTGAATTCAAGGTCAAGCACATGATGATCTCGAACGTCAGCGGTCAGTTCAAGAAATTCGACGCGCAGGTGGAGACCGAAGGTGAAGATTTCATGACGGCAAAAGTGAACTTTACGGCAGATATCGACAGCGTCGACACCGGCAGCGAACAGCGCGACGGCCACCTGAAGTCGGTTGACTTTTTCGACGCGGCCAATTTTCCACAGCTGAAATTCGTTGCTACCAAGTACGAGAATGTAGACAACGACGGCGACTACGAAGTATACGGCGACCTGACCATCCGCGGGATCACCCAGCAGGTCAAGCTTGACGTGGAATTTGGCGGCGTGATCAAGGACCCATGGGGCGCAACCCGTGCCGGCTTTACCGTCACAGGAAAGATCAACCGCAAAAGCTTCGGCCTGACCTGGAGCGGTGTTACGGAGGCGGGTAGCCTCGTCGTCAGCGACGACGTTCGTCTCCACGTCGACCTGGAATTCGTAAAAGCCTAACACAACAGATACGGCAGGCCGGTCCCGCAAGGCGGCCGGCCTGTTTTTTTTTTGCGTATCTTCGCGTCATGCATTATGTTTCTGTAGAAGGACTGACCAAGTCATACGGCGTAAAGCCACTTTTTTCCAATATTACTTTTCATATAGAAGAAGGCGACAAGATCGCGCTGGTCGCAAGGAATGGCAGCGGTAAGTCTACCCTTCTCAGGATCCTCTCGGGCCAGGACACGGCCGACAACGGCACCGTATGGATCCACAAAGACGTCACCGTCGCCCTTTTCGAACAGGAGCCCGTCTTTGCCGAAGACAGGTCCATTCTCGACAATATCTTTCACCACAACCACCCGGTCATCAACGCCATAAAGGACTATGAGGCCGCCTCGGACTCCGAGGACGTCGAGCTTCTTACTGAAGCCATCGTTCGCCTGGACGAGCTCAATGCCTGGGATTTCGATACCAAGGTCAAACAGATACTGGGAAAACTGAATATCCATCACCTGCATCAACCGGCGGGCACCCTGTCCGGCGGGCAGCGCAAACGGGTGGCGCTGGCAAAAACGCTGATCGACATCGGGTTTGAGCACAAACACGTCCTGCTGATCATGGACGAACCGACCAATCACCTCGACGTGGAGATGGTAGAGTGGCTTGAGCACTACCTCAATCAGGAAAAAGTGACCCTGCTGCTGGTCACCCACGACCGCTATTTTTTGGACAACGTCTCTGAAGAGATATGGGAGATGGATGGCAGCAGCCTCCATGTGTATAAAGGAGACTACGAGAATTACCTCGAGAAAAAATCCGCCCGCATCGAGAACGAATCGGCATCGATAGAAAAAGCGAGAAACACCTACCGGAAAGAGCTCGAGTGGATGCGTAAGCAGCCCAAGGCCCGTACGACCAAGAGCAAGAGCCGCCAGGATAATTTCTATGTCGTGGAAGCCAGGGCGAAACAGCGCATCGAAGACCAGCAGGTCGAGCTGCAGATGAAGATGAACCGGCTGGGCGGCAAGATCGCCGAACTAAAAAAGGTCTACAAGAGCTATGGCGAAAAGACTATCCTGAAAGGTTTCGACTATACCTTCAAAAAGGGCGAACGCCTCGGGGTGATCGGCCGCAACGGCGTCGGCAAATCCACGTTCATCAATATGCTTCAGGGCCTCGAGCAGCCCGACAACGGAAAGATAAATATCGGCGAGACCGTCATATTCGGCAACTATTCCCAGCAGGGACTGGTCATCAAGGAAGACATGCGCGTGATCGAGTTCGTCAAGAATATCGCCGAGGTCTTCCCCCTCGCGGCCGGCGGCTCGCTGAGCGCAGCCCAATTCCTCAACCTTTTCCTTTTTCCGCCCGAACAGCAATACACCTATATCTCCAAACTCAGTGGCGGAGAGAAAAGAAGACTGCACCTCCTTTCGATCCTCTTCCGGAATCCCAATTTCCTGGTCCTGGACGAACCTACCAACGACCTGGACCTGCCTACCCTGGCTATTCTCGAAAACTTCCTCAGCGAATTCCAGGGCTGTCTGCTGATCGTCAGCCACGACCGGTATTTTATGGACCGTCTCGTCGACCATCTGCTGGTCCTCGAAGGCGACGGCGTCGTCCGGGACTTCCCGGGCAACTATACCCAATACCGTCAGTGGCAGAAACAGGGCGATGAGCAGGCCGAATTCCGCCCGGTAGGCGATGGTTTCCAGTCAGCTCCGCCCGTAGCGCAGTCGGTAGCGGCCCCTACCCCGCCCCCAGCGGCAAAACGCCAGCTGACCTATAAGGAAAAAAGAGAATTCGAAATCCTCGAAAAGGAGATCGCCCAGCTCAGCCAGGAAAAAAAGGATATCACCGAAAAGCTGAACAGCGGCAGCGCCCCCTTCGACCAGTTGCAGCAGCTATCCATCCGCATCGGAGAGATCAGCCAGATCCTCGATCACAAAGAGCTGCGCTGGCTCGAGCTTAGTGAGGTCGGCGTGTAAGCGGGATCGGCCGTGTTTTCAACCGTTCATCCATTTGTCATTATCCGCACAGCCGGATATGGGGAAAGACTATATATTTGGCCCCTTAATTACCATTAATGAGAAAACTCCTCTTCTGGCTGTCCATATGCACAGCCGGTGTCGCACAGGCGCAGAAGGTCCCTGATCCGCGGCCTTTTGCAAAAACCATCACGGGAGACGACCTGAAAAAGCACCTCTACATTGTCGCCTCAAAAGATTTTGAAGGCCGCGAAACGGCCACCGAAGGCCAGCGCAAAGCGGCGGCCTATATCGAGAACGATTTCCGCAACCTGGGTCTGCTGCCGGGCAATGGCAGCGACTATCAGCTGTATTATCCCGTATTCCAGGACTCGCTGGAGTCGGCCGGTCTCACCGTAGGCGACCAGTCCTTCGAACCCGACAAAGACTTCTTCGTCAGCGTAAGCGCCAACTACAATGCAGAGCTGCTGGGCAGCGACGTCGTCTTCGCGGGTTATGGCATCAGCGACAACAACCGGGACGACTATAAGGGGCTCGACGTAAAAGGCAAGATAGTGCTGGTCCTTGGCGGACAGCCGGCCGGATCGCCCCAGCCCGCCGGCAGAAGAGGATCCGCATTTTATGCCAAACAGGACGCCGCACAAAGCCATGGCGCCGCCGCCGTACTGATCCTGCAGTCCAATCCTCCGCGCGCCTTCTTCGGCGCCAAAGGCAATATGTACCTGAACGAATTCAAAAAGACGATCTATCCCAATAGTTTTTACATCACCGAAAAAGTTGCGCAGGCCATTCTCGGCGACGACCTTAAGACGGCCCTGTCCGGACAGGGCGTCGGCAAGACCTATACCGCGAATGTCGGCATGAAAGTGCACAAGACCATCCTCCACCTGAAGAGCAGCGACGTCCTGGGCTTCCTCGAAGGCTCAGACCTGAAAGACCAGATCGTGGTGATCTCGGCGCACTATGACCACCTGGGAAAAAGGGATACGGTCATCTACTATGGCGCCGACGACGACGGTTCGGGCACAGTGAGCGTCCTCGAACTGGCCGAAGCCTTCGCCAAAGCCAAGGCGGCAGGCAAGGGCCCCCGCCGCAGCATCCTCTTCCTCGCCAACTCCGGCGAAGAAAAAGGACTCTTCGGCTCGCAGTATTATTCGGAACATCCGACATATCCGCTCGATCATACCACGGTAGACCTCAACATCGATATGATCGGCCGCATCGACCCCAACCGCAAGATCGGAGACTCCACCAATTATGTATATGTGGTGGGCAGCGACAAGCTGTCGACGGACCTCAAGCCGATCAGCGAAGGCAATAACAAGAAGTATACGAAGATGGAGCTGGATTATAAGTTCGACGACCCAACCGATCCCGAGCGCATCTACTATCGCAGCGACCACTACAATTTTGCCCGTAAAGGCGTACCGATCATCTTCTACTTCGACGGCATCCACAGGGACTATCACAAGCCCACGGACACTCCCGACAAGATCAACTACGATATCATGGAGAAAAGGGCCCGCCTGGTCTTCTTTACGGCCTGGGAGATGGCCAACCGCAACGATATGCTGAAAAGGGACATCCCGCTCAACGATCCGGGGCGGTGATCCGGTAACAATACCTGAACAGTTTGCCCTGAAAATCGAAAGGGGTGGTCGCACCGGTAATATCTTTTATTACCGGTGTTTCTATTTTGTCTTTGTCCAGCTGGAATTTCCGGTAGTTCGTGCTGAAGTAAAGTACTCCTCCGGGACGCAGCACCCGCAGCACCTGGTTGATCAGCTCCGCGTGGTCGCGCTGAATGTCGAGAAAGTCTTTCATGCGCTTGCTGTTGCTGAAAGTGGGCGGGTCCATGACTACCAGGTCGTAATAGCCGACGGGCGCCTCGTCCAGCCATTGTTTGACGTCGGCATGGATAAAATTCGACTGCGGCGCGGAAGTATTGAGCTTCATATTCTCCTCCGCCCAGGTCAGGTAGGTACGCGAGAGGTCGACCGAATCCACGCGTGCAGCGCCACCCGCGGCGGCATAGACCGAGAACGACCCGGTATAGCAGAAGAGATTGAGAACGCGTTTGTCTTTTGCTTCATCCCTTACCATCCCCCTGGTGATCCGGTGGTCGAGAAAAAGACCGGTATCGAGATAATCCGTGAGGTTGATCCGGAAGGAAAGTCCGGCTTCCTTAGCGATAAAGAACTCCTGCTCGCTGGCCAGTTTCTCGTACTGCCCCTGACGTCCCGCCTTGCGCCGGCGCTCGCGGAAAAAGATGCGCTCGTCAGGGATCCCGAGTATCTCCGTGATGGTGGGCAGACAGGATTCGAGCCAGGCCTGGTGCTCCTCCTCGGTCATGCCATGACGGCGCTGATATTCGGCCAGATATACCTTGTCTTCGTAGAGCTCTATACAGAAAGGGAATTCCGGCAGGTCATGGTCATAGACACGCCAGCAGGTGATCTCCTGCCGCCTGGCCTGCTTCGACAGGTGACGGTAGACCTTGGTCAGCCGGTTGCAGAACATTAACAGTCGTTGGTCAGACATTCAGTTTGTTTTGTCGTAGATACCAGAATCCCGTGGCCGCCAGCAGACATAGCCCCCCGACCGACCACCACAACGCCGTGAATCCGGCGTGCTGCGCCAGCTGCGACCCGCCTATCGGGCCGATTACCTGCGCAACCGACCAGGCAATGGTATAGAGCCCGGCATACTGTCCCCGGTTGTTCAGCGAGGTCCTCGAGATCCAGAAGGAATTCATGAACGGCATCGATCCTATTTCGCCAAAGGTAGTCAGGATCATACAAAAGAAAGCCGCGACTATGGTCAGGGGCAGAATATTCAGCAGTACATAAGAGACGCCGACGAGGATGATGCCAAAGAAGATATAGTAAAGGTTCTCCCTTTTCCCCTCCAGCTTGAAGACAAGGACCATCTCGAGCAGGGTGATCAGCAGACCGTTGAGTGTCATCAGCAGTCCTATCATATATTCTGGCATGTGCAGCCGCTCTTTGTAGAATACCGGCAGCGTGGAGAACAATTGGAAAAAGCCACAGCCGAATACGATCGTGAAGGCTACAAAACGGAGGTAGACCCCATCCCGGTAGGGAGAAAGGGCTGGGCTTTTGCTGGCGGTAGTCCTGCGGATGTGCGCGGCGGTGCTTTCGAGCGGCAGGAACCGGCGGAGCAGGAGGACCGCCATCAGATTGGTCGCCCCATCCACCCAGAATAGCAGGTGATAGTTGATATTGGCGAGGATACCGCCGATCGCCCCGCCTACGGCCCAGCCAAGGTTCACGGCCAGCCGATTCAGGGAATACGACCGGGTCCTGTTCTCCGGGTTACAATAGTGCGCGATAGCCGTTGAATTGGCAGGCCGAAAGGCTTCATTGACGACGCTCAACAGAAAGGTGCAAACGCAGATCAGCGGATAGCTCTTCATCTGCCCCAGCACCATGAACAAAAGTCCGCCCCCGGTCAGAGTTGCCCACTGGACGCGCTGGAAGCCAAACCGGTCCGTCAGTCTTCCCCCGATGAATCCGCCGCAGACCGCGCCAAAGCCGAAGATACCCATGACGAGTCCCGCCTGGCCGATGCTGTACCCGGAAGACGTGAGGTAGATCGTCATGAAAGGGACGACCATCGTTCCGCTGCGGTTGACAAGCATTACAAGCGACAGCAGCCAGGTAGACTTCGACAGACCGCTGTAGGCGTTTTGGTATAGTGAGATCGTGCGAGCAATCATAGATGTTGATAATCGCCCTGCCGGGCCTTAAGATGTAAAAGTAAAAAACCCGCCTTTTTGGGGCGGGTTCTTTTATACAAAAGGTTTGTTTTACTTACTCCCGCCGAAAACTTTTTTGAGTAGATCGTCTACCTGTGCAGCCGGGTTCTTACGAATATTCTTTTCTTCTGCTGCTACATAGTAGAATACGCCGTCCATCGTTCTCTGCGTGGCATAGCCTGAAAGGTCGGGGTTCACTTTCTTGACGAGCGGTAGTTTGTTATATGTTTCGAACAGCGTCTTCCAGTATTTCGTGGCGCCGGTCTTCTGCAGCGAAGTGTCGATGACGGGGCGGAAGGCGGCCGTCAGCTGGGCAGTCGTACTTTTCCGCAAATAGCCTGTGGCAGCGGTGTCCGAGCCCTTAAGGATACCCAATCCATCGGAAACGGTCATATTTTTGATTGCGCCCAGGAAAATGGGGGCAGCGGATTTGGCGGCGTCTTCTGCGGCCCGGTTGAGGCTGAGGATCGCATCGTCACACTGTTTGCCAAAACCGGCGCTGCGCAGTGTCGACTCGACCTTCGCGGCCTCGGGAGGCAGGAGTATCTTTACGGCAGCATCTTTGAAAAAGCCGTCAACGACAGACAGTTTGTCAGCGCTTTTGGAAGTGCCACGGGAAAGCGCTTCTTTCAGACCAGCCACGATATCGTCAGAACTAAGGCCTTTGCCACCACCTTTCAGACTGCTGAGGGCAGATTTGGCACCGCCGAGGAGCCCCCCCTGCGCGTGCGCCATCATGGCAAAAAAGAGGAATACGATCAGGGCATAGGAAAATTTTCTCATTCAAGGATATTTTGCGTTTACAAATATGGGGACAAAAAATTCCAAATTAAATTTAAGAACTACGGTCCCAACACAGTTGGACCCTCGTTCGCAACCTTCGCCTCTGGCTCGCTTGTGTCCCAAAATCATAATAACTGCACAATTCGGCCCTGGGGCCTCATGCGCAAATCGGATTTCGTCCGATTTATGGCATTAAAAATAGGATCAAAAGCTGATAAAGCAATGTTAACTAACGTTCCGGGACTTTATTTATTGCGGGTCAATGTATTAAGAAGAAATATGATAAAACCTTATCTTCGCGCGATAATTCTAATACCATGAACGTAAGCAAAAAAATTACCTTTTCTGTTCTACTCACATCCGCAGGTCTTTCTGTGTTCGCGCAGACCAAACCGGCGACAACGGCCCATAAGCCCGCTGCAGCGAAACCGGGGGCCGGCACAGCCGTCGCACTGAAGACTTCCCAGGATTCCCTGAGCTATGCCATCGGTGTCAGCGTCGCCAACTTCTACAAGCAGATGAACATCACCAATATCAACACTTCCCTGGTGACCCGCGCCATCAATGACGTCAACGTAAGAGGCAAGGCGCTCATGGATGACCAGCAGTGTAATATGGTCATGAGCAACTATATCCAGAAGGCGAAATCCGAGAAAGCATCCGGCAACAAAAAGATCGGCCAGGACTTCTTAGCCGCCAACAAAAATAAACCCGGCGTCGTCACCCTGCCGAGCGGTCTCGAGTACAGCATCATCAAGGAAGGCACCGGTCCCAAACCCGCGTTAACGGATATGGTCAGGGTACACTATCATGGTACGCTGATCGACGGGAAAGTATTCGACAGCAGCGTCGAAAGGGGACAGCCTATCGAGCTGGCCGTCAACGGCGTCATCCCCGGCTGGACCGAAGCCCTGCAGCTGATGCCCGTAGGCAGTAAATGGAAACTCTTCATCCCCTCCAGCCTGGCCTATGGCGACCAGCAGGCCGGGCCGATGATCGCTCCCGGATCGACGCTGATCTTCGACGTCGAACTGCTCGATATCGTGAAGAAACCGGGCGCCACGACGCCGGACAGCACCGTGAAACCGGACAGCACTTCGCACTAATTCAATTTTTCGGTTCGAAACAAGAGGTCCGTGGCTTGCAATAGCTTCGCTTTTAGTTTAGGATTATAGTCGGGATGATTCGCTAAAAAGTCCCGTACAATTTGCGCTTCGGCCGGTGTCCTGCACCAGCCGAAGCTTGCCTGCAGCCAGCTTTGGGGGAAGAAGACGTCACCGGTCCGCTGGATGTCTTCCAGCCAGTCAAGAGAAGGCTGCAGGTATTTTTTTGCCGACTCCGCCCGTAGCGGATGGTGGAGATAGCTCAGGGCCGTGACCACCGAGGCTTCCCTGCGCCGGACCTCGGGCTTTTTCAGCGAGAGGAAAAAACTGTCGCGCACGGACTCGTTGTTCGAAAGGGAAGGCATGAGAAACAGCAGCCGCTGTCTGCGGTCCGGATTGGAGATACGGGAAAGCTGTTCCAGCAGAATGGCTTTGCTATCGGGATAGTCGCGTACGGCCAGGGCCGCTGCGAGGTTGGTATAGTCGTCTTCGGAGAGGACGACGCCGGACGGCGGGCGGCGGTCGCGCCAGACGGCGAAAAGCGTGTCCATCGCCGGGCGGGTGGTTGCGATGTTGGAGTATGCGCGGAACAGGAGTTTTTTGTTGTTTTTGGTTTTGGCCAATTTCATGGCTCTCCAGAGATCGTCTTCCAAATCATCCGCAATCGAATCTCTGCCGGCCTTTGTCCGGAATCGCCAGAAGATCGATTGCAATTGTTCGAGCACTATATTCAGGGCAAGCTCATCGGGCTCATGAAGCCGGGCCAGGCAGTAACTGAGCAATTCACCGGGGCGAAACCCGTCGCCGTCGAGCATATTCTCGTAGAGATTGATATAGTTGGCGCTACGCATCAGCGGAGTCGCTCCACTAGTCGGGTTGCGTATCGCGTCCCATCCGTAATGGTTCAATAGATCTTTGTGCAGCGGGAACACTCCATATCCGTTGCCGTCTGAATTAAATAGAATAAATCGGGGTTCGTTCCTGCCGACAGCTTCAGGGACGTGAACCGTTGCGGCATTGCTGTTGACCTCTATCTC
>Ga0068853_100000194_pt1 | contig 42877 bp, 38 predicted proteins | sample KBSCornC32_FD_65655 | JGI IMG/M metagenome (GOLD analysis project Ga0068853, IMG submission 65655) | Corn rhizosphere microbial communities from Kellogg Biological Station, Michigan, USA - KBS Corn C3-2 | ecosystem: Host-associated > Plants > Roots > Rhizosphere > Soil ... | reverse complement strand
TCGGACAGACCAGCCTTGGCAATTACATCTTCACCGGCCTGCAAACCGAGAATTGGGTGTACGTGCTGTTCGGCTGCGTTGCCGCGGCGCTCCTCGCGCTCGTATTCGACCGACTGCTGGCGCTTGCCCAAAGTGGTTTCGCGAAGCGGTCGAAAACACATTTGATCGCAGCTGCGATGGGTTTGCTGATCGTTGTTGGCGCAAGTCTTTCGCCATTGCTGGGTGGCGAGAACGCAATCATCACCATCGGCACCAAAAGCTTCGAGGAGCAGTACATTCTCGGCGCGCTAATCGGTGACCGCCTGAAGCATGCCGGCTTCAAGACCGTCAATCGCGACGGATTGGGATCGGCGGTGATCTTCCATGCGCTCGAAGCCGGCGATGTCGATGTCTATGTCGATTACTCCGGCACGCTGTGGACGACGCAGATGAAGCGCAGCGATATGCCCGGACGCAAACTCGTGCTCGATCAGCTTGCGGTGTGGGCGAACGGCAGGCACGTCGGCGACCTCGGTTCGCTTGGCTTCGAGAACGCTTATGCTTTTGCGATGCGCGCCGATCGCGCCAAGGCGCTCGGTATCGAGACGCTTGCCGATCTCGCGGCGTATGCACCACGCATGAAAATTGGCGGTGACTATGAGATCTTCAGCAGGCCCGAATGGCGCGCGGTCGCCAAAGCCTACGGTCTCCAATTCGCGACACAGCGGCAGTATCAGGCGAATTTCATGTACAGCGCTGTCGTGAGCGGCGATGTCGATGTGATCTCCGCGTTCTCCAGCGACGGCCGAATCGCAAAATACAATCTGAAACTTCTTGCCGATCCGAAGCAGGCGCTGCCGCCTTACGATGCGGTGCTCCTTATTTCGCCGAAGCACGCGCAGGACGAGAAACTGCTCGCGGCGTTACGTCCGCTGATCGGCGCCATCGATCTTAAAAGCATGCAGCAGGCGAATCTTCTGGTCGATCAGGCCGAAGACAAACGCACGCCGGAGCAGGCAGCGGACTGGCTATCACGTCGCCTGAAGCATTGATTCTAATTATACCCTATAATTTTTGTCGAGAATCTCTTATTTCCCCTGTTTTTTTCCGTAGAATGGGTTAGACAACGCGGCGCCCTTCATCAGGTGAGCGAGGAGAATGTTCGAAACAAATCCGTTCTCGATCCTTTCGGACTCCGTCGATCCCGCCATCATGCAGGCCTTCGTGATCGTGATGATTGCGCTGGTTGCGCTCGGCACGTTGGCCGACATGATCCACAAGAAGAGCGCCAAGTATTTCTTCGAGAATGCGCGCCGCAGCCGCGGCAATCGCACGGTCGGCGCGGGCGAACGCGTCGGGCTGGCATTCAAGACCGCGATAATCGACTGGCTGGCGGCGGGAGAGTTCTGCAGCACGCGGCGCAGGCTCGCACATCTGCTCACCATGTACGGATTTCTTGCCTACGCGATCTCGACCATCGCGATGGTGTTCGTCTATCCGACTCTGGACGTGGAAACGCCGACGGTTTGGCCGATGCTCTGGCATATCGGTGCGGCGCTGGTTTGCATCGGCGGATACTGGTTCTGGTTCTTCATCCGCGTTGATGTTTCGGCAGAGGGCCACTCGCCGTTCCGCGTGGTGCGCGCTGACCTCTTTGTCCTTTCGCTGCTCGCGAACACAACACTGGCGCTGATCTGGTCGTATCTGCAAGTAATCGACAGCGATTGGACGGACATCGCACTTGGGCTTTATCTCGCCTCGGCGCTGGTGCTGTTCGGCTCGGTGCCTTGGTCGAAATTCTCGCACATGTTCTACAAGCCCGCCGCTGCGTTCCAGAAGCGCGTCGAGGAAGCCAATGGCTCGCGCGCCAATCTTCCGCCGCCAGCCGATGCACCCGCAAAGCTCGGCAGCGCCAGAACACAACCCTCACACTATTGATCGGCAGAACACCATGCCCACATTCGTTTACATGACGAAATGCGACGGTTGCGGCTACTGCGTCGATGTCTGCCCATCCGACATCATGCATATCGACGAAACCTACCGCCGCGCGGTCAATATCGAGCCCAACTTCTGCTGGGAATGTTATTCCTGCGTGAAGGCCTGCCCGCAGCACGCGATCGACGTGCGTGGCTATGCCGACTTCGCGCCACTCGGCCATAGCGTGCGCACCTTGCGCGAAGAAGAAAAAGGCACGATCTCGTGGAAGCTCAAATTCCGCGATGGGCGTGAGAAGAATTTCGTCTCGCCGATCCGCACGACGCCGTGGGGCTCGATCAAATCCGCCAGTGAATACGAGCGCCCCTCTGTCGATGCATTGAAGAGCCAGGAGCTCGCGCATGAACCCGATGCGCTCAACGTGCCCAAGCTTCCTGCGCTGACGCGCGACAAGCTGAAGCCGGGAGTGCCCTGATGGCCCTCTTCAGCCGCAGGAAAACGCACTTTGTCGATTCCGATATTCTTGTTATCGGCGGCGGCATGGCTGGGTGCGGGGCGACGTACGAGTCGCGCTACTGGGGTCGCGATCTGAAGATCGTCTGCGTCGAGAAGGCGAACATCGAGCGCAGCGGCGCGGTGGCACAGGGCCTCTACGCGATCAACTGCTACATGGGCATGCAGTGGAACGAGAACCAGCCCGAAGATCACGTGCGTTATGCGCGCAACGATCTGATGGGGCTGGTGCGCGAAGACCTCGGCTACGACATCGCCCGCCACGTCGACTCCACGGTGCACAAATTCGAGGAGTGGGGACTTCCCATCATGCGCGACCCGGAGACCGGGCGGTATCAGCGCGAGGGCAAGTGGCAGATCATGATCCACGGCGAGAGCTATAAGCCCATCGTTGCGGAAGCCGCACGCAAGGCCGCGACCGAAGTCTACAACCGCATCATGGTCACCCATCTTCTGATGGATTCGAAGAAGCCCAATCGCGTCGCGGGCGCCGTTGGCTTCAATGTCCGCACCGGCGACTTCTACGTCTTCCGCGCAAAAGCCGTGATCGTGTCAGCCGGCGGCGCTTCGCACATCTTCAAGCCGCGCTCGGTCGGCGAGGGCATGGGCCGCACCTGGTACGCGCCGTGGAGCAGTGCGTCTGCGTACGCGCTGCCGATCCTTGCCGGCGCGAAGATGATGCAGATGGAAAACCGCATCGTCTTGACGCGATTCAAGGACGGATACGGCCCTGTCGGCGCATACTTCCTGCATCTGAAGACCTACACGCAGAACGCCTATGGCGAAGAATACGAGACACGCTGGTTCGACAAATTGCGCGAGACCATCGGCGATTATGTCGATCACCACCCGGTGCCGACCTGCCTGCGCAATCACGCCTTCCTGGAAGAGACCAAAGCCGGCCGCGGCCCGATCCGTATGGTGACGAAGGAAGCGTTCCAGGATCCGCACAAGGAAACAGTCGGCTGGGAAAACTTCCTCGGCATGACCATCGGCCAAGCCGTCGTGTGGGCGTCGCAGAACATCGATCCCAAGTACATCAATCCAGAACTCACAACGTCGGAGCCCTATGTGATGGGCTCGCACGCGACATGCTCAGGCGCATGGTCGAGCGGCCCCTCGGACTACGCACCGGACGAATATCAGTGGGGTTACAACCGCATGATGACGATCGACGGCCTGTTCGGCGCCGGCGATACGATCGGCGGCACCGCGCACAAATTCTCGTCCGGTTCTTTCACCGAAGGCCGCATCGCTGCGAAGGCTGCGGTGAACTATGTGCTCGATATGGGCAACGACCGGCCCGAGGTCAGCGAAGCGGAATATGAAGGCCTGAAGAAAGCCGTCTATCAGCCGCTCGAAAACTATGCCGTCGGCCGCAACGAGATCGTGGGCGGCACCGTGTCACCGAGCTATCTGCTGCCGATCCACGGTTTGCAGCGGCTAGAGAAAATCATGGACGAATATGTCGGCGGCATCGGCGCGGGTTACACGACCAATGAGCCGATGCTGATGCGCGGGCTCGAACTGCTCGGCATGCTGAAGGAAGACCTCGCCCATATCGGCGCGGAAGACCTGCACCAACTTCAGCGCACCTGGGAGCTCAAGCATCGTGTGCTCGCGTCGGAATCCGTGACGCATCACACCCTGTTCCGCACGGAGACACGCTGGCCGGGCTATTACTATCGCGCCGACCATCCCAAGCTGGACGATCAGGACTGGCATTGCTTCACGCTCTCGCAATACGACCGCGCGACCGACAAGTGGACGATGGAAAAGGCGCCCGTCTATCACATCGTCGATTAGGCAATTCGCGCGCCGCTCGAAATTCAGAACAATTCACGCGGCGGCCTGGGAAAATTAACTCTGTTCGTTTGCGAAAGCGCGTCCCCGCGCCGCCAATCCGCACGCCTTCATTGAAGATTGATAAGACTCTCCGCGAATTTTCTGTAATGGTAAGGCTAATGGGGTCTGGTGGGGTGTTTTCATGTTGCAGAGCAAAATCGGCCGCAACTTCCTGATTCTTTTCGTTCTGTTGAATGTGATCGTTGTTGGCGGCTTCGTCTTCGCGGTCATGAAGCGTCCGGATCTGCTGCACGCATTCCCCGGACAATACGGGTCCGCAGCGTCGCCCGATCTCACAGGCAACATGCTGTTCCTCGCGCTTCTGCTGCTGATGAATGCGGGCCTGTTCTTGATTTTCGGTCTTGGCGGCACCTGGCACGCGCTTTGGGCAGGCTTGCGCATCAGTCCGCGGAAACTGCGCTGGCTGCTGCATGACCGCTCGGGTCTCGCCAGCGATATCTCTGGCGTCGTCGCCGAAGCGGTGCAGGAAGAAGAGAAGAGCGAACTCGGCTATCTCGGGACCGCACGCGGGCTTCTGTTCGTTGGATTGCTTCTGCTGATCGCCGCATTGCCCGCGGTCTGCATCGCCTATGCGAAAGCGGCGCCGGCAGGTGCTGCGATGTTTGAGACCGGCGGTACCGTTGTGGCGAACAGCGCAATCTCGCAGGACGCGGTGTTGCGCTTCACGGCCGATCAGCTCGCCGGCGGTTTGCTGCTGGACGTACCTGAGATTTTCCATCTGCGCGCGACGCCGATGGAGACCAACAGCGCGAGCATCCTCTTCGCGCTCTTCGTGCTTCTGTATCGCACACTGGTCGGATTTGGTGTTCTGGTCTGGTTCATTGCCACCCGCCGCATCGGTGCCTTACGGAACGCAGCGATGGAGGTCGCGTTTGCGGCGTCGGAAATCGTCGCGATGGAGCCAGTCCTACAGGATGGCCACGGCCATTCCGACCACGACCATCATCACGAAGACCATCACGGGCATGATGATCACGGCCACTCCGATCATGGGCACGGCGATCACGGTCATGACGACCATGGGCATGACAGTCACGGGCACGATGATCATGGACACGGAGATCATGGCCATGACGACCATGGCCACACGGATCATGGGCATGATGATCATGGCCACGATGATCATGGACACGGAGATCATCACGCCGCTGACACTGCACATGACGATGCTGACGATGAATCGGACGAAGATGACGATGATTCAGAATCGTCGGGAGACTCGCACGGTCATGACACCCACGATCATCATGACAGTCACGGACATGACAGCCATGGCCACGACAACCACGGCCACGCCGAACAAAGCCACGGGCGCAGCACCCATCACCATTCGGCGCCCTCAGATCACGGCACGCCGGAGCACAAGACGGCGGAAACAGTCTAGTTTCCGAACGGCGCAGATCGTTCCCTGACACTGGAAATTTCTGCGCCTTATTTTCACCACGGAAAGTTCCGGGACGCGCCACATGCGGCGCGTTTCCATTATGTCGAACGGGCATCCTTTAAATCAGGGAGGATGCATGCCGGATTTCGAGATCCGCTATTTTCACGCCGACGGGTCGCTGGCGATCGTGCACATCACAGTGCAGGCGAACCAAGTAGATGCCGAAGACCGTGCAAGATCGAATTTGGACGATTACGCACACTTCGAAGTGCGCCAGATAGGCGCGCTCCCACACCCATAACATTCGCGTTTAGGCTTTTTGTTTTGACAGCCACGGCATCATCGCACGCAGCCGCGCGCCGACTGATTCAATCGGGTGCGTGGCCGTGCGTGCGCGCAATGCCGTCATCTCCGGCAATCCGGATGCGTTCTCGTTCATCCAATCGCGCGCGAACCGGCCGGACTGGATATCGCTGAGGACCCGCTGCATCTCTGCTCTCGTTTCCGCATTGATCACCCGCGGCCCTGTCCTGTAGGCGCCGTACTCCGCCGTGTTGGAGATCGCCTGATACATGCCCGCTATGCCGCGGGTGTGCATGAGATCGACGAGCAACTTGAGCTGATGCAGACATTCGAAATAAGCGAGCTCCGGCGCATACCCAGCCTCGACCAGCGTGTCGAACGCCGTGCGTACCAGCTCCGCCGAGCCGCCGCAGAGAACGGTCTGCTCGCCGAAGAGATCGGTTTCGGTTTCTTCACGGAAATTCGTCTCGATCAATCCCGCGCCACAGCCGATGGCAACCCCATATGATAAAGCCAGAGCCTTCGCGCTGCCCGTGACATCGCGGTCGATCGCAAACAACCCAATATAGCCGTCGCCGTTGACATAGTTCGCGCGCAACGCTGTGCCCGGTCCGGCCGGCGCGACCATGATCACATCAAGATCGGACCGCGGCTCGATAAATCCAAAATGCCGTGCGAAGCCGTGGATGAACAGAAGTGCCGCATTCTTACGCATGTGAGGCGCGAGATCGCGCGTGTAGATCTCCGGCAGTTTTTCGTCCGGCGCGCCGAGCACAACAATGTCCGCGTCGCGCGCGGCTTCCACAGTGTTCATGACTGCAAAACCGGCGGCCTTCGCCTTGTCTGCGCTTGCACCAGCCCGCGCGCCGACAACGATGTCCTTCACGCCGCTGTCGCGCAGGTTCAGCGCATGCGCGTGACCCTGATTGCCGTATCCGACAACCGCGATGCGCTTGCTCCTGATCAGATTCAGATCAGCATCGTCTGTGCGATAGACGTGCATGGAGTGACCTTTTCACGTGGCGACCTTCGCGATGATATCGGCCGCACTCTGCGAATCCAACCGATCCCAATCCGCCATCCTGTTGCGAAACCAGGTCATCTGGCGTTTCGCATACTGGCGCGTCGCAGTGACGGCAAGTTCGACAGCTTTCGCTTCGGAAAGAGCGTCGTCTTGAAGTGCCCATATCTCGCGCAAGCCCAAAATCTTTGCGGCCGGCAAGGCTGGGTCCAACCCTTTCAGCTTGGCAGCTTCTTCCAACGCGCCACTCGTAAGCATTGCCTTAAACCGTGTTTCAATGCGCGCGCGCAGTTCCGGGCGTGGCACGTCCATCACAAACCGCGCGAGCCGAAGTCCGTCGAGGACAGGCCGTCCCGCCTGTTGTTGCCAATGCGCGAGCGGCCGCCCCGTCGCCTCGAACACCTCATAGGCCCTTAGCACGCGCTGCGGATCGCTGGGACGGAGATTCGACGCTGTTTCAAGATCGCGCGCAGCAAGCTCAGCATGAAGTGCGGCAACACCGATCTCCTCAAGGCGAGCACGCGCCCTGTTGCGAATGTCCGCCGGAATTTTCGGTATCTCGGAAATGCCTTTCGTCAAGACAGAAAAATAGAGACCTGTTCCACCGGTGAAGATTGGAATCTTTCCCGCGTCCTGCGCTTCCGCCAAAGCGGCCACGGCGTCGTCCTGGTAGCGGCCAGTCGAATACGGCTCCCGCACGCTGACGTGGCCATAGAGAAGATGCGGCGCCGCTGCCATATCTTCTTCCGACGGACGCGCGGTGAGGACCGGCGCCTCGCGATAGACCTGCATCGAATCGGCGTTGATCACGATGCCGCCAACGCCTTTGGCGAGCGTCAGCGCCGCGCGCGACTTGCCGCTGGCGGTCGGCCCTGCAATAAGCACCGCATCCACGGTCATGGAATGTCTGCGTGTCCGAACGATTCTCTCATGTGCTGAATGTTATCGCAGAAAACGCGCGCGCGTTGGCGCGCGATCTTCGGCTATTCGGCGAGACGATCTGGCTATCGGAAGACTACGCGTTCGAAATTCAGATTTTGGGCAACCCCGGCGAAGTCCTCGCACGCATCGGCACCGTTTCAAACGCAGACATCAATGTCATTCCAGCGGAAAACCGCCGCAAAAAGCTGCTGATCGCCGATATGGATTCCACCATCATCTCGTGCGAATGCCTCGACGAGCTAGCTGATGTTGCAGGGCTGAAACCGCGCATCGCGGCGATCACCGAGCGCGCCATGCGCGGCGAAATCGAATTCGAAGGCGCGCTACGGGAGCGTGTCGGATTGCTCAAGGGCCTGTCGCTCGACGCCTTGGGGCAAACCTATCATGAGCGCGTGCGCCTCAATCCCGGCGCCAAAGCGCTGACCGCCACTATGAAAGCGCATGGTGCGCGCGCGCTGCTGGTATCCGGCGGCTTCACCTATTTTACCGAGCGTGTCGCGGCAGCCGCCGGTTTTGACGATCATCAGGCGAACGTCCTGCTTGATGATGGAGCGACGCTCCACGGCACCGTGCGGGAGCCCATTCTGGGTCGCGAAGCGAAACTCGCGGCACTGGAAGCAGAGACGAAAGCACTCGGCATCACATCGTCTGACGTGCTCGCGGTAGGCGATGGCGCGAACGATCTGGCGATGATCCAGCGCGCGGGTTTGGGTGTCGCCTATCACGCCAAGCCGGTCGTCGCTGAAGCGGCGGCGGCGCGTATCGCGCATGGCGATCTGAAATCGCTGCTTTATCTTCAGGGTTATCGCGACGAAGAGATCGTCGACGCCTAGCCGAGCTTCACTGCGACATAGGCAAGATCGCCGCCGCGATTGACCAGCATCAACTCGACCTTCTTGCCGGCTTTCGCGTCAGCATCGATATGCTGCAGAACATCGGCCGGGGTGCGCACATTCTGACCGGACACCTGGACGATCACATCGCCTGCGCGGAAGTTCTTTTCCGCTGCCGGGCTCTCCGGCGTGACATCGGTGACCAGTACGCCTTGCAGATTTTTGGGAAGCTTGAACTGCGCACGCGCATCCGCGTCTATCGCCGCAAGCGAGAGACCGAGGTTCGAGCCTTTGGATTTTCCTTTGACGGGCGGTGACGGCGCTTTCTGCGGCGAAGGCGCGCGCATCGGTTTCTCATCCGCGAGCTTCAACACCTGCAGGCGGACAGTCTGCTTATGACCCTTGCGCAGGACGTCGACCGGCACGGTTTTACCGATGGGCGTGTCCGCGACGATGCGCGGCAGAGCGCGGGAATCGGTGACGGTCTTGCCGTCGAACGCCAGAACGACATCGCCGTTCGCGATGCCGGCTTTGGCCGCAGGACCTTTCGCCGTCACATCCGTGATCAACGCGCCCATCGCGGATGGCAGACCAAGACCTTCCGCAAGATCGCTCGTCACCGCCTGAATGCGCACACCTATCCAGCCGCGTTGCAATGTGCCGTGGGCACGGAGTTGGGCCACGACGTCGCGCACAAGGTTGGATGGAATGGAGAAGCCGATACCGACAGAACCACCCGAGGGCGAATAGATCGCGGAGTTCACGCCGACGACATTGCCATCCATATCGAACAACGGTCCGCCGGAGTTGCCGCGATTGATCGGCGCGTCGGTCTGGATGAACTCGTCATAAGGCCCCGCGTTGATGTCGCGGTTGCGCGCGGAGACGATACCGGCGGTGACGGTACTACCGAGACCGAACGGATTGCCGATGGCGATCACCCAATCGCCGACGCGTGCGTGATCGGAATCGCCGAACTTCGCGGCGGGCAGCGGCTTCTTTGGTGCGACCTTAAGCAGTGCGAGATCGGTCTTCTCGTCGCGGCCGATGAGCTTCGCCGGTAGCACTGAGCCGTCGTTCAAGGTCGCGGTGATGTGCTCGGCATCTTCAATGACGTGATTGTTGGTCACGATCAGGCCGGACGGATCAATGATAAAGCCGGTGCCCAGCGAGGTGACATGGCGCGGCGCGGACTTCTGGGGTGCCAGGAAATCCTTGAACAGATCGGCGAGTGGCGAACCGGGCGGGATGTTCGGCATGCTGGCCTGCGGGCCGGGCTGTTTGAGCGTCTGGCTGGTCGCGATGCTGACCACCGTCGGTAGCAGCTTGTCGGCCAGATCGGCGAAGGAGTCAGGCGCGCCGCGCGCGAACGCCGGTGCCGTCAAAGGCGCGGACAAGATCGCGATCGCAAGCAACAGGCGCTGCAAAAAGCCAACAAAGAATCGGGCACGCATTGTCAAACACCTCGAACCGGGCAATGGGCGAATCCTAGAGCATTTGGCCGCGGAATATGAAGAAAATTGGGCCGAAAGATGCATGACTTTCGCGTTAGTGGGGCATGCGTGTTCCGCGCGGAACCAACCCTATTTCCGCTTACCCTCGCCCGCGCCGCCGGAGCCGAAATAGCGGAAGAATTCGCTGTTGGGCGACAGGACCAGAGTCGTGTTGTCGCTCTTGAGCGCATCCTGATAGGCCTGCATCGAACGATAGAACGCGAAGAAATCGGGATCCTGGCTGAAGGCCTCACCGAGGATGCGCGTCTTCTCGGCATCGCCCTGGCCGCGCAGGATTTCGGATTCGCGCGTGGCTTCCGCCAGCAGCACGGTAACCTCACGCTCCGCACGCGCACGCACACGTTGGCCGGTTTCGTCACCTTCGGCGCGGTATTCGTTGGCCTCGCGCTTACGTTCCTTCTGCATGCGCTGATAGATCGCGTCGCTGTTGGCTTGCGGTAGATCGGCACGGCGGATGCGTACATCGACGACAACGACGCCGAAGTCTTTCGCCTCCTGATTCATGTTGTCGCGAATGTCCTGCATCAGCTGATCGCGCTTCTCGGACAGAACCGTCGCGAAGTTCTGTGAACCCAGCACGCGGCGAATGTTCGAAGACAGAATTGGCGTCAGCAATCCCTCGGCTGCTTCCTGGCTCGCGTAAGGTACTGCCTGATAAAACTTGAGCGGATCGACAATGCGCCAGCGCGCGAAGGCGTCAACGACCAGACGCTTCTTGTCTTGCGCAATAACCTCTTCGCTCGGCGCTTCGAGATTGAGAAGCTGGCGCGGCATGAAGTTGGCGTATTGCAGGAACGGCACTTTGAAATGCAGCCCCGCGTCTGAAATGACTGCTCGCGGCGCGCCGAGCTCCGTCAACAATACCTGATCCGTTGGATAGATCGTGTAGACGCACGACAGCACAACGACCAGCATGAACATCGCAACCGAACCGATGATGATCGAGAGATTGCGGTTCATTGCACCGCTCCCTGATCGACCTGCTCGTTACCTTGCTGCTGCGCGGCGGAAGATGCGCGCGATGACGATAGCGGCGGCAACGTCTTCTGCAATGCAGGTAGCTGGAAATACGGGACGATGCCCTTCACACTGTCGTCGACGATGATCTTGTTCATCGGACCGAGTATCTGACTCATATTCTCGAGATACATACGCTTGCGCGCGACTTGCGGCGCTTTCTTGTATTCTGCGTAGACCGAGAGAAACCGCTTCGCCTGCCCGCCGGCTTCCGCAATCATCTGCTGACGATAGGCTTCCGCATCCTGAACGATGTGCGCTGCCTGTCCCCGCGCCTGCGGGATGATGGTGTTGGCATAGGCTTCCGCCTCGTTGCGCTTGCGGTCCTGATCAGCGCGCGCCGCCTGCACATCGCGATAAGCGGCAATGACTTCCGCGGGTGGATCGGTCTTCAGCATCTGCACGCGCGTGATCGTCACACCGAGACCGTAACGATCCAAAGTCTTTTGCATGAGATCACGGACGCGGATCTGAATCTGCTCGCGTTCCGAAGTCTGGATGCGTTCGATCTGGTTCTCACCAACCACCTCGCGCATCGCGCTTTCGGCAACGGCCTTGATCGCGCCTTCCTGATTGGGAACGTTGAACAGGAATGCCGGCGCGTCCTTGATCTTCCAATAGACGGTGAAGTTGATGTCGACGATGTTCTCGTCGCCGGTGAGCATGTGGCTTTCTTCGACGACGTCGGAAAGCTGCGTGCCCTCCTCGCCGGAATCCGTGGGCTGATAACCGATCGTGATCTTGTTCTCGTTGCGGACCTTCGGCGTGTACGCGACCTCAATCGGCCACGGCAGGTGGTAGCGCATGCCGGCATCTGAGATCGCGGTTACCGCACCGAAGCGCAGGACGACACCTTCTTCATCCGGACGCACGAAGTAGACGCCGCTCATGATCCAAAGGCCCAGGATGACGAGGCCGATGATGGTCAGCGATTCTTTTGAAAAGGGTCCGCGCGGCAGCAGGTGGCGCAGACGATCCTGCCCGCGGCGGAGATAGTCCTGAAAATCGGGCGGGTTTGAATCGCCACCGCCGCTCGGCCCCTGACCCCACGGGCCGCGTGGGCCCTGTGAGCCTTTGCCCTCATCGCCGGTCTGGTTATTCCAAGGCATCGCCCAACGCTCTCATTCCTTGGTTTCCCAAGGTTGGGCGGTTATATGAGCAACCGCCGCCGAGGCGCAAATCGAACCCTTTTTAGCAAAGCAACAAGCTCATGGCAGCAACGCGCGACGATGTCCTGAAGGCGCTGGAGCGGGTCGTCGACCCAGCGAGCGGCCAGAGCGTCGTTGCGTCCGGCATGATCGAGGGGCTGGTCGTAAAGGGCGGCCATGTCGGCTTCGCGCTTCAGGTCGATCCCGCACGCGGACGCGATGCCGAGCCGCTTCGCAAGCAGAGCGAGGATGCCGTCACCAAGCTTCCCGGCGTCCTTTCCGTTACCGCTGTCCTCACGGCACACCAAGGCCGGCAAGCACCGGCCACAAGACCTGGGCATCAGCATGCGGCGCCTGCGCCAACGGGAATTCCCGGCGTGGAAGCGATCGTCGCGGTGGCGAGCGGCAAAGGCGGCGTCGGCAAATCGACAGTCGCGGTCAACCTCGCGCTCGGGCTGGCGCGTCAGGGCCTGAAGGTCGGCTTGTTAGATGCGGATATCTATGGACCGTCACAGCCGCGCTTGCTCGGCATCCGCGAAAAGCCGCAAACGGAAAATCATAAGCTCAAGCCTATCGAAAAGTTCGGCATCAAGACGATGTCCATCGGCTTCCTCGTCGATGAAGCGACGCCAATGATATGGCGCGGTCCGATGGTGCAGAGTGCGCTGACCCAGATGATGAACGATGTGCTGTGGGCGCCGCTCGATGTGCTCATCGTCGACATGCCACCCGGCACGGGCGACGCCCAACTCACCATGGCGCAACGCGTGCCGCTGAAAGGCGCCGTGATCGTATCGACCCCGCAGGATCTCGCGCTCATCGATGCGCGCAAGGCCATCGCGATGTTCGAGAAGACCCAGGTTCCGATCCTCGGCATCATCGAGAACATGAGCACCTATGTCTGCACGAATTGCGGACATGAGAGTCATATCTTCGGGCACGGTGGCGCGCGCGAGACGGCGCGCGCGATGAGTGCGGTCTTCCTTGGTGAAGTGCCGCTGGTCGGAAAAATTCGCGAACTGTCGGATGCAGGAACGCCTGTCACCGCAACGGCGCCAGACAGCGCCGAAGCGAAAGCCTATCTGGCGATCGCGTCGGAAGTTGCAAAGACGCTTAAAGCGCCGGTGCGCGCCGCGCCGAAGATCGTCCTGGAATAGCGCGCACCGTTATCGCGTACGAAGATCAGCGGCCTGCCGTGATCGCCATGGTGATGGATGTCTTGCCGTCCGGCATGGTCTCGGTCCACGTGTCGCCGACCTTGTGATCGCCCTTGATCTCGTTGCAGTTCGTCGCCTTGGACGGATCGGCGGGCGCGGGATCTGTTTCGGTGAAGCAGGCATGGGTGGCGTCTTGCCACGAATATGTGCCCTTCATCACTTTGCCATCGCGATGCTGTTCCCACGTCTTGTCGGCGTTGACATAAATGATCGTCTTGCTGCCATCCGGTCCCGTCTGCGTGACGGTGTTGCCATAAGCGACGGCAAACGGATCGGCGTTGGCGGCAACCGTGGTGAAAAGAACGGCCGCGAGGCCGAGTGCAATACGTTTCATGGAAATCCCCTTCCTGGAACGGGCGCCCAACGGCCCGCGGACTCGATATGGTGAACGAAATTCCCGCGGCAAGACGCGCGCGTGAAAAATCCGCTAGCAGGAAATCCCACTAGCGGATTCTTCAATGCAATCAACGTTATTGAATGCCAGCGACCAATGACACCGAATACGGACCTGCCGACCAGCTATCGCCGACCTTGTGGTTCGAGACCGGGACGCAGGTGGGATTGGGCGTGCCCGCAGCCAGCGCGGCCGGGTTGGCATAGGCCAGGCAGATCGTGCCGCCATCGATTTTCCAGGTGCCATTTGTCGTCTGTCCCTGAGCCTTCACTTTAAAGGTGTGATCGGCCGCATAGTAGAGACGCGTCTCATTGCCGGCACCGTCTTTCGTAATCGTCGTATTGCCGAAGCGCGACGCCAGTACACTGTCATCCGCCAGCGCTGCGCCGGCGGTCATCGCCGTCATCGCTGCACACAGAAGCACTAACCGCATGATTTCCTCCGTTGGTTTGGGTTTTACGCAAACACTTACGCGTTGTACGCCAGCCGCAATCCAGGCGAACGCCACTCCATCGCCGCAAGCTTGCCGGTCGAAGACATGGTGATGAAGGCCGTTTTCATGTCCTTCCCACCCCAGCAGATGTTTGTGACAAGCAGATCGGGCAATGGCGTGTGCTCGAACTTCTTGTCATGCGGCCAGAAGGTGGAGATACCGCCGGCGAGGATCGTCGCGACGCAGACGCCGCCATCAGCCTGCACGCCAAGCGAGTCGAAATAGGCGAGTCCGGGAAACGCACCTTCGAAATTCGCCGGTGTAAATCCTGCGGGCGGCGCACCAACACCCGGCGCGGTCAGGGACAGGCTCCACAAACGGCCGGGGAATGTTTCGGCGTAGTGCACAGTCTTGTAGTCCGGCGACATGCCGACGCCGTTGGGTGAGAGCAGTTCGCGCAATACCTTTGTGATCTTCGAGCCGTCGGCCTTCGCATAATAGAGCGCACCATGCGTGCGATATTTCTCGTTGGTACTGCCGTGATCGGTGAACCAGAAGCCGCCGTCCTGATCGAACACGAGATCGTTCGGCGCCTGAAGCTTCTCGCCATCGCATTCGCTGTAGATCACCTCGACTTTTCCGGTCGAAAGATTGACGCGCTCGATGCGCCCGCCCTTGTGCGACGGCGGCGTATGACCGGGTATCATCAAGCCGTCGCGGTCATGAATCTCGAAATTGCCGCCATTGTTGCAGACATAGAGCGCGCCATCGGGACCAATCGCGAGACCGTTCGGCCCGCCGCCCGGTTCGGCGACCGTGTGCTTCGATCCATCTGGCTTCACGCGCGTGATGCGGCCCGCACCCATCTCGACGACGATGACCGAACCGTCGTCCATCGCGACGGGACCTTCGGGGAATTTCAGACCTGTGGTGAGTTCACGAAGCGACATGGCGTTTCCTCTTATATCTATGAGGGCCAACGCTAGCGGACGCGTGGAACTCTGCAAGGCCTAGGTGCGGCGTTCCAGCGTGACGTAGCTGTATCTGAGGCCATCAGCGGTCGCGTGATCTTCGCGGGAGGTCTCTCGCCAAATCGATTTGTCGAAAAATGGGAGGGTCGTGTCGCCTTCGACCTGGCCGTGCACTTCGGTCAAATAGATGCGTGTCGCGAACGAAAGCGTCGTCTTGTAAATCTCGCTACCGCCGATCACGCAGATTTCTGCGGCGCCGCAGGCATGCGCAAAGGCTTCTTCCAAGGAATGAAAGACGGCGGCGCCTTCTGCGCGAAACCCGCGGTCGCGCGTGACGACGATGTTCTCGCGTCCCGGCAATGGCTTCTTCGGCAGACTGTCCCAGGTCTTCCTGCCCATGATGCAGGGCTTGCCGATCGTCAGCGCCTTGAAGTGCCGCATGTCTTCCGGAATGCGCCACGGCAACGCGCCATCCTTGCCGATGACACCATTGTCCGCCATTGCGACGACGAGAGACGTAAAGCTCATGATTTCGCCAATCGCTGCAGTGCTTCGCCGGAAAGATTGTAGGCGTACCAGTTCTTGATCGCGGTCGCGCCAAGGCTGTCATAGAAATCGATCGACGGCTTGTTCCAGTCGAGCACTTCCCAATCGATGCCGAAGCCATCATGTGCGATCACGCGCCGCGCAAGATTGGCGATCAGCGCCTTGCCATATTGCTTGCCGCGAAATTCAGGATGCACGAAGAGATCGGCGAGATAGATCTTCCGCTTGGCCGCGAAGCTGCCATAGGTCCAATGCCACGTCGCAATACCTGCGGGTTTGTCGCCTTCAAACGCAAGATCGCAGAACAGTAACGGTGTGTCGCAAAGATAATCGCGCGCCACAATCTCCGGCGTGATGTGGAATCGGTCGAGAAGTTTTTCATATTCGGCGAGCGCGTACAGCAACGAAACGATCAGCTTTTCATCGCCTTTTTGCGCTGTGCGAATTGTGCAAGTTCCCATATTCCGATTCGTCTCCGCATTTCAGACAGATAGCCTTTCGGCCGTGTAACAGACCGAACAGAAGTGGGAACCTTATGGAAAATCGTCCGTTAAGGCAGCGGGAAAAGGAGACCCCGATATGAAAAAGATATTGCTCGGCGCGACAGCGCTGGCGGCGCTTCTTGCCGCACCGATTGCTTTGGCCGACCCGAACGATAACGGGCCGAACGACAAGCCCAAACAGCATGATACTGCGCGCCCCGATCGTGGCGGTGACAACAATGCAGACCGCCCCGATCGCAGCAGCGCCGGCGGCGATGCCATGCGCGGACCGAAGGCCGATACGGACAACGGGCCTCGTGGCGGAAACAACGACAACGATCGTATGCGCGGCAATGACAATGACCGAGACAACGACAGGACAGTCAACAAAACCGTGAACAAGACAGTTGTTCATAAGACCGTCGATCGCAGTGTCGTGTTGAAGGTTCGCGCCAATATCACCGCGCCGCGCAAATTCCACGCCGTGAAGGTGTATGTGCGCCCGGCCGGCTGGTATCCGCACCGCTGGGTCTATGGCGAGCGTCTACCGCGCGCGTTCTTCGCGCCGGACTACTTCATCCTCGATTTCGTGTCGTTCGGATTGATTGAGCCGTGGGATGGCTATCAGTGGGTCCGCTATGGCGACGATGCGCTACTCATCGACGTCGAGACCGGCGAAGTCATTCGCGTCGAATATGGTCTGTTCTACTAAATCTGCTACTGCGCAAATGACAAAAGCCCCGGAAGCGATTCCGGGGCTTTTGTTTTAGACCGCGATCTCGGCACGAATCGTGGGGTGCGCCTGATAGTTCTCCAGCGTGAAATCCTCATAGCGGAACGCGAAGATGTCCTTCACCGCGGGATCGATGCGCATCGTCGGTAGGGGATAGGGGCGCCGCGAGAGCTGTTCCCGCGCCTGATCGAGATGGTTCAAATAAAGATGCGCGTCGCCGAAGGAATGAATGAACTCGCCAGGCTGCAATCCCGTGACCTGTGCCACCATCATCGTCAGCAGCGCGTAGCTCGCAATGTTGAACGGCACGCCGAGGAAGATATCAGCAGAGCGCTGATAGAGTTGGCAGCTTAACTTCCCATTCGCGATATAGAATTGAAACAGGCAGTGACACGGCGGCAAGGCCATCTTCGGCACGTCCGCCGGATTCCACGCGGTGACGATCAGGCGGCGTGAATCCGGATTGCGCTTGATGTCGGAAATCAGATTGGCGATCTGGTCAATCGTTCCGCCGTGTCCATCGGGCCATGACCGCCACTGGTGGCCATAGACAGGACCGAGTTCACCGTTCGCATCCGCCCATTCGTCCCAGATCGTCACGCCATTCTTCTGCAGCGTACGCACATTGGTGTCGCCGGCGAGAAACCAGAGCAGCTCGTGGATGATTGCTTTCAGGAACAGCTTCTTCGTCGTCATCATCGGAAAGCCGTCGGCGAGATCGAACCGCATCTGGTGCCCGAACACAGAAATCGTGCCCGTGCCCGTGCGGTCGCGCTTTTCCACGCCGTGCTTCAGCACGTGCTCCATGAGGTCGTGATACTGACGCATAGGGCCGTCCGATGATTCCGCCGCGATCCTAGCGCGCTCTCACCGTGGCCGCGAAGCGGCATCTAGGCTGTGAATGGCCGGTCGTGAATCCACTGCGAAAACAGCCATTTCTCACCCTGCAAGATCGGGGTTCCGCTGTGGAGGCTCATGATGTCTGGCTTGCCGCCGCGCAGGTTGGCAAAGAACAGGGCGTCGCCTTTGCGGCCCTTGTAACGCACACCGGCTTTCGGGAAGTCAGTCTGGCCACCTTCGTAGCCGTCGTTGAGGTACAGCAGGAAGGTCACGACACGATCGCCAGCATATGTTCCGTCACGGCCATACCCGGCCGAGTCGCTGCCGCGGATGAAATCGTAGTGCGCCCGCAGTTCCTGCCCCGGCGCATAGTGCAGCACCTGCGGCGGCTCCATATGCGGCACCGGCAAAGAAACCAGCAGGCCGATCTTGATCCGCATCAGCACCAACATCACGTTTGCCTGCGTGATATCGAACAGGAATTCGCTGTTCGTGCGGATAGCGTCGAATTGGATCGTACGGCGTTCACGATCGTACATTTTGGCCGGCGCCACCTTCCCCCGCGCCTGCGCGATCAGCATGTCGCATTGCGCCGGTGTCGCGAATCCATCCGCACGCCAGATGCGCGGAGACTCGCAGATCTGCTGTGGCTGCGGCGGCATCACCGTGCGCTCGAGATCGATACTCTGGCGCATGTCTCGCCAACTCGATGCGCCCGCGTTTGTGGCCAGCAGTTTCAACTGCGCGCGTGCGTCAGGCGATCCACATTCTGCGGCCTGTTGCAGAAGATCGAGCGCTCGCGGCCAGCTCTGTTCTGTCCACGCGCCCGCCGCCGTCAACGTCGCCAGAAGATTGCACGCCTCAGCATCGCCGCCGTTCGCCGCTTCCGCGATCAATGCTACGCCGCGCTGCGGATCAGCATCCGCGCCATCCCCAATCAGCAATCTCCGGCCGAGCGCAAGAGCGGCGTCATTGCGCGCACAGGACTGCACGCCGTCCTGAACTTTGTCGGGCATGAACACACTTGAATACGCGGACCTTCACGGACTAGCGCCAGCACCTGATCGATGCTTGTCGAAAGTGCGCGCAAATGTTCGAGGATTGTCGCGGTCTATACCCAGCAGAACGCTCGCGAAAATTCGGAAGAGACTGGCGACACGCCGCAAAAGATGGACGTTTTATGGATAGATAGACCGCACTTCATTAATGCGTTCGGAGTACTTATATTAGCTGTGCCGGCTTGTCCGGCTATGGCGATAAACGGCCTTGTAATAAGCGGACCGGACCCGGGGGCGGTACCCGGCGCCTCCACCAAATGTCCTCTCCCTGAAGAGGGCATCTGTGGGGGCGAAACAGGATCGACGGACGTGTAAAGAAGGTTCTTTTGCCCGGTGTTGTTCCGCCGTTATCGGACTACTCGTACAGGTGCCAACGATAACGAAATGGCCCTCGCTGCCTAACTACGGTTAGCCAAGCGCGGTTCCGGGGAGCACCGGGCAACAGAAGCTCCCCACTTAATTCTCACCACGGAACTTCGTTGCGGATGCGCTGACCGAGCAGCGGATATTTGCGCGCGAGCCTGCGCAGATCATCGCCGGTCAGATTCATCATCCGCATCTCCGTGCGCGCCCAAATGGTGCGCGTGTAGTTGGCGTGATCGCTTAAAGCCTCTTCGCCGATGATGTCACCGGCTTCAAGATCCCAAGAGCCGGTCTCATCCTCCGCATGCGCCTTGCCGGAGATGATCAGATAGAACATGTCGGCCTTGTGGCCCTCGACCGCGATGCGGGTGTGATCCTGCATGACGCTTGCGCCCATTGTGTCGAGAATCTGCCGCGTCGGCTCCATCTCGAACCCGTCGAACAACGGCTGGCGCTTCACCATGCTCCAGGTAATGGAGAATTCGCGCTTGTGCAGCCCGTTCACGAATCCCGTCGCGATGATACCGACTGGCAGTGCGAACAATACGAGCCCCGTCACCATTGTAATGCCGGCGAACAGCTTTCCAGCCCATGTAATGGGCGTTTCATCGCCATAGCCCACAGTTGTTAGCGTCGTAATCGCCCAATACATCGATCCAGGTAGCGTTCCGAATGCCTTGGGCTGTGCGGCGCCTTCGATCAGATGCATGATTTCGCCCGATACGCAGACCGTGAAAATCAGCAGAATGAAAGCGCCCAGCAACGCGCGGCGTTCGGAATACAGCACACCCAGAAGCGCCGGCATCGCCTGCGAATAGCGCGCAATCTTGAGCAGACGCAGAAGACGCAGCACACGCAGCGCCCGAAGATCCACCGCAGCGCCGAACGAGAGTGCGACGAAGTAGGGTACGAAAGACAGGAAATCGACGACCATCATTGGCCGGAGCGCGAAGAGGAGGCGTCCTTTAATCGGATGCGCCGTGCCGATGCGCGGGTCTTCGACACATGACCAGAAGCGAAAGAAATATTCGACCGCGAAGATATAGACCGTGATCTGTTCGAACGCGGAAAAGAATGGACGGTAGTTGTTGTAGAGATCGGGGACCGTCTCCAGGATCACCGCCAGCGTATTGCTGACGATCAGCGCGATCAGAAGCATCTCCACGACGCGGCTGACGCCGCCTTCGGTCTGACCTTCTTCGAGGATGAGGTAAGCCCACTGGCGCAACGTCGCGCGATGTTCAACCTTGGGACGCGCGACGCGGCGGCCTGTTTGCGTTTCCGGTTCCAGAATACTTCCCCTCGTCGCGGCGAGCCGATTGCATACGTTTCTGCGAACGTTCGGCGCGAGACCGCAGATTTTACAACGTAGAAAAAACTAATTTCCGTCTGGGAGTACTTCCTAGCCAAAATCCGCCATTGCGACTAACTCGCAAAGATGTAGAATTGTTCACGAGCCTTCTTTCTGGCTGGCGCGACACTCGCGCCGCCCGAAAGCGCGGGAATAATCGGAGGAAGAGTATGGGTCGGGTGTTTCGGGGAATTCTGCTTGCGCTGGGCTTTGCATTGCTAGCGCCTGCACAGGCGCTTGCTGGAGATGGTGGAGCCTGTCCTCGTCCGCCGGTGGGTAGTGTGGTGATGCCTCCGCCCGATCTGTTCAGTAGCGGCGGCGTCCTGAACATGTCGCTCAATTACTTCACGTCGATGGATTCGGTTGGGCGGACCTTGTTCTGCTTCGTGACGCCGGATGGAAAAGAGTCTCCGACGCTGCACGCGAACCCCGGCGACACGATCAACATCCATGTGACCAACATGGTGCCCGCGGCGCCCCTGGGCGCAACGGAACGCGTTTCCAACGATGCCACCGTTTGCGGCGCAACCACGATGACCGCGACGTCCACCAACATGCACTTCCACGGATTGAACGTCACGCCGAAGTGCCACGGCGATGAGACCATTCGTACCATCATCAACTCGGGCGAAAGCTTCGACTACAAACTGAAGATTCCCGCCGACGAGCCGCCGGGCCTTTACTGGTACCATCCGCATATCCACGGCACGTCTTCCCAGAACGTTCAGGGCGGCGCGACGGGTATGATCGAGGTCGAGGGTATTGAGAATATTCAGCCGGCGGTGTCTGGGCTGCCGGAGAGATTCCTCATCCTGCGCGACGAACAGCTCGGCAACGCAATTCACGGCGGCCCGCAGGCTTCACCCAACTACCCATTCTGGGATGCATCGGTGAACTATGTGACGGTGCCATATCCGGCATACACGCCGTCCATCATCAAAATGTCGAGCAGCAGCCCTGAGTTCTGGCGCGTCGCCAATGCTGCCGCCAACACGATCATGGATATCCAGGTCCTGTATGATGGCGTCCCGCAACCACTTCAAATCGTGGGATTTGACGGCGTTCCGACGGGTTCGCAGGACGGCAAGCAACAGGGAACGATCGTCACGCAGACAAGCGCTCTTCTCCCGCCTGCAGGGCGCGTCGAGTTTATCGTCGCACCGCCATCCGCGTCCGTGCACGACGCGCGCTTCATCACCCGAGGTATCGATGGCGGTCCGGCATCGGACTCCAATCCTGAGCGCCGTCTGGCTAAGATCGAACTGACAGACAATCCGCATTTGCCAAAGACGCCGCAGCCAAACGGTCCGGCAAACAAGCAGCGTTTTGCGGGACTGAAGGATGCCAAGGTCACGGCGCAACGGACACTGTACTTCTACGAAATCCCGTCGATCCTCGCGCAGCAGCCTGGGAAAGCCACGCCTGTCAGCAAGATCGGCGCGCCTATTGCTGAACCCGTGAACTTCTACATCACGGTGGATGGGCAGTTTAACAAGCTGTTCGATCCGAATAATCCACCGGCGATCACAACGAACAGAGGTGCGGTCGAAGAATGGACGATCCAGAATCGCACGCCGGAAGATCACGAATTCCACATTCACCAGATTCACTTCCTGGTCGAAGAGGAGAACGGCGTTCCGATCCCGAAGGATCAGCAGCAGTATTACGACACACATCAGGTGAAGTACTGGGACGGAATCGGGCCCTATCCGTACATGAAGGTGAAGATGGACTTCCGCGGCGCCGTCGTGGGTGACTTCGTCTATCACTGCCACATCCTCGACCACGAGGACGGAGGCATGATGGCCATCATTCGGGTACTGCCGAAGACGTAACCGCCCAACAAGAGGCGCTTACTGAACTGATTTGCTATGGCTTGGGTCGAGCCAGAAGGAACTGCGTGAACATGAAAATTCTCTGGGCGTTTCTTCTGGCAGTCTTCTGTTTGTCGATGCCTGGCCATGCATTGGCGCAGGATGGCGGCATTTGTCCCCGTCCCGTACCCGGCGCAGAAATCCAGCCGCCGCCGGATATTTCGAGCATCGACGGCATTCTTACGATCCACTTCAATTATTACACCTCGGTCGATAACGAAGGCCGCACCCTGTTCTGCTTTCTGACCGACACCGGTCAGCAAAACCCGACGCTGCATGTCCATCCCGGCGACACGATCAAGATGTCCGTCACCAATATGGTGCCGAGCGCGCCAGGCGCGCCATCCGAAGTCATTTCAAACGACACAACGGTGTGCGGCAACGCGACGATGACGGTGACGTCCGTGAACGTTCATTTTCACGGCACCAATACCGCGCCGCGCTGCCACAGCGACGAAGTAATCCGCACGCTTATCAATTCCGGCGAGACGTTCGAGTACAAGATCAACATCCCCGGTGACGAACCGCCTGGCATGTACTGGTACCATCCGCACGTGCATGGCACGTCATCTGTCGCCGTGGAAGGTGGCGCTTGCGGCGCAATCATCGTCGAGGGCATCGAGAATATTCAGCCGGCCGTAGTGGGATTGCCGCAGCGCGTGATGGTGCTGCGCGACATGCCGCTGATCGTCGAGTCGCCGATCGATGTTTCAAGCCAGGGCGGACCGCAACCGTTCTGGGATCTTTCCTTGAATTACGTGCCTGTTACGTATCCCGCCTATCAACCCTCAATCATCAAGATGCATGCGGGGGAGAAGGAATTCTGGCGCGTCGTGAATGCGTCGGCCAATTCGATCTTCGACATCCAGCTCAAATATGACGGCGTGCAGCAACCGTTGCAGATCGTGGCGCTCGATGGCGTGCCCACCGGTTCGCAGGACGGCAAGCATCAGGGCACGATCATCACGCAGAACGACATCCTGCTTCCGCCTGCTGGTCGCGCCGAATTCATCGTCACGGCCCCATCGGCGTCCGTGCAGCACGCACAGCTCTCGACGCTGGGGATCGACAGCGGCCCGTTGGGCGATAGCCTTCCCGGGCGTCCGATTTCAAACATCGTGCTGACGACGGCGCCGCTTGGCTTGAAGATCGGTCACGCATCGGGCCCGTCCAACCCGCAACGCTTTGACGGCCTCGACAGGTTGAAGCCGACGATCACGCGCCATCTCTATTTTTCGGAGACCTTCACGCATCTTCAGCACAATCCTCCCGGCCCTCCTGGCGCGGCCGGCGTGAATTTCTTCATCACGGTGAAGGGACAAAAGCCCAAGGCGTTCGATCCCAACGACCCGCCTGCGATCACAACCACACGCGGCGCGGTCGAGGACTGGATCATCCAAAACCGGGCGCCGGAGGTGCATGAATTCCACATGCACCAGATCCACTTCCTGCTTCTCGCTGTGAACGGCGTTCCGGTTCCCCCGGAGCAGCGTCAGTTTTACGACACATTCCAGGTGCCTTATTGGGATCAGATCGGCAAATATCCGAGCATCAAGGTCCGGATGGACTTCCGCGGTCCCGTGGTCGGAGATTTCGTCTATCATTGCCACATCCTGCAGCATGAGGACGGTGGTATGATGGCGACCATCCGGGTGCTGCCCAAGACGTGAGTGCTGTATGCGTAGACTGAAATTTGCCGCGGCGCTGGCCGCTTTGGTGCTGGCGCCTGCCTATGCAGCGCAAGCCGACGAAGCGCCGCCGTCGCCGGTCAATGGCCACTTCAATCTGGTGACGATTGACGGGAAGGAAGTCCACGACACGGACTATCGCGGCAAATGGATGCTGATCTATTTCGGCTACACCTTCTGCCCCGATGTCTGCCCGACAACGTTGAGCCAGATCGGCGTCGCGCTTGATGCGCTTGGTCCGAAGGCGAAAGATTTTCAGCCCATCTTCATCACGCTCGATCCCGCGCGCGACAAGACTCCGGTGCTGAAGGACTACATGAAGTCGTTCGATCCGCGCATCATCGGCCTGCGCGGCGAGCCGGACGATATCGAGGAAGCGGCGAAGTCGTTCCACGTCTATTATCGCCCGCGCAGTCTCGGCAACGGGCAATACACCGTGGATCACAGCTCCTACATCTACGTGATCGATCCGAAGGGGAAATTCGTCGAGCTTCTGACCGGCGATCTTCCCGGCCATCCGCTGGTCGAAGATCTGCGCAAGCTGGACAAATAGGCGTGAAGCCTCTCGCCACACCCGCTGCATTGGCCGCTATGCTCTTCGCGGGGACGCTGGCTGCTGCGGAGAAGCCTGAGCCAGCGCATTTTGCCGATGCAGACAATGCCGCACTCGTCGATCAAGGTGCGCAGGTGTACATGCAGAATTGCGCGAACTGTCATGGCCGCAGACTTCAGGGACAGGCGCTATGGCAATTGCGCGATCAGTACGAAGGCCGCCGCGCGCCGCCGCACGATTCCACCGGCCATACGTGGCAGCACTCCGACGAAGACCTCTTCCATGTGACGAAGTTCGGAAAATTCGCGTCGATGCCGGCGACCGTGATTTCGTTCATGCCCGCGTTCGAACATTCGCTGAAGGATGACGAAATCCTCGCCGTGCTCGCCTTCATCAAATCGCGCTGGCCGACGGGAATCCGTGCGTCGCAATCGATGCTGAACCCGAACCACAAGGGCATGCCGGCCGATGCGGACAAGGTCGAATGGACCCTGCCGCCCAATTGCACGGCCTCATTTCAGCGTTGGGGTCAGAGCCAGCCCGGCCAATGATCAGCGCGCGGAGGCCAGCACGTCGGCCATGGTCGGGACATCGTTGGCGGCACGGTTCATCGTCTGCGGCTTAAAGTTGGCGGCGGCCTGTTGTGCGGCCTGCAATTCTTCTGGCGAGATCTGCGTGGCAATGGCATCTGCGCGCGCCTTCGCAACCGGATCGCCAGCGAGCGCCGCGATCGAATACCATTTGTAGGCGTCGAGCAGGCTTTGCGGCACGCCATCGCCGCGCTCGAACAGCACCGCGAGATTGAACTGCGCATCGACATAGCCAAGGTTCGCGGACCGCTCGAACCAGCGCGACGCCTCGGCAAGGTTTTGAGGAATACCCATGCCACTCGCATAGAGCACAGCGAGATTGCTCATCGCATGACGGTCGCCCTGGCTCGCTGCGGCTTCGTACCAGTGCATCGCTTGTGCGGGATCAGCGGTCACGCCACGCCCCGCCTGATAGAGCGCGCCGAGATGATTTTGCGCAATCGCGTCGCCGGACTGTGCGGCGCGCTCGAACCAGTGCGCAGCCTGCGCATCATTGGCCGCGATACCATCGCCTTTGAGATATTTGAGCCCGATCACGAGCTCTGCGCGCGCATTGCCCTCGTTTGCAAGCGCCGTGAGCCGGTCCAGCGGTGCGTGGGAGTCGACCGGATGATGCGCTCTGGCGATCGGCGCAATGGCCTTGGATTGCGCGACGCTCACACCGTGCGCACTCGGACGAAGAATATACAGGCCGCCGATGGCAACAAGGCACACGCCCGCGACGCCGGCAGCGATTACCAGCTTGCGGCGGCGCGCACGCTGTTCTTCTTCGTGAACGCTCTCAAGTTCCGCTGCTTGCTGCGCGCCGGCCTTGGCAAGATTGCGCGCCGCGGCAAGATAAGCGTTACGGGGATTGTCGGTTTTCGCCTCGTCTTGCGCCGTGTCTGCCGCAGTTTCGCTTTCAACCGAAGTCTCGTCCGGCTTTGACGGCGCGAGGTCTTCCTGCGGCTCCGGCCACACCGGCATCTCGGCAACAGGCTCGTGTTGCCGGGTCCCGAAGCTGCTCTGGCGTGCGGTCAGTTCGTGGATGCTGAGACGCAGTTCGGCAAACGACTGGCGCTGACGATCTTCGATGCTGTCCGCGCGCGATTGAAGCTGAGCGACGACATCGGCGATCGGTTTGATCTTCTTTGCCGTCTCCTCGGGCGCGACTTGCTGACGTGTTTCGAGGCTGGTGATCGAACGCTCCAGAACGCGCAGCCGCGTCTCTAAGCGCGTGATGACCGCATCTGTCCCCTCCCGCAAAGCACTTTCAGGAAGGATCAGGCGCTTCGCGATCTCTTCCAGATGCACGGCCTGCGTGCGGCGCTCCTGCTCATAGGGCGTGAGCGTCTCAGGCCCGTCGTTCTGCAATTCGATGGTCGCAGGCTCTGCTTCGATAGGGGCAGAAGGGGCTTCTTCTGCTTCTACAGTTTCACCGACAGGTTCTTGTGGCGTGACCAGCGCGCTTTCCACAACTTCAGGCGCCGTTGGCTCGACGACCGCTTCAGTTGGCGTGGCTTCTTCGGTAGCAGAGGCCCCTTGCTCAACGCTCGGCGCTTCAGGTTCAACCGGCGCTTCCTCGGTTACCGGAGCGAGTACGGCGGGAACCTCAGTTTGATGTTCCGTCCCATCGGCGGCGAAAGAGGCCAGTTCTGGCTCGTAATCCATCCACGTGGGAATGGCGTGTTCGTCGGTATCGGCGACTTCCGTGGCGACGGGCGCGGGCGGATCCAGATCGAGTTCCGGCTGGGCCTCCGCATCCTGCACCCTGAGCGCGGCCAAAAGGTCGCGCTTTCCCGAGAAGTAGCCATAGATGGTGGCGCGCGCGAGGCAGGCCTCATCGGCGACGGCACCGAGCGTCAGCCCTTGCTCACCGTCGCGCGCAATAAGATGACGCGCAGTTTCAAGCAGTTTGGCACGCATCGCCGCGCGTTCGCGCGTGCTGACCCAGTAAGGCCGGGCCACAGGCTTCGTGATGTTGGACAGCAGTGGCAAAGATCGCTGAACCGGCGTGCCCGGGCCTCTCTCGACAACGCCCTATCTTCCTGCCAGCCCATGAAGATTTGGTTTGGGCACGCGCTTTATGAATGGTTACCGAATTGTTCCGAATTGCGAGAGCTACTGTTCGGCAAACGATTTTGCGGGCCCGAGGTTGGAAGTTCCGCGTTCCATGGTTGATCTGCCGCGAATCCTGATAAGGATAACCCAACCCTCAAGAGTGGCGTCATGTACAATTGTGCGAAGTGTCCCGGCTATTGCTGTTCCTATCCCCTCATCCAGTTGACCAAGCGTGATGTCGAACGCCTCGCCAAGCATTTCGATCTGACCTTCGAACAGGCCCGCAAGAAGTTCACGAAGGTCGAAGTCGGCGCGAAATATGCGATGCGCCGGAAGAAGGACGAGCTCTTTGGCGGCATCTGCCGCTTCTTCGACACAGAAGAGCGCCGCTGCACCATCTACACCGCACGTCCAACGATCTGCCGCGAGTTTCCAGGCGGACGCTGTGGCTATTACGATTTCCTCGCGTCGGAGCGTAACACCCAGAACGATCCTGACCACATCGCCACGACCTGGAATAAGTAAGCCGGATCGAGCGCGATGTAGAACGCCGCCGTCATCGCGGCGAGATCGAGGAAATAGAGATAGCGATAGTCGCAGGCGATCGAAATCACGAAGAAGCTCATCGTGAAGGCCAGCGCGGCAATCGGCATCACGGCCATCGCAATATCGCCCGGTGACCGACGGCGCAGCAGGACAACGATCCCGCCAATCGCGATCAGCACATATGTCACATGCGACAGCACCGGCGTTCCCATGAAGCCCTTCGCATAAGCCTGTAACGCCAAATCGCGCGCATCCTTGCGCGGGACAAGGCCGAGGTCACTCATCTCGCCTGCGGGACCCTCGACACCCACGAAGACGGGACGGCAACCGACGATGTCGGGCGTAAAGAGCACCTGACCGAAAACCTGAGCGCGCACCTTCAGATAAAGCCAGGGGTGATGCAGCATCACATCGTACCATTGTGTAGCCAGCCACTCCGGCTCCGCATCCGCCAATTCATTTTGCAGCGCCTGCGATCCAACCAGCGTGTCGTTGCGCTCCGGCGTGTAGAGACGAACGCCGTCGCTTCGGATCAACCGTTCTAACTCCGGATCATCGTTGTCGAGCCGATCAAGCGGCAACCCCGGTTGTGCCGCGACCGCGCCGACCAGATCGTAGAGACGAAGAAGCCGAAGCTGCGCACGCGGTCCCTCACCGCCATCGCTGCGTACGGAAAGTGCGGAAGAGAGCGCAAACACAACAAGCGTCGCACCGATGAGCGAGGTGATGCCGTAGAACACGCCTGTCTTCTTGTTCGAGTGGCGCCATGCCAGCAACGCTAGCGCCGAGGCGCCCAGAACAAGCACAATCAATCCGTTCTGGCGGGTCAGCGCCGCCAGAACGAACAGTGCAAACGCAGCGGCCAGCCACACCACGCGCGACCGTACATTCGTCCAAGCCAAAGCTGCCTGCGCAAGGCAAACAAACCCTGCAACGGCCGCGTCCGAGAACAGCACGTCTTTCCAGATAATCGCTTGATAAAGAACGGTCTGTGGGAGCACGACGATGAGCCCAGCCACGATCGCCGCAGCCCATGACACACGCGGCGCCGTCACTGCGAGCGACAACAGCGAGCCGAAAAACAGCGCAGTATCCAACAACAGGAAGAGTCCTGTGCCGGACAGCAGCGCATCGCCCAACCCAAGAAGCCACGCCATCACCGGCGGGTGCCACGAGTGATAGAAGCCCGTTCGCCCATCGTGCAGCTGAACGATGGAATCGTAGGAGAGGTGCCCCGGCCACGAGATGAGAACGGTCGCAACCCATCCCACGACAAGGATCGCGATGGTCACGATCCTGGGCGCTGTCCAGACGGCCGGTTTCATTTCCCCCTGCATCAGAACAGTATGGCGCGGTTCGCAGATTTGTTCATCATGGGCGCATGAACTATCGCCACGCCTTTCACGCCGGGAATTTCGCGGATGTCGTCAAGCATCTCGCGCTGGTCCAGATCCTCGAATATCTGAAGAAAAAGGATGCGCCTTTCGCGGTGATCGACACGCATGCCGGGCGCGGCATCTACGACCTTTCCGGTGACGAAGCGAAACGCTCCGGCGAAGCGGCGCGGGGGATTGAGCGGCTTTCTGGCATGACGTCTGGTCCCGCGGCTCTACAGACTTATCTCGATCTCGTGCGCAGCGGCGGCGACAATCGCTACCTGGGCTCGCCGCTGATCGCGGCCAAACTGATGCGACCGCAAGACCGGCTGATCGCTATCGAAAAGCATCCCGAAGATTTCGCGGCACTCGAGACAACCCTTGCGCCATTTCGCAAAGCCCGCGCGATCAAAGCCGATGGCTACGCGCGCCTGCCCGCGCTTTTGCCGCCGCAGGAACGGCGCGGATTGATCCTGATCGACCCGCCCTATGAAGCGCCGGATGAATTTTCCCGCGCGGCACAGGCCGTCGCAGACATCATGCGCCGCTTCGCTACGGCCATCGTGGTGATCTGGTTCCCCATCAAATCGCCGGCCTCCGCCAATGCGTTCTGTGGCGAGGTTCTACAGACCGGCATGCGCAAGCTTCTGCGGGTCGATATCGATGTCGGCGCAGACCCCGACCGGATGGGCGCGGCCGGTCTTCTTATCGTCAATCCACCCTTCGGGTTTGAGGCCGATATGCGCGCCACCCTGGACGCCGTTGCGCCGCGTCTGGGCCGCACAGGTCCAGCCAAAACCGCGCTAAAATGGCTGGCTGGGGCGGAATAGCGGCGTCGGTCTTGCCATTGGCGTCCGGGCTCAGTAAGTCACGCCTTCCGCGGACAGGTGGTCGAGTGGTTGATGGCACCGCACTCGAAATGCGGAGACCCTTCACGGGGTTCGTGGGTTCGAATCCCACCCTGTCCGCCACCAAGCTTTCCAAACACCGACTTTGCGCGACGGCCAGCGCCCGCGCGCAGGTGCCGGCGCATGCACACACGGAACCCTTGCTAGGTAAAGTTGTGCGCCCGCTGCACCTGTGGCAGGGTTTGCGAGCTTGCCGGGGGCTAGACGGTGGGGGACCAAGCTGTCGGGGAAAGCGCGCGATATCGTGCTTTCATCAGTTACAGCCATAAAGATGCAGTGTTCGGGCGATGGCTTCATCGCCGACTGGAAGCGTATCTGATTCCGCAAAGATTGGTGGGACGGGTATCGCCCTTGGGCGAAGTGCCAAGGAGATTGGCGCCAATCTTTCGCGATCGCGAGGAACTGTCTGCCGCACACGATTTGAGCACGGAAGTAAAAGCGGCGCTGCAGCAATCGGCCTGCCTCATCGTCGTGTGCTCGCGCGAGGCCGCCGCGTCGCAATGGGTATCGCGTGAGGTCGAACTTTTCCGCGCGCTGCATCCCGACCGCCCCCTTCTCGCAGCCATTTGCAGCGGCAATCCACCCGACTGCTTTCCACAATCCCTGCTACGCCGCGGCGCAGACGGTGAAGCGATCGAACCGCTTGCCGCGGATTTCCGCAAAGACCGTGACGGTGAGCAGCACGGCCTTCTCAAACTTGTCGCCGGAATCGTCGGCATCGGACTGGATGAACTGATCCAGCGCGACGCGCAACGGCGCGTGCGCCGCGTGACCGCCATCACGGTATTGGCGCTGGTTGCGATGCTAGTGATGAGCGCGTTGACGATCTTCGCGCTAAACGCCCGGTCCGAAGCCGAGCGTCAACGTGGCGAGGCAGAACGTCGCCGAGGCGAAGGACTGGGTCTGGTCGGATATATGGACACAGATTTGCTTGAAAAGCTGAGAAGCGTCGGACGCACGGACCTGATGGAAGCCGTCAATGAACGTGCGCTTGAATACTTCAACGACAAAAGAAATGTCACCGATCCGCAGACTGAAGCTCAACGTGACGAAGTCCTCCAGGCGATTGGCGAAGCGGAAGGCACACGTGGTGAACATGCGGCGGCTATGAAGCATTTCAAAGAGGCCGAGAGAAGTACGCGTCTGCTGCTCGCGGAATCGCCGACCGACCCAAACCGGATCTACGGTCAGGCACAAAGCGAGTATTGGATTGGATATGAGGAATACTCCCAAGGTCATTTCGACCGCGGAAGAGAACGGTTCATTGCGTATCATCAACTCGCGCAAAAGCTGATCTCCATTTCGCCTCGCAATCCGCGATACATAAGGGAGGTGGCGTATGCGGAGGGGAACCTGTGCGCCATCGATCTCGCACCTCCGCAGAACCCTCCGGAAGCAGTTGCGTTGTGCACATCCGCCTTTGTGCACATGGCACGTGCTGCGAAAATCTTTCCCGGGCTGAACGGAATTCAACATGATCTCTCCAACAGAGAGTCTTGGCTGGGATCTGCGTACTGGGCCGTGAGGACTAAGAGCGGTGACTTCGATTCTGCTGCCGTGAGGAATGCCGAAGTGCACTGGCAAGCGCAAGAAATAATTCTAGGCGGCATTCTTGCTGCCAATCCATTGAACATGAACGAGCGGAACAACTGGATATCGCTTCAACGAAATTTGGCGCGAGTCGATGTTAGGGCTGGAAGAATCGAGAAAGCCCGTTCCCGACTCTCTGACGCGCTGAGGCTCATGAATGAAATGGTTGCTTTGGATCCAAGCAACACAGCCTGGGCAAGCAAGGGCAAAAGTATTGAGAGCGAACTGGCCGAACTTTCAAAGGAGAGGAATGAGAAATGAAAAACGCAGATTCTAAGCGGTTTATTATATATCAGCCTGGGCCGAGCCCGGAGATAAAATCAGTTGGAGAACAAAGGCTGGCGAAAGGTGCGCCTGTAAACGGAAAGATGCGAATCACACCTGCCAAAGGTAACTCGGTTGATGTTGACGTGCCGGAGGAACGCGAAACGCGCACGTACATGCTAAGCGCAAAAGTTGAGGACGGCTTTATCCAATTCTATTTTAAAGACCGGCCCACACGGCCAGACTACAGCGGCGATGGGCCGCTGGATGTTCGCGTCGTAAATTGTTGTGATATACGTTTTCTCCTCGACCCCGATTTGAATTGGTCGTTTCGGCATGATTTCATCAACCCCACGGACAATATGGAAAATGACGCCATCACCATGGGCGGCGGCGTATGTCCGACCACGTACTACAATCTGCGGCACATCTCGGAAAGGGAGATTATCTTCTCCGCGACACTGCAAAGTCCCAAAGAAGTTGTCGTCATTCCGAGCCCATTTCCGTACCCGCCCTCAGTGCAAATACTCGATCGCCTGCCCGACGAATTCAATATCTTCGTTGAACTGGAGCAGATGGCCGCTGAAATGATTTCTAGCGCCAAAGCTCGCTATCCCAAGCGGCTTAAACTCAGAATCGATCCTGACATTCAGAACCCTGGAGATAACACGCACCCTCCACACTCAGTTCTCGAATTACTCCAGACCGGACTGCTCGATGAGGTCTTACGAGATGTATTGCTCGCGAAAGCGAAGTAATATGACGGCACTGTGATCATGGCAGTCTGCTGCTGTCGAGATCCGTGAACTCAGCGCACTCCGTAGACCGAGCAGGATAAGTTTTGGATTTCAAACGCCATCTTCTGCCTATAATCGCCCATGCTCGCTCCGGTGCGCTGGAGAAGGCGTGGGCGATGTTTCATGAGGCCGGGCTCGATCGTGTGACGAACGATCCCGCTGTGTTGAGCGTCAAGGGGCGGCTTCTCAAAGATCAGGCCGTTGCGGCGAAAGGAGCATCTCGCCGGCGGTTTTATCGGGTGTCTGCGCAGGCCTATACGCGCTCAGCAAAAATTAGCGGGGCTGCCTATCCACTGATCAATGCGGCCACGTTGTCCTTGCTCGCCGGCGATCACGCGCAATCGAGAAAATTGGCGCGCGACGTGCTCAAGCATTCCGGCCAGGAACCGGAGACGCCTTATTGGCGCGCGGCGACGCGGGCAGAAGCACAGCTACTGCTGGGTGATGTCGCGCAAGCCCGTGTCGCCTTGAAAAAAGCGATGTCGCGTGCGCCACGCGCTTACGAAGACCATGCATCGACGCTGCGGCAGTTCGGTTTGATCCTTGAGGAGTTGCACGAGGACAAAAACTGGCTCGATTCGCTGCGCCCTCCCAAGTCTCTTCATTTCATGGGCCACATGGCGCTCGCGCCCGGCAACAAAGCCGTCTTGCTGCAGGCGCGGGCGCTGATCGAGCAGGAGCACGTCGGCTTCGGATATGGCGCGCTGGCCGCCGGCGCCGACATCCTCATCGCGCAGGCTTTGCTGGAGGCGGGCGCCGAACTCCATGTCGTCCTGCCGGGAACCGTAAAGTCGTTTCGCGCGGAGTCCGTGGCGCGGTTCGGCCAAGCCTGGACGGGACGCTTCGACGACCTGCTTCGCGATGCACGAAGCATACGAACTGTTGAGGACACAAACTCTTCGTCTTCACTCGCTGTCCAGCTCGCCGCCGAGTTGGCCATGGGTTGCGCGGCCATCCAAGCTGACAGCTTGATGACCGAAGCCGTCCAGCTTGCAGTGCTGGAGCGTGAGTCCAAGACGAGCAGCGGCGAAGGCGTGAGCGGGAAGATCGGTGCAACCTGGAGGCACAGCGGCCGGCACCAGCATGTTCTTTTGGCGCCGCGCATACGCACACATGCACCGAAGTCTTCGCCGCATGGATCCGGCCGTTTGGACCGTGTCGCCGCTGTGTTGCGAATCGAGATCGACAACAACGCGAGCGGAGCACCTCAGGAAGCACTCAACAGCATCGCCAGACTTCTCAAGACAAAGGACTTGGCAAGCTCCGCGCGTTGGACGGGAGAAGCCGTAATCGCCGAGTTCGGCGACACCGCGTCCGCGGCGCGGGCTGCGATAGCAGCCGCAAAAGGCCTGAGAAAGCACGGCCCCTTCCGCATAGCGGGCGATTATGCGATCGGCGGAAGCATCGCAGATCCATTTGCGGGCGCGGCAATCTTCGACGGCCCGGCGCCTGCAATCGCAAGAGAGATCGCGCTTTCAACGCCCAACGGCGCAATTCATGTCAGCGAACGATTTGCGGCAGCGCTGTGCATCAGCACCGGAAATGCGCGTCCCCGCGTGGAATATGTCGGCGAACTGCCTGCTAAGGCAGATCGAAACACGCACAAGCTTTTCTCGCTAACACAGTAGCCCGCTCAGACGATCATCTCCTCCAGCAGGCGCGGCGCGACGACTATCAACGCTCCTTTTTCGCGACGGATGATGCCACGACGCTCAAGCGCGCTGATCGTGCGCGACACTGTTTCACGCGTGCTGTTAACACGGACGGCGAGCTTCGATAGCACCGGCGCGGGATGAATTGTCCACGCCTTGTTAAGCCTGGCGAGCCTTAGTAGCTCGGCGTGAACGCGCCCGCTGGCCGACAATGTGCTGCGCTCCAGGACTCTGTTGGCGGCCGCGCGCAACTGGCGAAGCAAGGCACGCGATACCGCGAGACCCATGCAACTATGGGTCTCGACCAGGGCGAGGAAGTCGAGTGCGAGAAAGACGGCAGCGCGCGATTCCTCGATCGCGACGACATCGGCATCTTCCGGCTGAATATCGGCCTGAGTAACTACGCCAAAGAAGTCACCCGGGAGGAATTCGTGAAGCAATACAGACTGGCCTTCGATTCCGTAGGTCAGCGCATGCGCCCGCCCATGGACCATTAGAAAAGTCGCATCCGTGGCATCGCCCTGTTTGACGATGGTGGCCCGGACGGGGTAGCTCCGCTCGATCGCACGCCGACCAATACTGCCCGCAACATCCGCGGAGCAGGCGAACAACGCCTGATAAAATTCATTGAGCGGTTGGGGCGAATTCAAGCTTGAACCTGCCTACCAGGCTATCGAGAACTTACGCGACCATAGCCAATTCAGGCTCCGGACAAATAGTCTTTATAGGGGCTATGGTGGCGCTCTCAACGTCCCGACGGCGCCGGCCCCGTGTAGCGCGCGCGGGGGCGGATGAGCGTGTGGCTTTCGAGCTGTTCGGTCGCGTGCGCGATCCAGCCGGCGACGCGCGCCATGGCAAAGATCGTGGTTTCACTGCCTGCCGGAAGCTCCAGTTCGCGGCGCATGACAGCGAGCGCATAGTCGCAATTGGCGAAGGCGCCCGTGGCCTCCTTGATGCGATCGGGGATTTCAACGGCGAGACGCTTGTCGATTCCGGTTTTCACCAGCGCGCCGAAAAGAGAATCCGCGCGCGGATCGCCGTCGCGATAGACCATGTGGCCAAAGCCCGGAAAGCGTTCGCCGAGCGAGACTTTCTCGCGCACGATGGCGGCGATATCTCCAGCCAGCAGCGTGTCGAGCATCCGCGACGCGAGCGGTCCGACGCCACCATGCCGCGGACCTTTGAGCGCGACCAGCCCCGCGATGATCGCATCATAGAGGGAGATGTTCGTTGAAACGGCGCACCGCACCGTGAAGGTCGAGGTGTTCAGTTCGTGATCGGCGAGCAGCACCAAAGCCCTTCGGATCAGATCTTCCGCGTGTTTGTGTTTCGGCGCCCAGGCACGCGCGATCTGCTTGTGCAGTGGATCAAACGATGGTTCGGCATCGATGATCGTTGCGACGACAAGGCGGAGGATGCGCGCGCCCGTCGCGGCGCGGCCTTCATGCGCGCTGTTGTACGCGCGCGGATCGGCTTCGGCGGCTTGGCTCAGAACCGCGATAGCGCGATCGAGCGGCGGCGCGTTCTTGGTGATGTCCAGAATCGCACGCATCGCCGGCGAGATCACCGGCATATTGGCCTTCGCGAACGGGTCTGACGTCTGCGAGTCCCAGAGCAGCGTCGCCACCTGTTCGAAGCTCGCGCTTTCGGCAAGCTTCGTCGCCTTCACGCCACGATAGATCGGACCGTCTTCGGTGATGGTCGAGACGGCGGAGTCGAGCACCGGTAGACCGGCCGCTTTCAAGCCCTGCCCTTCGACCATTGGTGCGCGGCGGTTCTTGAGGCTGCGCACATCGTCGGCGCGGTAGCGGCGGGCGCGGGCGCCATCCGAAGAGGGTTCAGACCGCACCAGTCCCCGGCTCACATAGGCGTAGAGCGTGGCATGCGAAATCGAGAGCTCGGCGGCCGCCTCACCGGCGGAGAGGTAAAGCGGTTCCTCGGAATTATTCATATTGATCAAGCTAATCAAGATTGATCAATAAATCCAGAAGGCACAGCTTTGTTGCAACGCAACAAGGAGCTGGACATGACCATTCACACACCAAAATCCCCTATCGGCCTGGACGGCGTCGCCGCCGCCGAAACGCGCCTGAGCCACGTCGACGGCGAAAAAGGCGAGTTGATCATCGCGGGTGAGTGGATCTCCGATCTCGTCGCCGCGAACAGCTTTGAGGGCGTGACCGCGCGCTTGTGGTCGCTCGCCACCGAGTCGATGATCAGCGAAGCGGAAGTCCGCGCGGCTTTGGGCGAAGCGCGGGTGCGTGCTTTCAAGCGTCTGCCGGTGCTGCTCGCCGCCACGAAAGAATTGTCGGTCGTCGACGGATTTCGCGCTGCTGTAGCCGCGCTGCATTCTGAACACGGCTTGATCGACGACGCGACCATCGTCGGCGCGCTGCCGGTGATCGCGGCCGCGTTGGTGCGTCAGGCGAACAACGAAGCTGCCGTTGCACCCGATCCGACACGCGGTCACGCAGCAGACACGCTGTACATGCTTCGTGGTGTTGCGGCGTCCGCCGCGGAAGCGAAGGCGCTTGACGCCTATCTCGTCACCGTCGGCGATCACGGGATGAATGCTTCGACATTCACCGCGCGTGTGGTGGCGTCGACACGGGCCGATTTGTTTGCGGCGATCACCGCAGGCTATTGCGCATTGACCGGACCGTTGCACGGGGGTGCGCCGGAGCCGGTGCTGGAGATGCTCGACGCCATCGGCACACGCGAGCGCATCGTGCCATGGATCGACACGGCCCTTTCGCGTGGCGAACGGCTCATGGGTTTCGGCCATCGCATCTATCGCGTGCGCGACCCGCGCGCTGATGTTCTGAAGACCACCATGAACACACTCGGCGCGAATTCGATCGACCTGCCGTTCGCTGCCGAAGTCGAAGCTTATGCGCGCGAGGCGCTGCGCAAGAAGAACCCGGAGCGCGCGCTGGACACCAATGTCGAGTTCTTCACCGCGATCCTTCTCGACGCGATCCAGATTCCACGCCGGTGCTTCACGCCGATCTTTGCGTGTGCGCGCGCGGCGGGATGGACGGCACACGCACGTGAGCAGGTGCGGCTCGGGCGTCTCCTGCGGCCCAATTCTCTCTATACCGGCGAGATGCCCGCGTAGCGGACTCCGATATGCCCAAAGGAAAAACCCTCCGGCGATTTCGCGCCGGAGGGTTTCTCATTTCATGGATGACGCCGCTTACTTCGGCGCCGTCAGACCGCGGTGTTCGAGCATCGGGGCCGTGTCTGGATCCTTGCCGTAGAACGTGCGGAACATATCGCCGTAGTCTTCGCTGCGGCCCTTCGACAGGATCATGTCACGGAAGCGCTGACCGTTCGCACGCGTCATGCCGCCGTTCTGGTCGAACCAGGCATAGGCATCGTCATCCAGCATCACCGTCCACTGATAGGCATAGTAACCGGCCGAATAGCCGTTCGCCCAGATGTGCAGGAAGTAGCTGGAGCGATAGCGCGTCGGCACATTCGGGAAGTCGGTGTGCGTGTCGGCGAGCGCCTTGGCCTCGAATGCATCGACATCCTGCTTCGGTGCATCGGCGGTAAGCGAATGCCACTGCATGTCGAGATCGGAAGCAGCGAGCAATTCGCCGAGATCGTAACCCTGACCCCAGGTCGACGACTTTTTGATCTTGTCGACCAGCGCCTGCGGGATCGCCTCACCAGTCTTGTAGTTCACCGCATAGTGCTTCAGCACATCGGGATACAGCGCCCAATGCTCGTTGAACTGCGACGGGAATTCGACCCAGTCGCGCGCCGTATTAGCGCCCGACAGCGTCGGATACTGACCGTTGCCGAACAGGCCGTGCAGCGCATGGCCGAATTCGTGGAACATGGTCGTCACGTCGTCGAAGCTGATGAGCGCGGGCTGACCGACCGCCGGCTTGGTGAAGTTCGCCACGTTGTAGACGACCGGCTTGGTGCCAAGCAGGTGCGATTGCTGCACCCAGTTGCTCATCCACGCGCCACCCGCCTTGTTGTCGCGCTTGAAGTAATCGAAGTAGATCATGCCGAGCTGCGAACCGTCCTTGTCGAAGACGTCGAACACGCGCACATCGGCCTGATAGACCGGAATGTCGTGACGCTCCTTGAAGGTGATGCCGTAGAGTTGGGTGGCGGCATAGAACACACCGTCCTGCAGGACCTTGTTGAGTTCGAAATACGGCTTCAGCTCGGTCTGATCGAGATCGTATTTCTCCTTGCGGACCTTCTCCGAATACATTTCCCAATCCCAGGGTTTGAGATCGAAATGCGGTCCGGCCTTGTCGATCGCCGCCTGGATCTGCTGGCCTTCGTCGGCCGCCTTGGCCGCGGTCGCGGGGACGAGATCGCCGATGAACTTCTGCACGGCCTCCGGCGTCTTCGCCATCTGGTCGTAGAGCACGTAAGCGGCCCAGTTCGGGTAGCCGAGCAGCTTCGCCTTCTGCGCGCGGATCTGCGCCAGCTGCTGGATATCGGCGCGCGTGTCGTTGGCGTCGCCCTTCTCGGCGCGCGTGATGGAGTTGTTGAAGATCTTCTCGCGCACATCGCGGTTGGTCAGCGACGCCAGAACCGGCTGCTGCGTCGTGTTCTGCTGCGGGATGACATACTGACCGGTGAGCTTGCGGTCTTCGGCGGCCTTCGCGGCAGCGGCGATTTCTTCATCGCTCAGGCCCGCAAGGTCGGCCTTGTTCGACGTCACGAACGCAGCGGCCTTCGAGGCGGCGAGGAGCTTCTGCTGGAAATCGGTCGAGAGCGTCGCGTCCTGTTTGTTCAATTCGCGCAGCTTGGTCTTGTCCGCTTCCGACAACAGCGCGCCGGCATGGACAAAGCCATTGTAATAGACTTTCAGAAGCTGCATCGACTCCGGATCGAGCTTCAGCGTGTCACGCGCGTCATAGACGGCCTTCACCCGCTTGAAGAGCTTGTCGTTCAAATAGATCGCGTCGTTGTGATCAGAGAGCTTCGGCGCTTCGTCGGCCTGCACCTTGTCGAGCGTGTCGTTGGTGTTGGCCTGGACCACACCGAAGAACGCCGACGTCGCGCGGTCAAGCATACGGCCCGACTTTTCCATCGCGACAATCGTGTTCTTGAAGGTCGGCTTCGCCTTGCTGTTGGCGATCGCGTTGATCTCCGCGAGCTGCTGCTTCATGCCCGCTTCGATTGCCGGCTGATAATCCGTGTCCTTGATCTTGTCGAAGGGCGGCGCATGCAGCGGCAAGGTGCTCGGCTTCGCGAACGGATTGGCCGGCGCGTGTGTCGCCGCATTGGCGGAACCCGCCGCGAGCGCGATCAGCGCGGCCGCGCCAAGATAAAAGCTACGAACTTTGGTCATTGAAAACTCCCCTGAAGGATGAAGGTCTGCGCCCCGCGCAAGCAAATTTCGCGGACTTTAATGGTTCTGTGTCACAGCGGCCAAGCCGAAATAAGGCGCGCATTGCCGCTGTTCAATGGCTGCACAAGTCACATTTGGGTGACAGGTGTGGCCGGGATGTTTGTGTGCCCCACACGCCCTCACGTCTGTTAGCCAGCGGGCCATCGCCGCCGCTGTTTCCGTGCCCACAGTTCGGCAAATGAACTAGTGTCAATCTCAACTAGCTGGACACAGGATCGCCAAAATCTTTGTCCACCGAATAGACTTCTGTTCCCAAGCCCCGAGGACATTCACAGATGAAATTGCTTCCCTTTGCCGCCGCCCTCCTTCTTGCCAGCACGACCGCGCAACTCGCGGCAGCGCAGGAGGTGCATATCCAGACCTCGCTCGGCGAGATCGACGTGCAGCTCGATGCACAGAAGGCGCCGAAGACGGTGGCGAATTTCCTACGCTATGCGCGGGAAGGGCATTTCGACGGCACGATGATCTATCGCGTGGTGCCGAACTTCGTCCTGCAGATGGGAAGCTATGACGCGCAGGGCAACGCCCGCCCGACGCACGACCCCATTCCGCTGGAGTCCGGCAACGGCCTTCTGAACGCGCGCGGTACGCTGTCGATGGCGCGCGGCGACGACGCGACGAGCGCGACGGCAGAGTTCTTTATCAACCTCTCCGACAACGGCGATCTCGATCCAAAGGAAGGCAAGGCGCCCAACACGACCGGCTATGCCGTGTTCGGTAAAGTGGTCGAGGGCATGAGCGTCGTGGATACAATCGCGAACGTGCCGCTGAAGGGTGGACAGGGGCCGTTCCCCGATGCCGATCCGGCTCAACCCGTGATCATCAAAAGCGTGACCGTTGTCGGCGATCCGCCGCGGCCTGCAAAGCACTGATCTGAATTCCCGCATGATAGAGTGACGCGGGATGGAATCATCGCGCGTACTCATCATCGGCGGTTACGGCACATTCGGCGGAAGGCTCGCGCGCCTTCTCGCCGATGAGCCGCGGCTGACGATTCTGATCGCGGGGCGTTCACGCGAGAAGGCACAAGCGTTCTGCGACCGCTTCGACGCCGCCGCGCAAATGACGCCCGCACTATTCGATCGTAATCGCGATATCGAAGCGCAGCTGAAATCTCTTGCGCCGGAGCTCGCCATCGACGCGAGCGGCCCATTTCAAGCCTATGGTGCGAATGCGTATCATGTTGTCGAAGCGTGCCTGAGGCTGCGCATTCCCTATCTCGATCTCGCCGACGATCCACGTTTTGTCGAAAGCATCACGCAGTTCGATGAAGCGGGGAAAGAAGCCGGAATATTCGTTCTTTCCGGCGTCAGCACGGTCCCGACATTAAGTACCGCGGTGATCCGCAGGTTGAGCCGCGACATGACCATGATAACCAGCGTGAAAGGTGGAATCGCGCCTTCACCGTTTGCCGGTGTCGGATTGAGCGTTGTTGCGGCGATTGCGAGTTATGCCGGCAAGCCCTTGCGCATCCGCCGGAACGGCCATGATGGGACAGCGGCCGCGCTAATCGACTCGCAGCGCTATACCGTCGCACCGCCAGGACGGTTGCCGCTGCGACGGTTGCGGTTCTCGCTTGTCGATGTGCCGGATCTTACGCTCGTGCCGAAACTGTGGCCACAAATCCAATCGCACTGGATGGGCGCGGCGCCGCAACCTGCACTTCTGCATCGCGCACTTTCATCGCTTGCCTGGTTGGTTCGACTGCGCATCGTTCCAGCACTCAGGCCCGTCGCGTCGCTCTTCCATCGCGTGCTCTCAGTGCTGCGTTGGGGCGAGAAGCGTGGCGGCATGTTCATGGAAATGAATGGCATATTGCAAAGCGGCGAACCAGTCACTCGCAGCTGGCACATGATTGCCGAGGGAGACGAGGGCCCTTTCGTGCCGTCGATCGCCGCAGCCGTGCTCATCCGCAAAAGGCTGGAAAACATAACGCCAGTGCCCGGGGCGCGCGCCTGCACGAATGACGTTGAACTTGAAGATTATGAAGACGTCTTCGCACAGCACGGCATCGTATCAGGCATGCGCGAACGCAAACCGTTCGACGCGAATCTTCCGCTCTACCGCCAATACCTCGGCGAGGCATGGGACGAACTGCCCGCACCGATCCGCGAGATGCACGACGCCACCGGCACATGGGTTGCCGAAGGCCGCGCGGATATCGAACGCGGCAAAAATCCGCTCGCGCGCATCGCCGCGTTTATCAACCGCTTCCCGAAAGCGGGCCGTGACGTGCCGATCACTGTGACGTTCGAGTCAAAGGATGGCCGCGAAATCTGGACGCGCAACTTCGCAGGCAAACGGTTCGCGAGCGTACAATACGAAGGCCGCAGCCGCGACGAAGGCTTGATCTGCGAACGCTTCGGCCCGCTCGTCTTTGCGATGGCATTGGTGATCGCGGACGGAAAGATGCAACTCGTCCAACGTCAGTGGAGCGCATTCGGCATTCCACTCCCGCGCTTCCTCATGCCGGTCGGCAATACGTTCGAGAGCGCCGAAGACGGCAAGTTCCATTTCCATGTCGAGATCGGGTTCCCGTGGACGGGACTCATCGTGCGCTATCGCGGATGGCTCGTCCGGCGATAAAGCTTGAAAAGAACAAATAGAGAACTAAACTCCGGCCATGCCTATGTCATTGCTGGAAAAGCTCGAAATTCTCGCCGACGCCGCGAAATACGACGCTTCGTGCGCTTCATCGGGTGGGGCCAAGCGCTATGCGCGGAGTGGGGGAATCGGGTCGGTCACCGGCGCAGGGATCTGTCACGCC
>Ga0068853_100000191_pt1 | contig 43207 bp, 48 predicted proteins | sample KBSCornC32_FD_65655 | JGI IMG/M metagenome (GOLD analysis project Ga0068853, IMG submission 65655) | Corn rhizosphere microbial communities from Kellogg Biological Station, Michigan, USA - KBS Corn C3-2 | ecosystem: Host-associated > Plants > Roots > Rhizosphere > Soil ... | reverse complement strand
CCCCTTTTGACGGTCGTTTCGCAAAGGAGGCCCGCTCTTGCGGCTCTGCGACGTCGCGCAAGCAAGTTCATTGTGCTTGGCAGACACGGCCCAAGCTCCGGAACACCACTCCTCGCCAAGCATTCGCCAGCCGAACGAGTACTGCCATGAGCCGCATCGCCGTCATCGTCGGCAGCCTGCGCCGCGAATCGTTCAATCGCCGGGTGGCCCAGGCGATGACGCGCCTGCCTGCGGCCCAGGGCCACGCCTTCAGCTGGCCGGAAATCGGCGACATCCCGCTCTACAACCAGGACCGCGAAGCCGACCCGCCGCCGCAGATGGTGCGACTGAAGCAGGAAATCCGCGGCATCGACGCGGTGATGTTCGTCACGCCGGAATACAACCGCAGCATTCCTGGCGTCCGTTTCGCATCCTGACTGTGGATGACGCGGGGCTGTCGCGCCCGTTCATTTGACGGGAACCTTTGTCGTGTAACAACCTTCATCGCCGCGGTTCGTCCAACGAAGGAGGAAGTGCGTCGATGGCCGGCGAGTTGATGGACCCCGATTTCGCGCGCCAGGTCGAAGGCTACGGCCTGTCGACGGTGCAGATCCATTACTGGATGCCGGATCACCCCAGCCTGCTGCAGCTGTTCGTGATCCAGCAATACGACATTGCGCCGGGGTTCCCAGAGCTCGACCGCTTCCTCGACTACTGGCGGCGCGAAATCGATGCCGTGCTTCACTCGGTGCAGGTTGCCCACAATCACCTGATCGGCCCCGCCGAATGGCGCGCGGTCGATGGTGTCATCACGATCAACTAGTCTTCCCCGCGCTTGCCCCTGGGAGGTGGCCGCCCGCCGGCGGCGAGAGGTGGCTGGGCGCGCGCGATTGTTCGTCGGTGAAGGGACGCAAGTCCGCCATCGGTCGTTTATCCCGCAATTTCGCAGATCGTTAGATATGTGGGATAAATCGCATGAAAACAGTCAGTTCAAGGCCTCTGCCGAAGCCTCCGCTTGCGCCAACAAGGCCTCCGCCACCGGATCGTTGATCCTCAGCTTGAGCGAGGCCTCGGCCGCTTCCTTCGCGCCCTTTGCATCGCCGGCGACGAGCAGCGCGGCGGCAACGTCGCGGCGGACGGGGTACCAGAACGCCGGCGGGTCGGTGAAATCGTTGAACCCCGGCGTTTCTTCGATCTCGGCCGCCCGGCGGAACGCATCGGCCGCGGCCCGCGGATCGCCGTTCAGCATCGCCAGCCGCCCGGCGAGCACCCCGCGCATGATGCCGAGCATCTGTTCGGGCGCCCTAGAATCCTTCTTCTTGGGCCTGGAGATGGTCGCGGGGATCGCGTCGAGCTCCGCCTTCACGGCGGTCGCGTTGCCCGCCATCGCCGCCGCCTCGCCGCGCGCGTAGCGCCATGCGGCCTTGAGGTATGGCAGCTTCGGCTCGGGCAGAGACGCCACCGATCCCGGATCGAACCGGGCCATCGCCTCATAACCGAGCGCGGCGAGAAGCTGCACCACCGGCGGGTCGTTGTCGCGGTTCGCCGCCACCGTCACCAGCGGCCGGGCGAGCTCAAGCCCGATCTTGGCATCGCCCGCCATCAGCGCGCCGCCGAGGCCGTAGATCACGTTGTGCGCGTGATACGGCAGGTCCCACACGCCGTCGGGCGCCGGCAAGCCCAGCCGCTCGGCATTGGCCTTGCCGATCTCGACCGCGCGCACGTTGGTCCGCGCCGTCTCCTCGTAGCGGCCGAGCCAGTACCAGGTGTGCCCCGGCATATGCACGAGGTGGCTGGCGTCGGGCGCGAGAGTCGCCAGCTTGTCGGCGTAGGGCTCGGCCTTGCGCGGCTCGCCGAGTGCCTCCGCGGCATGGATGTAGAAGTGGATCGCGGGCGTGTGGTTCGGATCGCGCGCTAGAACCGATTCGAGCAGCGCGGCGGCGCGGCGGACCTCGTCATGGTCGAAATCGTTTCTGCCGCGCTTGAACGCGTCGAAGGCGTCGACCAGCATCGCGTCGGCGGCGAGGACCGCTATCTCGTTGTCCTGCGGGTACAGGGCCTGCACTCGCTGCATCGCCCGCGCGTACCGGGTGTCGTCCTTGAACGGGCTGCCCGGCCGGTAGCGCTCGACCAGCGCGGCGGTCAGCGCGCGCTCCCTCGCGGTGCCGTTGCGGCTGGCCTGGGCCTCGGCCTCGCGGGCAAGAGCGTAGAGCGGCTTCCTCTCGTCCTTGTCCTTGCCGTAGTTGATCGTCGGCCCCTCGACGAGCGCCTCACCCCACTTGCACATCGCACAATCGGGATCGAGCATCGTTGCATGCTCCATCGCTGCGCCGGCGGCGCTGTGGGCGAACGCGGCGCCGAGCTCCATGCCGTTCGAGAAGAACGCCTGCGCTTGCGGCACCGCGGTCGTGATCGTGAACCCGCCGCCGCCGTAACCGGTCAGCAGCGTCGGCACCTTCGGCTTGAGGTTGTCGTCGTGCGAGTGAGCATCGTGCCCCGCGGGCATTCGCGCCGCGTGATCGGCAGGCTCTAGCTTTCGCGGCGCGTCCTGCGCAAACGCGGCCGTGGCGAGCGTCGCCGTCCCCATCGCCGCCAACCAAAGTCGCATCTGCCCATCCCTTCGGCGGCCGCCGCTAGATGATCCCGGTCGCCTTCCCCGCACGCATGAACATGCCGAGGATCGTTTCAACCTCCTCGCTCGAATGCTCGGCGCACAGCGAGCACCTCAGCAGCGTCATCCCCGCGGGCGTCGCCGGCGGGCGGGCGAGATTGACGTAGAGCCCTTCGTGGAGCAGCGCCTCCCACATCGCCGCGCCGCGTTCCAGGTCGGGCATGATCACCGCGACGATCGCGCTCTGCGGCTCGGCCGTGCCGAGCGTGAAGCCCATCTCGGTCAGCCCGCCGTGCAGCCGCTTCGAGTTTTCCCACAAGTGCGCGCGCTTGTTGGAGCCGTGCATCAGCTTGCGGATGCTCGTCGCCGCGGTGGCGACCACGCTCGGTGGCAGCGAGGCGGTGAACACGTAGGGCCGGCACACCAGCCGCATGATCTCGAACTTCGGATGGTTGGAGACGCAGAACCCGCCGACCGTGCCGACGCTTTTGGAGAACGTGCCGATAATGAAATCGACCTCGTCGATCACGCCCTGCTCTTCGGCCACGCCGCGTCCGTTGGGGCCGATGAAGCCCATCGAGTGGGCCTCGTCGACCAGCACCATCGCCCCGTGATTCTTGGCGACGGCGATCATCTCCTTGAGCGGCGCGATGTCGCCGAGCATCGAATAGACGCCTTCCAGCACCACTAGCTTGCCGGCGTCCCCGGGAATGCGGCCGAGCCGCTTGTCCATCGCCTCGATGTCGTTGTGCTTGAACGGCACCACCTCGGCGTTGCCGAGCGAGCAGCCGTCCCAGATGCTGGCGTGGGAATCGATGTCGAGCACGATGTAGTCGCCCTTGCCGGCGATCGTGCTGATGATGCCGAGGTTCGCCTGGTAGCCGGTCGAGAACACCATGGCATGGTCCATGGCGTAGAATTCCTTCAGCGCGTCCTCGCACGCCTTGTGCCCCTGGTACGTGCCGTTGAGCACGCGGCTGCCGGTGGTGCCCGAGCCGAACTCGTCGAGCGCCTTCTTGCCCGCCTCGATCACGTCGGGGTCGAAGGTCATGCCCATGTAGTTGTAGGTGCCGAGCAGGATCGTGTCGCGCCCGTTGCAGATCGCCCGGGTCGGGCTGATCACCTTCTCCATCACCAGGCTGAACGGGTCTTCCACCCCGCTCGCCAGCAGGTCCTCGCGCTGCTTGATCAGCGGGTCGAACTTGCTGAACAGGTCCGGCCGGTTACCCTCGAGGACTTCCGGCGCATTGGGGTGGCTGATGCCTTCGCTCATCGTCGCCATCACCCGGCCTGCAGCTTGCAGACCGCATCCACGAGCTGGCCGTAATTCTCGATCTCGGCCTGCTGGTTCATGCTGATGATGATGTCGAACTCGTCCTCGATGGCGGCGACGAAATCCATCACCGTCAGGCTGTCGAACTCGAGATCGCCGGCAAAGCTCGTCTCGCCGGTGATCTCGACGCGCTTCTTGTTGAACGGCTCGATCAGCGAGCGAATGCGGCTGTCGACTTGGGCACGATCCATGTGGGGACGGTCCACTCCACGATTGCTGCGCGGCGCTGTGCCACGCGAATGCGGCGGAAAAGCGGTTCGCACCCCTGCTTGTCAAGCGCCGGTCTCGCTGGCAAGCCATGCAACCGGGGAGAGCGGCCATGAACGAGGTGGCTCAGCAACGCGAAACCGAGCCGGCGTCGCCCGCATTTGCGCGGGACTCGGTCAACGCGCTGCGCACCGTCCAGCAGCTGACGCTGACGCTGTCGCAGATGGCCGACCAGAAGGCGTCGATCCTGATGGGCGCCACTTTCGTGGTGTTCTCGATCTCGATCAGCCGGGCGCTCGACGGTCACCTGCCGTGGTCGCTGGCCGTGCTGGCGTTCTTCTCCTTCCTCAGCGCGCTCCTCGCTGTGATGGCCGTGATGCCTTCGGTTTCACGCTCGCGGCAGGCCTCGAAAGACGCGAACCTGCTGTTCTTCGGCCATTTCGCGGCGATGGACGAGGAGGAGTGGACCCTCGCCGTGCTCTCTCGGCTGAAATCCGACGAGGCGCTCTATCGCACGATGCTGCGCGACATGTACCAGAACGGCCAGGTGCTCTATCGCCGCAAGTACCGCTACCTTGGCTACGCCTACCGCGTATTCGTCATCGGCCTGGTGGTGACGCTGGCGTCTTTCGTGATCGAGTTGGCGCTCAGCGTTTGAGAGGCGCGCGTCTGGTCCGCCAGACCCTCCGCCAACGATCGTGGGTGCTTTCGACCGATGCCTCGCATCGGCTCACGCGAATCGGCACAGACGCTGCCGCGAACCTCCCGAGCCTGTCGCGGCAGGAACTCCCGGCCGTCAGGCGTGGAGCGGAATGGGGGCCGACCTCGAGTTGCCGTTGAGCAGCCCGCGAACGGCGTTCATGAACGGCGTGATCGAGACGGGCTTGGCGAGGTACCCTTCGGCCCCGACCTGGCGGATGCGTTCCTCGTCGCCCTTGCCGGCGTAGGCGGTCACCGCCAGCACCGGGATGTCGCGCAGCGCCGAATCGCGCTTGAGCCCGGCGATCAGGTCGAGACCCGAGATGTCCTGCAGCTGGATGTCCATGATCACCAGGTTGGGGAAAAAGGCCTTCGCCCGCTCGATGGCCTCGGCGCCGTCGGCTACCGAGTCGACGGCGAAACCGCTGGCCTGCAAGACGTCGCAGAACAGCTTGCGGTTCAAATCGTTGTCCTCGACAACGAGGATTCTCTTTGTCATTGCGCCCCCGGATCCCCTTCCACCCCCGCGGAAGTGTTGATCATCTTGTAGCCTAATTGTGGATAACTGACAATTCTCAAGGTTAATCAGTTTGTAGCGCCCGACCCATTCGGGATTTCCCTGAGGTCGCTGGCATGGGTGCTCGCCGACGATAAGCGCGCCAACCGCTTCCTCGGCCTGACCGGTCTCACGCCCGACCAGCTGCGCGCCGGGATCGGCACCCGCGAAGTCCAGCTCGCGGTCCTCGACTTTCTCTGCGCGCACGAGCCGGATCTTGTCGCGGCCGCCGATTCGCTCGGCCTCGAGCCCGCGGCGATCGCCTCGGCGCGCGAGGCGCTCGCCCGATGAGCCGGCCGCTGGTGGTGACGGACTGCGACGAGGTGCTGCTGCACATGGTGCGGCACTTCCGCGACTGGATGGGCGAACAGCATGGCATTGCATTCGCTCTCAGCGGCAATCCGTTCGCCGAGACTTTCCTGCTGCCGGGTCGCAGCGAGCCACTGAGCTTCGAGGAAAAGTGGCAGTTCCTCGACGCGTTCTTCGACGGCGAAATGGCCCGGCAGACGCCTATCGCCGGTGCCGTGGAAGCGGTCGCAGAGCTCCAGCGTGAAGCCGACGTCGTCGTGCTGACCAACTTGCAGGACCGCTACAACGCCGCCCGCACCGCGCAGCTGCGCGAGCACGGCTTTGCCGTCCCGGTGGTCACCAACCAGGGCCCCAAGGGGGCGGCGCTGAAGCGTATCGTCGACGAGTATGCTCCGAACCGCGCGGTGTTCGTCGACGACCTGGCGCATCATCACGCCTCGGCGGCGGAGACCTTGCCCGATATCCGACGGCTGCACTTCTGCGGCGAAGAGGCGATCGCCGCGCACGTCCCTTGCGCATTCGAAGCCGGTCATGCCCACGCGCGCATCGACACCTGGGACGAGGCCTTGCCCTGGCTGCTCGAAACGTTGCATGGAGCGCCGCGATGAGTATCGCCGACCGCCTCGCCGAGCTCGGCATCGAGCTGCCGCAACCCGCCGCCCCCGTGGCGAGCTACGTTCCGGTCGTGATCGCCGGCGGCCTTGCCCACGTTTCGGGGCAATTGCCGTTCATCGGCGGGGCGCTGGTGACCGGGCGCCTCGGCGAGGATGTCGATCTCGACCTCGGCGCGCGGGCTGCGCGCGCCTGCGGGCTGATGATCCTCGCCCAGCTCAACGCGGCGCTCGGCTCGCTCGAGCGGGTCGAGCGCGTCGTCAAGCTCGGCGCGTTCGTCAATTCGGCGTCGCCTTTCACCGACCAGCCCAAGGTCGCCAACGGAGCATCCGACCTCATGGTCGAGGTGTTCGGGGACAGGGGCAAGCACGCCCGCAGCGCCGTCGGCGTGCCCGTGCTGCCGCTCGGCGCGGCGGTCGAGGTGGACGCGATCGTTGCCGTGGCGGCTGCTTGATTCGCTGCTGGCCCCCGCGCCCGATCCGGCGCGGGTCCGCTGGCTGAACGGCGTCGAATACGCCCACCGCGGCCTCCACGGCGGGAGCATCACGGAAAACTCCCTGCCGGCCTTCGAGGCGGCGATGGCTCGCGGTATGGGCATCGAATGCGACGTGCAGCGCACGGCCGACGACCGCGCGATCGTCTACCATGACCGGGAACTCGATCGGCTGACCGGCCAAAGCGGCCCGGTGCAGGGTCGCACGGCGGCCGAGCTGTCGCAAATCGCCCTCGGCCGGGGTGGCGACACGATCCCCACGATGCGCGAGGTGCTCGATTGCGTCGGAGGACGCGTTCCCCTGCTGATCGAGGTCAAGAGCCGGCACGACAGCCGCGTCGCGCCGCTGTGCCTCGCCGTCAGGCGCGACCTTGAGGGATACGTCGGCCACCTCGCAGTGATGAGCTTCGATCCGCGCATCGGCGCATGGTTTCGCCACCACGCGCCGCGGACGCTTCGCGGTCTTGTCATGACGGAGGAAGGCGCGCGCACGCTGTCCGCCACGGTCCGTCGCCATCGCTGGCTGTGGCATGCGAAACCGGACTTTCTCGCCTACGACGTGCGCGACCTGCCGAGCCGCTTCGCCGCCGCGCAGCGCCGCCGCGGCCTGCCGGTCCTCACCTGGACCGTGCGCAGTCCGGCGTTGCGCGAACGTGCGGCGAGCCACGCCGACTCCCCGATCGTCGAGGGGGAGGGTGTCGCGCAGTCGCGCAAGAACCTGTAATATCGGCCCAATGGCCGATTCCGACCTGATCGCCCGCGTCGCTCCCAGCGTCGGCAGCCTTCCCGCCCAGCCGTGGGACCGGCTGGCCGGCGGCGGCAATCCGTTCGTCAGCCATGCGTTCCTGACCGCGCTCGAGGACTCGGGCAGCGTCGGGCCGGGCACCGGCTGGAGCCCGGCGCCGGTGATCATCGAGGACGGCCGCGGCACGCTCCACGCGGCCTTGCCGGCCTATCTCAAAAACCACAGCCAGGGCGAATACGTGTTCGACCATGCCTGGGCCGATGCCTGGAATCGTGCGGGCGGCCACTACTACCCCAAGCTGCAGATCGCGGTGCCGTTCACGCCGGCGACCGGGCCGCGCCTGCTGCTGGAGGACGACGCTTACGCCGCGCCGCTGCTGAACGCCGCCGAGCGCCTGTGCGCGCAGCACGGCCTTTCCTCGGCCCACGCGACCTTCATCGAGCCTGCCCAGCGCCGGCTGTTCGAACGCGCCGGCTGGCTGCTCAGGAACGACATCCAGTTCCATTGGGAGAACCGCGGCTACACGAGCTTCGACGATTTCCTCGGCGCTCTCTCGTCGCGCAAGCGCAAGGACCTTCGCAAGGAGCGGGCGCGGGCGCAGGAGGGCGTCGAGATCCGCCATGTGACCGGTGCCGATCTCCGGTCCGAGCACTGGGACGCGTTCTGGGACTTCTACCAGGACACCGGCTCGCGCAAATGGGGCCATCCGTACCTGACCCGCGCGGCGTTCGACCTGTTCGGCGAGCGCATGGCCGAGAGCGTCCTCCTGGTGCTCGCCTATGAGCACGGCGAGCCGATCGCCGGGGCGCTGAACTTCATCGGCGCCGATGCGCTCTACGGCCGCTATTGGGGCTGCACCCGCGACAGGCCATTCCTCCACTTCGAGCTGTGCTACTACCAGGCGATCGACGCGGCGATCGCGCGCGGTTTGCAGCGCGTCGAGGCGGGGGCGCAGGGCGGACACAAGCTGGCGCGGGGGTACGAGCCGGTGCAGACGTGGTCGGCTCACTGGATCGCCGACCCGGGTTTTCGCGAAGCGGTCGCCGATTTCCTCGAACGCGAGCGCGAAGGGGTGGCGCAGGAGAGCTTCTACCTCGGCACCCGCACTCCTTTCCGCAAGGGCGGGTGACGAAGCGCAGGTGTCCGATGTAATCCGGAACTAACCGAAAATCGTCCTAAATGTTATTCTGCAAGTACCAAACAGGTTAAGCCGCACAGCGATCGGCACCGAGCCACTGGCGCGCCCGGCGCTGGGCCTCGGCGATCTCGCGAGCGCTCATCTCGTCCGATATGTCGGCGCGGCACCAGGCCGCTTCCTCGTGACCTTGCGAAGCGGCGAGGTTGAACCACTTGTGCGCCTCGATGAGATCGCAGCCAACGCCATGGCTCCCGGTCGAGTAAGCCACGCCAAGGTCGAAATAGGCGCTGATGCTGCCGTTGGCAGCGGCCGCCAGGCACTTCGCGATGAGCCGGTCGGCGGACGCAGCATCCTCCCCCCGAGTCTTGGTCACACTTTCGATCCTGGTAACTTCCATGATCGGTCCCCCAATATTCGGGCGGCCTTCCTCGCCGCCTTCGATGGGGCAGTGTTCGACCCTGCTGGTCAAAAATTGGTTAACGTCGCAGCAAATTCCTTAACCACCTCTGCCCGCACCGGCGGCTCATCGTTCGGCAACGCTTAAGGAATTTGGCGGTATTGCTTGGGTTCATTGCCGCTTGTGCCGCCTCGGCGCTGCCCTTATAGGGCGCGCCACCGGGTCGGGGCGGCGTTCGAAGCGCGGCCTGACAGCATGCAAACGGCCGGGGTGGGACCGAGATGAAAATGCAAAATGGCAGGACGGCGTCGGTCTCAGGCGAAGATATCGACGTCCTTGCAAAGGCCAAGCGGGCGCTCGACGCCGACTACACGCCCAGCGAAGACGAAGAATACATGGCGGAGCGGCAGCTGAATTATTTCAGGGTCTTGCTGCTCGAATGGAAGAAGTCGATCCTCTCAGCCTCGGAATTCACCCTGCAATCGTTGCAGGACGGGCCCATTCGCGAGCCCGACCTGAACGACCGCGCCTCCAGCGAAACGGACTGGGGCATCGAGCTGCGCACACGTGACCGCCAGCGCAAGCTTATCGCCAAGATCGATGCCGCGCTGCGCCGGATCGACGAAGGCGAGTACGGCTGGTGCGAAGTCTCCGGCGAGCCGATCGGCATCAACCGGCTGATTGCCCGCCCGATCGCGACGATGACCGTCGAAGCCCAGCAGGCGCACGAACGACGGGAAAAAATCTCTCGCGAGGACTGACCCGAAGCGGGACGCGGCGTCACAACTTTCAGCCGCGTTAAGCAAACTACAACCACATCGCGCGAGAAGGCGATCGTCAATCACGCTCGCCCGGACACGACCCCGGGAGAGCAATCGAGACCCGGGGACAACGATCGATGGGGAATGTCGAGACTCGCCAGGTTGATCGCGACAGCCTGTTGCTGCTCGCGCAGTTGCGCGTGGACGGCATGGATCCCGAGCACACCGTCAAGGTGCGCAATCTCTCGGCCGGCGGCATGATGGCCGAAGGGAAGATCTCGGTTAACCGCGGGGCGCCGGTCAACGTGGCCCTGCGCAACATCGGCTGGGTCGACGGCACGGTCGCCTGGACGCAGGATAATCGCTTCGGCATCGCCTTCGTCGAGGAGATCGACCCCAAGCTGGCGCGTGCGCCGGTCGCGGGAGGGACGCCCGATCTCGCCAGCCCGCGCTTCACCCGCACGCCGCTCGAGGCGCCCGACAAGCTGCGCAACATCTGAACTTCCCCGGCGGCGGCTAGTGTCCTAGGTCCGACCCATGCGTGGGCGGGCTTCATCCTGGTTGACGCTTGCGGTGCTGCTGGCTGTCGCGGGCTGCGGCAAGAGATCCGACGGCCCGCTCAGCGCCGGCCTGATCGACACCCCCGACGCAGCCTTCGCCCAAGGAGCGCGCCTGTCGGAAGGGGCGCAGGCGGTCCGCTCCGCCACCGGCGCGGGACTCGTCGCGCTCGACGCCCAGGGCGAGATCGAGCCTGCGCTGGCCGATCGCTGGATCATCACTGACGACGGCCGCAGCTACATCTTCCGCCTGCGCGAAGGGGCCTGGCCCGACGGCGCCGAACTGACCGGCGAAAGCGCGCGGGTGGCGCTGCGCAACGCCTTGCGGCAACTGCGCGGTACCTCGATGGGCCTCGACCTCGCGCAAGTGGCCGCCGTGCGGGCGATGGCCGGCCGGGTCATCGAGATCGACCTCGCCGCGCCGATGCCCGACTTCCTGCGCCTGCTCGCCCAGCCCGAACTGGCCCTGTCGCATGGCGGCGTCGATGCCGGGCCGATGGTCATCGAGCGCAAGGATCCTGAGGGCAACAGCGCCGAGTTGACCTTCAAGCCGCCCGAGGCGCGCGGGCTGCCGCAGGAAGAGGGATGGCGCAACCACGTGCGCACCATCGAGCTCCACGTGGTCGACGCGAGGACGGCGCTCGCGGCATTCGACCAGGGCGACGTCGACGTCGTTTTGGGCGGGACGCTCGGCTCCTGGCCGCTCGCCAAGCCCGGCCCGCTTTCGCTCGGCAACGTGCGGGTCGACAACACGACCGGGCTGTTCGGGCTGCAGATCGAGCGCCAGAGCGGCTTCCTCGCCAAGCCGGAGAATCGCGAGGCGCTGGCGATGGCGATCGACCGGCAGGCGCTCCTCTCCCGGTTCAACATCGGCGGCTGGGTGCCGACGACCCGCGTCGTCCCGGCGGCCGTGGTGGGCGGCAACGCGGCGGAACGATGGGGCAACCTCTCGCTTGAGCAACGCCGCGCGGTGGCACAGATCCGCGTCGGCAGCTGGCGCAAGGGCGCGGGCAAGGGTCAGGTGCCGAAGCTGACGATGGCCCTCGCCCAGGAACCGGGCTACGACATCCTGTTCAACGAATTGGCCGCCCAGCTGGCCCAGGTCGGCATCACGCTTGAGAGAGTCGCTCCCGGCAAATCGGCCGATCTTACCCTCGTCGACAGGGTCGCGCGCTACGCCGGGCCGGTCTGGTTCCTCAACCAGTTCAATTGCTCGCTCCACCGGGGGCTGTGCTCCAGCCTCGCCGACCAGGCCGTCGCTGACGCGTTGCCGCTGCCGGGGGGAGAGCGGACCGCGCTTCTCGGCCGCGCGGAGGGAATCCTGACGGCGGCGAACGTCTACATTCCGCTCGGCGCACCGCTTCGCTGGTCGATGGTGCGCGGGAATGTGAAGGGCTTCGTCGACAACCAGTGGGCGTTCCATCCCTTGCCCGCCATGGCGACGATCCCCAAGTAACGGGCATGAAAACGACACCCGTCGCGCCCGCGCGTCCCCAGCCGATGAGGGCGAGCCTGCCGATCGGCACCGACCCCGGATCCGTCCGCCAGCGGATCGAAGCGATGGAACGGTTGCTGGAGCGCGGCTTCACCGTCCCCGGCACGCGCTACCAGTTCGGCCTCGACGCCGTCGTCGGGCTGATCCCGGTGGTCGGCGACTTCATCGGCGCAGCGTTCGGCGCCTGGTTGGTGTGGGAGGCGAAGAACCTCGGCCTGCCGAAATGGAAGCTGTGGCGGATGACCGGCAATGTCGCCTTCGACACGGCGGTCGGCTTCGTGCCGGTGGTCGGCGACGCGTTTGACTTCCTGTTCCGCTCGAACAGTCGCAACATGAAGATCGTCAAGCGCCACCTAGACAAGCACCACCCGGAGACGCGAGTGATCGAAGGCTGAGCGATAGTTGGCGGCGCAAAGCCGCTCTTTTCAGCCCTACATCGCACCGAGGGCACGAAGGGGCCGCGCCGCATCGCCGGCGATACAATGTCTTCGTGGCTGCGCGCGTAGCGTCCTGCCCGCATCGCGGCGGCCCCGTGCGCCGGAGATAGTTTCAATTCCAACCGTCCCGGGCCTATAGGCCTCTCATGGGCGGGGACGTCACCTATTCCGGCTATCTCGATCTCGAGCGCATCCTGTCGGCGCAGCACCCGGCTTCCGGCGCGCATGATGAGATGCTGTTCATCATCGTCCACCAGGCGAGCGAGCTGTGGCTCAAGCTGTGCCTGCACGAGCTTGCCGCGGCCCGCGCGCTCATCGCCACTGACGAGCTCAGGCCCGCGTTCAAGATGCTGAGCCGCGTCGCCCGCGCGCAGGAGCAGCTGATCGGCAACTGGGGCGTGCTGTCGACGATGACGCCGCACGACTACTCGCAGATCCGCCCGCACCTCGGCCGGTCGAGCGGGTTCCAGTCGGCGCAGTACCGGCTGATGGAGTTCATGCTCGGCGGGCGCGATCCCGACATGGTGACGCTGCACGAGGCGACGCCGGAGGTGGCGGCTGAACTGCGGTCCGAGATGGGGCGCCCGAGCCTCTATGACGAAGTCCTGCGCCTGCTGGCCCGGCGCGGGTTCGCCATTCCTCCCGAGGTGCTCGATCGCGGCCTTGACCGGCCGCACGAAAGTCATCCGGCGATCGTTGAGGCGTTGGCCGAGGTCTATCGCGATCCGGAAGCGCATTGGGACCTCTACGAGCTCGCCGAGAAGCTGGTCGACCTCGAATACCATTTCCAGCGCTGGCGCTTCGGCCACCTCAAGACCGTCGAGCGGATCATCGGCTTCAAGCGCGGTACCGGCGGCACGGCGGGCGTGCCGTACCTCGAGAGCGTGCTGAAGAAAGGCTTCTTCCCCGAGCTTCTCGCGGTGCGCACGGAGCTTTGATGCCGACTCTCGCCCAAGCGCGCGCGCTGGACGCAAGCGATCCGATCGCCGGATACCGCAAGCAGTTCGCACTGCCGGCAGGGGTGATCTACCTCGACGGCAACTCGCTCGGCGCGCTGCCGCTTGGCACCGCCGCGCGGCTGGGCGAGGTGATCCGGCGCGAGTGGGGCGAGGGGCTGGTCCGCTCGTGGAACAGCGCCGACTGGATCGGCATGCCGCGCCGCGTCGGGGGGATGATCGCGCCGCTCATCGGTGCCGAGGCGGACGAGGTGATTGCCTGCGATTCGACCAGCGTGAACCTGTTCAAGCTGATTGCGGCCGCCCTCGCCATGCGCCCCGGACGCAAGATCGTGTTGAGCGAGCCCGGCAACTTCCCGACCGACCTCCACCTCATCTTCGGCCTCGAAGCGCAAGGCCTCGCCGAGCGGCGGCTGGTTCCGGCCGAGCGGCTGGAGGCGGCGCTCGACGACCGCGTCGCCGTGCTGATGCTCACTCACGTGCACTATAAGACCGGGGCGATGCACGATATGGCACGCCTCACCCGCGCGGCGCACGAGGCCGGTGCGCTGGTGCTGTGGGACCTGTCGCACAGCGCCGGAGCGGTGAGGGTCGACCTCAACGGCTGCGAGGCCGATCTCGCCGTTGGCTGCGGCTACAAGTACATGAACGGCGGCCCCGGCGCACCAGCGTTCGCCTTTGTCGCAAGGCGCCACCAGTCCACGCTGCAGCACCCTCTGACCGGCTGGATGGGTCATGCCGCGCCGTTCGCCTTCCGCGACGACTACGCCCCCGCGCCTGGTATAGACCGGCTGCTCACCGGCACCCCGCCGATCCTTGGTCTCGCCGCACTGGGGGAAGGCGTGCGCCTGATCGCCGAGATCGGCGTCGAGCGGCTGGCCGCGAAATCGCGATCGCTCTCGCAATTCTTGCGCGCCGCCGTCGCCGAGATCGCCCCGGACCTCCCCTGCGTCAGCCCCGAGGACCCGGTGCCGCGCGGCAGCCACCTCTCGTTCCGCCACCCGAAGGCTTACGCGATCGCCCAGGCCCTGATCGCCCGCGGCGTCATCCCCGACTTCCGCGATCCCGACATCCTGCGATTGGGGCTGGCCCCGGCCTACCTGCGCTTCGAGGACTGCTGGCACGCGGCGCAGACGCTCGGCATGGTGCTGGCAAACGAAGAATGGCAAAACCCGGAATTCGGAGAACGCGCCGCGGTGACCTGAGGGGGAATGGAAGCGCTCAAGATCGTGCTCTTCGCGACCCTTGCTGCTACGGTATCCTCCACGATCAGGTGACGGCTCATCTATGCGTCGAACACTTCCCGATCGCGCATCCGCCTGTGTTCCCGACGGAATCCCCGTTCTGGCTCGCGATTGGCTGGGGCATCATCGCTACCTGGTGGGTCGGCCTTCGGCTCGGCGTGCTTCTCGCCGTCGCAGCGCGCTTCGGGGCGAACCGAAAACTGACCCTCGCCGAACTGCGCCGCCCCATCGTGTTCCTGATGCTCTTTAGCGGAGTGATGGCGCTTCTTTCCGGTTCGCTCGGAGCCGTGCTGGTCGCCACGGGCACTCTTCCAGTGCCCAATGGATGGGCCGAGGTGATTCCACCTGACAAGCACGTAGCGTTCTCGGCCGACGCCTGGGCGCATGGCGCAAGCTACGCAAGCGGCGCGCTGGGCGGTCTTTTCGTCATTGGCAGGACAGCCCGGCTGCGTTTCCGCATAGCTACGGCGCCAGCCTAAGCCTCCAGCTCGACATCCCAGTAGAGCCAGTCCCGCCACGTCTCGTGGAGGTAGTTCGGCGGGAAGCGCTTGCCGTGCTGTTGCAGCTGCCAGTGCGTCGGGCGGATCGGGTGGACCAGCGGGTGCATCTGGGCCTGATGCGGCGTGCGGCCGCCCTTCTTCATGTTGCACGGGGCGCAGGCGGTGAGGATGTTTTCCCACGTCGTGCGCCCGCCCATCCGGCGCGGGAGGACGTGGTCGAAGGTCAGGTGCTGCTCGCTGCCGCAGTACTGGCACTGGAAGCGGTCGCGCAGGAACACGTTGAAGCGGGTGAACGCCGGGAACTCGCTCGGGCGGACGTATTGTCTGAGCGCAATGACGCTCGGGATCTGCATGTCGAGGCTCGGCGAATGGACCAGTCGCTCGTAGCTGGCGACGATGTCGACCCGCTCGAGGAACACCGCCTTGATCGCCGTCTGCCACGGCCACACGCTCAGTGGGTAGTAGGAGAGCGGCGTATAGTCGGCGTTGAGCACCAGCGCCGGGCAGCTTTCCAGCCGCCGCGTCGGGTCCTCCATCGCGCTGCGGAAATGGGCCGCGCGCTCGATCAGGTCCGCCTTGAACACCGCGTTTGTCCTTCCTGACTGCGGCGTAGGGAGCACTTGCAGCAAAACGCGTCAACCCCGTTGCAAGGTGCGCTTCCACAGCGGGTTGAAGGATTTGCAGGTGCTGCAGGCTTGAGCGCAGCCTATGAAGCGCGCGTGACAGTCACCCGCTTCGCCCCCAGCCCCAACGGGCCGTTGCACTTGGGCCACGCTTATTCGGCGATCGTCGCGCATGACCTGGCGAGGGCGCGCGGAGGCCGGTTCCTGCTGAGGATCGAGGACATCGACGGCGTCCGTTCGCGCCCCGAGCTGGTCGATGAGTTCCGCGCCGACCTCGCCTGGCTCGGTCTCGAATGGACCGAAGTGCCGGCGCAATCGATGCGGCTCGCCGCTTACGCCGCTGCGGCCGAGCGCTTGCGGGCAGAGGGCCTGCTTTACCCCTGCCGCTGCACGCGTGCCGCAATCGCGCACGCCGCGATAACGCAAGGGCCTGACGGACCCGTCTATCCCGGCACGTGCAAGGCGGCACGGTTCGCCCCCGACGGAGACGTCAGCTGGCGACTCGATGTCGGCGAAGCTCTGCGCAGAACCGGACCGCTGACCTGGTTCGACGAACGCGCGGGCAAGCAGGTTGCCCGACCCGACCTCTCGGGCGACGTCGTGCTGGTGCGCAAGGATGCCGAGACCCCGGCGAGCTATCACCTGGCGGCAACGCTCGACGACGCGGCCGACGGCGTCACGCTTGTCACCCGCGGCTTGGACCTTTTCCCCGCGACGCACATCCACCGCCTGCTGCAGGCTCTCCTGGGTCTGCCGGTGCCGAGGTGGCATCACCACCCGCTGCTGCTCGACGAAACCGGTAGCAAGCTCGCCAAGCGGCGCGGCTCGCCGTCACTTGCCGACCGCCGCCGCGCGGGGGAGGATGGTCGTGCGCTTGTCGATTCCCTGCGCAGGGGGCGCTTCCCTGCTGGCATTACCCTCGACGAATCCCTATCTGGCGACTCATGACCACCGTTCTTGTCATCCTGCTCGTCCTGGCGATGATCTTCGTCGTCGTATCGCTCGTGCGCGGCGTCATCGCGTTCCTGCAGTCGTATCACGCCGACATCGAGTCCGGCGGGGAGCGGCAGAAGGAAATGCAGCTCAAGCAGAACCGGATGATGATGAACCGCATCAAGTTCCAGTTCCTGGCGATCGTCATCGTCGCCATCCTGCTGATGCTGGGCCACCACTAGGCGGGCTTTCCGGGGGGATGGTCCGCCTCAACCAGATCTACACGCGCACCGGAGACGACGGCACGACCGGCCTGGTCGACGGCTCACGCGTGCCCAAGCACGCCGCCCGAATGGCGGCGATCGGCGCGGTCGACGAGGCGAATTCGGCGCTCGGGCTGGCGCTCGTGGTGCTGGACGGCGAGGCCGCGGCGGACCTCAGGCGGCTGCAGAACGACCTGTTCGACCTCGGCGCGGACCTCGCGACGCCGGGCGAGGACCTCGCGCCGTCCGGGATGGCCTTGCGGATCGTCCCCGCGCAAGCCGAATGGCTCGAAGCGCGCATCGACGCGCTCAACGAAAGTCTCGAGCCGCTGCGCAGCTTCATCCTTCCCGGCGGCAGCGAGGCGGCGGCACGGGTCCACGTCGCGCGCGCGGCGGCGCGGCGGGCCGAGCGGGCGATGACCGCGCTGGCGGCCGAGGAGCCGGTCAATCCCGCGGCGCTCGTGTTCGTCAACCGCCTGTCGGATTACCTGTTCGTGCTCGCCCGGACGCTCAATCCGCAAGGCGATGTGCTATGGCAGCCCGGGGCGAGCCGCTAGCGGGAACGCGAATCGCGCGGCGAAAGTTTGTTGCGGCAAAGGAGTACTCGCCGATGGACGACCCGCGGAAAAACCAGGAGCAGAGCCAGGCGGACTTTGCGCCTGAGACCCACAACGAAGAACAGGACGATGACCTCGCCCAGGCGCAGGAAGTCGCCGAGGACGCCCTCAACAGGGCGGGCGACTGGAGCCCGCTCGACAGCGTGAAGGTCCATGGCGGCATCGACGACGAGGACGCCGAGCAGGACCTTATCGACCGCATGCGCGACATGGAGCAGTCCGGCCGCATCGACATGGGCGCCTATGCCGGCGAGCCGAACATGGACGATAACGAGGACAAGTACGGCGAGGACAACAAGATCGACGACCTCGCTGGCGACGGCGTGGATGAAGGCAGCTACGCCGGGCCGGACGAGGACTGACGCCTACTCACCCGCCTCCCGTTTGAGTTCGTACATGAGCTCGAGCGCCTGCTTTGGCGTCAGCGCGTCGACGTCGAGCGCCTGCAGCCGCCCGCGCAAAGCGTCGCCCTGCTCCTTCTCGTGGCTCGCGGCCGCGGCGAACAGCGGCAGGTCGCCGAGCCCGGCGGCGAGGCCGCCCGTTTCGGCGCGGCCTTTCTCCAGCCGGTCGAGCACCGACCTCGCCCGCGCGACGACGTCGTTCGGCACACCTGCCAGCTTGGCGACAGCGAGGCCGTAACTGCGGTCGGCGGGCCCCTCGGCGACTTCGTGCAGCAGCACGAGATCGCCCTTCCATTCCCGCGCCCGGACGTGGTGCAGCGACAGCGCGTCGCAGGTCTCGGCGAGGCGAGCGAGCTCGTGGTAGTGGGTCGCGAACAGGCAGCGGCAGCGGTTCTTTTCGTGCACCGCCTCGACCACCGCCCAGGCGAGCGCGAGGCCGTCGTAAGTCGAGGTTCCGCGCCCCACTTCGTCGAGGATGACGAAGCTCCGCTCGCTCGCCTGCGCCAGGATCGCCGCGGTCTCGACCATCTCGACCATGAAGGTGGACCGGCCGCGGGCAAGGTTGTCGCTCGCCCCGACGCGGCTGAAAAGGCGGTCGACCAGGCCGACCTTGGCCCGTGCCGCCGGAACATAGCCTCCCGCCTGCGCCAGCAGCACGATCAACGCGTTCTGCCTGAGGAACGTCGACTTGCCGCCCATGTTCGGCCCGCCGATCAGCCACAGGCGGTCGTTTGGGCCAAGCGCGCAGTCATTGGCGACGAAGCGCTCGCCCGCCCCACCCAGCGCCGCCTCGACCACAGGATGGCGCCCGCCCTCGATCTCGAGGCACGGCTCCTCGACGATCTCCGGGCGGCACCAACCCCCTTCCGCCGCGCGCTCCGCCTGTCCCGCGGCGACGTCGATCCGCGCCAGCGCCGCGGCCGTCGCGGCGATCGCCTCGCGCGCGGCAACCGCTTCGGCGACCAGCGCCTCCAAATGGGCCTCTTCCACCGCCAGCGCGCGCCCGCCGGCCTCGGCAATGCGGCTCGCTTCCTCGTGCAGCGACAGCGAATTGAAGCGCACCGCGCCGGCCATCGTCTGGCGGTGGGTGAAGCCGCTGTCGGGCGCCATCAGCGCGTCGGCGTGGCGCGCCGGCACCTCGATGAAATAGCCGAGCACGCCGTTGTGGCGGATCTTCAGCGCGGCGATGCCGGTCTCGTCCCGGTATTTCGCTTCGAGCGCGGCGATCGCCCGGCGCGAATGCGACGAGGTCGAACGCAAGTCGTCGAGCGCCGGGTCGTAGCCTTCGGCGATGAAGCCGCCCTGGCTGCGCTCGGTTGGCGGCGTGGCCACCAGCGCGCGCGCCAGAAGGTCGCTCAGCACCTCGTGTCCGGCGAGTTTCGGCAGCAGGCTTTCGAGCAGCGCCGGCCGGTCGGGCCTGCCGGCAAGACGATCGCGAATGCGCCGCGCTTCGCCCAGCCCGTCGCGAAGCTGCCCCAAGTCCCGCGGCGAGCCGCGTCCGGCGACCACCCGCCCGAGCGCGCGACCGATGTCGGGCAAGCGCCGCAACACGTCGCGCAGGTCCGCCCGCAGCAGCGGGTCGGCGTGAAACCACTGGACGAGGGCCAGCCGCTCGCCGATCGCCGCCTTGTCGGTCAGCGGGGCGGACAAGTCGTCGGCGAGCTGCCGCGCGCCCGCACCGGTGACGCAGCGATCGACCGCCGCGAGCAAGCTGCCGGCGCGCCCGCCCCCTTGCGCCTCGAGCACTTCGAGGCTCATGCGCGTCGCCCCGTCCATCGCCAGTCGCGCCGCGTCGTCCTGCGCCACCGGCGGCAGCAGCAGCGGCAGCTTCCCGCGCCCGGCGTGGTCGAGATAGGCGACAAGCCCGCCGGCGGCTGCGAGCATGGCGCGCGAGAAGGCGCCGAACCCGTCGAGCGTGGCGACACCGTGCACCGCCTGCAGGCGCCTTTCGCCTTCGTCGCTCGCGAAGTCGTGGCGGGGGCGTAAGATGGCCTCGGTCGGCGCATTGTCCCACTCCTCGGGGGCAACCACCTCGCTGGCCCCGATCCGCGCCAGCGCGGCCGGCAGCGCCCCGGGCGCGCACTCCTCGAGTTCCATCCGCCCGGTCGAGATGTCGCACGAGGCGATGCCGCATGCCCCGCGCACCTCGCACACCGCCGCCAGCACGTTCGCCCGCCGCGGCTCGAGCAGCGCTTCCTCGGTCAGCGTCCCGGCGGTGACGAAGCGGACGATGTCACGCGCCACCAGCGCCTTCGAGCCGCGCGCCTTGCGCGCTTCCTCGGGGCTTTCGGTCTGCTCGGCGATCGCCACGCGGCATCCGGCCTTGATCAGCCGCGCGAGGTAGCCTTCGGCCGAATGCACCGGCACGCCGCACATCGGGATCGGCCTGCCGCCATGCTCGCCGCGGCTGGTGAGGGCGATGTCGAGCACCTGGCTTGCCGTCTGGGCATCCTCGAAGAACAGCTCGAAGAAGTCGCCCATGCGGTAGAACAGCAGGCAATCGCCGGCCTCGCGCTTGAGCGCGAGGTATTGCGCCATCATCGGGGTGGCAGAGCCGGCCATCGCCGATGGCCTAGCCGCGCCCATTCCGATTCGGGAACAAGCGAGGCGAAGCTTTCCCCTATCGCTTGGCCTTTCGGCCCGTTAGGGGATGGGCGAAAAGACAGGGAGAATGCCAGTTGGCTGACAAGCCGAGTTCGAGCTTCACCACGCGTGAGGCGCTGTTCTACCACGAGACCGGCCGGCCGGGGAAAATCGAGATCGTCCCCTCGAAGCCGGTCGCTACCCAGCGCGACCTCAGCCTGGCCTATTCCCCCGGCGTTGCCGTGCCGGTCGAGGAAATCGCCCGCAATCCGATGGCGGCCGGCGAATACACCGCCAAGGCCAACCTCGTGGCGGTCATCTCGAACGGCACCGCGATCCTCGGCCTCGGCAATCTCGGCGCGCTCGCGGCCAAGCCGGTGATGGAAGGCAAGGCGGTGCTGTTCAAACGCTTCGCCGACGTCGATTCGATCGACATCGAGCTCGCCACCGAGGATCCGCAGGCGTTTATCGAAGCCGTCGCGCTGATGGAGCCGACCTTCGGCGGCATCAACCTCGAGGACATCGGCGCACCCGAATGCTTCATCATCGAGCAGGCGCTGCGCGAGCGCATGAACATCCCGGTGATGCACGATGACCAGCACGGCACCGCGATCATCACCGCCGCCGGCCTGATCAACGCGTGCTATCTCACCGGCCGCGACCTCAAGGACGCGAAGGTGGTCGTCAACGGCGCCGGCGCCGCCGCGATCGCCTGCACCGCGCTGATCAAGGCGATCGGCGTCCCGAACGACAGCGTGACGATGTGCGACCGCAAGGGGGTGATCTACCGCGGGCGCGACAACGTCGACCAGTGGAAGAGCGCGCACGCCGTCGACACCAAGGCGCGCACGCTCGAGGAAGCGCTGGTGGGGGCCGACGTGTTCCTCGGCCTTTCGGCCAAGGGCGCGCTGAAGCCCGAATGGGTCAAGACGATGGCCAAGCAGCCGATCATCTTCGCGATGGCGAACCCCGACCCGGAGATTACCCCTGACGACGCCAAGGCCGTCCGGCCCGATGCCATCGTCGCCACCGGCCGCTCGGACTATCCGAACCAGGTCAACAACGTGCTCGGCTTCCCGTTCATCTTCCGCGGCGCGCTCGACGTGCGGGCGACGGCGATCAACGAGGAGATGAAGATCGCCGCGGCGCATGCCATCGCGGCGCTGGCCCGCGAGCGGGTGCCCGACGAGGTCGCCGCCGCCTATGGCGTCGATCACCAGTTCGGACGCGACTACATCATCCCCGCGCCGTTCGACCCGCGCCTGCTGGAGACCGTTTCGTCGGCGGTGGCCAAGGCGGCGATGGATTCAGGCGTCGCGCAGAAGCCGATCGAGGATTTCGAAGCCTACCGCATGAGCCTGCGCGCCAGGCTCAACCCGACCACCTCGATCCTGACCAGCGTTTACGAACAGGCCAAGCAGGCACCCAAGCGGGTGGTCTTCGCCGAGGCGGAGGAGCCGACTGTGCTGCGCGCGGCCATCCAGCTGCGCGATTTCGGCTATGGGACGCCGGTGCTCGTCGGCCGCACGCAGGCGGTGAAGGACAAGCTGCGCGAGCTCGGCGTGGCCGATCCCGACAGCTTCGAGGTGCAGAACTCGGCGGACAGCGAGTACGTCCCGGCGATGGTCGAGTACCTCTACAAGCGCCTGCAGCGGCGCGGCTTCACCGAGCGCGACGTGCGGCGCATGGTCAACCAGGACCGCAACGTGTTTGCGAGCCTGCTCGTCGCGCTCGATCACGGCGACGCGCTGATCTCCGGCCTCACCCGCACCTTTGCGCAGACGATGCGCGAGGTCGGCCGCGTGCTCGACCCTAAGCCGGGCATGCTGCCCTTCGGCATCCACCTGATGATCGGCAAGAACTACACCGTGTTCCTGGCCGACACGACGATCAACGAGCGGCCCAGCGCCGAAGGGCTCGCGCAGATCGCCCGCGAGACGGCCCGCGTGGCGCGCAGCCTCGGGCATGAGCCGCGCGTGGCGTTCCTCAGCTATTCGACCTTCGGCAATCCGCCGGGCCGGTGGCTCGAGAACATCCGCGACGCGGTGGTCATCCTCGATCGCGAGGAGCCCGGCTTCGAATACGAAGGCGAGATGGCGCCGGACGCTGCGCTCAACCCGCAGGTGATGAAGCTCTATCCCTTCAGCCGCCTGTCGGCGCCGGCCAACGTGCTGGTCATGCCGGGGCTGCAATCGGCCAACCTTTCGGCCAAGCTGCTGCGCGAATTGGCCGGCAACGCGGTGATCGGGCCGATGCTGATCGGTATGGAAAAGCCGGTCCAGATCGCCCCGATGACCGCTTCCGCGCCGGACCTGCTGACGCTCGCCGTGCTGGCGAGCGCCGGGGTGGTCGGCTGAACGGGAGGACCCACATGAGAGCCAAGGTCGCCCTTGAGGACAGGGTCGAAATCGAAGAGCTGATGGCGCGCTACGCCTGGGCGCTCGATACCGGCGATTTCGAGGGCTACGCCGATTGCTTCCACCAGGATGGCTGGCTCGAGCACTGGCCGCAAGGACGCTGCATCGGGCGCGAGGGGCTCAGGCGCGCGACCGATTCGCTGTGGTACGACAAGCCCGACCATTACCTCGGCCGCCAGCACCGCATGAGCCAGGTACTGATGACGCCCGAAGGCGCCGACGCCGTGCGCGTCAAGTGCTTCTGGTCGATCCTGCAGCACGACGTCAAAACGTTCGAGAACCGCGTCTTCGGCATGGGCACGTGGGATACCCTCGCCGAGAGGCGCGACGGCGAATGGCGCTTCAAGAGCGTCTATGTCGACTTGTGGATCAACGGGCAGGTGCCGTGGGTCGGCGAGGAGCGCGCGTGGAGCGTTGCGCGCCCCGAAGTGGCCTGAGACCCGAGGACGGCCTCCGTCCCATTTTCCAAATCGGGCTAATGCCGAAGCGCGTAGTCCGCGGCCCTCGAGACGTGCTATGGAACCCCGCGCTGCGCAACCGCGCGGCGACGGGGAAGAAGAGCTCGTCGCATGACGCCGAACGATGAATACCGCTATGGCGTGCTGGTCGGCTGGACCACCCAGGATCTGGGAGCGCGACTGGTCCTGCGCGTGCAGACCGTCACCAAGCCGCCGCCGCACACGGCCGACGACGTCGCCTCTACCGTGCTTTTCCTGAGCAAGAGCCAGGCGGTCCAATTGGGCAACAATCTCTTCCGGATCTCCGGCGAAACCGCGCCCGCGAGGACGAAGCGGAGCTGGCTGGACAAGCTGCTCGGCGGCTGACGCAAGCTCGGCCGATGGCGCGAGCGGCACGACTCGCCGCGACGAATCGACCGATCCCCTCAGCCCCTATCGACATGACTGCGACGGCGGTGCGGAACGCGCCCATGGGCTTTGGCGTTTGATCGCGGGGAAGGGACGACAAGGCCAACCGAAAGGAAGTCGCCATGTCCCGCTTGAAGATGGCCGCCGCCGCGACGATCGCGGCAGCAGTGTTGATGCCACAGACGCCGGCGCAGGCCCAGCCTGCCGGCATCACCGTCACCGCGCCGCGTGCGCGCGACGCCTGGGACCCCAAGTTCACCGTCCATCATCCGATGCAGCTTCGCGCCAGTGTGTGGGTGCCGACCGCCGACCTCGACCTGCGGACCTACTACGGCCGGCACGCTCTCGATTACCGGATGCGCGTCGCGGCGTATGAGGCCTGTCGCCAGCTCAGGCTTATCGAGCCTTCGCCCGGTGTCGGCGGGGCCATGAACCCCGACCCGCAAGATTGCCGGCAGCGCGCCTATCACAACGCGCGGCGCCAGGCGGGATACGTGATCTACGCCGCCGGCTGAGACGAGCGGGCTACCAGGGAATTTCCCGGCCGTCGTGGGCCAGGAAGCGGTGGCCTGGTCCGTGCTCGCGTTCGAGCACGTCGGCGAGGCCCCGCACGCTCTCAGCCACGCTCAGCGTCGCCCCGGCGCCGCCCATCTCGGTCTGCACCCATCCCGGGTGCAGCGACAGGACGGCGATGCCGCGCGCCTTCGCGTTCTGCTCGAAAATGCCGCGGGCAAGGATGTTCTGCGCCGCCTTGCTCATGCGGTAGAGATCGAACCCGCCCGACGAATCGGCAACCGAGCCCATGCGCGACGTCATGAACGCCAGCGTTCCGCCGTCGCGCAGCAGCGGCAGCATCCGCTTCGCCGCGCGAGCGGGGCCGACGGCGTTGGTCATCATGACGTGGGTGACCTCGTCCGTCGAGGCCTCCTCGACCTGCTGGTGATCGCCGCCGATGATCCCGGCGTTGACCAGCACCACGTCGAGCGAGCGCTCGTCGATGAGTTTGGCGAGCCTGGCGAGGGATTCGCTGTCCGTCACGTCGGCGCTGACGATATCGATTGCTGCGCCCATCGCCGCCTCGGCGAGCGCCCCGCCCGGGCGCCGTTCGCTGGCGAACACGTGCCAGCCGCGTGCGGCGAGCTCCTTCGCAAGGCCGAGCCCGATGCCCCGCGAAGCTCCGATGATCAGTGCGCGGCGCTCGGCCATGGCGTGCTCCTGTGGTGAAACCTCAGGTCGCGGACGCGATTTCCTGCGAGCTGCCGAACATCTGCGGCATCGCCAGCGCGTCCCAGCCGTACACGTCCGGCAGGAAGATGACGCCGTTGCCGGTCGGCTCGACCGTGAGGTAAGTCATGTAGACCGGCACCGGGCTCGGCAGCGGAAACTGCTGCTCGCGTTGCGAGGTCGTCTGCGGCATGCGGCCGAACACCCAGCCGGCGAAACGGCGATAGTCTGCGAGGCGGATGCAGCCGTTGCTGAGATGGCGGTCCTCCTCCGCGAACAGTTCCTTGTGCGGCGTGTCGTGCATGTAGATGCCGTAATCGTTGGGCATCTCGAACTTCATGTCGCCCATCGAGTTCCACGGGCCGGGGAGCTGGCGCACGAGGACCGCCGGCTCCTTCTTGCCGCTGGCGATCTGTTTCCAGTTGACCGTCTTGGGATCGACGACCGGCGCGCCGGGGCTCCAGTTGGCAAGCACCTCGTAATGGAAGCTGTCGAGATAGCTGAGGCCCTGCTCGCCGATGCGCTTGGCGGTCAGCGTGCGGATCAGCTCGGGAGGCACGATCCAGTACGGGTGGACCTTCGCGTCGCGCATGATCACCGCCATCATCGGCGTCTTGGTCTTCGGCATGCCGACGACCACCCGCATGCTGTCGACCACCTTGTCGCGGTTGATGAGGTAAGTCATCGCGTTGCCCGAATCGACGACGATGTAACGGTCGAAAGTTCGTGTCGCCGGCAGGCGCCAGGCGCGCTCCATGTTGATCGCGATGCGCTTCTCGTACCACGACGCGCCGAGGTTGAGCGACGAGAGGGTGCCCTTGCCGACGATCCCGTCGACCGGGGAGAGGCCGTGCACGCGCTGGTAGTCCATCACGCGCTGGTACAGCGCCTGGTCGAAGCCGTTGCCGGGCGCCAGGCCCAGCCGGCTGCGCAGCTGGGCAACGCGCTTGCCGGTCGAGCCGAGCTTGAGCGCCGGCCCCCCCGAAACCTTGGTCTGCGGCAGCCTGCCCCAGGTCGCGCGATACTGCTCCAGTCCTTGCGAAATCTGCTCGAACCAGGGGTTGGGGGCGTTCTTCTTGTCGCTGGTGAACAGGCGGGCGAGCCAGTTGCGCGGCTTCTGGTGGCGATGCGCGACCGTGCTCATCGCCGGGTCGACATAAACGAAGTCGATGCCCTGCTTGATGTTGCTCGGCACCGCGACCGGCTCGTCGCCCTTCGGCTCCGCCGAGAGCAGCGGCGTCGCCGCCATGACGGCCGCAGCGGCCAGGATTGCTGTGAGCGTTCTGCGCATAAGTTTTGCGCCGCGGGCGCGGCGCTCTCCGATCAGTCCATTGGCCATGCAACGCGCTGACGAAGTTTCGGTTTCCGGGTGCTGAACGGCGCGCCTAGAGGCCGAGATCGCGCAGCGCGGCCTCGATCGTCTCCCGCCCTGTCGAACGCGCGAAGGGGAAGGATCGCAGGAACCCTGCTGCGCTGAGCCCGCCGTCCTGCTCGCGGGCGCGCGCGAGCCAGCGGGCGGCGTCCTCGTTTCGCCCCGCCAGCCGGTCGCCCAGCGCCGCGATCACCGCGATGTGCTTGTGCGCACCGGGGGAGCGCGCAGCGCGCTCGCCAAGCTGCGCCGCGTTCTCATAGTCGCCCCGCAGAAGCGCGTTGAGCGAGCGCACCCCGAGCATCGCATAGCGCAGCGGGTCGAGCGGGCTGAGGCGCAGCGCGAGCTCGGCGTGAGAATCGCTGCTCGCGGCATCGCACTGGGTCATCTCGGCCCAGGCCTTCGAATAGACGGCCTGCGCGTAGTTGGGGCTCAGCGCGATGCTCTGGCCGAGCCGCTCGATGCTCGCGTTCATATCGCCGTCGAGCCACAGCGAACGGCCGAGGTTGAGGTGCGCGAACGGATCGAGCGGGTCGCACAGCAGCGCCTGCTCGGCGAGCGCCCGGGCCTCGGCGGCACTCGCCTGCGGATCGGGCGCGTAAGGCATGAACGCGTCCTGGAAACGGGTGAAGCTCAAGCCGCCGAGCGCGCGGGAGAAATGGGGCGAAAGCGCCAGCGCGCGCTCGAACAGCGCCGCCGCGCGGGCGTTGTCCCCGCGGTTGAAGCGGAACATGTGGTCGAGACCGAGGTGGTAGGCGCCCCACGCGTCCAGCGCCGCCGCCGGTTGCAGGCGCGCGCGGTCGGCCTCCTCGTGCGCGATGCGCAGCTTCAGGTTGGCGACGATGGCGGTGACGATCTCCCGCCGCACCTCGTCGATCTCATGAGTGCCGGCCGAGAACCGCTCGGACCACAGCAGCGCGCCGTCGCTCGTCCGCAAGAGCTCGGCGGCGATCGTCAGGCGGCCGCGGCCTTCCTCGATGCTGCCGGTGGCGCAGTAAGCGACATCGAGCGCCTTGCCGACCTCGCGGCAATCGACGTCCCGCCGGCGGAACCGGAAGCTCGATCCGCGCGCGATCACCAGCAGCCAGCGCAGCCGTGCGAGGTCGGCGATGATCTCGTCGGCCAGCGCGTCGGCGACGAACGCGTGCGGTCCGGTCTCGGCTGCGGCGCGGAACGGCAACACGGCTATCGACGGCTGGCGCCCGGGCCGCGGCGCCTCGACGGCGGCCTCGGAAATGGCCGCCCCCGAGGGCGGCTGCCGATCGGCCAAGAAGGCGATCTCGCCGACGAACCGGAACCCCTTGCCGTGGACAGTGCGGATCAGGCGCTGCGCTTCGCCGTCGTCGCCGATCGCCCGGCGTGCCGACTTGATCCGCGACGAGACCGCCGAGTCCGAGACGAAGCGCCCGTGCCAGATGCGCTCGACGATCTCGTCCCTCGTGACCAGCCGGTCGGGGTTGGCCGCGAGCAGGATCAGGAGCTCGAGGACTTGCGGCTCGACCGGTCGGGCCTTCCCGCCCGCGCGCAGCTCGAAGCGCCCGGGGTCGAGCTCGAAGTGCTCGAACCGATAGATCATGGCGTCTTACGCAGGCGAATCTCCATGAATTCTCCATACGCCCTTCAAGCATGCCGGCGCAGCCCCCTCTAAAGGAGGCGCATCGGCCGCCACTGGCCGGTCCCAGCACAGGAGAATGAGACAATGCCGCTCGTGACCATCGACGTCATCAAGGACGTCTTCACTGCCGACGAGAAGCGCGAAATGATCGAAGGCGTCACCGAAGCGATGATCGCCGTCGAGGGCGAAAAGCTGCGCGACAAGACCTGGGTCAAGATCAACGAGATCGCTCAGGGCGATTGGGCGATCGGCGGCAAGCTGCTCGGCGCCGCCGACGTCCAGGCGTTGCAATCCGCCGCCTAGCCAGGCCTCCCCTTGCGGGAGGGGTGAGGGGAGGGAAGGGAAGGGCCACCCGTCCCGGGCCACCCTCCCCTCACCCTTCCCGCAGAGCCGCTCGATGACTGGGCGCGTCATCAGCACCCGTGCGCTTCCCCGCCGACCGAGCGCCCGTGCGACCAGCCGGTGACGGACCGAGATCGCGACATTCCTAGGCGCTTGGGCTCGCACCAATCGCTTCCAGATCTGGCCGCATCACCGCGCGGGCGCGATCCATCCGCGCATCGCGGTCGATCTGATTGAGATCGCGGCGGGAGCGGCCTTTTCTTGAAGTCGCCGCGAAGTCGACCGGTCCATCGCCGAGAAGCTCGGCGGATGGTTGAAGCAGGGGTGTTCCCGCCGCCCCGTGATCGGACTGCCGACGCGCAGTTCGTCGATCTCACCGCGCCAAGGCAAACAGCCTCGCACACTTCGCTGCGTGTTCGCTCAGGCGGTCGACCAGCCGATCGACAATGGGATGGGTCAATCCGTTTTCGCGCATCTGCCGCCGGACGCCTTCCGCGGCGGCGGGCAATGCCTCGGCCATCGCGAGAACACGCTGCGATACGGCATTCTGCGTGAACCCCAATCGTCGGCGTGCGTCCGGACGGTACGCCCCATCGACCGTCCAGAAGGAGAAGTGCCGTCTTCGGCTGGGCGCCGGCCAGGCTGAACTGCCCGGTGTCGGCTGGCAGGCGCCAGGCCGATTGATCCTCGCGAAGCTGCCGGATGCGGGTTGCGATTTCCGCTTCTTCCAGCCAGGCGATATCGCCGCCTTCGCTGTCGATGACGGCCTCGAGACGCTCGGGGCGAACAAATTGCACGGCGCCAGCACAATCTTCGCCCACATTGGCGATCAGCGCAAACGGGTTGCGCGAAGATCGGGTAATCACTCCCACCCAATCACCGCCCAAAAAAACCGCCCCACCTATTGATTTTTAAGCAATATATCACGAGCGGGTCATGAGGTTTCGGGTTCATTTCGCGTCCGTCCGGCGATATCTCATATACCAGACCTCGTGCCCGAGCCGCCGGGCCTTGGCCTCGTAGCGCGTTTGCGGCCAGCCGCCCGGGCGCCGCTGCCAGCTTTGCGGCCCCTCGACGAGCCACTCGAACCGCGCCGTGTGCCGCCGCATGACCATGAGCGCGTGGCGCAGGTACACCGGGTGGTCGGTCGAGAATCGGAACTCTCCACCATGCCTGAGCTTTGCCGCGAACAGCTCGAGCGGGCCGTCGTTCATCATCCGCCGCTTGGCGTGGCGCGCCTTCGGCCACGGATCGGGATGGAGCAGGTAGAGGAACGACAGCGCCCCGTCCGGCACCCGCCGCAGGACCTGCAGCGCATCGCCGTGGTGCAGGCGGACGTTGGGCAAGGGCGGATGGCGTCCCCCATCGCCACTGACGTGAACCAGCGCCTGGGCCACGCCGTTGACGAACGGCTCGGCCCCGATGAAACCGTGGTCGGGCAGCATGTCGGCGCGGGCGGCAAGATGCTCGCCGCCGCCGAAGCCGATCTCGAAATGCAACGGCCGTGCAAAGCCGAACAGTCGCTCGGCGGTGACCGGCCCTTCTGCAGGCACGCCGATCTGCGGCAACAGGCTCTCGAGCAGCGCCTGCTGTCCCTTGCGCAGCGGGCGCCCCTGGCCGCGGCCGTAGAGCCTGTTGAGCGTCGTCGGATCGCCGGATCTGTGCGCGGTCATGGGCGGGCGCGCTAGAACCGGCGAGGCGTGGCTGTCCAGTGCGTCGACGCCCGGGTTGACCGCGCTTTGCCCGACGTGGCACGTCGCCTGCGGGGGTCACCGGCCTCTCGCCAACTGGAGATCGCGCAAGGGGATGACGTTTTGCGACGCACGCTGGCCCGGCGCCGCCTGGCGATGGCTGACCTGCGCCGCGCTTGTCGCCGCGTCCGGGCCCGCTCTTGCGCAGTACGATCCGCGCGCCGCGTTCGCGCCGTTCCCGATGGAACAGGCGGTCAACGTCTATCGCTCTTCGAACGGCTTGCCCGGGCCGCAGTACTGGCAGAACCGGGCCGACTACGCGATCCACGCCACGCTGCATCCCGATGCTGCGGCGCCGTCGCTCTCCGGCGACGAGACCGTCACCTACACCAACAACAGTCCCGACACGCTCGAGGAGCTGTGGCTGCAGCTCGACCAGAACATCTACCGGCCGGGCAGCCGCGGCGCTTTCGCCAGCGGCACGCCCCAGCGCGGAACGAGCGCGGGCATTGTGCTCGACAAGGTCGAAGTCGAGCGGGGCGGCAGGTTCGTCATGGCGCCATACCTTGTCAGCGACACGCGCATGCGCGTGTCGTTGCCGGCGCCGCTCGCCGGCAGGGGCGCGAAAGTCCGCCTGCGCATCGCGTGGCATTTCGCGATTCCCGGCCCATGGGGCGGGCGAATGGGCTGGATGAGCACCAAGGACGGGGCGATCTACGACATCGCCCAGTGGTATCCGCGCCTGTGCGTCTACGACGACATCCGCGGCTGGGACACGGCGCCTTACCTGGGGCAGGAGTTCTACCTCGAATACGGCGATTTCGATTACTTCATCACTGCGCCCGCCGGCATGATCGTCGTCGGCAGCGGCGAACTGGTGAACCCGCAGGACGTCCTCACCACTCGCCAGCGCGAGCGTCTGGCGAAGGCGCGCACGAGCGATTCGACGGTGATGATCCGCTCGCCGGAGGAGATCGGCCAGCCGGCGACCGGCGCGAATTCCGGCACCATGCGGACGTGGCATTTCCACATGGCCCACACCCGTGATGTCGCCTTCGCCGCGTCATCCGCCTTCGTGTGGGATGCCGCGCGGATCAACCTGCCCGATGGCAAGTCGGCGCTGGCGATGTCGGTCTACCCGGCGCAAAGCGCGGGCCGCGCAGGCTGGGGCCGCTCGACCGAATACCTCAAGGACGCGGTCGAGAATTTCTCGCGCCGCTGGTTCGCCTATCCCTGGCCGGCCGCGGTCAACGTCGGCGGGCCGGTCAGCTCGATGGAATATCCCGCGCTCGCGTTCGACGACTTCAAGCACGAGGGCGCGACCCTGTTCCTCTACACCGCCCACGAGATCGGCCACAGCTGGTTCCCGATGACCGTCGGGTCCGACGAACGGCGCGACGCGTGGATGGACGAGGGCTTCAACACCTTCATCGACATCTACCAATCCGACGACTTCAACCACGGCGAATATGCGCCCAAGCGCGATCCAGAATACGCGCCCGGCGGCGGCAACCCGGCGGACGAGATCGTGCCGCTCCTGGCCGATCCGGACGCGCCGCCGATCATGACCCGGGCGGATTCGATAGCCCCCGGATACGCCCACTCGATCTCCTACTTCAAAACCGCCTTCGGCCTGGTGCTGCTGCGCGAGCAGATTCTCGGGCCCGAGCGGTTCGATCCGGCGTTCCGCCGCTACGTGAGCGCTTGGGCTTTCAAGCACCCCAAGCCTGCCGATTTCTTCCGCGCGATGGACAGCGCGGCGGGGGAGGACCTGTCGTACTTCTGGCGCGGGTGGTTCGCCCGCAACTGGACGCTCGACCTAGCGGTCGATGCCATCAGGGCCGGCAAGGACGGCACGACCATCACGCTTGCGAGCCTTGACCGACTCGTGCTGCCGGCGACGCTGCGGGTCGCCTTCGCCGACGGAAGCCACGAGGACTTCCGGCTACCGGCGGAAAGCTGGATCCGCAGTGCGTCAACCCAAGTCACGATCCCGTCCGGCAAGACGGTCGTCAGCGCGACCGTCGATCCCGACCGCAAGCTGCCGGACAAGGACCGCTCGAACGACACGAAGCAAGCACCGCTGCATGGGGGATGAGCCATGGGATTGCTGGAACTAGCCGCCGTCATCGTCTCTGCCGTCCTCGGCTGGCGGTCGGGGCGCATCGGCGAGCGCGAGGTAAAGGCGATCGCGATCATCGTGCTCGGCTGGACAGCGGTGACGACGGTTGCGAGCCTGCCTTACGTCAGCCTCACTAGCCTTATGGCCGTGCTGATCTATCGCGCGCTGCTGATCGGCGCGCCGTACACGATCGCGGCTGTGGCCAAACGGCTGCAGCATCGCCGTCGCTGACGGTCTTGCAGGCGGGGCGTGTCAACGCTTGATCCGCGCAATTTCCACCGATTTTGCTTATAAAGGTTAATGCGCAAGGCCGCGATTGGCCATTAGGTTGTTGTTCCGGCAACACAAAAGCCAGTTCCCGAGTCGGCCGAATCCACCCCCGCGCAACCTGGAGGGCCCCGGCATGAAGAGCACTTATCGCCTCAAGTACGCCGAGGACGGATTCGGCGTTGCCAAGGAAATCGAGTTCGAAGCGCCCGATTCGGCGCAGGCGCTCTATTTCGCGCAAAGGGAGCGCCGCGGCCGCACCGCCGAGTTGTGGCGCAACGGCGCCCGTTTGTGCACCTTGCGGCGGTCGCCGGGAACGGTCGACCTGTGGGAGATCAACGCGGGCGCATAGGCTGCGCGGCGCCACGAAAAAGGCCCGCTCCCTCGAAGGAAGCGGGCCCGTCCCGTCCAGGAGAACCCGGGAAATCCGTCAGGCGGCTTCCGCCTCTTCGCCCGGGTCGCGCAGCACGTAGCCGCGGCCCCACACGGTCTCGATGTAGTTCTCGCCGCCGCACGCGCTCGACAGCTTCTTGCGCAGCTTGCAGATGAACACGTCGATGATCTTCAACTCGGGCTCGTCCATGCCGCCGTAGAGGTGGTTGAGGAACATTTCCTTCGTCAGCGTGGTGCCCTTGCGCAGCGAGAGGAGCTCCAGCATGGCGTATTCCTTGCCGGTCAGGTGCACGCGGGCGCCGTCGACCTCGACCGTCTTGGCGTCGAGGTTCACGGCGAGCTTGCCGGTGCGGATGACCGATTGCGAATGACCCTTCGAGCGGCGCACCACGGCGTGGATGCGAGCGACCAGCTCGTCGCGGTGGAACGGCTTGGTGACGTAATCGTCGGCGCCGAAGCCGAAGCTGCGGATCTTCGAATCCATCTCGCTGATGCCCGAAAGGATCAGCACCGGCGTCTGCACCTTGGCGACGCGCAGCTTCTTGAGCACGTCGTATCCGTGCATGTCGGGCAGGTTCAGATCGAGCAGGATGATGTCGTAGTCATACAGCTTGCCGAGGTCCAGGCCCTCCTCGCCGAGATCGGTCGAGTAGACGTTGAAGCCCTCGGTCGTGAGCATGAGCTCGATCGCCTTGGCGGTCGTCGGCTCGTCCTCGATCAGCAGCACGCGCATCGGATATGCCCCTTCACAACCTTTCGGTAACACCCCGGTAAGAGGAGTTGCCCGGTATTAACCAAGCGAGGTCTCAACGAAAAAGGTTAATAATTGGTGTAAAAGGTTAACGCGCGACATGAGTCTTTCGTGCCACACCCGCGCCGGCGCCTAGCCGGCCATCCTCAGCTTCTTCTGCCGCCGGCGCTGCACCGACGAGCCGATGCCGATCGCCTCGCGGTACTTGGCGACCGTGCGGCGGGCGAGGTCGAAGCCCTTCTCCTTCAGCAGGTCGACCAGCTGGTCGTCGGACAGGATGTCGGACGGATCCTCGGCATCGCACAGCGCGCGGATCTGGGCCTTGACCGCTTCGGCCGAGACCGCGCCTTCGCCGTCGGCCGAGGCGACGCCGCTCGTAAAGAAGTACTTCAGCTCGAACATCCCGCGGTCGCAATGCAGGTACTTGTTGCTGGTCACCCGGCTGACCGTGGATTCGTGCATCTCGATCGCGTCGGCCACCGCGCGCAGCGTCAGCGGGCGCAGCAGCGAGACGCCCTTGCGGAAGAACCCATCCTGCTGCTTGACGATCTCGCTCGCCACCTTGAGGATCGTCTTCTGCCGCTGGTCGAGCGCCTTGATCAGCCAGTTGGCGTCGGCCAGCCTTTCGCCGAGCCAGCTCTTCGACGCCTTGTCGTGGCAACCGTCGCGCAGCTCGACGTAGTAGCGGCGATTGACGATCAGGCGCGGCAGCGTCGCCTCGTTGACCGCGACGTTCCAGCCGTCCTTCGGGCCCGGGGTGACGAGAATGTCCGGCACCACCGGTTCGCGCCCGCCGCCGCCGAACCTCAGGCCCGGCTTGGGGTCGTAGCCGCGCAGCTCGGCGAGCATGTCCGCGAAATCCTCGTCGTCGACATCGCACATCCGCTTGAGCCGGGCGAACTCGCCGCGGGCGACGAGGTCGAGGTTGTCTATGAGCCGCTCCATGCACGGGTCGTAGCGGTCGGCTTCCTTCGCCTGCAGCGCAAGGCATTCCGACAGCGTGCGCGCGCCGACCCCGGTGGGATCGAGCGACTGCACGACCGCCAGTGCCTCGTCCGCCTCGGCGAGCGCGATGCCGAGATCCCCCGCCACCTCGCGCAGCGGGACGGTGAGATAGCCCGCTTCGTCGAGCAGCCCGATCAGGTGCCGGGCGACGAACTCGGTCCGGGCGTCGGGCGAGGCCGCGCCGACCTGGGCCGCGAGATGCTCGGCAAGCGTCGGCTCGTCGTCGCCACGCTCAAAGATGTCGGGGCCGTCCTCGTCGGACAGCGCGGCCGAAGGCTGCGCCGACCAGTCGCCGGTGTCGCGATCCCGGTCGAGCGCATCGGGATCGATGTCGAGCGGCGAGTCTGCTTCGCCCTGGGCGCGGGCGATCAGCTGGTCGGCGGTCGGATCGTCGGGCGCGTCCTCGCGCCCATCGTCCGCCGTCGCCGAGCGCTCCAGGCGTATCTCGCCGGCCTCGAGCAGCGGGTTGGTTTCGAGCGCTTCGCCGATGAACGCCTCTATCTCGAGGTTCGACAGCGCCAGCAGCTTGATCGCCTGCTGCAGCTGCGGCGTCATCACCAGCGATTGCGACTGGCGCAAGTCGAGGCGCGGACCGAGCGCCATCGTCAGGCGCCACCGTTGCGCGCGGACCACAGGGGCAGCCAGCTGGACGAGATGAGGACGGCGCTCATCGGCACACCGCAAGGCCCCGCCGGGATGCCCAGCCTAGGCGGGATCTGGGCGGCCCGGGTCGAACGGCGGCACCATCTGCCATGCCGAGGAGAGAACTGGGGGCGTCAGCCGACACTGCTCCATGCCTTACAGCGTGAAGCTCTCGCCGAGGTACAGCCGGCGCACGTTCTCGTCGGCGACCAGCTCCTCGGGGCTGCCGGCGAACAGCACCTGGCCGCCGTAGATGATGCACGCGCGATCGACGATGTCGAGCGTCTCGCGCACGTTGTGGTCGGTGATCAGCACGCCGATGCCGCGGCGCTTCAGGTCCTTGATCAGGTCGCGGATGTCGTTGATCGACAAAGGGTCGATGCCGGCGAACGGCTCGTCGAGCAGCATGATCATCGGCTTGGCCGCCAGCGCGCGGGCGATCTCGCAGCGGCGCCGCTCGCCGCCCGACAGCGCCATCGCCGGGCTGTCGCGCAACTTGGTGAGGTGGAACTCCTCGAGCAGCCGGTCGAGCTCGGCCTCGCGGGTCGCCTTGTCGGGCTCGACCATTTCGAGCACGCAGTTGATGTTCTTGGCGACCGTCATGCCGCGGAAGATGCTCGTCTCCTGGGGCAGGTAGCCGAGGCCGAGGATGGCCCGGCGGTACATCGGCAGGTTGGTGACGTCGACGCCGTCCATCAGGATGCGGCCCGAATCCGGCCGCACCAGCCCCATCACCGCATAGAAGCAGGTCGTCTTGCCGGCGCCGTTGGGGCCGAGCAGGCCGAGCACCTCGCCCTTGCCGACGGTCAGCGAGATGTCGCTCAGCACCTGGCGCTTGTCGTAGCTCTTGGCGATCGAGATGACCTCGAGCCCGCCCTGCGGGATCGGCGGCGCGGCCTTGGCGCTCGCTCCCGCCATCTCCTGCGCGAGAGCGGCATTGTCGACTGGCGAATTGTCCAGCTTGTTCATCGAGCCCGATCTACCAACGGTAACGTCATGCCGCGCGATGTATCAACGGGAACCATCGCTTTGAAGCCCGGTTGGCAAGATTCCTGCATGGTGTTTCGCAAATGCGTCAGGGCGAGGCGATTCTGGCCCCTTGCCAGCGCCCCACCGCTCTGGGATATAACCCCGGGCAGGAGAGGAGCTGGCGCATGGCAAAAGCGCTCTGGGAGTCCTCGACAGAGGAATCCGATAAGAGCCGCAAGCCGGTCGACTGGAAGCGGCGGATGAGCGATCACGTCGCTTACGCCCTGCTCGTCTACACCGGGCTGCAGATCTATTCGACGATGGGCGCGCTCAAGAGCGAGCACGGGTCGATCCTGCCCTATTTCGGGCTCGTGCTCCTCGTCGTGGCGATCATTCCGGGCTGCCGCCTGTTCGAGCAAAGATGGGAACGCCTCGGCGCCACCGACGCCTCGCAGGCGGACCTGAAGCGCCTTTTCGTGCGGGACGTGATCAAGCTTTGGGCCGCCGCGATCGGCCTTCCGTTCGTCGTCACCGGCATCGTCATGCTCATCCTGCGCGTGTTCTGAACGGGCCTTTTCCCGAGGGAACCTTTACCCCGTTCAAGCCGCTTGGGAGTGGATGAGGGTCCACCGAATTGTCTGGCGCTGTCTCGCGGCGCTCTTGCTGATCTCGCCGGTTGCGGCGCCGGCCATCCAGATCCTTGCGAGCCCGGCCCCCGCGGCCAAGACCAGCGCGGCTCCCTCGCCGGCCCCGACGATCGCGGCCGAACAGGCGCGCGACAGCGATGGGCGGATCGCGCAGCGAATCCGCGGCATTTTCGCCGAACTGCCGAGCCTCGCGAGGGTCACGGCCAAGGTGCAGCAGGGCGTCGTCACGCTCGGCGGAACGGTCGAGGACGATGCCGACAAGGCGCGCGCGGAAAGCATCGCCAGTCGCGTCGCGGGCGTCGCCACGGTCGAGAACGGCATCGCGGTCGATCGCTCGGCCAACAGCGGCGTCGCCGGCATCAGGAAGGTCTCGCAAAAGTTCGAGCACATCGCCGACGACCTGCCGCTCGCGGGAACGGCGCTGCTGGTCGCGCTGCTGGTCGGCGGGATCGGCTACTTCATCGCCGGCCGGCAGGGGCTTTGGCGGCGCGTGACGCGCAATCCCTTCCTCGCCGAACTGATCGGCAGCGCGATCCGCTTCGTGTTCGTGCTCGGCGGGATCGTCATCGCCCTCGACATGATCGGCGCCGGCGCCTTGCTCGGGGCGGTGCTCGGCGGAGCCGGGGTGCTCGGGCTCGCGCTCGGTTTCGCGATGCGCGACACGATCGAGAACTACGTCTCCTCGCTGATGCTCAGCCTGCGCCAGCCGTTCCGCGCCAACGACCTCATCCGCATCGACGCCTTCGAAGGCCGGGTGGTCCGCCTGACGACCCGGGCGACAATCCTGATGACGCCCGACGGCAATCACCTGCGGGTACCGAACTCGACCGTGTTCAAGGCGGTGATCCTCAACTTCACCCGCAACCCGCACCGCCGCTTCGATTTCACGCTGCAGATCGACTTTCGCGCCGACCCCGACAAGGCGCGCGACTGCGGCTACGCCGCGCTGGCGGAGCTTGACTTCGTGCTGAGGGAGCCGGCCCCGGCCGCGGTCGTGCAGGAAGCCGCCTATCCCTACATCTGCGTGCAGTTTGTCGCCTGGCTCGATCAGTCGAAGACCGATTACGGCAAGGGGCGCAGCCAGGCGCTCGCCGCGGTGAAGCGGGCGCTGGAAAGCAACGGCCTGGCCCCGCCGGACCCGTTGACCCACGTGCGGCTGGAACGCCAGTCGCGGGCGGACAAGGAAGCGGCGCAACCACCCTCGCCAGGCCCCAGGGCGCCGGACGACGTCGCGCCGGAACACGCGGTCAAGCAGATGGTCGAGAAGGAGCGCGCGGAGACGCAAGGCAGGAAGGACCTGCTCGACGCCGGGCGGCCGACCGAATGAGGCGCTGAGACCTTCGCGCCCGCTCCGCGGAATTCAGCGGTCCTGGCGCGCCCGCAGCGATGGCCACGGAGGGCGAGCGCGATCCGGAGCGCGCGCTTCAGGCCTTCGCCCGCGCGATCGCCTCGAGCACGATCCGGCGCGCCTCGGCCGCATCGCCCCACTCGCCGACGCGGACCCATTTCTCGGCTTCGAGGTCCTTGTAGTGCTTGAAGAAGTGCTCGATCTGCTGAAGCACGATCGACGGCAGGTCCTGCCGTTCGGCGACGTCCGAGTAGTAGGGAAACGTCGTGTCGATCGGCACGCAGACGAGCTTCTCGTCGCCGCCGTGCTCGTCCTCCAGCTTGAGCACGCCGATCGGCCGGGCGCGCACGACGCAGCCCGGGATGAACGGGCTGCGGGCGATGACCAGCGCGTCGAGCGGGTCGCCATCCGGACTCAAGGTGTGCGGCACGAAGCCGTAGTTCGCCGGATAGCGCATCGGCGTGTGCAGGATGCGGTCGACGAACAGCGCGCCCGATTGCTTGTCGAACTCGTACTTCACCGGCTCGCCGCCGACCGGCACTTCGATGATGACATTGAGGCTGTCGGGCGGGTTGTCGCCCGCGGGGATGAGATCAATACGCATGGCGCGCGCCTAGCCCCGGGCATGGCGGATGGCGAGGCGGGAATTGCGCTCGGCGGCGAAAAGGGGCAAATTGATTTTGACAAAGTCCGCGAGCGCGCGGGCAGCGATGGAGATTGGCGATGCACGTAGGCCTGGCGACCGGATTTGCCTACCAGGGGCGCGAGAGCGGGTCCGACGCGGACTTCATCCGCGAGGAGATCGAGAACCTCGTGATGGCGGACGAGCTCGGGTTCGATTCGGTGTGGATCACCGAGCACCACTTCTCGACCTACTCGATGTCCAACGATCCCGTGCAGCTTTTGACGTATATTGCCGGCAAGACCAGGCACGTGAAGCTCGGCACCCAGTGCATTATCGTGCCCTGGCACAATCCGGTGCGCGTGGCCGAGGCCATCATCAATCTCGACATCCTGTCGAACGGGCGCGCGATCCTCGGCTTCGGCGGCGGTCTCGCGCAGCACGAGTTCGCCGGCCTCGGCATCGCCATGGGCGAGAGCCGGGAGCGCTACAACGACGGGCTCGAGATGATCTGCACCGCGCTCGAAACCGGCGTGATCGAAGGCAAGGGCATCTTCGGCCACATCGCCAGGAGCACTTTGCGGCCGGCGCCGATCAAGAGCTTCGAGGGGCGCAAGTTCTGCGGCTCGCTGTCGGGCAATTCGATGTACACCGCGGCCAAGATGGGCTGCGGCAACATGGTGCTGATGCTGCCCCAGCGCGGCAAGGACGTCGCGCCCGACAAGTACACCGAGGTGTGGAAGGAAGTGAACGGCGCGGACTCGAACCCGCCGGCGCCGATGCTATCGGGCAACTTCTACATCGACGAGAACGCCGACTATGCTGAGGAGCGCGGGCGCAAGTTCCTCGGCAACACGATGCGTGCGGCGATCAAGAACTACCACCTCGACACGCCCGGCGTGTTCCCGACGATCAAGGGCTACGAGCATTACGAGAAGATGGTCCTCGCCCCCGAGGCGATCGAGCCGTACGTCGAGGAATTCGCGAAAGGCGCGGTCACCGGCACGCCGCAGATGATCCTCGAGCGGCTGTGGGAACTGAAGGAGATCTTCAAGCCGCAGGGCTTCTTCCCGCACGTCTACTTCGGCGGCATGGCCAAGGAGGAGGCGCGGAAGAACATCCACCTGTTCGCCGAGAAGGTCATGCCCGAGCTCAAGAGCTGGGAAGCCGAGGTTTCGATCGACGACAGGTTCCTCGAAGCGGCCGAGTAAGGCTTACCCCGCGCCGCCCAGCACGTTGATCGTGAACGCGATCAAGCCGATGCTGAAGATAAACGCGGCGAACGAATGCATCAGCGCCACGTGGCGAATGCCCGGGGCAGTGATGTTCACGTCGGACGTCTGGAACGTCATCCCGAGGGTGAACGCGAAATACAGGAAGTCGCCGTAGCCCGGCATCTTGGTGCCCGGAAATTCGACCCCGCCGACGTCCTCCTCCGTCTCGTCGCTCCGCGTATAGTAGGCATGGGCATAGTGGAGCGCGTAAACGCTGTTGGCGAACACCCAGACCAGCACCAGGGTCCCGACGAGCTTGACGATCGAGAGGATCTCGCCGTTGCGGGCGCCGTCGAGCTCGCCGGAAACGGCGGCAAGGGCGATGAACGTGAGCACGCTCGTGACGACGAGGATCAGCGGCCGGTTGGCGTCGTTTTGCGACGCGTGGCGGCGCATGATTTCGGGGCTGCTGCCGCGCAGGAGCGGGAACAGCGTGGCGAGAAAGATGACGGCGGCCGCGTCGAACGCCATCGCCGTGGCATCGGTCACGTTCGCCTCAGGCCACGCCAGGCGATAGGCAACAAAGCCGGCGACGAGCAAGGCGATGAACAGCAGGAAGCGCCACGGCGCGATCCTGTTCCCGAGGCGGGCCACCTTCTTCGTCTTGCGTGCGATCCCCTCTGTCACGCAAGACCGTTTAGCGGCCGGGCCCTGCTTGCGCGAGCGCTAATGACGGATCAGTCGTCATCTTCGCCCTTGTCCGGTACCTGCGGCGGCAGGGGCCCCGTCTTCGGCGCCAGCAGGGAATCGAGCGGCTGCTGGCCCGGGCCAGCGGGCTCGATCCACGGGTACCGCAGCCCGCCATGGTAATCGACCGGCACGGTCATGAACCGGTCGTCGCGCTTGATCAGGACCTCGATCGGATCCTTCGACGTCTTCGCCGCGGTGATCGCATCCTTGATCGTGTCGCTGTCGTAAGCCTTGCCATTGATCGCCATGACCTGGGCCCCGGTGACGAGGCCGGCGTTGAACGCCGGGCTGTTCCACAGCGCGCTCGTCACCTTGCCGTCCTTGTCGAGGGTGAAGCCGAGCGAATAGCTGAGGCTGGTTCGCTTGCGGTCGGTGTCGACGCCCGCGGCATAGGGATTGGGCTTGTCCTTCCAGACGAGCTTGTAGCCGGCCATCTCGATCCCCCTGACCGGCGGCGGCTGGTTCGGCCGGTACACGCGATCCTTCAGGAAGGTTTCCCAGTCATAGGGATAGACCGAGTTGAGCGTCTTGACCACGTCGTCGAAGGTATAGGTGAGCTGGCCGATATCGCGCGGGTTCACGCCGAAGAACGCGCGCGCGAAGTCGTCGATGCCCTTCTGGCCATGCGTGCCCTGGCGAATGACCTGATCGACCTCGAGCCAGACGAGCGCGCCCTCGCTGTAGTAGTCCTCGTTGCGGCTGAGGTCGCCGAACGGCTGCGCCCGCCGGTATTCGAAGATCGGATCGTTGGTGGTGTCCTCGACCGAGCGCCACTCGCGGCCGGCCTGCACGCTGTAGTAGCCCGCGCTGTTGGCGAATTCCCCGAGCACGATGTCCTTGCGCTGGACGCCCGAGCGGGCTGCCAGCACGTGGCCCCAGAACTGGTCCTGCCCCTCGTAGACCCACAGCAGGCTGTTTTCCATCGGCTGGCGGTAGTCGGGCGTCCACAGGTCCGCCGGGCGGCGGTATTTGCCGTCCCAGCTGTGGTTGAACTCGTGGGCGATGACGTTTCGCTCCCAATCCTTGTCACGCCATTTGGTAAAGCTTTGAGGATCGAGCGAGCTCTCGTTCGAGCGCTGGTGCTCGAGGCCGATGTCGCCGAGCTTGTCGGACAGCGAGACGAGAAAATCGTAGTGATCGAAATGCGGCGCGCCGTGGACGGCGAGCGCTTCGTCGACGAGCTTCCTGAAGGCGGCGAGGTGCTCGGGCGCCAGCTCGAGGTCCCTTGCCTCGTCGGCAACGGCATCGAGGCGGACGTTGTGCCCCAAGTCGAACTGGCGCGCATGGCGGCCGGCGAGGACCGGAGAATCGACCAGCTGCTCGAAGTCCACCTTCGACCATGTGACCGTGTCGCCGGAACGGCGTTGCCCGTCGAGCGCGGTGAACACCTGCCAGTCATGCGGGAAGGTCACCGTGGGCGCGAAGTCGATGTTGCGCACGTAATAGCCCGCCGGGTAGAACGCCATCTTGTCCCACTGCAGGCTCATCATGTCGGGCGTCACCTCGATGCGCCCTTCGTTCGAAGCCAGCGCCGAGGTGTGGACGAAGGTGGCGGTGACGTCCTTTGCCCCTTCCGGAAGCGGGATGTGGAACGCGAACGTCTCCAGCGGATCGCGGGTCCAGGCGAGTTCCTTGCCGCCGGCCTTGAAGTGGACGTCGGCGATCAGGTTCATGTCCCCGCGGGGGCCATGCTCGCCCGGCAGCCATTCGGGAAGCTGCAGGATAAGTTCCTTCTGGCCCGCCTGGACCGGCACCGTCTCGGTCACGTGGAACACGCGACGGGTCGTGTCCGTGGCATCGATCTTGAGGCCGATCGTGCCGGGAAACGGCACGTCGCGGGCCGCCGGAATCGTCACGATCGGCAGCACCGCGCTGGGCTTTGAGCGCGGCACCGGCTGGGCGAGTGCGGGGGGAGCGGCGGTGAGAAGGACGGCGTAAAGGAGCGGCGCGACCGCGGATTGTAGTTTCATGGGCAACCGCCTTGGCGGCTAACGCCCTGTTTCGCAAGACCTCGCCCGCGCGCGCTTTGCGAACCGCGCAGATTGCATTAAGCGCGCGGGCGCAATGGCTGGCATTGAAACTCCCCGCCCGATCCGCGGCACCCAGGACATCTTCGGCCCCGAAGCCGAGGCGTTCGCGTTCGTGGTCGAGACGTTCGAGCGGGTGAGGAAGCTTTACCGCTTTCGCCGCGCCGAGATGCCGGTGTTCGAGAGGACCGAGGTGTTCTCCCGCTCGCTCGGAGAGACGACCGACGTGGTCTCGAAGGAAATGTACAGCTTCGAGGACCGCGGCGGGGAATCGCTGACGCTGCGGCCCGAGTTCACCGCCGGGATCGCCCGCGCCTACCTGACCGGCGGCTGGCAGCAGTACGCGCCCTTGAAGGTCGCGACCCATGGCCCGCTGTTCCGCTACGAGCGCCCGCAGAAGGGCCGCTACCGCCAGTTCCACCAGCTCGACGCCGAGATCATCGGCGCCGCCGAGCCGCAGGCGGACGTCGAGCTGCT
>Ga0068853_100000190_pt1 | contig 43364 bp, 42 predicted proteins | sample KBSCornC32_FD_65655 | JGI IMG/M metagenome (GOLD analysis project Ga0068853, IMG submission 65655) | Corn rhizosphere microbial communities from Kellogg Biological Station, Michigan, USA - KBS Corn C3-2 | ecosystem: Host-associated > Plants > Roots > Rhizosphere > Soil ... | reverse complement strand
CCTGTGGCGCATCGTCCCCACCGCCTGCGGGATCCTCAGGTGGGGCTGGCGGCGCGCTCGCGGATACCAGCAGCAGCCGATAGTCGCCTCTGGGAAGCACCAGACGCTCACCTTCGCTATTGGGGGGCACCTCCTCCAGCTTCTTGCGCAGCCGGTGAATGCACATGCGAACCGTGGCGTCATGCCCGAGTTGCTCGCTCGCCTCGACACCGAAAACGTCCTGCGCGACCTCGACTTCCTTGGGGGTGCGCCCGGCTACGGAGCGCTCCACCAGGAAGTCGAACAAGCGATTAATCTGTACCGATTTCCCTAACGCCCCACTGGATCTCAGTTCCCCGGCATAGGCTTGCAACCGCGCGAGCTGTTCGTCATTCCGGACCATGGCATGGGGCTTTGATGCTAGTCAGGGCCTGTCTCCAGCTTTAAGCCGGGTCACTCTAGAGCAATCGACCTGCCGCGCAATATAAGGGCGCGCTTTGAACGACCTTATGCTTATCTTGCCACCGGGCAGGCAAGGCGCCGTGGATGCCGCCTCCCCTGCCCGGCGATAGCCGTTCACTCGCCGATGATCTGAAGCTCCATCCCGTCAAGCTCCGGCGTAAACGGGATCTGGCAGGACAGACGCGAATGGTCCCTTCGATCGCCCGCACTGTCGAGAAGGACGCTTTCCTCGTCACTCATGGCGGGAAGGCGGCCGAACCATGGAGCGGACACGTCAACATGGCACGTCGCGCAGGAGCAGCATCCGCCGCAATAGGCCGGCAATTCGTCGATCCCCGCGTCCCGGATGATTTCCATGACGGAAAGGCCTGCACTGGCGGCAAGGGTCCGCCTTGCTCCATCGCGCAGGATGACGACCAGTTGTGGCACGCCTCGGGCATCGGCCGCGCCCGGCGCAGCGTCGCCCGACCGATCCATGAGATTGTTGATGATAGTCATGTCCTGATCTTCTCGCTCTCTTTTGGGATGAAGAACTCTGGCCAGCGACGTGCCACCGTCAGCGCGGTAGCGCGCATAGTGCCTGCCACGACGATCGAGCCAGAATTCAAATGATTCCCGGATAAAATTCCAGTCAATCGATAGATATCGAAGACCAGATATGGGCCATATGTCAATATCATCGTCAAAAATAGCAAAAGACCATCTCGGAATAAGCAGCAGTTTTCGCGACATATTTGATATTCGTACAGTAACAACACGGTATGTTACCCCTATTTTTACGGTTTCATACTTTATCGCGGCATATCGAGCGCGCACCGTTCCCCACGGCGACAAGGAACAATCGGGATTCTTGGCGAAGCCAGGCTCTTTCCCATGGAGATGGTTTCGGCACGCGGGCACCGATCCCTGGCAAAGCGTCAAAGCGCGTCTGCACGGGGTCGCCGGGCCAGACTTGAGGAGAGCGATATGCCCAGCAGTATCGGAAACATGTTCGACCCCTTTCTCCCCTTTGATGGAGGATGCCATGTCCGCTCATGACCTCTGGTCGGCCGTTCGATCCTTCTATGCGCCAACGCTGGAGGTCGTGGAGCTATGGATGTGGGGGCTGCCCCTGTTCGCGATCATCGTAGCGGTCGCATTCGCCCTGTCGCAGCAGCAAGATAAGCCGCTCAGCTGGAAGTCGCTCGCGGGGGCGATATTCCCCAGAGACCTACACAGTCACGCATCGTCCCGGGTCGATCGCTGGAACGCGATCATCCTGTTCGTCATCGGCTTTCCGCTCGTCGGGTTGTTCGCGCTCAACGGGCTGGCGATCGCCGACAATATGGCGGGCCTGCTGAGCGGTTCCTTCGGTCCCGTCGCCCCCTCGCTCCATGCCGAGTGGGTGATCGTCCTGCTGCAATTTTCCGTCTTCTTCCTCGCGACGGACTTTGCGGGATATTGGGTGCACTACTGGTGCCACACCAATCCCTTCCTGTGGACCCTGCACAAGCCGCATCATACCGCGGAGACGCTGACGCCCTGGACGTTGTATCGCCAGCATCCCATTGAATTCTTCCTGCTCAACGGCATTCCGCCGGTTTTCGGCGGGCTCGTCACCGGCGTACTGCTCTATGGGATGGGCACCGCCGTGCTCCCCGGAACCATGGCCTGCATCGGCGTCCTGTCCTATATCCTCTTCTTCGTGATCGACTTCCTGTCCCATGCCCATGTGCCCGTCTCCTATGGCTGGCTCGATCGCATCATTCTCGCCCCCGTCATGCATAATGTGCATCACAGCATGGAGCTTGAGCATCGCGACAAGAACAATGCCGTCGTCCTGACGCTATGGGACTGGATGTTCGGAACCCTCCACCTTCCCCGGAAGAACGAAACATGGCGGTGGGGCGTGAACGAAGAGGAATATGGCGACCATAATCCGCACCGGACCTTGCGCGGTTTCTATGGCGAGCCCTTTGTGATGGCCGCGCGGGAACTCCGCCAGCTTCTTGCCGGGCCGCGCCAGCATGGCCCGATGGAGCTAACGGAGGAGCAGATCGGCGATCGTCGTCCGCCAGCCTGATGCTGTCCGGCCTGCGAGACCGCCCGGATACTGTTCCGATACCCGGCAAGATACGGTTCGTTACTTGCTCCGCCGGTTGGCCTGCGGCGATGTCCAAGGCTCTTCCAAAACACATGGAAACGGCCGGAAAATAAGAACGGCGGCGATATCCAAAGGGCTCGTCCGCTACAACCTCACGACATGCTGGGCCGATAAAACGCCGCACCACGATATATAAGGGGAAACAGAAGATGAAGGCTAATGTTCCAGCGTCGGGGAGGGGCTGCGCAGAACTGAAACGGAACCGGATGCTGACCCCGGCTTTGGGCCTGTGCGTCATGGCGTCGAGCGTGACGATCGCCCATGCTCAGTCGACCGTTGGAGGAAATGACGGCGCGACGTCGCTGGCTCCAAACGCAGCGGACGGCAAGCCGTCAAGGGAGAGAGCGCCCGCTGGATTGGACGACATCGTCGTCACGGCGCGACGAAAGACAGAAACCCTGACGAGCGTCCCGGCGTCGATCACGGCCTATTCATCGGACTTCATCAAGAAGCAGAATATCCAGACATTCGCTGACTATGCGACCAAGATTCCGAACCTGACATTTCAATATGGGCAGGGCAGCGATGCCTCCTCGGTCGGGTTCGTGGGCGGGCGCCAGACCACCATCCGCGGCGTCGCGGGCGCCAACACCACCGCCTATTACATCAACGACACGCCCGTCCCCGCCTCCATCAGTCCGCAAACGCTGGATCTGGATCGCATCGAGGTGCTCAAAGGGCCGCAGGGCACCCTGTTCGGTGCCAGTTCCATGGGCGGCAACCTGCGCTTCATCACGCGGGAACCCTCGCTCGGCGCGAACAGCTATACGGCCCAGATCCAGGGGGGCGGCACGAAGGGCGGCGGGTTCGATTTTGACGGAGGAGCGCGGGCCGGCCTCGTTCTCGTCCCCGACCGCATGTCGCTGGATCTGGCGGGCGGATATATGCGGGAGTCCGGCTTCATCACCCGCCGCTTTCCCAATGGCAATGGTGGCCTGACGTCGCAGTCAGGCCAGGGGCGCAGCGATACCTATTCCGCTTCGGCCACCCTGCGCGTCAAGCTGGCCGAGCGGCTGGAAATGTCGCTGGGCGCCCTGGGCCAGATCACCGACCTGCACGGATTCCCGGCGGCCTATGTTCCCCTCCCCGGCTACAAGCCGCTTTCCTACACGCTCGATCGCGACAGGGACGTTCAGGAATATTCGCGCGACCGCTGGGGCCTGGCATCGCTGGTTCTCAAATATTCCGGAGACGGTTTCGCCGTCACCTCCTCCACCAGCTATTTCGCCCGCCGGACCGAGGAAGAGGAAGATGTGACCGAGGGCAATAATCGCTATATCGAGACCGTGCTGGGCGTCGACGCGGGCCATCCGGCCCTGCCGACACTCAACATCGCGCTGGATCGCCGGTTCACGCAGGAAAACCGGCTGTCCTTCGACGAGGGCGCGCTGTTGCCGCATCTGTCCGGCATCATCGGCACCTTTTACCAGCACCGTTTCAACAGCTTCGCCCAACCCGCGCTGTTCGTTCCGGAGCTTCAGGCCGCCGGTCTCACCCCGCCCTACATCACCGAACAGACATTTCCGACGCATGAGGACAATTTCGCGCTTTTCGGCGAGCTCTATTATGAGGCCGTCCCAAGGCTGACGCTGACCCTCGGCCTGCGCAAATACTGGATACGGCAGACTGCGGACGCGGCGATCAGCAAAGGCATCTTCAACTCCCCCGATGGGGATCTGTCACCGGCGCGGCAGAGCCGCCAGACCGGCATCGTCCCCAAGTTCGTCCTGTCGTACAAGCTGCCGAACGACGGCACTCTCTATGTGTCGGCGGCCAAGGGCTTCCGGGTCGGCGGGTCGCAGGGGCGCCTGCCGGACTTCTGCCAGGGCGATCTCGCCGGCATCGGCCGCAATCAGGACGATACGCAATCCTACAAGTCGGACACGCTCTGGAACTATGAGATCGGTGCGAAAAGCCGGTTGGCCAGAGGCCGCCTGAGCGTAGCGGCGGCAGCGTTCCAGATCGACTGGTCGAACATCCAGCAGCAGGTCGTCCTGCCGACCTGCACGTTCAGCTTCATCGCCAATGCCGGGCGCGCGCGCATCAGGGGCGGCGAACTGGAGATGAGCGGCCGTCCGATCGCGGGCGTACCGTTCACCATCCAGCTGGGCCTCGGCTATACCGATGGCCGCCTCCTCCATCCGGGCCTTATTGCCCAGGATCCGAATACCCGCCTTGTCCAGACCCCGGAATGGACAGGGTCGATCTCCGGCAATTATGAGCATCCGCTGAGCGGCGACGTCAAATTCTTCATCAGCGCCGATTACAGCTACACCGGCCCGGTCAAGGTCGCGAACAGCGCGGGCGGGTTCCTGAGACGGCAGCCCCTGAACTTCGTCAACGGCAATTTCGGCCTCCGCTTCGGCGCCTCCCAGATCATGATCTATGGCAAGAACCTGCTGGACAAGCGGCTCAATCTCGGCGACCTCTACAGCTCCGGCATCGAGCGTTCTGAGATATTGAGCGACGGGTCCGTGCAGCGGCTGCCGCGCGGCGCGGTCAGTCGCCCAAGGCAGATCGGTATCCAATACCGCGTCGATTTCTAGGATTCCGACATGATGCGTCCATCGCTCCCCCGATCCCGGCAGATCCACCTGTGGGCGACGATCATGCTCTCGGTTCCGGCCCTGCCCGCCATGGCGCGCGCGGAGGTGCCGCCGATGCCGCAGGTGACGCGCGTACCGGATAGCGGGCAGTTGCCCTTGTCCTCGGCCGCGCGCAAAGGCACCGAATATGTCGATCTGGCAAGGGCACGCTATGTCGAGGAGGAATATTATCTCTCCGGCATAGCCCCGGCGATCGCCGCCGATGGCAAGGTCGTCACGCAAGCGCCCTATGTGACGCGCTTTCTGATCCGCAAGCCGAAGGATCCGGCACGCTTCAACGGCACGGTGGTGATCGAACCCTTCAGCTGGTTCGGCGAGAGGGCGGCCGGATGGATCCTCACGCGGGACTATCTGGTGCGCCGGGGCTATGCCTTCGTGGGCTATACGCTCAACATCAACCAGCCCGCCAGCGACCCCAAATTCCCTCCGACGCCCGAGAACCCCGCCGTCCAGCAAGATGGGATCACCCAATATGGCGGGATCGTGAATTTCGATTTCATGCGCCGGTTCGATTATGCGCGCTACGCCCCGCTCGGCAGCTATTATGACGAGAAGCGTTTCGATCGCGGGGGCGCGCCCGATCCGTTCGTCCCGCAATCCCAGGGCATAGGCGCGCAGCTGGCTCTGCTCCTCAAATCCAATCTGCGGGAGGGCCCAGCAGCCGGGCTGAAGGTCGAGCGCGTCTATGTCGACAGCTGGGCCGTGACCGCACAGGTCTGGCTCGATTATCTCGACCAGGGCCGTCATCAGCAATGGCGCATGCCGGACGGGCGCCCTCTGATCGATGCCTATATGACCGGCCGGTTCGCTTATGGCGAGGTGGCGGGCGATGCCATCCGCGTACCGCGCAGGATGCCGCAGGGCGTCCCTTTCGTGACAGTCTACAGCCAGTCGGAAGCCGTGCATGACGCGCAGGAAGCCATTGCCCTGCCTGCCGACACCGACACGCCGCAGCTGCGCTATTATGAGGTCATGGGCACCCCCCATCTGCGCGCGGCAGACCTCGGCACGAACGAGATCGAGCCTTTGCCGAACGAGCGCGGCAAACCCCATGACCCGCGATGCCAGTCCATCTATGACGAGCCAGCGGAATTGCCCTTTTCCGCCATTCTCGAAGCCATGGATCGCTGGGTGCGCACGGGGAAGCCGATGCCGAAGGCCGCCCGCGTCGAACGGCATGGCAAGGGCGTCCTGCGCGATGCAGGGACTGGCAATATCGTTGGGGGCGTTCGCCCGCCCTGGATCAAAGTACCCAGCGCCGAATATTGGACGGATTATGAAACGGGTTGCGGCGTGGTCTACGACAGCAAAGCCCCCTATTCAGCGCAGCGGCTCCGGGCGACCTATGGCAGCTACGTCCATTATGCGCGCCGCTTCAGCGAGGCCAAACGCCAGTCCGTCGCGGAAGGCTATCTGCTGCCGGAGGATGCCGCCGGGCTTGAACCGATCGCTGGTCCGGCAGATTTCACGATTACCGGAAAGAGCCCAAAATAATGGCCTTTGAGATATTTCGCGCCATGCCGCCGCGGCTCCGGTCAATATCCGGCCAGTCCCCCGATCAGGCCATATTTTATCTCCAGATATTCATCGAGACCGTGGCGCGATCCTTCGCGGCCGAAGCCAGACTGCTTCATCCCGCCGAAGGGGGCCGCCTCCGATGACAATCGCCCTTCGTTAAGGGCGACCATGCCGAACTCCAACTGCTCCAGCATGCGCCACGCCTGCCCCATGTCGCGGCTGTAGACATAGGCGGCGAGACCATAGGGCGTACCGTTGGCGATGGCGATCGCCTCCGCCTGGTCCGTGAAGCGGATGACGGGCGCGACCGGTCCGAATATCTCGCCCTGCGCGATCGGCATGTCGGGCCGGACCCCGGTCAGTAGCGTCGGCGGGTAGAAGGCCCCGTTCGCGCCCGTGCCACCAAGCCGGACGGTGCAGCCTGCCGCCACCGCCGCGTCCACGATGCCCGCGACGCGCGAGGCCGCCTGCGCGTCGATCAGCGGGCCGAGGTCGCTTGCCTCGTCAATGCCATTTCCGACGCGCAACTCGCGGAGTCGCGACACCAGCGCCTCCACGAAAACATCATGTACGCCATCCTGCACCAGCACCCGGTTCGCGCAGACACAGGTCTGCCCCGAATTGCGATATTTGGACTGGAGCAGCCCTTCCACCGCCGCCGGAACATCCGCGCTGTCGAAGACGATGAAGGGTGCGTTGCCACCCAGCTCCAGACTGAGCCGCAGCACCTGCTGCGCGGCCTGCGCCATCAGGATCTTGCCGACGCGGGTGGATCCGGTGAAACTCAGTTTGCGGATGCGCGGGTGCGCGCAGAACAGCGCGCCCATGGCGGCGGGATCAAGCGTCGGGGTCACGCGGAAAAGGTCGGCAGGCACGCCCGCACGATGCGCCAGCTTCTCCAGCACCAGCGCCGTCAGCGGCGTCGCCTCCGCCGGCTTCACGATGATGGCGCAGCCTGCCGCCAAGGCGGGCGCGACCTTGCGCGCGATCATGCCCAGCGGGAAGTTCCACGGCGTGATCGCTGCGCAGGTGCCCACGCCCTGGCGCAGCGTCAGCATCCGGCTGGACGGCGAGAAGCCGGGGATCACCTCGCCATAGGCGCGCTTGCCCTCCTCCGCGAACCATTCGACATAGGCGGCGCCATGGGTGACCTCCGCCCGCGCCTCGTGTAGCGGCTTGCCGCTTTCCAGTGTGATGATCTCGGCCAGTTCGTCCTTGTGACGCAGGATCAGCCGGCGCCAGCGACGCAATATGTCCGCGCGTCCCTGAGCTGTCCTGCCCTGCCATTCCGGCCGCGCCGCATCTGCGCGATCGATCGCGTCGGACGCGGCAGGGACGCCGAACGACCGGGCTCCGGCCAGCTTTGCGCCGGTGGCGGGGTTGAATACGTCGAGGCCGTCGCGCGCGTCCAGGGACTCGCTGATCAGCGCCAGAGCATAGTTGGCCATGGGAACTTTCAGACAGTCACAGCATCCGGGGTAGCACGTCGCTGTCCCTGTTACGGTCAAAGAAGCGATGCTTCACCACGCCCGCGACATGGAGCAGGATCAGGCCGAGCAACGCATAGGCGAGATATTTGTGGAGCGCCTGATAGACGGCGAAGGCCGCATCATTCTTTGGTAGCAGTTCGGGCAGCTCGACAAAGAAGAAGGGCACGCCGTCACTCTGGGTAAAGCTGCTCGACATGGAATAGCCCATCAGCGGCACCACTATGATCAGGGTCAGCATCGCATGGTGCACGATCTTCGATAGCAGAACCTCCCAGCGCGACAGCGACGGCGGCTCCTTGGGCAGCGCCGAGCGCAGGCGGATCGTCAGCTGGACCAGCGCAACGCAGAACAGAAGGACGCCGAACTCCTTGTGCACGGGATAAAGCGTCGCGAACTTGGCGGCATTGTCGTCGGCGAGCGACGTCATCGTCCAGCCCAGCGCGATCAGGCCCAGGATCAGCAGCGCACGCACCCAATGCAATATCCGCATGGACAGGGCATAGCGTTCGGCAGGGGGTTGATCCGACATCGCCGCGCGATCCTCCGTCATAGATATATCCCGCGCGAATAGCCGCCGTCGATCGTGATGGACTCGCCATTGATCGAGGCGCCGCCGCTCCCCGCGAGGAAGGCAATCAGTTCGCCGATCTCGTCGGGGTCGCAGATCCGGCCGGTCGGAATGTCCGCGACGAAGCCCTGCCGGACCGCCTCCACATTTCCGTCCTGCTTTTGCGCCAGGTCATGGATCAGTTCGTCCAGATGCGGGGTCTGGGTGATGCCGGGGTTCACCGCGTTGACCGTAATGCCATGGGGGCCGAGCTGGTCGGCCATCACCTTGGTCAGATGCGCGACGGCGGTGTTGCGCAGGCCGCTCAGCGTATCGCTCGACCGGCCTGTCAGGCCACCGATATTGACGATCCGGCCGCGACCCGCAGCCTTCATCGGCGGAACCACGGCCTGTATGCAACGCAGATAGCCACCGACCTTCGTGTCCAAATCCCGCATCAGCGCCGCGACGTCCACCGTCTCTATGGCGCCGCCAATCGGATTGCTGCTCGCCGCCGCGTTGACCAGCAGGTCGATGCGGCCAAAACGCAGCATCACCGCCTGGACCATCGCCGCGACGGACGCCGTGTCCGTCACGTCGCAGGCGATGCTCTGGATGGCGGCCGCGTCTCCGCCGGAGAGGGATGGGACGGCGGCATTCAGCCGGCCGGGGTCGCGGGCGCACAGGACCACGCAATAGCCTGCGTTGCGCAGCGCGCGCACCACGCCCGGGGCCATGCCGCCGCTGCCGCCCGTGACGATCGCGACCGGAACGCCGTCCGTCATGGCAGCTCGGCCTGGATCAACAGCGGGCCATCATGGGCCAGACCCTGGGCGAGCGCCGCCTCGAACCCCGCCACGGTGGTCACGCGCACCGCCTCCACCCCATAGCCGGCGGCGAGCGCCGTCCAGTCCGCGCGGGGATTGTCGAGCCGGGTGAGCGAAGCGATGATCGGATCCTCCAGCGGCGCGGCGACCCGGTTCAGTTCCGTCTGCAATATGCCGTAGCGATGGTTGGCCGCGAGGATGATCGTCACCGGCAGGCGCTCGCGCGCCATGGTCCACAGCGCCTGAAGCGTGTAGTGCCCGCTGCCATCCGATTGCAGCGCGACCACGCGCGCGTCCGGCGCGGCGAGCGCGGCGCCCGTTGCACAGGGCAGCCCCTGCCCGATCGCGCCGCCTGTGTTGGTCATTACCCGGTGACGACGCGCGCGATGCGCCTGCCGCAGCCACGGACCGCCCAGCGTCGATCCTTCGAGGGAGATGATGGCGTCCTGCGGCAGTTGCTCGACCAGCGCGGTGACGATGGCGTCAGGCGTCAGCGGCCCATCCGCCTGCCCCCCCACCAGATGCGCCCGGTCGGCGCGGTCGAACCCTTCCGCGCCCAGATGCCGTGCGAGCGCGGTCAGCGCGGCGACGCCGTCCTCCTCCGCCGCACTGAGGTGGACGAGGCGCTCCTCCGGCACCAGCTGGCTGGGATAGCCCTCATAGCCGAAATAGCTGATGGGCACGCGCGCTCCGGCCAGCACGACCAGCGCATCGCCCATCTGGCGGATGACGTCGTCCGGGAAATAGGCCTGCCTCTCTATCGTCGGCAGGTCGCCACCCAGCGTGACGATCGCGGGATAGGGTTCCATCAGCACGCGCCCGCCGGTCTTCGCCGCGATGGACGCCGCCGCACGCTGCCCTGCCTCGGCCAGCGCGTCGCCGCCCAGCAGGTAGATGATCTTCGCCGCGCCGGACACGGCGACCGCCGCCGCCTCGATGCGCGCCGTATCGACGACGGCGCGCACGCGCGGCTGCGGGGCGATGTTTTCAACGCCGGCCGCGTCAGCGTCCATCACGTCCGTGGGGATGATGAGGGTCGCGGGGCCACCCGGCACGCCCGACGCCGCCTCGATCACACGGGCGGCGTCGCGGCCGATCCCGGCGACGCTCGCCATCCGCACCACCGCCGTCGACACGGGGCTGGCGAGGGATTCGATGTCGGAGGTCAGCGGTGCGTCATAGGGCAGGTGCCAGCTGGCGTGATCGCCGATCAGGTTCACGATGGACGAATGCGCGCGCTGCGCATTGTGGAGGTTGGCGATGCCGTTGGCGAAGCCCGGCCCGAGATGGAGCAGCGTCAGGGGCGTCTCCCCCGACACGCGGGCATAGCCGTCGGCGGCGCCCGTGCAGACCCCTTCAAACAGCGACAATATCCCCCGGATCTCCGGCACTTCGGCCAGCGCCTCGACCAGCGTCAGTTCCGTCGTGCCCGGATTGGCGAAACAGATGCGCGCGCCACCTTCATGCAGCGCCCGAAGAAGCGCCGTCGCCCCATTGCCCCTGCCGCCCGAAATGCTCGCCATGGTCTTTCCCTGTCTTTCCCTGTATCTCAGCGCGCCGCCGTGTCGGCACGGACCCCCGCCAGAAATCCCTGCACCAGCCCGAGGAACATGTCAGGCGCGTCGTCATGCACATAATGGCTCGCGCCATCGACGGTGGCGTGGGCGAAGCGCGGATTGCGCGCCTCCATCTCCCGCACCGTGTCCAGTCGGCAGAAATCGGACCGGCCGCCGCGGATCACCAGCGCCGGGGTGCGGATCGCCTCCACCACCGGCCACAGGTCGAGCACGCGGGCCGGGTCCGGGTCCAGCCGGGTGCGGCTGATCCCGTCGGCGTCGTAACGCCAGCCGATACGCCCGCCCTGCGTTTCGCACAGGCTCTCGGCGAGCCGCTGTTCCAGCGCCGCCTCGCCGACACTAGGCCGCGCGGCGCGCCAATAGGCGCGGGCCTCCGCCCAGTTCGCGAAGTCAAGCGGCAGCGCGGCCATCTCCGCCTTGATCCGCTCCGCCCCCGCGCCGCTGACGGAGGAGCCAGGGGCAATATCCTCGATGATGAGCGCGTCGAGCCGGTTGGCGTGACGAGCAGCATAGGCATAGGCAGTGGTCCCACCCATCGAATGCCCCAAAAGGGTGAAGCGACCGAGCCCCAGCTGCGCGACCAGCTCTTCCAGGTCGGCCAGATAGGCATCGGTGTAATAATTGTCCGCCCGGTCCCAGTCGCTGTCGCCGCGCCCCCGCTGGTCGAGGGCGATCAGACGCCGCTCGCCGGACAGCCCTGCCGCCAACGTCCGCCATGTACCGGAATAGCCGCGCAGCCCATGCAACAACACGATCGGCGCCGCCGCCGGATCGCCCCATTCCCGCACGCGCAGCGCCAGCCCGTCCCGGCTGCGGATGAACGCCTCCCTCTCTCCCGGCGCTTTGGGCGTCGGGAGAGGAGCGCGCGAAGACAGTTCGGACACGGCCGCGCTCATGGCCTCAGATCAGCCCGTCTTCGCCGCGCACATCCCTGGCCTGCAGGCCCCCGAGACGCGCGTTGAGGCGGCCGCGCGTCGCGAAGGCCCAGCAGATGATGACCTCGTCGCGATTAGGCGCATCGTCGAACGACACGCTCATCGTGTCATAGTGGGAGCGCACATAGAGCGCGTCCTTGTGGGCCAGCGGAATGTCGAGGATCGTGCCCGGCACCCCGCGCTTGCCGGTTGAGGGCACCCAGGACTTGCCGCCGCCGACCGCGTCACGCACCGGATTGGCGGCGGGGTTGGTGAGCAGCGCGTTGCCATGCTCATATTCGCCGTCCAGCCCGACGAGGATCGCCTTGCCATAGCTTTCGATGGCGCGGCCGCCGGTCAGCGCGTTGAGGCGACGGCCGACTTCGACGCCCAGGGCAGGCGACGCCTCGATCCAGTCGCCCAGATCCTCGACGAAGCGGCCCGCATAGGGGTTCTGGATGCAGGCGGCGATCACATATTTGAAGACGGGCTCGCCATCGGCCGGTGCGCCCGTCTCGCCGAGGGCGATTTCCTCGACCTGCGCGAACCATTTGCGAATCCTGAACTTTTCCAGGCCATTGGTGCTGCTCATGGGATTACCTTTCATGCGTCAATATAGGCCGGGCCGCTGGGTCCGGGCTGTCGAAAGCGGGAAGGAAGAAACGCGCGCTCAGTCGCGCAAGGGATCGAGGTCAACCGGATCGGCCTGCCCCTCGTTGCGCCCGAGTTCGGCTATGGCCGCGCCCCCGTCCGTCGCCACGCGCTGGTGGAAGACCTCCAGCATGTGCCCGTCGGGATCGAGGAAGTAGATGCCGGTGGAAACGCCATGGTCCAGCACCTCCTGCACATGCACGCCGCGATCCAGGAAGAAGGCATAGATGCGGCGCAGGTCCGCCTCGCTGTCGGCGGCGAGGCGCAGGCCGATATGCTCGAACTCGCGTCCCTTGTCGTTCGGGTTCTCGCTCCGGAACAGCGCGATGTCATGATCCTGCACGCCGAAACTCAGGAAGATGCCGCCCTTATAGGGGCCGTCACCGGCGCGGGCGCTGATCGACATGTTCAATATGTCGCAATACCAGCGCGCGGATGCCTCGGGATCGCGCACGAACAAGACGATATGCGCGATGGCGACGACGCGGACCGGGGATGTCTCAGCCTGTGACATGGGGCAGCTCCATGTTGGAGGGAACGCCATCGATCCAGGCGAGATCGGTGATCTCGTTGAACTCTCGCCATTCCTTCGTCCAGCTGTGGCCCCCGTCGGCGCTACGGAACAGATTGCCGAACTTGGTGGCGGTCAGCAGGAATTCCGGGTCGGCGTCATTGGCGCCAAAGGCCCAGATGCAGCTGTTGGCGGGCTGTGACAATATGCTGTGCTCCCATGTCTCCCCCGCGTCGGCGGAGAGCAGGACGGAGGCCGTCGTGCCGGGCGTGCCGTCGCCGATGCCCAGCGCCAGCTCCGTATTGCTGCCCGGCTTGCGCTGGAGGCAGCGGGAATAGCGCAGGCCCCAGCTGTCACGCGCGCCCTTGCGCGTCCACGTCCGGCCGTCATCGGTCGAGCGGTAGAGGGCGACCACGGTCAGCACCAGTATGACCTTGGGCGCGCCGTCCAGGATGACGATGTCATGGATGTCCGAATTGCCCGGATAATCCTCCCATCGGGTGTCGATCCGTTCCCAGTTGTCGCCGCCGTCGCGGGAGCGGAAATAGCCCCCCTCCTCCACGCCGACCATGACGTCGCGCGGGTCCGTGGGGTCGACCGCGATCGCCAGCATGCGGGGACGGCTGACGCCCGCGCAACGCTCCGGCATCTCCAGCGGCGTGCGCTCCCAGCTCTTGCCGCCGTCCGCCGAGCGGAAGAGGATGGAGCGGGTGGGCGAGCCCGTGCCCGCATAGAGGATGTTGGGATCGCTCTCGCTCGCCGCCAGCTTCCATACCGCATAGTCGTCGAGCGCGCAGGCGACCCGGTCCCAGCGCGATCCGCAATCCTCGCTGCGGAACAGGCCACGCTCGGCCCCTGCAAAGATCGCGCGTGGGTTGGCGGGGTCGATCAGCAGGCAGCGCACCCGGTCATCGAACTCCAGATCCTGCCCGGTGTTGATCCGATACCAGGTCGTGCCGTCGTCATGGCTGCGCATGACCGCCTGCCCATCCGTCGCGACCAGCAGCGTCCGTTCATTAGCCATATCGTTCAAATCCTTCCTTCCCGGGGACCGCTCAGCTGAGGTTGATCCACACGCTTTTGATCTCGCTGTAGAGTTCCATGGCGTTGCGGCCATGTTCGCGGCCCCAGCCCGACTGCTTGAACCCGCCGAAGGGGGTCGCATTGTCGACCATGTTGAAGCAGTTCACCCAGACCGTGCCCGCGCGGACCGCACCCGCCAGCCGGTGCGCGTCCTTCACGTCCCTGGTCCAGATGCCGGCGGACAGGCCGAAGTCGCTGTCGTTCGCCTGACGGATGAGATCGTCGGTATCAGTCCAGGACAGGGCGCTGAGAACCGGGCCGAAAATCTCTTCCCGCACGACGCGCATCGAGCCGGTTGCGCCCGCCAGGATCGTCGGCTGGAAGAAGAAGCCGGCGTCCAGCCCCTGCGGCCGTCCGCCGCCGGTCACGACTTCCGCACCCTCCGCGCGACCGATCTCGACATAGCCGCTGACACGGTCATACTGCTCCTGCGACACCAGCGGGCCAAGGGTGGTCGCGGCATCCAGTCCATTGCCTATGGTCAGCTTCGCTGCCTGCTCCGTCACCAGCTCCAAAAGGCGGTCATGGATGGAAGCGTGCGCATAGAGCCGCGATCCCGCTGTGCAGGTCTGCCCCTGATTGAAGAAGATACCGCTGGCGATGGACACCGCCGCAGCCTCCAGATCGGCATCGGGTAGCACGATCTGCGGCGATTTCCCGCCCAGTTCCAGACTGACCTTCTTGAGGTTAACCGTCGAACCGCGCACGATCAGCTTGCCGACCTCGGTCGATCCGGTGAAGGCGACCTTGTCCACGTCAGGATGCTCGACCAGCGCCGCGCCCGCCTCGCCAAAGCCGGTGACGACGTTCAGCACGCCCGCCGGAAAGCCCGCCTCCAGCGCCAGATCGCCCAGACGCAGCGCGGTGAGCGGCGTCTGCTCGGCAGGCTTCAGGATCACGGCGCAACCGGCGGCCAGCGCCGGGGCGACTTTCCACGCGGCCATGGACAGCGGATAGTTCCACGGCACGATCAGGCCGCAGACGCCGACCGGCTCGCGCGTCGTATAGTTCAGGATCTGCGCCCCGCTGCGCGGCGATACGGGCAGCGTCTCGCCACCGAACTTGGTTGGCCAGCCCGCGAAATAGCGGAAGGTGCGGATCGCTCCCTCAATCTCCACCCAGCGGGTCATGCTGGCGGGCTTGCCATTGTCCATGCACTCCAGCACGGCCAGTTCCTCGGCATCGCGCTCGATCAGGTCGGCGAGCTTGAGGAGCAGGTTGGAGCGGTCGACCGCGCTCATCCGCCGCCAGGCCGGGTTTTCGAGCGCGCGCCGCGCCGCCTTCACCGCCAACGCCACATCCTGCGCGTCGCCATGGGCGACCTGCGCAATCTCTTCCCCGGTCGCGGGGTTGAGCGTGGCGAACGTCCGGCCGGAGACGGCATCGACGAACTGGCCATCGATCAGAAGCTTGCGCGGGGCCTGCTTCATGCCAGCGGCCAGCCTGTCGGCGATCGCAAAGGCGCCATCCACCATATTCATCCTCCCAACATCACGGAGCGCCGCGGCACCCATCCATGAATCGCCTTTTAGCTCACCTTCAAAAATGAAACAATACCCATCTTAAATGTTTGTCTGTTGCGTTTTATAGACAATGGTGACATGGGACGGATCAGGATGAGAGAATTGCTGGATGGACCGCTGATGCATCGTGAACTGCGCACCGCCCTTGATCTGAGAGAGGCCCGAGAGTCGGCGCTGCTGGCACCGGTGCCGGATTTCGATATCGCTCCGGAGAGTGCCTATGCCGTGCAGGCCGCGCTCTTTGGCGATGGCGCCGTAGCGGCCTGGAAGATCGGGCTCACCGGCAGCGGTATCCGCGCGGCCATGGGCGCAGCGGAACCGGCGGCGGGTCGACTGACGGCGGACGCGATAGTGCGCTCGCCCGCCACCCTGCCGGTCGATGACGATGGCGAATATTATGTCGAGGGCGAGCTGGTGATCGAGATCGCGCGCGACCTTCCCGACGCGGGCAGGCCCTATACGGAGGAGGAGGTCGCGACGGCGATCGGCGCGGTCCATGCGGGCATAGAGGTGGTGACGAGCCGTTTCGCCTCGTCCGACCTGCCGCTCGGCCTTCTCCTCGCCGACAATTGCATGGCACATCGCCTCGTTATCGGGAACAGGATCGCGGACAGCTGGGAAGAGCGGTTTGCCGCCCACCCCGCCCTGCTGGCCGGCCCGGGCGATGCGGCGGCACAAGGGTGCACATCGAACGTGATGGGCAATCCCCTCATTGCCGTGACATGGCTCGCCAACTGGCTCATCCGGAGCGGCAGCGCCCTGCGCGCCGGGCAGTGGGTCAGCAGCGGCACCGCGACGGGCGTGACCCCGGTGAACGCTGGCGACCGCATCGACTTCGGCTTGCCAGGCCTCGGCAATGCACAGGTGAACTTCATATCGAACGAGGGAGGATTGGGATGAGTATCGAACTGGGCCTGAAGGATCGCGTCGCGATCGTCACCGGGGGCGGTGTTGGTATCGGCAAAGAGACCGCGCGCAAATTGGCGATGGCCGGGGCGAAGGTGGTGATCGCGGCCCGCACACTCTCCAAGCTGGAGCAGGCCGCGGCGGACATCATCGCGGAGACGGGCGGCACGGTCATCCCCATCGCGACCGACACCACCAGCATGGCCTCCGTCCAGGCGCTGGTCGACAAGACAGTGGAGCTTTTCGGCGCGGTCCACATCCTGGTGAACTGCGCCGCCGCGCCCGGCGGGCTGGTGCGCAACGCCATCGAGGAAGCGGATGAGGACGCGCTGATGCTCGACCTCAACACCAAGCTGTTCGGCTATTTTCGCACCAGCAAGGCGTGCGTGCCCCACATGCGCCGCGTGGGCTGGGGCCGCATCGTCAATGTCGGTGGCCTGACCGCCCGCTGCACCGAGGCGCTGAGCGGCATGCGCAACACCGCGCTCGTCCACTTCACCAAGACGCTGTCGGATGAAGTGGGCAAGGACGGCATCACGGTGAACATCGTCCACCCCGGCGTCACCCGCACCGAGCATATCGAAGAGTGGTTCGCCGAAATGGCGGCCGAGGAAGGCACGACCTTCGATGCCATCGTCGAGCGGGAAGCCGCCGCCCCCGCAGCCCTCCGCCGCATGCTGGAAGTGGCGGAGGTCGCCGATCCCATCGTCCTGCTGGTGTCGGCGGCAGGAAGCGGCATCACCGGAGAATCCATCGCCATCGACGGCGGCCTGTCCCGCGCCGTCTTCCTCTGATTCTCTGCCTCCTCCGATTCTCGGCCTGGGTCGTAAAAGGCGGGTCCCGCATGACGCGAGGCCCCGCCTTTTTCCTTGGGTTCAGGAGGCGGTGGCAGGACGCCGGATCGCGATGATGACGATGGCCAGACTGGCCAGCAGGATCGCCTCGCTCGCCCAGATCGCCATCGCATAGCCGCCGCTGGAGAGCGTCAGGCCGACCGCTGCGGGGCCCAGCCCCATGCCAAAGGTCTGGATCGCTCCCATGGCGCACACGATACGCCCGCAGCGGTCCGCTTCGGCGCAGATGCCCGAGAGGATCGGCTGCGCGAAATTCCACCCGAACAGCAGCATTGCGGATGCGAGGAAGAAGGCGACCACGCTTACATGGCCGTTGAGCAACTGGAAGCTGGCCACGGAGACGATTCCGCTGAACGCCAATGGCAGCGCGCGGCCCCATGAGGCGGGGACAAGGCCCGCGACGCCCGCGCCGACCACACCGGCCAGCGTGCCCAGCGACAGGCTCTGCGCGACGGTGGCCGCGTCCAGACCGTTGCTCACGGCGATCCGCTCGACATAGCTCCACATCGCTCCGGTCGCGAAGAAATAGAGGAAGACCGCCACCAGCGCGCGGATCGCCAGCGGGTGGTTGATCGGCTCGGTGATGGAGAAGATATCGCCTTCGGACGCGCGCCCGTTCGGGAACCATTTAAGCGCGCATAGTGCGCCCATCGCGAGCAGCCCATTGGCGATGAATAGCCGCGCTGGACCGAAGCGCTCCAGCAGACTGGGGATGACGAGCAGCAGCCCCGCGCCCAATAGCAGGAAGAAGACGAGATACAGGGCAAAGGCCCGGTCGGGATTGCGGGCGCGGGCGAGCGCCGCAAAGGCAAAGCCCACCGCCATCCCCTCCCCGCATCCCGCCAGCACGCGCGCAGCGGCGATGGCGGCGTAGCTGCCGGCCGCCGCCGTCGCCAGATTGCCCGCCGTGGCGAGCGCGATGCCCAGCGCAACGGCCAGTCGCCAGTTGCACCGCGTCAGCATCAGCGCGCTGATGCCGATGGTCACGCCCATGGCGTTGATGTCCCAGGCGACGACATAGCCCAGATGCGCATCGTCCAACGGCGCCAGAGCCGCCACCACCGCCAGAAATCCGGGGGTTATGAGGATGGTCATCGCACCCACGATCCCGACCAGGATTGCACTGGCGAGGCCGGAGGGGGAGAGGCTCGTCCCATCCGGCGCCAGTTGCGCCAGGCCGTCTACCGGCGATGCGATCTCCATGCCCACTCCCCATAGTCGTCTTCGTCATTGCCTTATCGTTCTGCGAAGCGGCTCAGGATCAGCCCAGCACATCCTTCACCGAAAGCGCGAACTTGTCGACCAGCTCGTCGATCGCAGGCTCGTCGATGACGAGCGGCGGCGCGAAGACCAGCGTGTCGCCCAGCGCGCGGGTGATGAGGCCGCGCTCCGCCGCCGCCTTCAGGATTTTTCGGCCCGTGCGATCCTGTATCGGGAACGCTTCCTTGGTCATGCGGTCCTTCACGACCTCGATCCCGATCATCAGGCCCTTGCCCCGGATTTCGCCCACCGCATGATGCTGGCCGAGGCGATCGTGCATCGCCTGATGCAGATAGGGACCGACACGCGCGACACTGTCGACCACGCCGAGGTCGTCGATCAGCTTCAGCGTCGCCAGCGCCGCGGCCGCGCCGACCGGATGGGCGGAATAGGTATAGCCATGGCCGAACAGCCCTGCCCTGGCCGCCTCACCCTCGATCACGTCCCACACCTTGGGCGAGATGAAGCAGACCGACATGGGGAAATAGCCGCTTGTCACGCCCTTGGCCGACGTGATGAGGTCGGGCTCGATGCCATAGGTCTGCGCGCCCCAATAGGTGCCAAGACGGCCGAAGCCCGACACGACCTCGTCGAGCACCAACAGGATGTCGTGGCGCTTCAGGATCGGCACGATCTCCTCGAAATAGCCCTCCGGCGGCGGGATCAGGCCGCCCGCGCCCATCACCGGCTCGGCAAAGAAGGCCGCGATGGTGTCGCCGCCCTCCCGCGCGATCATATCCTCCAGCTCCTTGGCCAGCGAGCGCGAAAAGTCCCGCTCGCTCATGCCCTGCGGCGCCTTGCGATAATGGTGCGGCGCGCCGACGTGCAGGATCGGGCCCTGCGGCAGATCGAACGGCGTCTGCATGCCCGGCAGGCCCGTGAGACTGGCGGTCGCCACGCCGGACCCGTGGTAGGAGTTCCAGCGCGCGATGATCTTCTTCTTCTCCGGCTTGCCGCGCAGGTTGTTGTAATACCAGATCAGCTTGAGCTGCGTCTCGTTGGCGTCGCTCCCAGACGCGCCGAAGAACACGCGCGACATCGGCACAGGCGCTTTCTTGAGCAGCGTCTCCGCGCATTCGGCGACGACATCGGTCGTCATGCCGTTAAACGTATGGAAGAAGGAAAGGCGCTCGCTCTGCTGCGTAATGGCGTCGATGATCTCGCGGCGGCCATAGCCCAGATTGACGCACCATAGGCCCGCCATGCCGTCCAGATATTCGCGCCCTTCAATGTCCTTGACGCGAAGGCCCTTGCCGCCCGTCATGACCGTAGGACCATCGGCCATCAGGTCGGTGATGGCCGTGAAGGGATGGAACAAGGACCGCTGGTCCTTCAACGCCACTGCGGCGCCGATATTCGTCATGGGACTCTCCTGTGGCATTCGAAAAGCGTTCGTGGAGGACACTGCTCATCCGTGTGCGGCCGCAGCATGTCGTGGCGCAGACCCGACGGCGACACATACGCCTCCTGCGCAACAGTTCTCTTAAATATCGCATTTCAGTTGTCAATAGTAAACAATCGCAGTGCAATCGGTTCCGTCGTCGCCACCGCGTCAACGGGCGATCCACAGTTGACACAAAACAGAACAAAGGAGATGGAAACCCATGGAAGAAAAACCCGAAATCAACAATGTGATCGCCATGATGTCGTTCGCGGCGGTCGTTAGCAGCGGCGGGTTTTCCGCGGCCGCCAATGCCATGGGCTACTCCAAGGCAGCGGTCAGCCGGCAGATCGCACGGCTGGAGGCGAATCTGGGCGTCAAGCTGCTCGACCGCACGACGCGCACCGTTTCGCTGACCCCGGCGGGCCGCGAAATGTATGCGCGCTGCTCGCGCATCGTCGATGAGGTGAACGAGGCGAACACCGTCGTCACCGGCATGCTCTCCCGCCCGCGCGGCGAGTTGAAGGTAAACGCGCCGGTCGTCGCCTCCCTGTTCGACCTGACCAAGATCATCCCGCGCTTCCTCAAGGCCTATCCGGACGTACGCCTGTTCATGAACCTGTCGGACAGTCGCGCAGATCTGCTCAAGGGACGATTCGACGTCGCCTTCTGGACGGGCGAGCCCTACGACACCAATCTGGATGCGGTGCGGCTGCGCCATTACCCGATGGTGCTGGTCGGCGCGAAATCCTACCTCTCCGAGCGCGGCTATCCGTCGGTGCCGAGCGACCTGAAGGATCACACCTGCATCCTTGAGACGCATCTGTCGCGCGTGGGCGAGTGGAAGCTGTCGGGCGATGTCACTGTCGCCGTCAATCGCGGCCCCCTCACCTCCAACTCCGTGCGCATGGCGCGCGAGGCGACGATCGAGGGGCTGGGCATCAGCTATCTGCCCTCCTTCCTGGTCGAAGACGACATCGCCGCCGGACGGCTGGAGATACTGCTGCCCGACGTGGTGACGGAAGAACTGCCGCTCTACCTGATGTTCCCCAAGGGCAATTACGGCCTGTCCAAGGTACGAGCTTTCGTCGAGTTCTTCACCGACGAGATTGCCGATGACAGCGCGCCCCGTTCCAAGGGCATGGGACTGGCCGTCGTTGACTAGAGCATAATCCGATCAGAATGAATCGGATCATGCTCTAACGATCCTTTGTTTTCCGCATTTTCCGAACCAGCAGATGATGCCATCCGCTTGGAAAATACTCTAGGGTGCAGACCACAGGGCCTGCCGTCTGCTCCGGTCAGATGTCGTAGCAATCATTCTCCGCACCAAAGGCCATCGCGCCAAAATTGCGGGCATAGGGTATGGGATTGTTCGCGACATGCGCGCGGGCGCAGTGGATGTCGAGGAACGCCCGCTGGATGGGATTCCCGCGATAGATCGCCTTGCCTCCGCTGAACTGCATCAACAGGTCGATGGCCGAGACGCAGCGGCTGACCATCGACGTGGTCGAGAGGCCCAGTTCCGCCCGCCGTTCCACGGGCCAGTCGCGACTTGCCGCGCGACGTGACAGTTCCTCCAGATCCCGCGCCAGCCGCAGGTCGAGATCGCCCAGCGTCAGCGCCACCTCCGCCACCGCTTCCTGGATCGCGCTGTCATTGGCGAGGCGCTGGCCGGTATAGGTCGCCCGCTTGTCACGCATGCCCGCCTTGAACAGCTCCAGCGCGCGCTTCAGGCTACCCAGAGACGTTGTGGACACCGTACGGTTGAACAACTGGGCAAAGGGTATCTGGTAGAGGTCGCCGGTGTTGACCGCATGGCCCGGGCAATCGATTTCGAACATCGCCATTTCGCGGAGGATGCGATGATGCGGGACGAAGGCGTCCTCCACGACGATGTCGTTGCTGCCCGTGCCGCATAACCCCATCACATTCCACGTATCGACGATCTTATAATCCGATCGCGGCACCAGGAAATTGCACGGGTCCGGCGCGCCGTCCTCGACCGGCACATGAACGCCCAGGATCGCCCAGTCGCAATGTTCCGATCCGCTCGAAAAAGCCCAGCGCCCGCTCAGACGATAACCACCCTCAACGTGGACGACCTTGCCGCAGGGCATGTAGGAGGAGCTGATGCGCACATCCGGGTCGCTCGACCAGACATCCTCCGCCGCGCGCGGATCGAAAAGCGCCAGCTGCCAGTTATGAACGGCCACCACGCCATAGACCCACGCACTGCTCATGCAGCCTTCCGCCAGCGTCCGGGCGATCGCGCAGTAGACGTCCGGCGCCATCTCGAATCCGCCATGACAGCGCGGTTGCAGCACCCGAAAGAATCCCGCCTCGGTAAAGGCGTCGATGGTCTCGGCCGGAACCTGTCGCGACTCGCTGGTGGCCGCCTCCCGCTCGCGCAACATCGGGACCAGCGCGGCGGCGCGGGACAGCAGATCCTCGGCCGTCGGCATCTCCGCCCATTGACCCGCGGATTTCGAGACCGCTCCAACCATATTCACTCTCCACTTACGCAATTTCTCGTCCCCGCAATCTACTATCACCCATTGATCGACACAATACCAGACTTATGACGAACATTGTTGCATATATGCAACCCATGAAACTACGCCTGAATGGAGCAATTGGCTATATTTTTAGGGGTTTGCGAACCCACCCCGGCAGAGGCGCACTCTCTGTACAACAATCGACGAAAGGCAAGATTGAAGGTTGCATGGATGCAACAATAAATCTACAAACTGCATTGTCGTTTGATAAATGCACCACTCGCAACGACGGGTGCGATCGAGCCTCGCAGGAAGGAACGGCGCCGGGTGTCCGGCTATCGCTCAGATACTAGGGGGAGATTTGAAGTGACGCGCATGAACCGTTCCTGCGTCAAGGCCGCAAGCATGATGCTGGCCGGCACCGCTCTGGCGAGCGGCGCCCCTGCATTTTCCCAGACGCCGGAGACGCAGCCCAGCCCCGCACAGGCCGCAGCGCCTCTGGCCGACGCCGCGTCGTCGCAATCGTCCGATGCAGGCGGCGGCGTCATGAGCGACATCGTCGTGACCGCCAACAAGCGCGGTGAGAGCCTCCAGAAAGTAGCCATTTCCGTTAGCGCCTTCTCCGGCGAGCAGATCGAGCATCTGGGTATCAGGGACACCACCCAGATCACGCAGCAGATACCCGCGCTGCATTTCAACGCATGGTCACCGAACCTAACCATCTTCAGCCTGCGCGGCATTTCGCAGAACAACTTCACCGACAATCTCGAAGCGCCGGTCGCGGTTTACCAGGACAACGCCTATATCGCGTCGATGAACGCGCTGTCCGGGCAACTGTTCGACGTCAAGCGGGTGGAGGTGCTGCGCGGACCGCAGGGCACGCTGTTCGGCCGCAACGCCACCGGCGGCCTCATCCACTACCTCAGCAACGACGCGAGCGACGACCAGGTCAACGGCTATATCCAGGGCGACTATGGCCGATTCAACGCCAAGTCTGTCGAGGGTGCGTTCGGCGGCGCCATCTCCTCGCGCTTTCGCGTCCGCGTCGCGGGCCGGGTGGAGAATGCCGATGGCTATATCAAGTCGCGCGACACCGTCCTTGCCGATGGCACGGTGCTGCGCGGCAGCGGGCAGGATCTGGGTGGCCGTAATGGCTGGGCAGGCCGCATCAACCTGCAATATGATATTACCCCGGCCGCGACGATCAGCCTGTGGTATAAGCATACCGAGGACAATCATCTCGCGACGGGCGGCTATGTCTTCGAGAATTGCGATTTCGAGAGCAACGGCTATTGCCATGTCAACGCTGCGGGCCTCAGCGACGGCACCGGCGGCGTAGTCAACGGCCTGACCGGCAAGCCCGCATCGCCCTGGGAGCATTTCGGCGAGCGCAAGGGCAACCTGGACCGGGTCGTCAACATCTATCAGGGCGAGCTGAACTGGAAGCTGTCCGACAGGCTGACCCTGACGTCGATCACCAACTATCTGACCCTCAACAAGACCTATGCCGAAGATGGCGACGCGACGCCGCTGCTTACCGTCAATGTCGACACCGGGATCCGCTTCCACCAGTTCTCGGAGGAAATGCGCCTCGCCGGCGACATGCCGGGCCTGAAATGGCAAGCGGGCGGATATTATCTCGACATGCTGTATGATGGCCACCACGCCGTCACCGGCGCGCCGGTCATCGATCTGGCGGTGGCGGCCAATGGCGCTTTCGCCGTCCCCACTGTCGACCAGCTCTACCGCATCCGCTCGCGCAACTGGTCGCTTTTCGCGCAGGGCGACGTTGCGCTGACCGACAAGCTGACGCTGACCGTCGGCGGACGCTATTCCGTCGATCACAAGTCGATAGACTATCGCGCGATCCTGACCGATCCCATGATCAACCCGGTTGCCCAGACGCTGTTCACGGACCAGAGCCTGGCGCAAATCGTCCCCGGCGTGAACCGCGACGTCTATAAAGGCTGGGCGGCGCGCGTGTCGCTCAACTATCAGGTCACGCCGCAGACCTTGCTGTTCGCCTCCTGGAACCGCGGCATCAAGGGCGGTAACTGGTCGCTCTCCTCCAACATCAATCCTGCCGACTTCAAGCATCGGCCGGAGACGCTGAACAGTCTGGAGGCCGGCTTCAAGACCTCCCTCCTCAGCCGGTCGCTGCGCCTGAACGGTACGCTGTTCCATTATATGTATACCGACTATCAGGCATTCTCCCTCGCGGGCGGCGTGCCGCATATCTACAATAGCGACGCGACTTCCACCGGTGCGGAACTGGAGGCGTTCTGGTCTCCATCCAGGCGGTTCGATGGCGTGTTCGGTGCGACATGGCAGGTGTCGAAGGTCAAGAGCGTGCCGGCGACCGACACGCAGACCGGACCGGAGTTCTTCCCCGGCGCGCCCAATACCCAATATTGCGCCAATCAGGGCGGATATTTCCTCTGCAACTTCCCGCAGAAGACGATCGACGGCGCGAAATTCCCCAATGCGCCCCGGTTCAGCTTCAATTATCTGTTGCGCTACAATGTCGACGTGGGCAGCGGCAATATCGCGGCGCAGGTCGACGGAGTCTGGTATGCCGATCAGTATCTGGAGGTGACGAACGGCCCCTCCTCTCTGCAAAAGGCGTATAACGTCACCAATGCGTCGTTGACCTATACCGACCAGCGCAGCGGCATCGCCCTGACCGGCTGGGTGAAGAATATGTTCGACAAGGCCTATCGCGCCTATGCGCTGAACCTGGGCATATTGGGCACGACATCGATCTATGCGCCACCGATCACCTATGGCGCGACGTTGCGCGTGCCGTTCGGGAAATGATCACCGGGGCGATGTGCGGAGCCGTGCATCGCCCCCTTTCAACCCGGTCAACGAAGGAACGGCGATGATCGACCAGTTGTTGCTCCTTCGGTCCGCGATGGCGAAGCTGGTGGCGGCGGCGGTCTCCATCATCACGACGGACGGTCTCGCCGGGCGCCACGGCCTCGTCGCTTCGGCGGTGACGAGCATCAGCGGCGATCCGCTCCTTTACTACGACCGGCAATTTGGTGTGCATGCGTCCCTGACGGCATAGACATCGCCAGATCCCGTCGCCATGACGCGCACTTTGTTGCGGCGGGCAACATCGCCTGTTGGGAACGAAGGCGGCCGGTTCACCCCGGCCGCCCCGCCAAGCTCGTCAGTTCGCGCGGGCGGCGGTGACGATGATCTCTACCTTATAGTCGGCGGTCGCGAGGCGCGCCTCGCCCGTGGCGCGGGCAGGTGCGCCGATGTCGGCGACCCACGCATCCCAGACCGCGTTCATCTCGGCAAAGTCCGCCATGTCGGCCAGCCAGATCTGAGCGGTCAGAATGTGATTCCTGCTGCTGCCCGCGCGATCGAGCAGTGCCTCAATCTGATCGAGGATAGCGCGGGTCTGCACGGTCACGCTTTCGCCCGGCGCACCGATCTGGCCGGACAGATAGACGGTATCGCCGTGAATGACGGCGCCGCTCATGCGGGCACCCTTGTCGAGGCGGGTGATGGTCATCGATATGCTCCTTTGCAGTGGATTAGCGATAGCGGGCGATGCCGAGGTCGGCGGCTTCGATGGCCGGGGTGAGCCCGCCGATGATGTCGGCGATGAGGTGACCGGAACCGCAGGCCATCGTCCATCCCAGCGTGCCGTGCCCGGTGTTGAGGAAGAGGTTGGGAACCGGCGTCGCGCCCACCACCGGCGTGCCGTCCGGGGTCATCGGCCGCAGTCCGGCCCAGAAGCTGGCTCCCGCCAGATCGCCACTCCCCGGGAAAAGCGATCCGACCGAGAGTTCCAGCGTCTGCCGCCGTGCCTGTGGCAGGTCATGGGAGTATCCCGACAGCTCTGCCATTCCACCGACCCGGATGCGATCGCCCAGCCGGGTGATCGCGACCTTGTAGCTTTCGTCCAGCAGGGTCGAGACGGGCGCCCGCTCCGCGTCCACAATGGGCACTGTGATCGAATAGCCCTTGACCGGATAGACGGGCAGCCGCAGGCCGAGCGGCGCCAGCAGCGGCGGTGAATAGGCCCCCAGTGCAACCAGGTAGGCGTCTGCCCGCACCGCGCCCCGATCCGTCGCGACATGGTCGATCCGGCCCCCGTCCATCGCCAGCCGCTCGATCCCATGGCCATTAAGGAAGACGACGCCCTTCTCCCGGCACAACTGGGCCAGCGCGTTGGTGAACTTGAAGCAGTCGCCCGTCTCGTCATTAGGCAACCGCAGGCCACCGGCGAGCGGCACGTCGCTGCTCGCCAGCCCCGGTTCCGCTGCCAAACAGCCCGCCGCATCGAGTATCTCGAAGGGAACGCCGCCCGCCTTGAGGACGGCGACGTCCTTCGCGATGCCGTCAAGCTGCTTCTGCTCGCGGAACAGTTGCAGCGTCCCTTGCATCCGCTCGTCATAGCGGATGCCGGTATCGCTTCGCAGGTCGATCAGGCGGTCGCGGCTGAACTCGGCCAGCCGCACCATCCGCGCCTTGTTGACCGCATAGGCGCTCGCGTTGCAATTGCCCAGCATCGACAGGATCCAGCGCAGCATTGCGGGGTCCAGCCGAGGCTTCAGGATCAATGGTGCGTGACGCATGAGCAACCAGCGCAGGGCCTTCCTAGGGATACCGGGCGCGGCCCAGGGGGAGGCGTAGCCGGGCGAGATTTCCCCGGCATTGGCAAAACTGGTCTCCAGCGCCGGGCCCGCCTGCCGGTCGATCACGACCACCTCATGCCCCGCCTGCGCCAGATACCAGGCGGAAGTAACGCCGATCACGCCGCTGCCGAGAATGGCGATCTTCATGCCGTGATACTCCGCTGATGATCGACCCGGGCAGCGGCGCGGGTCACGCGATGGTTTCTGCTGCCAAGCTGGGTGAGGATTTCATAGGCAATAGTGCCCGCGTCCGACGCCACCGCGTCCACCGTCTGGTGCGGACCCAGCAGTTCGACCGGCGCTCCGGGATAGAGAATATCCTCGGGCACGTCCGTCACGTCGAGCGTGATGCTGTCCATCGACACGCGGCCGACGATCGGCACCCTGTGCCCGCCGATGAACGCGCTGCCGCGATTGCTCAGATGCCGGGGCCAGCCATCCGCATAACCGACGGATATCGTCGCGATGCGCGAGGCCCGTCGGCATTGATGGGTGAGGCCATAGCCGACACCCGCGCCCGCCGGAACATCACGGAGCTGGATGATCGCGGCGTCGAACGACACGACCGCGCGCATCGGATTGCCATGGGTCTGCGGCGCCCCGCCATAGAGCGCGATGCCCACCCGCACGAGGTCGAAGTGCCCGCGCGGCAGGAAGCCACCGCCGCTGTTGTCGAGGGATCGCGGCACATGCGGAAAATGCCGCGCCAGCGTCTCGAACCTGTCCCGTTGCACCCGGTCGAAGCATGACGGCGCATCGTCCGCGCAAGCGAGATGGCTCATCAGCAATGTGAGCGCCACGCCGTCAAGAATCGCAGGCGTCGCGATGAGCGCCTCGACCTCCTGCAACGACAGGCCGAGGCGCGCCATGCCCGTGTCGAACTGGAGCGCGGCGGGCAGGCATCCTCCCGACCGGCGGGCGAGCGCGGACCAGCGGCCGATCTGGTCCAGCGAGTTCAGGACCGGGATGACGCCCGCCGCCGCGCAATCCGCCTCCGCACCGGGATGCAGGCCGTTGAGGACGTAAAGCGCGACGCTGTCCGGCACGACGGGTTTCAGGGCAAGCGCCTCGTTCAGATGCGCGACGAACAGATGGCGGCATCCCGCCGCGATGAGCGTCTGCGCGACCGGGACTGCGCCAAGGCCATAGCCGTTCGCCTTGACCACCCCTGCGACGGCAGCGGGCGCGACCTCACGCTGCATGGTCCGGTAATTCTGCGCCAGCGCGTCGAGGTCGATGGTGAGCACCGCCCCGGCATGTGTCCGATTCTGCATGTCATCGCCCTCCCGTGTTGGGACGGATTTTACCGTCACGAGCGCGGGAAAAGCGCGTTAAACAGTCGAATTATCGACCACATAATATGCATTTTTCATCAATTGTTCGATATACTCAACAATATGAAGAACCGCCTTGATTCCACCGACCGCAGCATATTGCGCGCGCTGAAACTCAATGCGCGGCGATCCAATGCCGAGATCGCCCAGGAAGCGGGCCTGTCGCCGTCCGCCTGCCACAGACGCATAAAGCTGATGGAAGATGCGGGCGTCATTCGCGGTTACACGATGATCAGCGGCTGGCAGGAAGCGGACGATGCCCGGGTCGATGTGCTGGTTCAGGTCACGCTCGACCGCCAGACCGCCGATTATCTCAGCCGTTTCGAGGCGGCGGTCCGTCAGTGCAGCGAAATTCGCGAATGCTTTCTCATGACGGGCGCGGTCGACTATTGGCTACGCGTGCAGACCGAAAGCGTTGCGGCCTATGAGGCCATCCATGGGGAGGTGCTGTCGCGCCTGCCCGGCGTTACGCGCATCAGTTCCAGCATCTCCATGCGCGACATCCTGCGCCAGTCCCGATCGGCCACGCGATAAGGTCAGCCCGGCTCGACCTCGGCCAGCCAGGCGGCGGCATCGTCGAAATGTTCGAAGATCCGGCAAGTGGGGTTCTCGTCCAGCGTCCGGCGCACCTGTCCCCGCACCAGCGCCTGCGGGATCGCCATCGCGTTGCGTATGATGGGAACATGCGCGCAGAATTTGGCGAACGCCTTGTTCATCTCGACGACATCACCCGTCTGCGCCGACCAGTCGCGCAGGTCGTCCAGCAAGGTGAACGGGCCACCTGCAGCGGCCTGCATCACGACGGTCTTGAATATTGACAGCACGGTGGCGGCGCCTTGTGTAGACCAGAAGCCAGTATAGCGGATGTGCAGGCGACGCCTACTTTCATCGAAGTCCGTCTCGATCATGCCTTCCCTCTCACCGTTCCCTTTTCCTGTTTTTCGTTCTTATCACGACAGGCGCGATCGGCACGAATAGCCGACGCGCGTGGAAGCGGCGCCATGCGCCGTCTTTGCCAGACCGCTTCAGCCCGTGCGATCCACATAGTATTTTTTTATAAACAATCTCTTCTCTTTATCACAAATCGTCCGGCGCGGATCGATGCATAGCTCTCGAGGCCTGGCGAGCGATATCCCGTCACGAGCATATCTTCCGAGATCGATGGTCTCCCGCCCGCCGTTCAGCCGATAGTCTAACCTGAATGAGATGTCACCCGACGGTGACGCGCACATACATGCCGCCACGATCAGGCGCCTTGCAAATTTTCTTATTTTCAATGTCTTGAGCGAAAAATCCGTCAATATTTCGGGCTTCTTCGCGGAAAAGACCGTCACGCGGCTTTGGGAAGCCGATGCTTACCTGCCTCCCTGCGCAACCAACCGCAACAACGTGGATATCAACAAATGGCACATCACGAAGCAATTTTTCCGGCCAACAGGCACGCACTTTACGAAGCCCATGGCTATTCGACCGCGATCCGCTCTGGCGATCTTCTCTTTGTCTCAGGACAGGTCGGCAGCCGTTCCGACGGAACCCCCGAACCTGATTTCGGGCGCCAAGTTCGGTTGGCATTCGGCAACCTGCCGGCCACGCTGGAGGCAGCCGGCTGCTCCTTCGCCGATATCGTCGATGTAACGACGTTTCACACTGACCCCGAGAACCAGTTCGAGACCAGCATGGTCGTCAAGAACGATATCTTCAGCGCTGCGCCCTATCCCAACTGGACGGCGATCGATGTGAACTGGCTTGCGGGTTTCGATTTCGAGATCAAGGTGATCGCGCGCCTTCCAGACAGGACATAGTCCCGGCCATAAACTGCTAAACGACATCTCGGTCGAACGGCTTGCTTAATTCTGACTGCTTGCACCTCCAACCATCTTCTCCAAACTCTCTATGACGGATAGTGGGTAGAGGAAACGGCGCATTTGCGCGGCTGTCCTATCGTGCGAGCCACTTCCAGAGCGATCTCTGAAATAGGCACATCAGAGTAATACGCCCGATATTCACCCATAGTCTCTGGGGCGCTAACAGCAGCGACGGTTTTACGTTCGCCGTCTTATTTTGCCGTAGGCAGCGACACCGCAAGCGACCCAATGTCGTTGTTTCGACGCAAAATTCTGATGCCCAGATACGGTCCTTCCGCTATTGTGGCAGCACCCGACCAACTTACGCCATTCGTTGGTTAGCTTGCAAACGACCGAGCTTGACAAAAGCCGCCGCTTCTCGGTCCGAAAACTGCCCATATAATGGCTCAGCGCTCCGTTTTAACCTTTTGCACCGAACCGACACATCGTTCGATAAAATAGAATGATGAGGCATGTTTTATCGGACTGCGCAGCAGTAATCTGAACCGCTAGAACTCCAATCACACCGGAACGAACCGAGTGTACGACATTCGATTGGAGACCGACATGACCATCAAGGCCATCCCAACCCCCGGCAAATCCCTCATCAACGCCAACGACCACACCCTCGTTATGATCGACTTCCAGTCGCAGATGGCCTTCGCCACCAAGTCGATCTCTACCGAACTTCTGCGTAACAACGCTGCGCTGGTCGCCAATGCTGCCGCTGGCTTCAATGTATCCACCATCCTGACCACCGTTGCCGTCGACAGCTTTTCCGGCCCGATGTTCGCCGAGATCACCGACGCCTTCCCGAACCAGCAGCTGCTCGATCGCACCTCGATGAACACCTGGGAAGACGCTGCCGTGATCGACGAGATCAACCGCATCGGCAAGGAGCGGATCATCTTTGCTGGCCTGTGGACGTCGGTCTGCATCGTCGGCCCCGTCGCCTCGGCGATCGACCAAGGCTTCGACGTCTACTTCATCTCCGATGCCTGTGGCGACATATCGGAAGAGGCGCATGAGCGCGCCGTCGAGCGCATGATCCAGCTGGGTGCCAAGCCGATGACCTCGCTCCAGTATCTGCTTGAGCTGCAGCGCGACTGGGCCCGCACCGAAACCTACGACATGACCACCGGCATCGCAAAAAAGTGGGGCGGCGCCTACGGCCTCGGCATCACCTACGCCAAGACCATGTTCGGCGCCTCGGAAGCTCACTGAGCTCCCTCACCTTCCATCCCATTCCAAAGGAATTTTTTATGAGCAACTTCATCACCACGTCCGATGGCACCCAAATCTTCTACCGTGATTTCGGTAAGGGCCAGCCCGTCGTCTTCGCCCATGGCTGGCCTCTCAACGCCGACGCGTGGGACGGGCAGATGCTGTTCCTTGCGCAGAACGGCTATCGCGTCATCGCCCATGACCGGCGTGGCCATGGCCGCTCGGGCCAGCCGGCGACCGGCAACGACATGAACACCTATGCCGACGACCTGGCCGCCGTGATCGAGGCGCTCGACCTCAAGGACGCGATCCTCGTCGGCCATTCGACCGGCGGTGGGGAAATCACCCGCTATGTTGGCCGGCACGGAACGAAGCGGGTCGCCAAAATGGTGCTGGTGAGCGCCGTCACCCCCGTGATGAAGCGGAGCGAAAGCAACCCTAACGGCCTGCCGCAGGAGGTGTTCGACGGCATCCGCAAGGCGGTGTTCGACAACCGCTCCGGCTTCTACCTGTCCTTCCCCGATACGTTTTTCGGTTGGGATATCGGGTTCGCCAAGGACGAGGGACTTCGCCAGGCGTTCTGGCAGCAGGGCATGTCCGGCAGCGCATACGCCCAGTATGAATGCGTCGCGCAATTTTCCGAAACCGACTTCACCGCCGACCTCCAGGGCATCGATGTCCCGGTGCTCATCGTCCATGGCGACGCAGACCATGTCGTGCCGATCGACATCACTGCGCGCAAGGCCGTCAAGATCATTCGGGACGCGACACTGACCGTCTATGAAGGGGCGCCCCATGCCGTTCCGACCATCTTCCAGGACCGGTTGAACGCCGACCTGCTCACCTTCATCAAAGCCTGACGCCGGGCAAGGGAGAACGGACATGAAAGCCTATCTGATTACCCTCGGTGCCGGGCTGCTGGTCGGAGTCGTCTATAGCCTGCTGGGTGTTCGTTCTCCCGCGCCGCCGGTCATCGCGCTGGTCGGGCTCGCCGGAATTTTGCTGGGTGAACAGCTGATCCCGGTAGCCAAGCGCCTTGCCGACCGGCCCGAACTCACCCGCTTCGTCCGTCAGGACTGCGCCCACCATGTGCTGGGCAAGCTGCCCACACATGGACAGCGCGACGCATGATGAACCGCCGCCAGCTGCTTGGCAGCGCCGCCACCTCTACCGTCCTCTTCGCTAGCCCGGAAAGTTTTGCCATGACCCAGAACGATCTCGTCCTCGTCAACGCCAAGGTCACGACACTCGACCGCGAGAATCCGCAGGCGCAGGCCGTGGCGATCCGTGATGGTAAGTTCCTCGCCGTTGGCACCGAACAGGAGGCGCGCGCCGCCGCCGCTCCCAATGCCCGCGTCATCGACGCCGGCGGTCGTCGCCTGATCCCCGGCCTTATCGACAGCCACATCCACGTTATCCGGGGCGGCCTCAACTATAATATGGAATTGCGCTGGGAAGGCGTGCCGACGCTCGCCGATGCGATGGCGATGCTGAAGCAGCAGGCGGAGATTACCCCTCCGCCGCAATGGGTGCGCGTGGTGGGCGGCTTCACCGAGCATCAGTTCGCCGAGAAGCGGATGCCGACGATCGCGGAGATCAACGCTGCGGCTCCAGACACGCCGGTCTTCATCCTGCACCTTTATGACCGCGCGCTGCTCAATGCTGCCGCGCTTCGCGCAGTCGGCTATACGAAGGACACACCCAACCCGCCGGGTGGCGAGATCGTTCGCGATGTGCAGGGCAATCCGACCGGGTTGCTGCTGGCCCAGCCTAATGCGACGATCCTCTACTCGACGTTGGCGAAGGGGCCGAAGCTGCCGCAGGACTATCAGCTCAACTCGACCAAGCATTTCATGCGGGAACTGAACAGCCTCGGCGTGACCGGTGTGATCGACGCAGGCGGTGGCTCGCAGAACTATCCCGACGATTACGAAGTGATCGACAAGCTGCACAAGGATGGCGAGCTCACGCTGCGCATCGCTTACAACCTTTTCACGCAGAAGCCCAAGGAGGAGTTGAAGGACTTCGCCAGCTGGTCGACGCAAATCAAGCCCAGCGATGGCGACGACAGCTATCGCCACAATGGCGCGGGCGAGATGCTGGTCTATTCTGCCGCCGATTTCGAGGATTTCCGCGTCGCGCGTCCCGACATGCCGCCCGAGATGGAGGGTGATCTCGAACCCGTCATTCGCCTGCTCGCCGAGCGCCGCTGGCCCTGGCGGCTCCACGCCACCTATGACCAGACCATCTCCCGCGCGCTCGACGTGTTCGAGAAGGTGAACCGCGATGTCCCGCTCAAGGGCCTCAACTGGTTCTTCGACCATGCCGAGACGATCAGCGAACGCAATATCGACCGGATCGCCGCACTGGGCGGCGGCATCGCCGTGCAGCACCGCATGGCGTTCCAGGGTGAATATTTCGTCGAGCGCTATGGCGCCAAGGCTGCCGAGGCCACGCCGCCGATCAAGCGGATGATGGATGCGGGCCTGCCCGTAGGCGCCGGCACCGACGCCACCCGCGTCGCCAGTTACAACCCGTGGGTATCGCTGAGCTGGCTGGTGACGTCAAAGACGGTGGGTGGCCTGACGCTCTATCCGACGCGCAACCGGCTCGACCGCGAGACGGCGCTACGCCTGTGGACCGAAAAGAACACCTGGTTCTCCAACGAAGTCGGCAAGAAGGGGCAGATCAAGGCGGGCCAACTGGCCGACCTGGCGCTGCTGTCCGACGATTATTTCAGCGTGCCGGAAAGCGAGATCGCGCATCTGCGCTCGGTGCTGACCATGCTCGGCGGCAAGATTGTCTATGGGGAGGGCGATTTCGGCCTGCTGGCGCCTGAAGCACCCAAGGCAATGCCCGACTGGTCGCCGGTCGCGACCTTTGGTGGCCACTGGCGCCGGGACGACACGGCTAATAAGATGGCATCTGCCTGCGGCTGCGCCTCGTCCTGCAATGTTCACGGTCATGACCATGCAGCCGCGCTCAGTGCGAATGTGCCGGCTGCGGACGCCCAGAGCTTCTGGGGCGTCATGGGTTGCGGCTGCTGGGCCGTCTGATCGAGGCGGCGCGCCCTTGCATAGCGAGGCGCGCTTCTCTGCGTTCGATTATCTGGAACGACACATCCGATTTTATGCGGATCGTTTGGACGTTCCTGGCGGTGTAAAAAATGCTCGCGACCTGATCGGACGCCCAACGACTTTTTACGGAGACACCCTCATGAACCGCATCGCCCTCATGGTGGCGACCGCTCTGGTCGCCATCAGCCCTGTCGCCACGCCTGCGCAAGCCACCCCTGCCGTCTCGGCCTCAACCGCCGATTTCTCAGTCGGCCCGCAATATGACACCACCCATGTCTATGTCGCGCCCGAGGATTTCGATCGCTTCGTCACCAGTTTCACCGCGACCTTTGGCGGCACTACGAGCAAGCAGGGTGTCTTCCAGGTCACGCCGACCGACAGCAAGACGAAGTCGCAACTCGCACTGACGCCGGCGGGTACTGTGTCGGTCTTTGGTTTCGTCACGCCGATCCCGGTGCCCTTTGGCGCGGAGCGCACCGGCTATCTCGTGACCGATCTGGACGCGGCGGTCGCCTCCGCGATGCGGCATGGCGCGACCCGCCTCATCGCCAGCTTTCCGGATCCCATCGGCCGCGATGTCGTGGTGCAATGGGCGGGCGGCGTGAACATGCAGCTTTACTGGCATACCACCAAGCCGAACTATCCTGCCCTTGGCACCGTGCCAGAGAACCGCATCTATCTGACCCCGGATGCCGCCGACCAGTTTGTGAAGCAGTGGCGCGGCTTCGCCCATGCGACGGTGACCTCCGACGACAAGGCGGCGCCGGGCGCGGAGATCGGCCAGCCGGGCAAGAGCTATCGCCGCATCCGCATGACGTCGGGCTATGGCAAGATGAGCGTGATCGTATCGGACGGGCAGCTTCCCTGGCCCTACGGCCGCGACATGACCGGCTATGAGGTGAGCGACCTTCCCGCTACGCTCACCAAGGCGACGGCGGCGGGCGTCGAGACGCTTGTGCCCGCACATGCCGAGGGTGACCGCCAAACAGCCATCGTTCGGTTTCCCGGCGGCTACATCGCCGAAATCCACGCGCCGGTGAAGCCATGACCAGCACGGATACCCCTCGCTTCGTCGACGCGATCCTCGACTGGCGGCCGACATGGTTCCTGGCTCGCCTCGCGCTGGTCGGCGCCTATCTGCTGGGCGGCATCGTCAAGGCGACCGACTGGCCGGCGGCTGTGGCCGAGCAGGCGCATTTCGGGATGACGCCGCCCGCTTTCTGGGCGGCCCTGACCATCGGCATCGAGCTTGTCGGGCCGATCCTGATCCTGACCGGGCGCTTCGTCTGGCTGGGCGCGGGCATGTTGGGGGTCTTCACGCTACTGGCCGCCTTCACCGCCAATGCCTTCTGGGCGATGCCGGCAGGCCAGGAACGCTTCATGGCGACCAATGCCTTCTTCGAACATATCGGGCTGATCGGCGGCTTCGTACTGGTGGCGCTGGTCGCGGAGCGGGAACGGCGCGGTGCTTAGGTTCGTCATCGCGGCCGGGCTGTTGGCGGGCGCTATCCCGGCGTCCGCCAGCGCCCAGCAGCGCGAGGCGTGGCAGGCGCCCACGCTCAGCATCACGCGTTATGATGAGGATTGGTCAGACCTGGCCGATGCCGAAAAGCGCGCCCATCACTGGACCGGGCCGTTCAAATATATACCGCTCGGCGACGATAGTTGGCTGACCACAGGAATTGAGCTGCGCGTCCGCAGTGAAAATTATCACAACAACCTCTGGGGCGGAGCGGACGCTCCTGACGACAGCTATGTCTGGTTTCGCGCGCTGCCCTATGCCGATCTGCATGTCGGCAAGATACGGGCGTTCGTTCAGCCGATCCTTGCCTATGCGGTGGGCGTCTCTCCGTCGGCCAGCCCGATCGATCAGACGCGGGCCGATCTGCTCCAGGGATTTGGCGAGGTCGAGCTTGGCCCCGTCACGCTGCGCGCGGGCCGTCAGATGCTGTCGCTCGGCACGGAGCGGTTGGTCGGGACGCGCTATGGCCCCAATGTGCCGCTCGCCTTCGATGGCGCGCGCGCCGACGTGACGATCGGGCGCGCCAAGATCAGCCTGCTGACGATGCGCCCCGTCCAGCCCGGCCCCGGCAGCTTCGACGACGCGGCCTCGCACGACAAGGCGCTATGGGGCGCGTATGCCACGTTCCCGGAACTGGACATCTACTATCTGGGCTATCGCAATCGGCTCGCACGCTTCGGTGGGCAAGTTGGGCGCGAGGTCCGGCACAGCATCGGCCTGCGCTCCCACGGGGTTCGGGGCGACTGGCACTGGAATGTGGAAGGCGTGGCCCAGTTCGGCCATTTCGAAGGACAGCGGATCGCCGCCTGGACGGTCGGCACGGAGGTCGGCCGCAGCTTTCCGACGCTCCCGACCGCGCCGGACGCGACCCTGCGCGTCAATATGGTCAGCGGCGACAATCAGGCAGGCGACGGCAAGATCGGCACGTTCAACGCGCTCTTCCCTAAGGGCAAGTATTTCGGCGAGCTGTCGCCGGTTGGCCCGACCAACATCATCAACGTCAACCCCCGCGTCAGCGGCACGCTGGGAGGCGGTGTGTCGTTCAGCCTGGCGGCGATGGCCTATTGGCGGCACAGTGTGGCGGACGGGGTCTATGATATTCCAGGCAACCTGATCCGTCCTGCAAATGGCAGCACGGCTCGGTTCATCGGCAAGGAAGCCGAAGCGACCATCGCCTGGCAGACGACGCCCGAGTGGGAATTGTCGGCATCCTTCTCCGCCTTCGCACCGGGGGCATTTATCCGAGAGACCGGCCCGGCAAAGACGATCACGATGCTGGGCCTCGAAAGCAATTTTCGCTTCTGATCGCACCATTCCATTTTATCGAATGGCTGGATCGATCTTATTCGGATGAGTCGATGCTTCATTAGTCGGTAAACGATCAGCAGAGAGTATCACGGAGACCCTCATGACCCTCGACAAGCCCCCCGCATCGCCACTGCCCTGGCTTCTCCTGCTCCTCTCGGTGACTACCGGCCTCGTCGACGCCATCTCGGTTCTCGGGCTCGGCAAGGTCTTCACCGCGAACATGACCGGCAATATCGTTTTCCTCGGCTTCGCCGCCAGCGGCGCTCCCGGGTTCAAGGTCGCGCCCTATGTCTTCGCCATCGCCTCCTTCATGGTCGGCGCGCTGATCGCCGGGCGCGTCGGCAGGCATCATGCTGGCTTGCCCCTTCGTCGCTGGTTGCTAACCGCCGCCTCGGTCGAGGCAATCCTCCTCTGGATCGCAGCGGGCGTCGCGACCGGGTTCGATGGAGTCACACAGGCTCCGGATTCGAGCGTCTACATCATCATTACGCTGACCGGGCTAGCCATGGGCTTCCGCAACGCGACGATACGCCAACTTAAGGTGCCGGATTTGACCACGACCGTCCTGACGCTCACCATCACAGGCCTCGCCGCCGATTCGAGCGCGGCAGGCGGTGCCAACCCGAACTGGGCGCGGCGCATCGGCAGCGTGGCCGCGATCTTCCTGGGCGCCGCCATCGGTGCCTATCTCGTCATCCATGGCGGACTGGTTGCCCCGCTCATCCTCGCCGGCGGGCTGATCTTCGCGGGCACGATTGCCTGCATGCTTCACCCCGCCGCTTCAAAGCCGCTCTAATCCTCCAACTCGCGCTCGATCCTGCGGTCGGGCGCGAGCCAAAACAGCAGCACGACGACGTAGAGAATGATCGCCACTGGCCGGGCGAAGAAGGCCGCCGGCACGGCGACGGCATAGAGCGCAAGGCTGATCTTGCCTTTCCAGTCGCGGCCAATTGCTCGTCCCACGGCCGACTGGCGGCCATTGCAGGCGATGATGGAGCGCTCGGTAAGCTCGTAGCCGATCGCCGCCATCCCCAGCACGACACCATAGGAAGCTGTCGCCATCGGAGAGAAACCGCTGGCATCGAACCAACGGATCACGAACGGCACGATCGACAACCAGAACAGCAGGAAAAGATTCGCCCAAAGGACGCGACCGTCGATCCGCTGGGTCGCCTGCATCAGGTGATGGTGATTGTTCCAGTAGAGGCCGACATTGATGAAGGAGAGGACGTAAGCGAGCAGGATCGGCATGCTGCCTGACAGCGCCTGGAGCGTTCCTTCCTTCGGCACCTTCAACTCAAGCACCATGATCGTGATGATGATCGCGACGACGCCGTCGGTGAAGGCCTCAAGCCGGCCAGTGCTCATGCCACGTTTGGTTTGGGCTTTGGCGTGATCAGACATCGCCCATGCCTTCCAGTTCCCTATCGTCCGCGCCGAGCGCGACGAACTGATCAAGCAGCCAGGAGGCCGCCGGTCCCGGCGGCGAATCCCGGCGCCAGACGCCCGCAAAGCGGTAGATTCCACCGAGATGATCCGGCATGACAAGCCGCACCAGTGTACCAGCGACGAGGTCGGGTTCGATCATCGGCAGTGGCATGTTGCCCCAACCGATTCCCTCACGCAGCAACGCGTGTTTTGCACCCAGATCTGCCAGACGCCAAGTCTTGGGACTTATAACCGAATAGTCCTGCCCTTCTGTGAAGCGTGATCGGTCCGTCAGCACCAGCTGGGTATGCTCACGGCCCGCACCTGGCGGAATCCGTTCCATGCGACCCAGCGGATGATCAGGTGCTGCGACCGGCACCATCGGCACCGAACCGGCGGCAATGCACTCGACTCCCTCTACGCCGGCCGCCAACGGCCCGGAAATTCCGATCGCCGCGCCGCGATCCAGCACCATGGCTGTGATCGCGCCCAGCGCCTCGACATGCAGACGAAGCTGGACTGTTGGAAACTCGACTGCGAATTTGCGTAGAATCTTTCCGAGCCTCTCGGACGGCAGCATGACATCGACAGCGAGATCAACTTCGGCCTCCAGGCCGTCGAGCAGGCCCTTAACTTTCGCCCGCAGCCCGTCGAATCCCTGGGCAATGCCTCGAGCTTCAGCAAGCAGGGCGCGCCCCTCGACGGTCAACTGGGGTTTGCGCGTGCCCTCCCGGTCGAACAGCGTCAGCCCGAGCTGCGCCTCCAGATTGGCGATACCATAGCTGATCACCGACACCGCGCGATTGAGCTTGCGCGCGGCGGCCGCGAAGCTGCCCATGTCGACGATGGTGAGGAAGATGCGAAGCTGGTCGAATGTCGGTGTGCCAGGTGAATTCATCGTTCCACTTTCTCGAACAAAAAGAGCGACTTTATCTATCTGCACCGAAGTTATGGCAAGCGGTAGAAGGGCGCCAACGACGGCCTCACGCCGTTTCAAGGAGAAAAGACATGATCGAAGTTCGACCCTTCGCCGACCTCGGCGGCGCCAACCATGGCTGGCTCGACGCCAAGCATCACTTCTCGTTCGGCGGCTATCACGATCCCGCACGCATGAACTGGGGCAACCTGCGCGTGTGGAACGATGACACGATCGCGCCCAAGACCGGCTTCCCACCGCATCCGCACCGCGACATGGAAATCATCACCTATGTTCGCGAAGGCGCCATCACGCACGAGGACAGCCTGGGAAACAAGGGCCGCACCGAAGCCGGTGACGTGCAGGTGATGAGCGCCGGATCCGGCGTGCGTCACTCCGAATATAATCTTGAGGATGTGGCGACGAAGATCTTCCAGATCTGGATCGTGCCTACCCGGAATGGCGACGCGCCAAGTTGGGGCGCCCGGCCCTTTCCCAAGGGCGATCGCGCAGGCCATTTCATCACGCTGGCGTCCGGCTATGAGAATGACAATGAGGCCCTGCCAATCCGCACTGATGCGCGCATCGTGGCGGCCACGCTGAAGGCTGGCGAGAGCGCCGAATATCCGATCGGAAAGGATCGCAAGGCCTATCTAGTCCCCGCGATCGGCGCGATCCGGATCGACGACGTGCAGGTCAACGCCCGTGACGGTGCCGCGATCAAAGACGTCGATGTGATCCGTGTCACCGCGGTCGAGGATAGCGAGATCGTTATGGTCGACGCTGCCTGAGTATTCTGGGAGGGCCAGGCGGCTCTCCCGGTTATGACCGCACTTATCCTATTCGATAATTGCGGGCCAAGCGGCAGCGACCGACGAGCTTTTCCTGTTGCCTCCAGCCATTTGCTGTCTTCCAGAACGTCCGATGGTTGACTGAAAGCTGTCCTCCAGACCCTGGCAATGTCCCAATGCTCGCCGGCGGCAGGCGACCAGAAAAGGCCGTTGCTCTTCGGTAAAGTGGACGTCCGGTTCAGGCTTCGATGCGCGGTCGCTCTGGTAGATATTGGGATCGAGGCCGAACGAGCTCTGGTTCTGGTCGAGCGCGGAGATGCGTGCCATGTCCGCCCCCGAAAGCGCGAAGTCCCAGGCCGCGACATTGTCGGCCAGATGCCTGGCATCCGCCGCCTTCGGGATCACGACGAGGCCGCTCTGGATATGCCAGCGCAACACCACCTGCGTCGCACCCGAGCCGCTGCGCGATCTCGATGATCGCCTCGTGCTTCAGCTCCAGCGGGCTCCACGCCTGCGTCAGGATGCTCTTGGCGGCGTAGTAGGCACGCAGGTCGCGCTGCTTTAGGGCAGCGCTGGCGCCGTCCGGTTCACATCACTTGTCCTGCTGCGCCGCCGGCAGATCGGAAGCGATCAGGGCTGTGAGGTCAGTGACGGAAATGCCCTGTCGGTCGTTGAAGGTGCCCTCTTTCGGCCATGACACACCGCGACCGATTGCGAACGCGGCGCGGTACTTGCGCACCATGTTCTTCGGATCGTTCGCCAGCTCTTCCATCAGGAAAGGCACCGTCCAGACCGACCGCGTGAAGGGACGACCCAGCGCCGCCTCCAGCTTGTCCGCGACCTCGCCATAGGTCACGGTGTCGCCGGCGATGAAGACGATCTCGTTGCGGATCGTCGGTTCGAAAAACACGATCTCGGCGGTCAGTACGCCGATGTCGTCGGGCGTGGTCATCGTCACGGCGGTGTCGAGGCTGCCGAGCGCATGAACCTCGCTCTTCTCCAGATCGACCACGCCGAAGTCCGGCTCGAAGAGATAGCTCATGAACATGCCGGTGGAGATGATGACCCACTCGGTCTTGTTCTGCGAACGCAGCAGTTCGCGCACGTCGAGCTGGGCATCGAAAATATCTTGCGGACCACCGCGGCCGATCGCCTCGAAGTCGACGCCGAACTGCCATGGGAAGTAGCGCGGAATGCCCGATTGCAGCGCCGCCTTGGCCAGCTTCATCGGCGTGTCGATCCCCGCCGCATAGCCGGCACAGCCGATAACCGTGTCGTACCGGGCAAACAGCTCCGCCAGTTCGTCGATCGTATCGTTCACCAGATCGCCGGGGACGATATCGATCCCCGCCGTGCGGATTTCAGCGATGTCGTGCTGCTTGACCGGGTCGCCGGATTCGATGGCGCTTTCGCGCAGCAGGACGCTGATCTTCGCGCCGTCGATGTCCTTCGCGCGGCGCGCCAGGTTGCGCAGCACCGGCATGCCAAGCTCGCCCGCACCCAGGACGAGGATGTTCCGTGACTTTACGGTGGAGGGTGTATCGTTCATCGTTCTTGCTCGTTCTCACCTTGGTTGCCAAGTATCTGGCAACCCACCGAAGAACCCGAAAGATAGGTACATGCGTGATACCGCGATTAATTCCCTGAGTCCGGAAGATATCCTCCGATACTCGCAGACTGTCTGTGATGGTCTCCGCGACGATGACGATGGGATGCGGCGTGAGGTTTTAGCCCACGCGGGCAACCGCTGGTCACTTGGCGTCATCCATACACTTGGCGTGTACGGCCAGCTTCGCCATGCGGAGATCGGGCGCCGCATGCACGGTATCACACAGCGGATGCTGACCCGCACCCTGCGCCATCTCGAGCGCGACGGGCTGGTGGTTCGGCATAACTTCGACGAAGTCGTACCGCACGTCGAATATTCTTTGTCCGGCACTGGCCTAGAACTCCTCGTCAGGCTTGTGCCGCTGTGGACGTGGATCGTCGAAAGCGTCGATAGCTTCCGTGCCGCACGCGAAAGATTCGACCGGGACCATCCAGGGGAAGAGTCTGACTGAGGCACCCTCTCAGGCTTTGATTGACCCCGGATCCCATCTTTTTCGGGTCCGTGCGGGGGCCGCTTTCAGTTGAACCAGCCGTTCGACGAAGTCTGCCAGCATGTCGCGTTTGTCCCAGCGCCCATGGCCGACGCTACACCGGAAACGGCCGCCATCGGGTTTAGATCTCGGTATTTTCGGCGAGGGCGAGAGCATCCTCCACGTCGATTCCGAGATAGCGGACCGTATTTTCGATCTTGCTATGGCCGAGCAGGATGCACAGCTTCCAGGCGATGATGTAGCGCGAGAAGTCGTCGAGCACGGTCGACAGGCCTTGATCACGACATAGGCCGGGCTGGTGATCAGATCATGGGCCTGGAGCAGCCGGTAAACCGTGGCTTCCGACACGAAGCAGCGCTTCTCGTCGGTGAAGCGCACCGCCAGTTCGCGCAGGTCAGGTCGGTCTCTTCCAGCGCCGGATCGACGATCTGGCCCT
>Ga0068853_100000185_pt1 | contig 43798 bp, 34 predicted proteins | sample KBSCornC32_FD_65655 | JGI IMG/M metagenome (GOLD analysis project Ga0068853, IMG submission 65655) | Corn rhizosphere microbial communities from Kellogg Biological Station, Michigan, USA - KBS Corn C3-2 | ecosystem: Host-associated > Plants > Roots > Rhizosphere > Soil ... | reverse complement strand
GCTTTCAAAAGTTCCTTCATCTGCGCCGGCGTAAGCACCGTGATGCGCTGGTCGCGCACCTTGAATCGTGAGGTGCCTTCGGCTTCCGTCGGGAGGCCTTTTGGCAGGTAGCCGTTGCGGCGGCAAAAGGCGAAAAAGGTGCTGACGCTCGTCCGGATATTGTTGCGTGTGCGGGGCGCGCCCTTGAGGCTCCGCAGCCATTCTTCGAGTTCGTCGGTGGTGATGTTCGCGACCGGTTTGGAAAATGCCGTCGTCAAATGTTTCAAGTCGCATTTGAGCTGCGCGCGATACCGTGTGCTTAGACCGTCGCTCACTTTTTGATCGAGGCACAATTCCACAAGTTTCGGAAGGTCTGCCGTTTTGAGTGGGCGCAGGTTCCGGCGCTGAAAATCCTTGGCGACCTCGAGGAGGGAGTGTTGCCCGATGATCCCGGGTCTTCACCAACTCCTCCACAGCCGCGTGGAGGGGAATACCGAGAGGCGCGAGAAGTTGCTGCGCGTGGATATAAGAATCACGGTCAGCGCCGGTGAGGGTCAGCGCGGCGATTTGGCCATTGTTGATCGAGGTCGCGATGGCTTCAGCGCGCGCTTTGGCCTTTTCCGATGTGGTCCGGGACTCGCGCTTGCGCCGGCCAAGGATGTTCCAGGAGGGAAATGCCTCGAGCCGTTGTTCTCGGACGGGCGGATGCTTACGGCGGCGGAATCGCGTCTGATCTCGAGCGGGAATTTCGGAATCCGCGGCATTTTTGACAGTAAACTGACAGGGCATGCGTTTTCCGCTCCGTCAAATGCCCGACCAATTCTCCTGCAAGCGCCTCTGCTTGGAAAAAGTTGCGGGGGCAGGATTTGAACCTGCGACCTTCAGGTTATGAGCGTGTGATAAGTCTTTCGTGTTGTTGCGCTTGCGTGCGCCAATATGCGGGACGGCAACGTGTTCCTGCGCATCAACAAAAAAGGCCTGTGCGCACGAAAGCGCATCAACGCGAAAAAATCGTGGCAGTAAATGACAGTAAAAATCTTCGTGTGCTTCACTTCGATGAGGCGCATTCGGCACGATACAAGGGCACGACTTTCTGGCCACTTGCCCCGTTCCGTCGGATGGGCTGCCGGCGAGCCTGGTTGGAACCGAGTCGCGATACTTTGTCGCGATAGATTTCGGCGGGATTGAGGGTACCGTCTTTGCGCAGCGGCGCAGTAGCGTGGCAGAGGCGCGGCCAAGGTCATTTGACGTCGCTAGCGCGCACATCGGTGAATCTACAACGCAAACGACGTCGCCAGCGCTCGTGCGATCGGAATTTGAATCGGTTTTCCAGATGAGACGCCCCCCTGCGTCCCAACCCATTCAGAAAACTGCACGAGGTGCGGCACACATGAGCCCTGCTGAGTTTCACCGGCAAGATTGACGTGCGAGAACGAGCCGATACGGGTATGGCCTAACGAACGATGCGCATCCGCCGCCTCCATCTCGAAAATTTCAAAAAGTTCCCGATGCTGGACTTGGAACTCGATTCCCATTTTACGCTGCTCGTCGGCGAGAATGGGGCTGGTAAGACCAGCGTGCTGGACGCCCTATCCGTTGCCGCGGGTATTTGGCTGGCCGAGGCGACGGATTCGATGCTGGACAACAGTGGGCGGAGCATTCTCCGGTCGGAAATTCGTCTAGAAGCGGTAACCAAAGGAGACCGGCGTCAATTTGTGGAGCACAAGCCATGCATCGTCCGCGCCACGGGTCAAATTGATGGCCGTGACGGGGTGGAATGGACACGGCAAATCCGGGAGGATGGTTCCCGTATGACGGATGCGGATGCCAAAGCGGCTCGCAAGCTGGTCGCAGACGTTTTTGCACGGGATAAAGCAGGGCAAGATGTATTGTGCCCCGTATTGGCCTACTATGGAGCTGGGCGGACGTGGCTGCCGTCGCACGATCGCGTGCCTACGGCAGACGGCGATGGTCCCGCGCGACGTTGGGAGGCGTTTTACGATTGCTTCAACGAGCGAATCCGGTTTCCGCGGTTGACTAAATGGTTTGCTCGAGAAACCACCGCGAGGGGCAACAATGAAGGCCGATGGCGACCAGGAGCGGAGGTTGTCCGCCAAGCTGTAGTACGCTGTGTGCCCGGGGCAGATGACGTATGCTATGATCCGGATCTTGAGCAGATCATTATTTCCATTGATGGGAATACGCAGCCACTCGGCAATCTCAGTGCCGGCCAGAGAATGATGCTTGGCCTCGTGGCGGATCTCGCGATCAAAGTTGTGACCCAGAACGCGTATCTTCTGCCACCAAAAGTTCTGGCACCAGAGGACAATCCACTCCCACGCGTGCTGGCGCAAACTCCCGGATTGGTTTTAATTGACGAGTTAGATGTGCATTTGCATCCCCGCTGGCAGCGGCAGGTGGCGAGCGATTTGAAAGACATTTTCCCGGCCATCCAATTTGTGTGTACTTCGCATTCGGCGCAGATCATTGGTGAACTCCAGCGCAAGGAGATTCGCGTGATGAAAGGCAACCGCGCTGAGGAACCCCAAGTTGCCTACGGCGCGGATTCGAACTGGATTCTGGAGCATGTGATGGGAGCGGAAGAGCGGACCGGTCCAGCGACAGAGAAAATAGCTGAGGTGGAAGACGCGATTGAAGAGGGAGAATTGGAACAAGCGCAGAAAGGAGTAGCGGAGCTGAAGGACATGGTTGGGGGAGAGGAAGGAGAAGTCACGCGGTTGGAGGCTACGATCCGGAATTTGGAGGCCTTGGCGGATGCGGAGGATTAAGAAGCGCATGGAGCCGCCACAACTTTCGCAGTGGCGAGCTTCCAATCAAGGGGATCCACAGGGCGCTGGAATTAATTACGGCTATGACGTTCTACGCCAGTCACCGGAAGTGGTGCAGGCGCTGATGGAGTCGCTGTTGGCTGAACAAGGAAGCCTCTGCGCTTATACGGGCAAGAGAATCGATGCGCATTCCGCGCATGTGGAACATCTTTTTCCGCAGGCCCATGGCGAGCGGGGTCAAGACGTGGAATACACTAATCTTGTCGCCTGTTGGCCGCAGCCGAATGGTCCGCATGGTGAGTATGGCGCGCATCCAAAAGCGGATTGGCCGAATGCGGAGGAGCAGCATTTTTTTGTTTCGCCGCTGAGTGCCGAATGCGAAGCCCGTTTCCGGTTCAACAATAGGGGGGAAATTGCGCCGTGCGCTGATGGAGACCTGGCTGCAGAGACTACCATCCAAAGGCTAAAGCTTAAGCACAAGACGCTAACAGCCCTGCGAAAGAGCGAAATCGATGGCGTTCTCGGGAAGGAGCGAAAGCTCGACTTGAAGAAGGCACGCAAGCGCTTGACGAACCTCGAGGCAACGGAAAGGGATTTGGATGCTGGTGCGAACGTTTCGTTGGAGCCGTATTGCTTTGTGCTCAAACAAGTATTGGTAAAATTCATCAGGACCGTCGAACGCCTCAGAAAAGCCAAAAAAGGGTAAACTCTTCTTTTCGGAACGAAAGAACACCCTGGAATCCTACAACATCATCCGTAGCCCTGAATGGCGGTGCAGCTGATTATTCCGGCCAAGATTCCTGAAGTTCGAACACTTTTGTGAAAGTATGCCCATCCCTTCGTAACAGAGAGCCGTCGACGACGGAGGCGTGCGGCATCGTAAGGAACTCAGCCGGCACAGGAAATTTCGCGAATGGATTCAGATACATCGTGTGCTTAAGCCGAACGAGTGAGTAAGGGCTTAAGTCGCCAAACATCCAAACGCCACTGCAGCGGGTATATCGCGGCCCGTCTGGCCCGATCCACGCACCGTTGGGCTTCCGTTCGAGTTTCATGTGTTCACTGTCCGTCCGAAAAACGAACTGCTCCTCGCCAAAGAGGGCCTGCAGTTCATCGATCTCGTCGAGGTCGAAAGCGTTCACATTCACCGCAATAACCAACGGCCGATCCAGGGAGCCGTATCGCCGAGACTTATTCATGATGGCGTCTCGGATCGGCGACCAGCCATCAATAATCCGAGCTTCCGACGAGCGAATACCGATAAGCTTTCCTGCCTTGGCTCGTGCCTTCATCGGTCGAGGAATCGCCCGGAAAGTCAGATGCCAATCTTCGTGCTGCCAGCGCAATTCCGGGCCCCTCCCGAAAGAGCTGACGCCATCATTCAACAAAGCGTCAGGATCTAATTCGCCCAGCCACCGAAGGACATCCTGGAGCAGCCTCTTTCCACTCGGCTGCGTGACGGGTCGCCCGCTGGAATGCATATCGAGCAAAAATGACGTGTGTTTCTGGGCTTCCAGAAATTGCAGGGTTTGAACCATGCGTGCCTCACTTGCGATGTCGTCTCCGTCGTCTTCCGCCGCGCTCACTACTTCCAAGTAGATTGTCGCCCCGCTAGAACCGGCTACGAGGAAATCTGGCCTCTTAGATGAGCCATTTGGTAGTTCGGGATGTGGCTGCAATGCAAATCCTTGGCGACGCAAAAACTCATGGATGACGAGTTCTGTAGTCGCTGAGCGGAAATGGCGCGCATCGTTGGAATGCACCCTTGCTAAAATCTCTGCCTGTTCCTGACTCGGGTAACTGGTAAAACACGTCTCCAAAAGTTGCCGTACCCGACCCATCGACGACCATGGTGAACGATCGATGAAGGCAAAATCCGACTCCTCGCCGCGCTTAACGCGGGCATCGTCGCGAATTCTATCCGGAAACAGCTTCATCGAAAATTGCTCCCCACTTGGAATTCGGCCGCTTCCTCAATGGCCGGGACAGGAAAAACAAAAGGTCGCTACTTTTTACCCGATTTTTGGGCGGCCCATCGTCGGCGTTGAGCCGCAGAGATCTTTTCGCGGGACCCTGCGCTCATTGTCCATTTCCGTTTCCGCTTCCGTTTGGGTGTGCCACTGGACGGACCTTCGGCGGCTCCATTCGCCCGAGCCCAGCGCGCGCGTTGCGCGGCAGCCATTTTTGCTCGCGTAGCGGCAGAGCGACTGCCGGTACGGCGGTCCCTTTTGCCTTGAGTGGTGGCAGACTGTGAACCTTCCGCGTAGATCGCAGCCAGTTCTTGTCGGAGGGCTTGCATCTTTTCCTCAACGGCCAAGGCTCGCTTGAGTTGATCGAGGCTCAGGAAGGACGTGCTCATGCCCTGTTGGGTAGCGGAGCAAGAGTAGATAGTCAATTCACTCACGGATGGCGGAGCATGCCTGCTTTCTCGTGATGAGCCAGAGTGGAGCTTTTGGCGGCTCCGAACGATTCGCGAAATTCACTTCGATCCAAACGCAAATCCTCCTATGAATGAGGTTTCATCAACAGCAATAGCGTCGTCGTGCATCAATGGCTAAAATTCCAAGCCCCATCTCAACCGGAAACGCTGGAGCAAACTACGAGCACCAGATCGGAGCCGCATGTCTGGCCGTGTTGCTGACTGGGGGAATGATGCTGACTTCGGCCGAGAAGGTCCTGACAAAAGTGCATCTTCAGGCCCGGCATCGAGGTTGGGCGACAGACGATTTACTATTAGAAGGCGAAGGACAGGACGGTATCGAGCACCGGGTCGCCATTCAGGCAAAGCGCACATTTGTGCTGCAGAAGAACGATGAAGAGTGCGTAAAAACACTTCACGCTGCCTGGACCGATTTTAGCAACGCAACGCTGTTTCGAGAATTGCGTGATCGGATTGTTTTGATAACCGGGGAAACTCCGACCAGTTTTACCCGGGGAATGCGAAGCGTCCTTGATGCAGCTCGCGCGTCGCTGGACGTCTCGGATTTCAACTCTCGCAGCGCTGCATATTTTTCGAAAGACGCACGTCATTGCTTTGATGTTCTCTGCAACATTCTGCGTGCCCATGCAGGAGTGGCGGCCACCAACGAGGCTATTTGGCGCTTTTTACGGATATGGGATTTTATCGTCCTCGATTTTCACGCCTCGTCCGGGACTGCACAGACTCTTGTAACGAGCTTGCTTTCTGCAACGGCTGTTGGGCCTTTGGGACAGGCAAATGATACGTGGAATAGCTTGCTTACTCTAGTAGCGAGGGATTCCGGCCGGGCGCGAAGCTTTGATCGAAACGCGCTTCCGCCGGAGTTACGTGAACGACATCAGATGCCAAATGCTGCTCCGCGAGAGACACTGGAATCCCTGCGTCTCGCAACGGCCATCGTCCGAGATGGCATCGAGGATCGGCTTGCGAACAATGTCATGCTGCCTCGTCCTGAGGTCGTTTCTAGCGGCTTGGCGTCCCTCGACGAAATGGATGCCTTGGTGGTAACCGGCCCGGCAGGCAACGGAAAATCCGTTGTCGCAGCAAAAATTTACGATGTACTGGCTGGCGAAAGTCTTGGGATTGCTTTTCGGTCTGATTCATTGGCAACACCGCATCTCGCGACGAGCGCGTTGAACATAGGGCTCAATCTCCGCGCGCTCATGCGCCTCTACGCGTTGCACCCACGGAGGTTGCTTTGGATCGAAAGCGCCGAGCGTCTTTTCGAGAAATCGAGGCCTGAGCGCGAGGCCTTCGTGGATCTCATGAGGCTTATTTCTCGCGAGAGAGGATGGAAACTTATCATTACTTGTCGCGAATACTCCGCTGAAAAGTTTCGTGCCGCGTTTCTCGAAGGGTTCGGCATCCGGGGAGCTGTTTTACCAGTGCCGGGGTTATCAGATCGCGAATTAGATTCAGTTGCTACGGCCATGCCGAAATTGAGTGCCCCCCTCTCCGATCCACTGCTGCGTCGAGTATTGCGCAATCCACTGAACCTCCATCTCGCCGCGCGCATGTCTTGGCCCGAAACAGCAGGCTTCGCCCTGAGTCGCCGATCATTCCGCGAAAAGGCATGGCGCGAGGTGGTTTGTCGTGACGATGAGCCGGCTGACGGAATGCCGTTGGAGCGCGAGCGTGTGATGATTGAGGTCGCTCTTCGACGGGCGCGCGCCTTGGCCGCGTATGTTCATGTGGATGGAATTTCTGCGAGAGCGCTTCATGCTCTGGAGCAAGATTCTTTAGTAGTCGCAGACCCTGCCGATCCGAGCAAGTTCTCGCCGAGTCACGACGTGTATGAAGATTGGGCATTGCTTCAATTTATCCAGCGTCAGTGGGAGCAGTCCAATGGTGTGGCCGCAAATCTATTTGCCGAGCTCGGCTCTCATCCGGCGATACGCAGGTCCTTTCGGATCTGGTTATTGGAGTTGGTGGACGTGAATCCTACTGATGGGGAGCAGCTTGTTCTTTCAATGATAAATGATACGACGCTTTCAGGCTACTGGCGTGACGAAGCGTTAGTTGCTGTTTTCCAGTCTGCCGGCGCTACCGGAACGCTTTTACGTCTTGGATCTGCACTCCTCACCGGTGACGGTGAGGCATTGCGTCGTGCAGTTCACCTGCTTCGGGTTTCGTGCCGTAAACTTCCGCCGGGCGTAACGGCGACTGTCCGCGCTACATCATTTCTTCTCGTTCCAGACGGTGGCGCATGGGATGTGATGCCGTTTCTCTTGTTCAAAGGGACCTCGCTGCTCCGAACCGACGATATACTTTGGATTCTTGGCTTCTTGGAAGACTGGGCCAAAGGTGCGAGGCAACATGGAACGCCAAAAGGTGCAGAGGCGGCTGCGGCTCTTTGTGAACTGCTTCTTTCGTGTGTTGAAAATGTGAATCACCAACATCGGCGTGCATTTCGCGAGCGTGTAGTTTCCGTTATGCTCTCGATTCCGCGCGCATCCGAACAGCAATTGCGCGCAATGGTGGAAAAGGCTGTAGAAAAGCAGCATGGCGACACCGACGGTCAGATTATTCTAAAGCTCATCTGGAGTCATTTCGCTGGCTCTACCGTTTGCCGGGAATTGCCAGGCCTTACATTGCAGGTGGCCGAATCCAAGCTGCGTCTTGCGGAGCGCACTTCACCTCACCCGAAACGCGAGCGAATGATCCGGCATCGCGAACTAGAATCCGTCTTCGGACTCGGGCATTTTCATGATTTAGACGATTTTCCCGCGAGCGCATGGCAGGGGCCCTTTCTGAATCTCCTTTTATACCATCCGGACCGCGGAATTGAGCTCATACAGTGCCTCGCCAACAAGTGCTGTGCAGCGTATGCTGCGGATGCCGATGAAATCATCGAGCCTCCGTTCCAAACCGAGATCATTTTCAATGACGGCAGCCGCAATTCACAGTGGGCAAATGAGCGGCTTTGGAGACTTTATCGAGGCAGCAGTGTCGGGCCAGATGTGTTGAAAAGCGCGTTGATGGCACTTGAAACATGGCTGTTACAGAAAGGGGAACGCGGCGATGCAGATTTCCGTGAGATCTTTTCTCGGTTGCTCCGCGAATCGGATAACGTCGCTGTCACGGCCGTTCTTGCAAGCGTGGCGATGGCGTATCCACATTTGCTTGCAGAGTCCGCAGTTCCCCTCTTCACGAACCCCGGCTTTTTCGATGCTGACTTGGAACGTCTCACACACGATCAAGCGGACATTAATTCCAGCATCGAAAAGATGTGGCCATCAACGGGTGAGGAGCAAGCGCTCTGCGAGGGGGAGCGTCGGGATTCCAGCCAGAAACGGCATCGGCGTGAGAGCCTCGAGTCCCTTGCCGTCATGCTGCAGATGACTGCCGCCCGCCCGCTAATGTGGGCATTATTTGACCAGTACATCGCAACTCTTCCGCCCGACGGAGAGCAGAATGATGAAGATCGCGTCTGGCGTCTCCGCCTGCATCGAATCGATGTGCGGAATTTTGCGCGCGTTGGCGAAATGGAAGACGGGCGTGTTGTCTATCAGCCGGGACCGGCGTCGCCAGAATTGGAGGAGTTCAAAAAGCAATCTCTCCCTGCGCATCACGATCGGGAACATCGCACCTGGCTGTATTTGTGGGGTGTTCATGTTTTTGAGTGGCGAGAGCCGGAAAAGTATCGACCTGAGGATTGGCGTGAGAAGCTCCTGGCTGTGCGTGCATTGCCGCCAAATACCGAAAGGAACATGCCGCATTTCTTTCAGACTTCTGGCGCGCCCCAAATTGCGGCAGTTTGCCTGCGTGATCGTTGGACCGAACTTGAGCCCCAGGACCGCGCGTGGTGTATCGAGAGGGTATGCCAGGAGCTTGAGTCTCTGCCCGATCTCGGAGTTTTCGCCGTGGGAATGACCAGTCAGAGCGATGGCGTGAATGCGGCGGCACAGGTCGCTCCGCTTATCATTGCACGAACTGATGACCCTCAGATTCGTACGCGAGCTACGTCTTGCCTCTCTTCGGCGCTGCTGCACCCAGAGCGACATATTGTGCAGGCCGCGGCGAATGGAATTGGCGCTGCATTTTTCGAATTGGACAGTCCATTGGTTTTAGCTGGCGTTCATGCCCTGTTGGAATGGGTGCGAGAAACGTTGGCATTTGAGGCAGCACAACGACTGCTCCCTTGGGGTGAGCGCCGTAGCAGCGACGATTTCGATCGCGAATTGCGAGGCCGCCTTCGTGATGAATGGGGCAAGACGTCATTCGACGAGGCAATGTTTTTCACTACCGACTTCTTTCGCGGCCCAAGTTTGATGGTTCTACCTCCGCTCCTTGGAATTTTCGGGCGTGCCCACTCGGACCCCTTCGCGCACCGGATCCACGCCCACCTTGCCGAAATATTGCTTCAAGCGTGGCGTAGCGACAAAGCACGTTCTCCTCATGACGACGCCTTGCCGGAGGTGGAACTAAGATACGTGGAGCGGCAGCAACTCACGGAGGCGCTTGCCCGCTTCGCGCTCGCATGTCCCGAAAGCGTGAGTCGCACGATTGTCGAGCCATTGGCAGCCGCTGCGCTTGAAAATCAGGAGGAGGCCGCGAAATTTGTGAAGCAACTCACATATTGTGAAGATCAGCGCCCGAGCGGTGGACGGTTCTGGACCCTCTGGCAAATCTTTGCAGATGTTCTACCGAGCCCCACCGGAAATGACGATGACGCTTCCCATTTCCGGAAATTGGTTGATGCTCTCCTTTTGGGCATCTCATGGAAACCCGAAACTTTTGAATGGATGCCGCTGACGGGCAACACATCGCGCCTCCTCGATTTCTTTGTTCGCCTTCCACCGAGTCTTTCGACGCTCACTTCATTTTCCATCCTGGCCGAACGATTTCGCGGTGAATTGATCCCGCGTGCATTGCCTGCCCTCGCAGAAAAGCTCGCAGCCCTTTCGGACCGTAATTTTATGTCTCGCGCAGCAATGGGTGCTTTGGAATCCATTCTTCAGACACTTATTTGCACCGGGGCAACGGAAATCCGCTCCCAACCGGCACTGCGCACTGCGACGCTCGCATTACTTGAAATGCTGGTAGAAGCAGGTTCCTCGGCTGGATTTGCCCTCCGCGACGATTTCCTCACACCGCTGCCAACGTGACGCGGGCCACACGCAGGCGTGAACGAAGGCATGCCGGGCAAACGTGGGTTCAAGCACGATACGAGGTGATGAACACGAATCCGTATTTGAGCCCAAGAATCGCGATGTTTAATGGAGCTGTCGCAATCTTGCCGCATTGCATAAATCGTCCGCTGCACGAGCACACGGCCGAGGAGCGAAAAGCAGTAATTGCGCAGGCCGTTTCCACAGCGCAAGAGATGATGAAGCTGTGTGACTACGGTGAAAGCGCACTGACCATCACGGATTTTAAAGCAAGCGTCGTTGCCGCCACGGAATCCAATTCACCGGCGTCCAAGCCAGAATGGATCAGATTGCCTGGAAAGGGGCGGTGCCCATTTACTGGCCTCAGCCGTAGCCTTCTCTACACGCTGGCAACTCCATGCCGAGAAAACGGACACAAACCGCCAGTCCGGAGTATTTCGCTCCGGCGGAAGGGCTGCGCTCGAGGCGTGAGGCTCATACACTTGCAATCCCTGCTCGACTACCTGAAATCGCAGGAAGACGAAACTCCCAGTAAGGCATCGCGATAGGAGCGTTCATGCGCCGCCACAAACCACGCCCATGTGGCGGCGCATTGCGAGAGTCATCGCAATGCCTTAGCCTCCGCGCGGTTGGTGGTTGACGCCGCGCCGGACGAAGGCTTCACGGTCGGCATTATAATGAGTGAAAGATCTCCTTTGGCAGAGGTAATTGCAGAAACAGAAAAGAAAGTTCGCACCTTTCTTTACGAGATTGCCGAGGGAGGCACCAACTATCGCAGCCTCCACAATCTAACGGAACAGATCGAGCACCAATACCATGGGCGGGTGGTCATTGAGCTCATCCAGAATGCCCACGACGCACTCGCGAAAGGTCGGCAACCTGGCCGGGTCGAGCTCGTTCTTAAGCCGGATGAGGGCGAGTTTGGAACCCTCTACGTCGCGAACGATGGTGCCTGCTTCACACGGTCAAATTTTGGAAGCCTGTCGCAACTGGGGCAGAGCGACAAAAATCCTGAAGAGTCGATCGGCAATAAGGGAATCGGCTTTCGAAGCGTGCTGGAGGTTACTTCCACTCCTCAGATCTTCTCGCGCTTAGCCGCAGATAGCGCCACTTTTGATGGATATTGTTTTGGTTTTACACCGGCTTATATCAGGGAAATCGCGGGCCCTGTTATGGCTTTGCTCCGTGGCGAATCATCCTCTCAGCAGTTGGTTGATTGGGACGAGACGCTGCGAACGAAATTTCGCGCTGCGGTTGTTTCGCAGGGCGGTGAGTCTTGGCTTCATTCAGAGCTTCGCTATCTTTCCCCTTATCTCCTTCCCCGCCCCTTGGATCCGGTCCACGCCGAGGTGGCCGTGAGGGACTTCGAACGGCGTGGCTTTGCCACCGTCATTCGCCTGCCGTTGAAGGCCAAGTCGGCCACCGATCTTTTGCGAGAGAAGTTTGGCGAGCTGAACAGCCATACCCTTCTCTTTCTGGATCGAGCGAACAGCTTGGTGATCGACGATGGCACAATCCGCCGGGAACTCACGCGAGGATCCGAGGCTCGCTCGGGGAGTTGTCACCGCGGCGAAGACGTGGTGATCACAGAGCCCGCCGATGGCGCACCGCAAAGATACTGGGTATGGCAGTGGGAGTTGGTAGTCGCAGACGCTCCTCAGGAAGTTCGGGACGCATTGGCCTCTATGCCGGGCAAATGGCCTCAACTAACGCGCACCTCCGTATCGCTTGCAGTCCAGCTTAGTAACGAGGCAAGGCCTGGCGCGCTGAGCATATTCTTGCCAACTTTGCGGGCCTCGGGCTGCGGAGCGCACATCAACGCGCCGTTTTTTGGCGACATGAGCCGCACGGATATTCCGTTCAACAACGCGTATAACGCCTTCCTCCTGCGAAAAGCAGCTGTGCTCGCCGTGCAGGTCATTCAGGACGAATTGACGGGCCAAGGCATAGATGAAGCGCGAGCCATTATCGACCTTCTCGTACCCTATGGCCCCGACCGGGATGCGTCGGCGAGATGGAAGACCGTATCATTTGGTGCAGCATTGGAGCAGGGAGTGGATTTCGATGAGGTAAACTGGTTTTTGTCTGACCAAGGCTGGAAGACAATCGGGGAGACCTCGTTGATCCCGGAGTTATCCGGTTCTACCGTGATCACACGGGATGCATTGAGGGCACACGCCACCTTTGCAGCTTTTGTTGCAGGACTCGACTCAAGAGCCGATGCTCTCCACGCATTGTTTGACGCACACGGGATGCCTGCGCTCCCCATCCACTCCGACCTTGCTGAAACAGTCGAAGCATTGGCGCGATTCCTTCGCCAACGGGACGCAAATTGGAGAGAGTTTTGGTGCGATGCTGAAAGGCTCTTCTCCGGTAACAACTCTCCACTTGTAGGAAAACAGGTCCTCCTCGGTAGTGACGGGGAACTCCACGCCAGCGGCGAGAACTGTACCGTCTTTTTCAGTGCCGGCCAAGGGGCGCAGCAGGGCGAAGATATTGGGAGTGCCGAAACTGTAATCCCACAATCTCTTTCCGGCTACGTTGCATTCCTGAGTGACCGAATCTTCGTCGGTGACGAGCGGGGAAACAATTCTTCCTCTCAGGTTCGCAAGTTTCTCGAGGGCAAACTCGTCAGCCGTTATGGGGTCGAAGACATCTTTCAAAAGGTCTTGATCAAGCGCATACCACCGCTCCCGATTCCGCTTGATGACTCGCGGAGCGATCTGTGCCGCGATATTCTGCTGTGGGGACTGAAGCTGATGGCGCATTTGGTGGAGCGCGGAAGAGGCTCGAAGTCGCCCCGGCTCCTCCGCGAGCTTCCGGCACCATGTCGGGGTGGGTGGTTTAAGCTCGGGGAATGCTCATTTGGAGCAGGCTGGCCCGGCACTCAAGGTGATCTTCTCGTCAGGTATCTCAAGGGTCTTCCACGGGACGAAGGCAAACGGGATCGAGACCGCCTCTTACTTTCTCCCAGTAATTCATTTTGGGGCCGGGAAGGCTTAACACACCAGAGGCTCCTGCGCTTCGCTGGAGTCTTCGATGGACTGCGGCTTTCCGCCGTCAATCCCAAGGATTGGACAAGCACCTTTCAAGGCTGCCGGTACATTTTTCCCTGTCCCACTGCGCCTCCACCAGGTGTGAACGTCTTGTTCTGGGAACAATTTCGCCAGCACATCGCAGCCAATGTCAAACCCTACTACGAAGGCTGGTTTCCCTACGAGGTGCAGAAGCTGTACATCTTCCCAGGTTTTTCGGCTTACGAAGAGTTGGACGGTGATACGCGACAGGATTTGATGAGTCTTGTCTTTGGCAGTCTCGGCGCATGGGAGGAAGATTGGAAAATCCTCATTTTTGAAAAGAAGGTCGGAAATTCGGACTCGCGTAGCGCTGAGTCGCCCCTTTTCTTTGCGCTACGAACTTGGTGCTGGCTAGGCTTGCCCAGTGCTGAAGGCGTCGAATGGTTTCGCCCCAGCGAACGCTGGCATGTTTCTGCGCCTGCATTGGCGCAGGCTTGGCAGTTTGAGCACCTTCGGCCTCTTCCCGCACGACTGGCGCACCGACTCGATAATGACCGGAGTCTCGCAGAGGCACTTCAAGCACTGGGCATGCCTCGCTATGATCCTGAAACGCCATCCCCAAGTACGCGGCTCCTCGTGGATCTTGCCTCCGCCGTTGAAGGCTGCGACATCCGGGATTGGAATGTATTTCTCGGCCAAGTGCGTGCCGCTTGGGACGCCTTTTTGCCTGCGCCGGAGACAAAATTTCCGCCTCTGCTTATTGTGCGGCGCGGCGGAGGCCATCTGACTGCTGAGCATCCTACGGTTGATCGGCCGATTTATCTGCCGGACTCGCCGAGGTTTTTCGCGGCTCTTGAGCAATTTGCACTTCCGGTGCTCGCGATAGAACCAAAAAACGCACGACGTCTCGCCGAGCGGTTTGTGCATCACTATGGTTCGGCAGTTCACCTAACCTCCTCCCTTAAACTGGTGCCTCTTGTCCCAGATACGCCCTGGGTCAGCTCCGGCGAGCAGCGGCTTCCCGAGACCAGTCTCGAGCAGCTTGCTCCGCTGCTGCTAGCTCTTGCCGCCTTCGCCGGCACGCAACCCTCGAATACTTCATCGAAGCGCTTTCAGCGGCAGATGGCCGACTTGCGCGCCGCAAAGGTGAGTTGGGTTCCGGGCCTCAAAGTCGCTCTTTTTCATGGCGCGAACAAAATGGCGGATCCTGCTGCAGATGCTCTCTGGCTTAAAGTCGAAGGCGTGCTGCTGGTCACCGAGAGGTGCTATACTCACCCCAGCCTTTTGGCAGAGGCGTTATCACAATTGCTCGACCGAGAAGACTTGGAGTGGCAAATTAAGCTTCTCCTCCAAGGACTTTCTAACCTCGAGGTAGGCACGGAAGAACAGGAACGGGCTTTGCGTCTCGTGCGACTCTCGCCAGAGCATTTGCAGGAGGTGCGGGAACATTGGCGAGGCGACCTGGGCCAGGTTATGCGGATGCTGCTGCCACTACTCGCCCTCGTACGGCCAGATGTGGATTTGGGCGAGATAGTGGAGCTAAAGAGCGATAGTGAATTAGAGAAGATTTTAGATGCTCTGAATGATCAGCGCTTCAGAGGCTCCGACTTATTGAAGTTATGCCGAACTTCTGCAGATTTATTCTCTTTTGGAAAAAGTGCGTGGCGACAGTTCGGTGAGCCTCTGCAGATGGATGCATGGAACGCCTTCTTGGAACAGAGTGGCGATCCGATTTTGGTCAATCGAGAGGCGGCCTCGGAGTTTCGGCGTCATTTGAGCAGCGCTCTCCCACTCCTTCGAAGCCTAGTTTGCACAATTCTCCGAAGAAGTAACTCTGGACAGAGCTTCACGACTTTCCAAGAAGAATTGAATGCTGTGGCCTGCCCTCCTGAATATGAAAAGGAATTCTGGGAAGTCGATTTTTCGCGCGCATTGGCGACTACAATACCTCTTTTCGAAAGATGGCAGGCTTTCGACGCCGAAATCGAAGCGGTGAAAGTGGCCAGTTCCCGAGAAGCTCTCGAGGAGCAACTGCGATCGGTCAGAGTGGACACGTCCTTCGATCCGCTGGAGACAGCCCGCAGGAACCGCGAACTACTTCGGAACTCGCTTAATCAGCTGCAACAGATTGGTCTGGCTTGGGCTCTTGCGAACAATCATCGAGACCCCTCCACGTGGGAGTCCCGTACGGAGGGGTACATGGCAACCTTGACTGTGGAACTCGCTTCGCAAGGTTACCTCAAAGTTTGGTCAGAGAGTGATGTATTTGGCCTCTTGCGTGTTTTGCCGCGCGACACGGACAGTGAATGCTTTTGGGACCATGTGACGCAGGCACAGAGCTTTCAGGACCTAGTGGCGAAGCTAGGACTCGCCGCAGACGCGCTATCCCAAGCAAAGGAAAGACTTCGCACTTTCAAGGAGGACGCCCGCCGTCGGAGCCGACTGGTGCAAGTCGGAGGGAAGGAATTCGACAGCTCTGAGGACAATCTGTCGCGCCTCTACGACCACATCCAGTTGGTTTTCCCCGATGATCGGCTTGCCGCACTTACGGGAATCGATCTTCGCAGTCCAGACGGCCTCGCACTTATCACCCGCGACTCGACCCCGGGCCGCAAGGACGGAAGATCTAGGACACAGACGAGGGTGAAGCGCGCCTCAAAGGCGATGGAAGCTCTAATAGGGCTCGCGGGCGAGATCCACGCTTACCGCATGCTGAAGAGTCGATACAATGCTCGGCAGGAGTCATGGATTTCCAGTAACGGCAACATCGTTTTCCCTGAGAATCAGTACGACGACGGCCGAGGTTGTGACTTCGAAATTGCAATTGGAGATCGAGTCTACTGCGTTGAGGTAAAGGCAAGCGAGGGAGAGGACGAGTATTTTAGTTTGGGTTCTTCAGAGATCCGCTTGGCGGTGGAGATTGCTCGTAAGAGCCGACCTCACCGAAAAAGCGTGTTCACGATCCTCCATGTAACTCGGGCTCTTTCGGACCAGCCCGAGTTCAAGCTCCTGCCCAACCCTTATGACCCCCGCTATCAATCTTTCTTTTTGCTTGATGGAGCAGACGTTCGGGTTCGATACAAGACCTGAAGAATTTGTGCGCAAACAATGGGGGCTAGGCTATGCTGTATGGGTGTCGTCTCCACAGCAGGCCGAAATGGGTGCTCATTTTGCGTTAAATAACGTTGAACATGCCGCCGCGGTCATCTCGCTGGTCGGCACAGCGAAAGTTCAGCAGAATGCCAACACCAAAATGGTATTCTCCGCGGATTCGGCGTGACCTCGTGGCCAAGCTCTACGTCTGCGCCCAGGCGGAAGGAATCCCGATGACCAAGCTTGCCGACCGTTTGGTCGAGCAGGGCCTCAAGGGTGGGGCGACCCCTCACGAGGAAATCAAGGCACGCCTAGCGGAGGAACCGAATCAAGCAACGGAGCCGCGCTAATTTCCAGCGGCGGCAGAAACCCACACACAACCGAGAAGCGTCAGGCCCGGCCATCCGCCGGGCTTTGTCGTTTCAAAACAGAAAGCAAAAAAACAATGGCCGTTATTCTCATGATGACCTACTCGAAAAAATTGGGACTCCCCAATTATTCGAGCCACTCCTGCAGCGTTTCGCTCACCGTCGAAATCCCCGAAGTGAGTGCGGTCGCACAGGAAACCACGAAGCTCTACCAACTGCTGCAAACAGCGGTGGACAATGAAATCCAGGAAGTCGGCTTTATGCCCGATGCCACCACGTATGGGATGGACAAACGCCACGCGCAGAATGGCCGCCAGCCGAATGGGAACTCGCATTCCTCCCGTCTGCCCGGGAATACACCCAATCGTTCCGTAGGAAGTACCAACGGAAACGGACACTGCAATGTCAGCAACGAACCGTGGAACTGCACCGATGGACAAAAGGGGCTCATCCTCCGCATCGTCAACGAGAACAAAATCCCGAAAGACGAGGTGGAAGGCATGGCGCAGCAGTTGTTCGGCGTGGGCGTGAAGCAGCTCGACAAATTGCAGGCCTCGCAGCTCATCGAAGAGCTCCTGGAAAAGACCGGCAGGACGCCCCAACGGTCGCGGTGGCAACGTCAACCGGCACGCGCATGAACGCTCCCCTTGCCCCGGTCGACTTCTCAGACCGTCTGCAGCGACTCCAGGAGACGGTGTCCGCCTCCAAGCTCGGCACGTTCTTCCAATGCCGGTTGAAGTATTTCTTCCGGTACGTGCTCAAACTGCCGAAAGCCAAAACCCCGGCGCTCCATGTTGGCGGCACCATTCACAGCACGCTGAAAGCGTGGAATAAGGCCCGCTGGAAAAATCAGCCGCTCACGACGACACAGCTCCACCAGGAGTTCGCGAAAATGTGGGCGGAGCAGGAAGATGAACCCGTGACGTGGGAAGCCGGCGAGGAGAAGGAGCAGCAGGCCACGGCTTGGCGCTTGCTGGAAACCTACATCCGGGAATCACCCATCAACGCGGCGGAGAAACCCGATGCCGTGGAGGTGCCCGTGGAGACCGACCTGTCGGCCCACGGACTCCCGCGACTGGTGGGGATCATCGACTTGGTGCAGGCCGGGAAAATCGTGGACTATAAAACCAGTTCCACGACGCCAAACCCGGTCACCGTTGCTCACCTCAATGAGGCGCAGACCAGCTGCTACGCCATCCTCTACCGTAACGCCACTGGCCGTACGGAGCTGGGGATGGAATTGCATTATCTCGTGAAGCTGAAGGCACCAAAGATCGTGGTCACGCCGCTGCCCCCGATGAGTGAAGAACAAGAGACGAGACTCTTCCGCGTCATCGAGTCCTACCAGCACGGATTGGAGTCGCGGGACTTCGTGCCTTCGCCGGGCATGGGGTGTCTGAGTTGCGAGTTCTTCAATGAGTGCCGGCAGTGGAGCTGAAACATTCGCAGAGGGCTGGCCCGGTTTATTCGGGCCAGCCTTTTGCACATCTCGAAAGGAGGAAATCCATGCTGCGTACCAGCTTGTTGCTGTTCGCAATTTTGTTCATCGCGGGCTGCGGAGGAAAATCTGGCAACGAGGACGCCGTCACCCAAATGCTCGCCCAGCGAGCGGCGGAAGTGGAAGATGCCCGGTCCGGTGAAAGGTTCTGGCAAAACACGGCCACGATCCTGGGCGGTCTCGCCATCGTCGCCCTCATCATCGGTGCCGCGCTCGGTTCGAAAGCGAAAAACGATGCCGATGAAGAATAAACCGGGGCCTCGGAATTTATCCCGGTGGCGGCGTGTGGTTGGTCGTTGGCAGGATGATCCGCTGCCCCGGCCCAAAGTATCGCCGGGATTATCCCGAATGCCCGCCTTGCAGCGCTGCGCTGCCGTATTCCGCTATTCCGTCCTGCGTCTCGAATTCTGGACCTCGCCGGGTGGCGGGCTCCGAAACTGGCTCCGGCTTAATGTCGGCTTCGCCCTTCTGATCGGCATCCCGGCCGTCGTGCTGGTGCCGATCATTTCCATCCTGCTCGGCCAATTCACGCATTGGAGCCACAGCCTTGTGGAAATTGCCGAAAACCTTCTGCAATTCCTGCTGCTAAGCTGGGTCGTGGTGGCGTTCGTCACTGCGCTGCCCTGCTTCCGCCGGAAGAGCGGCAGAAAATAAACCGCCTGCTCTCAATCGAGAGTGGGCCACTGAAAGGAGAAATCATGGAGAGCATCACGCTCTATTTCCGAGAGGGGTCATCGGATAAGGTCTATCAAGCGACCATTGAACCCAAAGACGGCGGCCACGTCGTCAAATTCGCGTACGGCCGGCGCGGCAGCACCCTGAGCACTGGCACCAAGACACCAACGCCCGTGCCGTACGACCAAGCGAAGGCCGTTTACGACAAGCTCGTCAAAGAGAAGCAGGCGAAGGGCTACACGCCGGGCGAGGATGGCACGCCGTATCAGCACACGGAAAAGGCCTCTCTCGCGACCGACATCCACTGCCAATTGCTCAATCCCATCACAGCCGAGGAGGCGGAGTATTATCTCAACCACCTCGAATTTGTGGCACAGGAAAAGCACGACGGCCGGCGTTTAATCCTCCGCAAGCAGGGTGAAATTGTGACCGGCATTAATCGCCAGGGTCTCATCACCGCCCTGCCGCAAACCCTGACTGCCGGTATGCGGAACTATCCCGGGGACATCACCCTCGACGGTGAGGCCATTGGCGACACGTTCCATGCATTCGATCTGCTGGCCCTTGGCCGGAGCGACTGGAAGGATAAGCCCTACCTCGAACGCCTCCACCGACTCCTGAACGTTCTCAGCTCGTTCCAGCACCCGAATATTCGCTGCGTCGACACTGCGTATCAGACACAGGAGAAGCGCGAATTATTCGGGATTCTCAAAGCCCAGGGAAAAGAGGGCGTCGTGTTCAAACACGTCGATGCCCTCTATACGGCGGGCCGTCCCTCTTCCGGCGGACCGCAGCTCAAATACAAGTTCTACGAATCGGCATCGTTCATCGTCGAAAAGGTGAACGCCAAACGCAGCGTGAGCTTGCAGCTGAAAAAGGACAACGCACTCGTCCCGGCGGGCAATGTCACCATTCCGCCCAATCAGCAAATCCCTGCACCCGGCCAAATTGTCGAGTGCCTGTACCTCTATGCATTCCCGGAGAGTGGCTGCATTTATCAGCCGACCTACTCCGGGCCGCGAGAGGACCTGACGGCTGATGACTGCGCGGTCGATCAGCTCAAATACAAACCCGCGTAAATCCATCAACCACACCTGAAGCGAGCAGCCCGCATATCATCCACGTGCGGGCTGCTTCGATTCCAACCCGCGAAAGGAATATCCCAAATGGAAATCATCACTCTGCCCCTGGCTGAATTGAAACCGGCTTTGACCGGTCTCAGCAAGGTGGTCGCCAAACGTCCGACCCTGCCAATTCTCGGCATGGTCAAAATCGAACGCACCGCCGATGGCTGGATCGCCCTCACCGGCACCGACATCGAAACGTTCCTTACGGTCCGCCTGGAACAACCTGCGGAAGGCCCACCCTTCGGCGTGCTCGTGCCGCTCGAGGAATTGCAAACCGCAGCGAAGAATTGCGGCAAGAATGAGGCCCTGCAAATTCACCCGCTCACCGCCGATACGGTGGCTGTGAAAACGCCCGTGGGAGCTGGCTGGGCGGATACCCGTTGCGCGACGCTGCCGGTTGCGGAATTCCCGGTAATTCCTAAATTCGGCGGTGAATTGGTCGCGGTGCCTGACGCGGTGCGCACGTCCATCCACGAAGCCATGCAATGCGCGAGCGAGGACTCCACACGCATTATCCTCAACGGCGCATATCTCGATGTCAGCGATAAGAAATGTCACTGCGTGGTCGGGACCGACGGACGGCACCTCTACGCCAGCAATTCGTTCAACCTGCCCATGAAGGAGTCGGTCATTATTCCCACGCACCGCTTCCTCGATTGGAAGGACTTCAATGCGGACGGGGAGTGGCGGCTCAAAGCCGGGGTGAATGTGGAGAACAAGGAACTCGAACACCTCCAACTCACCTCCCGCCGCTGGCGCTTCATCACCCGAAAAATGGAGGGCAACTATCCCAATTGGCGGCAAGTCATCCCCGACATGACTGGGGCGAAGAGCACAGCGGAAATTGAAAACGCGGAGCCCATCCTGCAGGCCATCCAACGCATGCCTGATCACGACCCGGTGTATCACACCATCGGACTGACCTTACAGAACGGTGCGTTGGTGTTGCTGGGGAAAGCCAATGCCTCGGATACGGAATGGTTCTCCGTGCCAATTCCGAACGCAAAGGCAGCCGGGAAAGATGTGCGCGTAAATGTGAATCGCCAATTGCTGGCCAAGGCGCTCGCCTTTGGGCTCACCCGTCTGGAGATCATCGACGAGATGTCTCCTTTGCGACTCGTGCATGCGGGACGGCAAATGATTGTGATGCCCGTGCGCGTAGAAGCTCCGGCACCCACTGCCGCCACGCCACCGGAAAAGCCGGGGGCCGACGATGACGCCAAGCCTGCGAATGGAAATTCGCAGGAGCCCTCCACTGCAAAGCCGGCAACCTCACCGGAAAAGTATTCGCCTACTCCCGAAGCAAACGGGAGTTCCAGCGAATCGAAGGAGCCAGCAAATCCAGTTGTGAAGCCTGCCATCGAGGCCGCGCTTACCCAAATCGAAACGGTGCGCGGCGATTTCCGCAACGCACTCGCTGGCCTCAATAAGCTCGCCGAGCATCTCAAGCAGGTGCAGCGCGAGAATAAATCGGCCGAGAAAGAGATCTCGTCAGTGCGGCAGACGCTCCGGCAATTGCAAGCCGTCCGCATCTAGCCCGCGTAGATCGCGAAGGCCGCACACGATGCCTGGGCCGGATGAGCGACACCGCTTGTCCGGCCCGGCTTCGTTCAATTCAAAAAATCACCGCCACGCCATCAATGGTCACGTGGTGAAACCCTCCCCTTGGAACGGAGCCAATGCGCTATAACGCACTGCGGCTCAGAGACACCAACAAGGCCCCGGCCATCGCCGGCGGCACAATTAATAGAAAGGAAAATCCCATGGTCGGAATTCTCGATCAAGCGCCTCCCGCCAAACGCACCCACCCAAATCTGTGCCTCCACTGCGGCGCGCAGAAAGTCGAACGCAAGGAAGTTCAACTCGTCGCCACGCCGCGCAGCACGTCTACGTGGACGCCCATCCCGCACCTCGACTTGGTCACCCACGTCGAGCGCACCCTGCAGGCCAACAGCCTCGTCGTCGGCACCCAAGCCCACAGCCTCAGCCACGACGGCGCGCGCTATTTCGGGCTCATGGAGGTGATGCGCACGGAAGCCGATGAAGACTATTGCTGGGTCCTCGGCCTGCGGAACAGCCACGACAAGACCTTCCCTGCCGGAATTATCGCCGGCTCCGCGGTCTTCATTTGCGATAATTTGGCATTTTCGGGAGAGGTCAAACTCGCCCGTAAGCACACCACACATATCACCCGGGATTTGCCGCGCCTCGTGCAAAGCGCGGTCGGCAAATTGATGGACCGGTGGCATCACCAAGACACCCGCCTCTCGACGTACAAACTCGCCGGGATTGAAGACCGCACCGCGCACGACCTCATCGTCCGCGCGGTGGACGTGGGCGTCTGCCCGAACAAACTCGTGCCGCGTGTGCTTACCGAGTGGCGAGTGCCGCGCCACGATGCCTTCGCACCGCGGAACGCCTGGTCGCTGTTCAATGCATTCACCGAGGCATTGAAGGGCAATCTTCTGGAACTGCCCCGCCGCACGGAAGCGCTCCACGGGCTGCTCGACACCCACGTCGGTCTCCATTCGCCGTCATGAGCCAGCCCACCAAAATTGAGCGTGGGCACTACGCCAAGCTCATCGGCCGGCAAATTACCGGGATCGTTTGGGAGGAAGTTGACGGGCAGGCGCTGCCGGTTCTGCTCCTGAACGGCTGGGACCGCGACGGCAACGCCGCGACCGCTGCCGTACTCGCCGATCCGGAAGGCAATGGGCCTGGGCATTTGGATCATAATCTGTGATTCGACACCGCCACCTGGAAGTCAGGCCGTTCAACCCGGGCTGGCTTTCACGCCACATCGCAATATCAATCGAAAGGAGAACCATGGGATTGAGCTACTACTATGAATTCAGTGCGCCGGCCAACACGCTGGCAGAAGAACTCGAGGCGTTTCTGCGCGAAGTGGAACAACTCGCAAAATCGTTGAAGTTCTCGCCCACCGTAGTTCTGAACGTCCCGTTCGATACGCCAGAGCGCCGGGATTTCGCGCGCCGACTCGGGGGACATTTCCAGTTTCAAGATGAAGGTTTGAAGGGCATTGCTCTTCCCGAAGAAGGCCAAGTGACGAACCATGATCCCGTCGCTGGAGAGTGCCGTCTCATTCCCGAACATGGGGTGGTCCTCGTTTTGACCGATGAAAAGGGGGCAGAAAGTTGCTTTGGATTCTTTCGCTTCCCGAAAGAGATCATCGACATTCACGGACGACCAATTGCGCGCACCGGTTTTAACGGCGCTTGGGCTTTCAGGGATTTCGTAGACTCCCCTGAAAGCCGTTATCGGGAAATTGTGCAGTTTTTCACTGGCGCGGGCTACGCGACGAGGGTGCGGGATGAATTCGCGTAAGGTGTAATTTACCGAAAATTCGGCTCCGTCGGATACGGGCCGAAACGACCGCGTGGCTCGCCTGAGTCATTATCGCGTGTGACGTGTGAGACCTGAAAAAGGGTCATTGTCCTCGTTCCAAAGATGGTCCTTCGCGATGGGCGGCCTGCGCCAGTGCGGTTTGAGACGACTGCCGTTCCAATGGGGTGCGGTCAATGCAAGTGAGCAGTGTCTGAAAGCTTGCCGCCCGTTCGGCTAGCTTTCCTTTACCTGTCACTTTGGGAAGAGTGCGAATTACGGCCACCAACCGTCCAACCAACAAACTCGGCCCCGGATTCTTCCGTTGCTTCGCCCCACTGTTCTGTTGCAAAAGCGCCGCGACAAAAACAGAGTGTAACAATCTCCGCGATCAACCAATTCCCACCCTCATCCATGCGCAGTCCCTCCTATGACGTTTGAAGAGTGGAACGTGGTTCTCGCGCGGTTCTTTTTCAACCCCGGCCGGGCCGGGAAGCGCGTATACTTGCACACCACCAAAGCGCTACTCGTTGACCTTTCTCGCCACGTAAATGGCGTGGAAGATTTTGTGGCAGCGATCAAGCAAGGCCCGGCTACAGCTCCGCGTGGGAACATGTGCGCCAAGGCGCTGACAATTTTCGCAAACTGGCGTGCCGCCAGCCCAGAGTTTCCTCCGTACATCGCGTTTTTATGCTTTTTTGCGCTTGCTGCAGGACATGATGGTGACTGGCCGCGTCATGCTTATTATCCGAGACTCTGGGATCTTCTAGGGGAACCGAATTCTCGCGCACCGCATAAGTTCCGTCCGATGTCGCGGTTGCTTTGGCGCGACCTCGAAGTGTGGACCCACAGCGACAAGAAAGGGGGACTGGGGTTGTTTAAATGGCAAACAGCCCTAGAATGGGAATTCGTCGGTTTGCCGGTAATGCAGACGATTCTCACAGATGAGGAAAGGGCTGTTCTTCCGATACTCTTCGAAGAAGCGGATCTCGAGCCCGGCGCTCTCCTGCCGGAAGGCCAATTGGCTGCCGTCCTTGCACCGATTGCGCATCGGCGTCTGCGGAAACGAACAGTCCAATTGCTTTGCAGCTCGGAGTCGTCAGATTACCGATCCGCACTCTTTGAACTTCTCCAGGCTGAACTTCAGGACTGGGATGGCAGTGTTCAAATACCCGGGGCGTCCGAGGAACATCTCAACCGGCGTGGCGGCCTCCGTCTATGGCTTAAAGAAATTGATCCCGTCGGCTGTATTACCAGCAGGGTGGTCGCCTTTTTGCCCGAGTCGGTGGAACCAGATGACATTTTACTCGAATCGAGCAACTGGCCGCAAAAGTCGTTCGAATGTCCCGCTTTGGGCGGACGAGTTACGGACGCGTTGCGGGAATCCGGGAACAATATCGAGTTAGTGGCTGATGCGTTGCCCTGGGAAAATCGCTCGGAATTCCGATGCATCCATACGGGGCTGCGTCTCATCCTTCCCGCGTGCCGTCTCCGGATATTTGCGTCCGGTGGATCCAGTTTGACTGGTTTCATTGAAGCCAAAAAAATACCTCCGCGAGGCGACTTTTTTGTCGCGGTGCATGCCTCGGTCGCACGGGAAATTGATGAATGGGGCACCCGCTCGTGTCGAAATTGGAAAGAGTTTCGTGCATTCAAAGGACTACCGGCGAATTGGCGCATTTTTTCTGCTGCGGATGTCTTGGACGGTAGTGGTTTAGCGGCGCGCTACCCGGCGCTGACGCAATCCAGTTCACCGCGCATAAGGTTTGAAGGCGGAGTGCGTGGAGGCAACGGTGCCGCATACTTTCCATTTGCTCTGCCAGAGGTCGTTGTCGATTGGAATGAGAAGCCCACGTCCGTGCGGTGTAATGGCGAACTCCTTCGATCAGACGATGGATTTCGCTATCCGCTCGACCCGAATTCCATTCAAGCAGTCAATCCGATCGACGCCGAGATAGGCCAGCTGCATGTTCCTGCGACGTTGTTCGTCGTTTCTGACGGATGGCGATGGAATGAAGGCGCTGAGTGCCCAGCCGTTGATCAATGGGGAGGGGAAGTCGTCAGTATTGGCAATTCGTTTAGCATTCGAGGGGCGCAAATCAATGCTCTTGGCATTCCAGAGTTCGTTCCCGATGCGGAAACAGTAGCAGAGGAAGCCGATTGCGCCGTTTTGCTCGGACGGGTTCCGGGCCAAATTGTTGACCTTCGTAGAGGCGAGTCGCTGCCATATTGGCCGGCAGTCTGGGCAGTAAGTATACGTCGCCGACAGGTGGCGTTCGTTTATTGCGGGACCTCGATTGATGTCTGTCAGCCCGTCGCTGGTAAATCCGAAGGGAATTCCAAAAAATGGGCGAGCGTTATTTGGGTCAACAGGAAGAAGACGGAAATTATTCGGCATCCGCGGGTGAGAGAACTTTTGAGCATGTACCGGGAGGTGGCTCGTGACATCTGAGATACCATCTCTTGAATTGATGCTCCACGTGATAACCGCGCGCGGGATGCTCGGATGGAGAACATGGCGCGAAGCGTACGAAGCTGTGGCGGAGAATGCCGATGGGGTGGATGCCATTTCTCCCAGTCAAGGAAGCCGAATCCTCGACAATCTGGCGCATGTAGAGGTGGCCATCGTGAGTGGAGATCTAAAATTGGCAGCGGCCCCTGCTGTCATGGCGCGATTGCCCAGGGCTGGCCTGCCCACAGCCGTCTTGTGTGGCGGTCGATCGCCACAGACCGAACGAAAACTCCGCGAAGCAACGATCGCGCATTCGACTCGGCTCCTCACGATTCCGAGCGCTCCGGAACGCCGGAGGCCTCCTCGAAGTTTCTTTGTAGAGGCGGAAGATGTCGCGCATTTGGCGAGAACGGCCCAAGCTGCGGGGATTCAATTCGCGGAAGTTCCGCCAGCTTGGGCGCTGGCGAATTCCATCGGTAGCGTGGAGAGCTACCTGTCGTCGATCATTTGGCGACATGAGCCGACTCCGAATCTTCCTGCAAGCGAGGTTGATCCGGTCACATTGCTGCTGAGCTGCAACAGAGTGGAGAGCGGCGGGTGGCGTCTGACAAAGTACTTTCCGCGCCGATTGCCTCCCTATTTCGAGCTGCGCGATGCCGGGAGAGCTTCTCGCGTAGATCGCGATTGGGGAATGTATGCACTCATGTGGGCTCACGGGCGAAACTGTCTCATTCACGATGCTCGTTACAAAATAGTCGCCGTTCCGTCCGGAGCGCCTCTGCCCCGCCTCTTCGGTCGCGTCCTCAGTTTGTGCAGTGGCCTCGCGCCGGCGTGGCTACCGAAAAACTCGGCGGGATGGAAGTTGCCGGAACCGAACGGTTACCACATCTACACCAATGTGCCAGACACGATAGGTGAAATCGTTTTTTCGAAGCTCGGGCAATCACCGCTCCCGCTTCATGTTCCTACCGAATTCCTGAGACTACTCCATTCCCATCGCCCCATATGATTGACCCGATCGGCACCTTTGAGCGCATCCGCGACAATTTCGTCCTGTACGTAAAGACGGCATTCAGAACTCAATTCCCCTCACTTGAACAGGAACGTGAGGCGTTGCTACGAACTACATCGGAACAAGAACCAGGTGTGTTTTACCGTGATCCGTGGGTCGAACCGCTTCCAAGGTACCGCCAAGTGCGGACTGTCGCCGATCTGTCGGCCGATGATTTGCCGGGCATGAGCAGCATTCAGATTGAGGCCTTCAAAGGCTTGGTTCAATGCGGACTGGTGGGTGGATATTCTCTCTTCTCCCATCAGCTTGAAATGCTTCGCCTGAGCCTTTCTGGTCGGAATTGCGTAGTGACGGCGGGCACAGGGTCCGGCAAGACTGAGGCGTTTCTGTTGCCATTGTTTGCGAGCCTCTCACGCGAAGCGATGACGTGGGAGCGTCCGAGAACAAAATCCGAACACCAAGATGACTGGTGGACGCCTGGCAACGAAACGTGGCGTGCGCAAAAACACGCAGCGGGCGAACTTCCACGGGTCCCCCAGCGGGCCCACGAGACACGAACGGCAGCCGTTCGGGCGCTGATCATGTATCCGATGAATGCGCTCGTTGAAGATCAAATGACGAGGCTTCGCAAAGCGCTAGATTCGCAATCCGCGCACGAATGGCTGGACCGCAATTGCAACGGCAACCGAATATATCTTGGGCGCTACAACGGTGGCACACCGGTGCCGGGCCACGAAAGGATGCAAGACCTCGCGCCGAACGAGCGCAAAAACGCTGAGTTGATAAGCGAATTGCAAAAGGCGGATGAGGCGGCACGTGTGGTCGATCAGCACATTCGGGAAAATCGAGAGGATGACCGGGCCGCAGAGGCACGCTACTTCTTTCCCAGACTCAACGGAGCAGAAATGCGCTGCCGGTGGGACATGCAAGATGCACCCCCTGATATTCTGATTACAAACAACAGCATGTTAAGCATAATGCTGATGCGATCCGACGACGACGGCATCTTTAGGAAAACGAAAGACTGGCTGCGCGAATCACCGCATAATACCTTTCACCTCATTCTGGACGAGTTGCACCTTTACCGTGGCACCGCTGGGACGGAAGTCGCCTTCCTCGTGCGCCTTCTTTTACTGCGTCTAGGATTGCAGCCCCACAGTCCCCAGCTACGGCTGCTTGCCTCAAGCGCTTCACTGGATCCAGAAAATCCGAAGAGCCTAGATTTTCTGAGGGGATTCTACGGGTGCGAGTGGGAAGCCGACCAAATAGTGGTTGGACAGCCGCGCGAGTTGCCGCCCTCACGCGAAGAGGCGGTACCTGTCCAAGAGTTTGTGGCGCTGTGCGCCGCTTTCGATTCGAAAGAGAGTCGAAGACTCGAAGAAGCTGTAGTAAACTTATGCCAAGCACTCGCAGTACCTACGGGCAATGAGCTGGCTGCGAATGCGGCGAATGCGTTTGGCCATATTGCGAGCAACTCCGTTTTGGCCTGCTCTGTCGACCGCAATGTGGACAACGTGCGGGCGGTCTCTGTCTCTGAAATGTCGGCGCGCCTCTTTTCTCCTGCGGCCGATGAGCGAGTGCTCAAGGAGGCATTGAGGGGTGTCTTCATACTTCGCGGATTGGCCGGACAATCATCCGAGTTGCCAGCGTTCCGCTTTCATTGGTTTTTCCGAAATATTGAAGGGCTATGGGCGTGTGTCGTCCCCAATCACGGCCTTGCACTTGAATCAGGGGATCGGCGAACAGCGGGGCGGCTGTTCGGATCCAGTCGGATCTTCTATGCGGATGAACAAAACAACTCCCGCCGTGTGCTGGAGCTTTTGTATTGCGAAGTGTGCGGCACAACCCTTTTCGGCGGGACGAAACTTCCGATTTCCAATAACGGCGGATGGGAGCTTCTAAATACAGATCATGATATCGAAGGCATCCCCGATCGGCAGACCGCCCGGTTTGTGGACCGCCGGAGTTTCCGCGACTACGCGGTGTTTTGGCCAGTAGGGTCCGGAAACATCAATCAGGACGCCGCAGGAACTTGGACGCAATCGCTTTTGCGTGAGGATGACAGCGGGGCTCCTGCGGCACCTTGGCGTCGCGGTGCACGCTGGCGCGGCGCGCATCTAAACCCCCACAGCGGGCGAGTGCAGCTCGGCAATGCAGCACCGGACACCATTGCCGGGTATCTATTCATGACCCAAGCGAGTAACGAAGGCGACCAATCTCAATTAGCAGCACTTCCCGCCGTTTGTCCCTGTTGTGCGAGTAACTATTCCAAACGGCTTTCGCGTAAATCGCCGGTGCGCGGGTTCCGCACTGGTTTTTCAAAAGTTTCTCAAATTCTTGCAAAGGAACTCTTTTATGAACTTCCCGCGACAGACCGAAAGCTCGTCGTTTTTTCCGACAGCCGGGAAGATGCCGCCGGTATATCGAATGGGATTGAACGCAACCATTACGACGATCTTATCCGCGAAGCAGTTTACGATGAATTGATGCACGAGACTTTTGGCGAAGTCAGTTTGCTGGAGGATCTGGTGCTGGCAGGACGTCCCGTGAGCAGCGAAGCGCTCGCCTATGTTCAGCGGAATTCTACCGCACGCGAGCGCATTGAAGACGATCTTGCACTTGAGCGGAGTGAAATTCCCGGAAGTTTGCCCCAAGTGCAGCGCACCTTGATTGAGGAGGCGAAGCATGCCGCCGTTGCGCGGCTTCGCGCCGTGCGGGAGCGTGGCCAAACTCGCCGAATTCCCGCAGAAATCCTTCTATGTGACCTGGTTGATCGTCGCCAGGCCGGCCTATTGATAAAGCGGTTGAAATATTTGGGAATCAATCCCGCGGGCGTGGACGTATTGTATCAAGAGTTTAAATACGCCCAAGGCGACTTTCGCCGCTGGACCGAAATGTTCGATTTTAGTCGCGACGATGTGTGCTGGCAAGTTGAGGGCGTGGACGCGCCAATCGTTAATCGCCGCGATTCGCATCTGATTCCGAAAGTCGCGGCTGAGGTTTCCGGAGTGCTCTTCAGTAGAAACTATTTCAGCTTTGAGTCGTGCGGCTTGGGCTTTCCCCACGTCCGGCTTACAGCCGATCAAATAAACCTCCTCGCAAACGAGTGTGGCTGTTCTCCTGAACTATTTGTGCAAGTGTGCAACGGCTTTATTCGCATGCTGGGCGATCTTTTCCGGTATATTGATAATAGCGCGGGTGCATGGCCGATTGATCCATGGACTGCTCCCTCTGATGCCCGAGTTCGCGTGCAGGATTGGTTTCAAGAGGTCGCCGATGCAAACTCCCCATTGGATGGGCCGTTGCTCCGGGAGACCGCCTGGAAGGCGGTCACGGACGATCGCTTTGGCCAGAACAGCCACGGGATTCTCAATCTGCGCCGCTTGGATATTCGAGTTGCCACACCCGGCGAACCGGTATGGACTTGCGAATCCTGCCGCCGCCCGCACCTGAATCGTGCAGGAGGCGTATGTACGTGGTGCCATGCACGGCTGCGGCGTGAACCCGATGCAGACTGCCGGACGCTGAGAGCGACAAACTACTACGCGTTTGAAGCAGCATCGCGGCGAGAGCCGATTCGGATGCATTGCGAAGAGTTGACCGCACAAACGGACGACCAGCCAGAACGCCAGCGGCTTTTTCGGGACATTGTTATCAACGTTGGAGCCAACCAGCGTCGAAGGCTCATAAAAAGCGTTGACGCTATCGATCTATTGAGTGTGACGACGACCATGGAGGTCGGCGTAGATATAGGTGGTCTGCAAGCGGTGATGTTGGCGAATATGCCGCCAATGCGCTTTAACTATCAGCAGCGCGTTGGTCGCGCAGGCCGTCGTGGACAAGCCTTTGCGATCACTTTAACCGTCTGCAGAGGAAGGAGTCACGATGAACACTATTTCAACGCACCGTCTCGGATAACCGGTGAAAAGCCGCCCGTTCCGTTCTTGTCGCTTGAACGTCCAGAGATCGCACAGCGTCTCGCGGCGAAGGAATGTCTGCGCCGCGCCTTTTCACATGCCGGTGTAACAACCTGGGAGGATCCGACTCCTCCTGATTCGCATGGTGAATTTGGGACCGTCCAATTGTGGACTGATCGTCCAGAAATTTCGAACGAGATCCGGCGATGGCTGGCGGAAAGCCCTGAAGTGGAAGAAATAATTGCGGCGCTCATCCACCAAACGAACACTCCGGACTTGGAAGTGCTGCTTCGAAATTACATTCGCAATGAATTGTTTAACCGTGTAGCCGAATGTGTCAGCAATGACGCCCTCGGAGGCCTTGGCATAGCTCAACGATCGGCAGAGGGGGCAGTGCTGCCCATGTTTGGCATGCCAAGCCGAACTCGCCAATTATTTCACGGTTTTGATTTTAGTCGGGAACGTGAACCGAAGACGATTGACCGCGATTTAGACTTGGCCATTAGCGAGTTCGCGCCGGGTTCACAAAAAACAAAAGACAAACGGGTTTATACCGCAATTGGCTTCACCGCTCCTCTTGTGAGAAGGCGAGGTCGGATTCTGACCGTCAGCGATAATCCGCTTCCTTGGCGAAGGTGGATGTTGCGTTGTCTGAGGTGTCACTACACCGCCACCACGTTCATGCAGCCGAGTGACACGTTCTGCCCGTTTTGCGCTGCGTCGATAAATGACGTAAACCAGCCATTCACGATCTTCCGTGTTGCTTCTCCCGCAGCATTTCGAACGCCGTTCGACCCTGGCGATGACGCGCGAATAGACGCGGAACTGATACTTGGGAGTACTACAATTCTAAGCGAGGAGTCGAATGCCTCGGTGAGTTCGCCCGATGGAACAAACACCGCCTTACGGTTTGATCGAAGGGGAATGGTCTATCGGATGAATGATCGCAATGGGCGACAGTTCCAAGGTGCGATCGGAACTGCATCAGTAAATGGAAACTGGGCGTTTGATCATCAATGGATTGATGAGCGCTTTCAGAATGTCCAACCGGGTGTCACATTCGCCGCTGCGGAACCGCCGGAAGAATTCGCGCTCGTCGCTCCAAAAACGACAGATGTTTTGCGTATCAGTCCTGTCGCCGTTCCGCTGGGTCTCCGGCTTGATCCACTCGCCACGGGCGGTGGTGTGAAGGGGGCATTCTACTCGGCTGCATTTATTATTCGATCGGTCGCCGCAGAGCGCTTGGATGTCGACGCGGAAGAGATCGTGGTAAGCAATGTCCGGCAGCGCGTACTCCCAAATGGTCAACGCGTTGGCGAAATCGTGCTAAATGACTTCTTGCCGAACGGATCTGGATTTGTCGCTTGGATGTCCGAAAATTGGACCGAAATCCTACAAGACGCACTTCACCCGACAACTGACGGCTTCATTCGCACCATGTGCGCAGACTCTCATCGACGCCGCTGCGAAACATCGTGCCCAGATTGCCTGCGTCACTACAGGAATATGACCTATCACGGTCTTCTTGATTGGCGTCTTGGATTGGCAATCGTTCGCATGCTTGCGGATCCTTCTTACCAAAGTGGCTTGGTAAACGTAAATGTTCCTGAACTGCGCGGGCCAGATGTCGGTCAGAATTGGTATTCACATGCTCGGCGACTGAGAGATTCCTTTTGCTCTGCTTTCCCCAATTGCCAACCCCGAGACTTTGGCTCGCTCTCTGGGCTTATGCTCGCCGGCCGAGAGGTTATAGTTGTCCATCCTTTATGGAACGACTTGGAACCACACGGCTGCCTTGTTGACGCATTGGCAACTTGCACAACTCCGCAACCCCTCTTCCTGGACACCTTCAATATCGCGCGGCGCATGAGCGCTTCGTATCAACGGCTGGCTACACAGATATGAGAGCCGTTATTTTCTCAATGATGATATCGGCTGCTCTGAGCAGCGGCGGCGTTTTGTCTACGCGGAAATGTCATGCGGCGGCTCTCGAAACGGGTCGAATGAAGCAGCGATGCACCACGAGTACTTTTGCCCGGGAAGCGCGCGGGGCAGTCGCAACAGTCCGAACAATTTTATGCGTTTTCCGTGTGTACAGCGAATGAAGATCCCTATTATCAGCTTTTTTTCAGGTGGCGGCTTTTTGGACCTCGGCTTTGAGCAAGCAGGTTTTGACGTCCGTTGGACTAACGAATTCAATAGCCAATTTGCCCGCATCTATGCTCATGCGATGACCGCATGGCGGCGTGCGAAGGATGCAAAAGCGCAAGAAGCGAAGATTACCAACGAACTGTCGATTGACGAACTTTCGCCGAACGACGTGTTGAGTGCCGCGTTCGGCATTGAGCGACCTGAGCTTTTCGGGGTCATTGGCGGGCCTCCGTGTACAGATTTTAGCATTGGCGGCCTTCAGGCTGGACACGATGGAGATGCTGGGAGACTGACATCCGTGTACGTCAAAATGCTGTTGGGGTTGAAGCCTGGGTTCTTTTTACTTGAAAATGTACCTCATCTTGAGACCAACCCGAAACACCGGAAGGCGTTTTTCGCGCTATTGTCACGTCTCGAGGCCGTCGGCTACTCGTACCTTCTCACCAAGCTGAATGCACTCGATTATGGTGTGCCACAGGATCGACTGCGACTGTTCGTAGTCGGGTTCCGACGGGAATTTTTGAGAGAGTGGTATCCCGAAGCTGGTTTTCCAAAACGCGCCTTGGCGGAGAATTTCAAATGGCCCGGGAAAACACATGTAGATGCCAAGGCTGCATTTGATTGGCCGACAACTTGTACGTTTGGAAGCACTCCGATGCTCCCGCCCGCCGTGCCTTTGGAATTATGCGTTCATCGCGCGGTCAGTCAGCTTCCCGATCCTGAGACCTTGGCGAACGGCAAAGAACACTTCGTTCCGCATTCAGAAAAATTCAAAACTATTCGCGAGGGAGACGTCTCGGGAAAATCATTCAAACGTTTGCACCGCTATCGTTATAGCCCGACCTCATGGTATGGGAATAATGAGGTCCATCTACATCCCTGGAAGCCGCGTCGGCTGTCTGTCCGAGAAGCACTCAGGCTTCAGACCGTTCCGGACTCATATGTAATGCCAGAAGACTCGCCGCTCTGCGCTAAATTCAAGGTAATTGGTAACGGGGTTCCTTGTCAGCTCGCCGAAAAGATTGCAGGTGCCATTGCGGAATTTATCCGGACCAGCGTCAGTCGAGGAGAGCGCGAGAGAACTAGAAAAACTGAGCCACAAGTTGTTCGGCGGGCAGGCTGATAGCATAGAGACACGCATAATGGCTGATGTATTTACCAAGGCGAAACGCTCCGACGTGATGTCCCGCATCCGGTCGCGTCGCAACAAAGACACGGAGATGGTTCTTGTCTCGATATTGCGGGAATTTGGGATCATCGGCTGGCGGCGCAATCAAGTAGTTTTTGGGAATCCGGATTTTGTTTTCCGTCGGGAAAGGGTAGTAATATTTGTTGATGGATGCTTTTGGCATGGCTGTCCGAAGTGCTATCGCGCGCCTACTTCGAATGAGAGCTACTGGGGTGCCAAATACACCCGCAATCGCCTGCGCGATCAGCGCGTGACAAAGGAACTTCGTCGGCTCGGTTGGCGGGTTCTGCGGTTTTGGGAATGCGTCTTATCCAGGAGGCGACACGCGAAAATTGCGAAGCAGATTCAGGCAGTTCTGGAAAGCCGCTCCAAGGCTCTTTCTGCAATTAAATGAATGGCCGTCATGCATCGATCCCATAATTGTGCTTATCAGCTGCAAGATGAAAACCTCTATCAAAATCGACAAGAAGCACTTGAGATGGCCATCTCCGGCCGAAATGGAGGACGACAGTGGGCTTGGAGGGAATCTTTCCTATTACCGCGTTGGGAAACTTCCGTGGCGTGAAATTGAGGAGATAATGCGGTGGGAAGAGGAATTAGTGAACGAATTAGATGCCGCTGAGGACCCGAACGACGTCATGGACGACGATGAAAGGGATATCGAGTTCGCGGAAATGTTAGGGGGACTGGATCCCGGGGTGACAGGGGCCGTCCTGTGTCTCGCAGCAGTGGGGTGTGTTCCCTTTGCCAGTTGTAATGGTGGAGTATTCGGCGACACGCATCACGAGACGCATCCGCTCGTTGTGTTTTTCTGCAAAGCTGCCCATGTTGACCCTTTGATCGACGCCGCTAAAGCGGCAGGGATAGGGCTTGAGTCGGAAGAGGGGCATGTCATGGCCTATGCAGGAGATATTCGGCTGATTATGAAATTTGCCCATGCTATTGTTGAGCGGAAGGGGCGATTCGGACACCCTTGAAAGGTCGGATATCTCGGTATGCCTTCTCCTCATCCTTAGCCTGACTGAATGGTCGAATGAGTATTGTTCCTGACGAGTTCCGCTATCATTTCTATCCTGTTGGCCAGGGTCTGTTCGCCTGCGGACTGCTTCTCCGGTCGAGCGAAAGTGGTCCCCGATATTGCTGGGTCTACGACTGCGGCACATCCTCTGCCGATGAATTAATCAGCGCGGCAATCGAGCGACTCAGCCGTGCTCTCGGCTCGCGACAGCGTCTGGATCTCGTCGCGCTTTCGCATTTTGACCACGACCATATCAGTGGCGTGTGCCGACTCATCGAGAATTTCAAGATTGGCACCCTAATGCTTCCCTATTTGACGCTGGCGCAGCGGCTCATCTTGGCGTTCGCGGAAGGATTGGAACCGCGCGATGAACTGACGGAGTTTCTGCTCAATCCTGTGGCATATCTACTCGCGCGTAGTGGGCCCGGTATCGAGCGAATCCTTTTCGTCCCGGCCAGCGGAGGTGAGGGTCCGCCGCTCCCAGATGGGACGCCGGGCGATCCGCACTGGGGTGGCGATAATCCCGACATTCGCTTTCCACCCGACAAACCAAAAGATCCCGAGGAATGGACCCCATTGAGTGAAGCGCCGCGGGCAGCGGGGATGCAAACGCGAGTCGAATTCTTACGTCGAGGAGGAGCGATCTACGTCGGCTCACTCTGGGAATTTGTGCCCTATAACGACGATCCCGAGAATCAAATCCCTGCAGACTTTCGCGACCGTGTTCGTGAGGAGCGGGCACGACTACTTGGTGTGAACGGGCGAAGAAGCCGCAACAACGCGCTCAGGCGGCTGAGGCAAATTTACGACGAACAATTTGGCGACAGCTCAGATGAGCGGAACGTGATCTCACTGTTTCTGTACTCCGGCCCCATCTATTCGAGTTGGGAACAGACTTGGATTTACGACGTTTGGCAGAGTTTCGGATTCCGAGGATTGCGCCCCGTTTTTCGCTCGCGGAGTTTTCGAGCTACTCGCAGCCTGGGCAGTCCACGCGCTTGCAGCATTATCTACTCGGGGGATGGCTACCTCGACACGACAGAGCGGCTGCAGCGTCTCGCACACTATTTGCGACAGCAGCGCATCGAGTGCACAGGACTTTTTCAGGTGATGCATCACGGCGCAGAAGCGAACTGGCACAAAGGCGTTGCCGCCACTATCGCGCCTTTCGTCAGCGTTTTCAGTTCCGATCCAGAGCGTAAGTTATGGGGACATCCTCACGCTTCAGTACTCCGTGACTTCTGGCCATACGGCCCGTGCCAGGTCGATAAGCGTCGTGGTGTGACGAGTGCCGGCCGATTGCAGGCGTGATACGAAGACGGACCCTTCCAACAATTCTTCGCTACGGTCGCCCCGCTCACGCTTTAGAGAAATCCATTTACCAGCCTCAAAATTCACCGACGCCCGGCCATCAGTGCGGGCAACTCCCTGTCGAGTTTTGCGTGAGATGGTAAAAGGGTGAGCATGTCCACCCGCAACACCCGAGCAATCATCGCCAGCTCGAAATCAAAAACCGATCGAATTTGCATCTCGATCTTCGCCACTGCCGTCCGGTCCATGTCGAGCCCGGCTCGCTGCAATGCCCCTGCCAACGCGTCCTGAGTCATCTCGCGCTCATTCCGAAGCCGGCGCAACTGCGGGCCAATCGAATTTCGGAACCGGCGTACTGTCCCCATTGGGAACTTGACCGTAGCGGGCAATTTGTTGTTGAGATGTCCCCATGGGGAACAAGTGTTGCCATTGTTTGACGCACCTATCCGGCGTTTGGCTGGGGGATGCACGGTGCCTGTTCTCGTTGCTTCCACAGGTCGACGCCCGGTGCTCATTCAACACTCCCGACGGGGCGTTCGAATTGCCATGAACATCACCTCCAAATTCCGCTTTGAATGTCCTCGGTGTGGTCAGCCTATCGTGGCTGAAAATGAATGCGGTTCGTCTGGTTCCTGCCCGACGTGTGGACAGGAGTTCGAATTCGAGAATTCCCAGCCGCAGGCGGAAAGCCACGTCCGCAAAAAGTGCAAGCGGCAGTCAGCCCGCGTTCCTTGGCCATATGTTGTCATCATTTTCGCCTTCGCGGCCGCAGTTGGCATTGTCGGCGCGCGCATAGCTCTTATGCAAAAGGGCGTGATACAGCAGCAGGGCTGGCCATCGCAGGAATTTGCCGGATTGAACGTCACTCTTCCTCAGCAGGTTTCGTTGGCGGACTCCACGAAGTCGCTACTGCCAAATGGGGCCTCAGAGCATGAACAACTGGGCACAACTACTGGGGAGGGGTATACACTGCGCGTTGCGCACTTCAGTATCTCGCCCAGATCTGCAGGTGAATTCACGCCGTCGGATTTGATTGATGGGTTTGAAAAGGACTTTGATGCTCGCGCAGATCTCACAAAAATTGAACAGCATGTGAAGATGGCGGCGGCGGTTCCGGGGTTGACCGGGGTTCAGCTCATTTCCAGCGGCTACGGACCTTTTGGCGCGATCGTTCAGAACCTTATGATTCTGGGCTTTGGTCCCGAGCGGTGGGTGCTGAAAGTCGAAACCTTGAAAAAGGACGAAGTCATGGGGCAAAGAATCCTGAGTTCGGTGAAAGTGGGACCAGCACTCGCCTCGATCATCCGGCTTCAAGGAAAGTGGAAAGTGGTCCAAGCAATTCGAAACGGCGAAGCGCGACCGGATTTTGTGAACGATGACAATGAACTCGAATTCAGCTATCGATTTGGGGGCTTACACACCAAAGGAGCGGAGAATTGGGGGTCACCATTTGAGATCGATACCGCAACGCAGCCGCTTCGAATTGCTTTCAAAGACCTCAAGACGGGGCGGGCGATCCGTTGCCCTTTCGAATTTGTAGGGACGCAACTCCGCATCGGCCTGCCCTTGGGAATTGACGACGATCTGAAAGGCTTTGATCCACCAAAGAGCCTTCCGCAGAACCCTGGCGTCGGGTCATCCAACTACGTCGAATATCTGGCTGCGCGTTCTCGAGTCGGCATCCTGGAATTGCGTGCTGAGCGGGAACCCTGAACAAAGCGCATGTATTAGTAGCCGCTTATCGAGGCCTGCCCTTCATCCACCTCCGCAGCCGCCCCTACAGCTCCAACATCCCCAACACTCAAGGAGCTTCGCCGGAAAGTATGGCCGCGCTGTGGCCCCGTTGCGACATTCATATAAATCGCAAATAACTCCCTATAAGAGAGATGCGACAGACGAGTCGCGAAAAAGTGTAGCGTGAGTGTAGCGTGCACCCCGATTCTGTAGCGTGAGTGTAGCGTACAAGCCGGTTTGTAGCGTGAAAGGCGAAAAAGATACCCTAAACTTTTTCATACACAAACGCCTGATGGATAGCTCCTTGCAAAGACTCAGCGCGATTTGCACGCTACACTCATTTCTGCGAAAAGGATGTCGTAAAAACCGCTTATCAAGCCGGTTACAACAAAACAGCTCATTATAGTGTTCGATATTTCCGAGTTCTCGCGTTTGCCCCATTTTTGAAAGGGCCGCAGGGGCGTCAGGTCGACCCACCGAGGGTACGTGTTGGGCTTGTTGGAGGTTGTTGCAGGTTTTGCAAAGCTGCCGGCAAAATGGCCCAGGTGTCCTGGGGTGATTCGTGAATCAGCCCTCGTTCAAAAACTTGACGGGCCAGTATGCGGACTTCAGCCGAATTGCCAAATCTCCTGCTTTGAACAATTTGCCGGACCGAAGATGGCCCTTTCGTCCTTAAATACGCCAGGAATGCGTCCACCTGCTTCTTCGCGGCATTTTGCCGCCAATCTTCAAGCACCGCGCTTTGCTCTTCTCGAAACCAATTAAAAATGCCGAACGCTGCGTCCACCGTCGCCGGTGACAGCTCGACTTGTGCAGCAGTTTTTCCGTGGGTTGCCGCGTGCAAGACGAGTGCGATCCTCCAAAGATTTTCTGACCATCGGTCGGCGAAGAGCAGATAATCCCTAGGGCACTTTTTTTGAAGCTCGGAGAAAAAGGCATTGTAGGCAGCCAGATGTTCCACGGCGGCTTGGGAAGCTGGCACGATGGCGCGTTCGGAAAGCATCCGATATTCCGTAAGCAATTCTTTGAGCAGGGCATTGTACGAATGGAATTGAACTTCTGATATGCCTCGAAACTCCGATACAATGGGGCTTTGACCGGTATTTATAGCGGCCAGAAGAAAACGCGGAAGAAATCCACTTTCGTTAATGGAACGAGACTTCTCTAAATCGGAAAACTTGTCTGGTTGGACCATCCAGTAAATGCTCAATGCTGCCTGCGAGAGTTCCAGCGCGGGGCGGCTTGCCCGATCGATGCGCGTGTCACTGACACTGTAGAGTTTCAGGTAAAGGTCTTCGTCGGTATTGTGGCCCTTGCGATAGAGTCCCATGACGTTGCTGATTACGCCTCGCGCGTCGTCACTAATGCTGGCTCCGCACCCTCCGTTTCGCGAGAGTCCGATGCCCAATGCTTCAGTAGTGGTATTTTCGAAAAGCAACCTCGGGGGGGTCATCAACTCCTTTAACTCTTGTTCCCGGCGATACAATTCCGCCAGCTCCGCCTGAGAAAAGGCCGGATTCTCTCTATCGCCCCCCGCACCTTTTATCTTCCCTTGGACCATTGCCAATTCCGCCTTCATGGCTGGGAGCTTTTGGGTCGTGAAATCTTTCTTAAGGTCTTCTTCGTAAGCCGCTATGGGCCGGGAAAAGTACTTTAGCGTAGTCGTTTTGAATCCGCCCGAGCGCGCAATGACCAAGATATACAGATTCCCCGGAGTAGCCCCGTGGACGGGATGCTGCAGCCAGAGCCCTTTTCCAATTGCCGCCGAGACGCATCCCAAGGCGGCCGTTGCAGGCAGCGCTATCGGAATTCCAAAAACTTCGGCAACATGGCGAACCGGGCCGTGCAATACTGGTGGAAGGTGCTGAAGTGGGAAGGGATTTGGATCGTTTTCAGTATTCATAGTAGAGTCGTTAGGTTGTTTATGAGGTGTCGTAATTCGTTGAATTGAGTCAGGTCATGAGCGCTCCAGGCGTCGTTCCAGTCCTTGTGACCGCGGATGCGCAGCAGCACCGCCTGACGGCACATAATTTTCAGGCAGTCAAAAAAGCTTTCGCCATTCGCTTGCGTCCACCATTTCTCGGCGGCAGCGTCATTCTGGGGCAGCATCACCGCCACGGACGCTCGGTTCCAATAAGATTGGTAAAACCGAAATAGTTGAGTCCAAGAACCGGCTCCGCGAATTGCTATCACCGCCACGGTTTTGGGAATTTTGAGCTGACCATCAGACCACCAGCCAAGGGCGTGAACTACGGAGTAAGCGTCCCATTGGCCTTCGGCGATGAGGAGGACGGCGGCGGCCCTGATGTCCCCAATGATCAATGGCACCGATGGTACTGATATTCCATGCGCAGCCAGGTACGGTCGATAGAGCCAATTCCTGCGCCCGGAGGCGATGAGCCTAGCATGGTAACCCAGCCACATTTGCTCTCCGGGAGGATTTAGGGCAATCACCGGAAAGGCGACTGAGCGTTGTCCATTTATAAAAGGGACGGACACTTTGGCCTCGCGCGCCAACGCTTCAACAAACGCAGGGTGCCAACCTCGCGAACATGCCAACCAATTTAACCACTCGGGATGGGCACAGAGATACGATGCACCCTCGTTGTATTCCGCCGCGATGCTTTCAGGAATCGGCACCAGCAAACTTCGCGGAACATCAGGCTGTAAAGTTGGCTGGCGGTGCTCGTCAAACCCGCATGGTTCCGTGGCCAAAAAGTCTTCAGCCTCTTCAAGTGCTCCAAGGAAATCGACACCACGCGCGGCCTGCCACATTCCGAGGATGTCGAATTTCTCGTTCGTATTGAATTCGATTCCCATTCCTCGGCGGTTGCCGGCCAAAAGAATTCCAAAAGAGTTTCCTGGTCGTCCGTAGACATCGCCAACTCGCCAGTAATTTCCCTGTCGATGGCCTTGCGAATACAAAAACTTGCAGATGCTCAGGATACGTTCCTTCAGAGCCCTCTTGAGGACGTCCAATGTCTCCCGGTTCATTGTCTTCCGTGCTCCAGTTGTGCCAATGCCGCCGAGAGCCTTTCGATTGAGGCGTCCCCTTCGCTGCGCAGCGCGGAATTCCAATCTCGATGATCGTTGAGGAGCAGCGTGGTGACGCTCCCGCACGTCGTTCGCAGAGCCTTGATAAAGCCGATCCTCCAGTAACTCATTGTAGCTTCGCTTTCCGCAAGGAGGAGCGCATGCGCCTCGCGGGACCAGTTCCCCAGAAAAGTAGGAATAAAGAATTCCCACGCTGTCGCACCGCGAATTCCCACTACGCAAATGTTCTTCGGGAGTTTGAGATTGGCTAAGTCCCACCAATCGAAATGGTGGATCAGCGAGAGAGCGTCCAATTCTCCATTCACCAGAATAATTGTGCGGGCCGTTTTGAGATCGCCTAAAATGTATGGCGTTTTGGCGATCGTTAGGCCGTGGGTCTCCAGTGACGGTCGATAGAGCCACCCAGTGGCGTCAGGCCAACGGCACCCGTGGTAGCCCATCCAGATAAATTCCCCTTTGTCACCCATGGGACCGCCAACTGGGAATACCAATACAGGGCCACTCACATATTTTGGCGTGGGCATGGAGATCCATCCCCAGCGCACGAGCATGGCAACGAAGTGGATAGTCCAACCTTGTTGAGCTGCGATCTCCGCCTGTAGAATCTCGTCACCGGCGAGGAGTGCTTGGCCGCCATAATATTCCGCCATGATTTCCGGGGGCCATGAGGTATACCCAGAGCGAAGCAATTCGATGCCGTGTTTGAGTGGAGGGATTGTGCGGGAGAGATACCCATTGGAAAGGAATGTCTCTGCTTCCTCTCGAGCCTCTTTGAAGGGCACGCGTCGGGCGCATGTCCAGAGATCCCATAGATTAGTTCCTTTTCGCGACTTGAAATGGTAGCCCCATCCCTTCCATGGCCCAGTCAAACTGATGGCCAACTCGTCACCCGGTGCTCCGAATTTGTCCCCAACCAACCACCGGTCCCCGATCCGTTTCCCAGCCGGGAATAAGAAAGGGACTACTTCGCCAATCCGCTCCGCGAGCTGGTCGCGTATTTCTGTAGTCTCGGCTCTTAGTTTATCAAGAGAAGACCTGCTCATCGCGTCTCCTCCTGCTCTGATTGAATGGACGTTTCGGGTGCGGCTTTGAGCCGAGTTTCCGTCGTGTAACGGCTTAACGCATTGGTGATTTCTCTTTCCTCAAAACGAACGACTCTGCCGAATTTCAGGAACGGCAGAATTCCTTTTCGCATCATATTTTCGACGGTGCGAATCGAAACGCTCAGGCGTTTCGCCACGTCAGGTTTCTTTAAATACATGGAGACAACTTTGGGCTGTCAAATCTCCAAGGCATTTCCCCTGGATATTTGACGGGTGGACCTAGTCGAACCACCTATGTTGTATTCCGTATTTTTTCCGCGTGCGCCCGTAGACCATCGAGGCCGGCGCATCTCGCAACGTGCGCTGCCACTGCAGCGGGGCGAGTATCACCTGGGTTCTTAACTTCTTTCCCTATTTCAGGAAAAGAAAGGCTCGGTTGTAATTCCGCGATGCCGCGTGCGCCAACCAAGGCTATGCAAAGCCTGCGCAGTCAACTCTTTCTCTACCACTTTCGCCCTGCCATTATTCCTTCAACGCAGGCTCTGAAAGGTTCCCGTTTCCCATTTTTAGCGATGCCTTTTTCGAAGACATCTATGTCAAACTGTCTGCCCGCTTTCCGTGTCACCGAAAGCGCCCGGACCGGCTCAGTCGGAGGTTCTCGCCATATTCTTGGGCAACGCATGCCGTGGCATAGAACAAACTAAAATCACTCACTAACGAGTGCGCAACTAAGATACAGAACGAGCACCGTCAACAAAAAGTTGCATCAAAAATCGGAACGATCCGCACGAACGCGCACCAACGCGAAAGCCTACCTATTTTCGGCAGTTTAACAGTGCCTAGGATCGCTTTGATGCTCCGCAATTTGGCTCCCTGCGGAAGAAATGGACCACCATTCTTCGGCATCTGCCGGCATTACCAGCTCGCGGTAATGGCGAAATATAATCGCGGGCGTGTTTCCACTTTCGAGCGCCACCCGATTTACATCCTGCGTGGTCGCGACCCGGTAGGAGATTGCCGAGTGTCGCAGAATATTGCGCTCCCAGCTGATTTTCTGTTTTGCAGCCAAGGCGGTGACATCGCGCCAGATTTCCAAATCCTTCAAAACGCGGCCGTGGGCCACATGAGGTTTCAGCCATGTCTTCAAGTTTTCTGAAATCGGTGCGAGACGACGGGATGCGGTCTTTGCATTTTCAGGGCGAACCTCGATCCATCCGCGGTCGAGCATCACTTCGGACCAGTGCAGCCGCTGAATTTCTGCGGAGCGCAGCCCGGAAAATCCTCCAATGGCGATAAATGGAATCATCTCCGGGGTCGCCGCTTTCAAAAGTTCCTTCATCTGCGCCGGCGTAAGCACCGTGATGCGCTGGTCGCGCACCTTGAATCGTGAGGTGCCTTCGGCTTCCGTCGGGAGGCCTTTTGGCAGGTAGCCGTTGCGG
>Ga0068853_100000183_pt1 | contig 44130 bp, 35 predicted proteins | sample KBSCornC32_FD_65655 | JGI IMG/M metagenome (GOLD analysis project Ga0068853, IMG submission 65655) | Corn rhizosphere microbial communities from Kellogg Biological Station, Michigan, USA - KBS Corn C3-2 | ecosystem: Host-associated > Plants > Roots > Rhizosphere > Soil ... | reverse complement strand
GCTGAAGGAGCAGGGGCGAATTCGCGTGACGGCGGCCGACGGCAGGCCGGTGCCGTTGCTCAACGAACTGGAATATGTCGACGGCGAAATCCTCGCCAACGTCTGGATGACCGACCGCATCGCGCGCATCGACCCGGCGACGGGCCGGGTGACGGACTGGATCGACCTGTCGCCGCTGGTGGCGAAGGTGCGCGCGGAGGGGGCGGACGGGATGGACGATGTGCTGAACGGCATCGCCTGGGACGCGGCGAAGCGGCGGCTGTTCGTAACGGGGAAGAACTGGCCGAGGCTGTTCGAGATACGGCTGGAGAAATAGGGGATCGACGGATTGCGGATGTTCAGGGGTGAACCCGCCGCATCCGCCACAGCGCCCAGAAGCCGATCAGGCTCCAGATGATGTTGAGCGTCATGGACGGTATCGCCCCGTGCCACCAGGTGTTAACCACGAAGAAGCCGGCCCCGGCCGCGTTCATCCACTGGAACGCGGCCGAGGTGCCGGAGAGTTTCCCAAGCGAGACGAGGATATAGGCGCCGAGCACGAGGACGGCGCCGATCCAGCCGATGATTTCGATGAGGATCGTCACTCTCGCTCCACCGGCTGCTTTAGGAAAAGGCTCTAGTCACGCCAATAATCGTGGCTTGCCACGCCATCGAAACGGCCGGATTGCAGGCAGCATCGCTTGAAACCGATGGCCCGAGCCACAGGGGCAGGGATCGTTTCGGCCGAGCTTCTCGACAAGTTCGACCTCGCCGCCCCGCACAAAGCGCAGGCCGCGCTTCACATGCGTTTCGGAAGGGTAGCCTTTCCGGCGTTTGGATATGACCTCAAAAGGAAGCGAGGTCGGTGAGGTGGTCTATGCGTGGCATGCTATCCTCCCGTCAGTCACCCGCGCACAATTGCGCGCGCAGCGACTGACAGGAAGGATTGCCGGGGTCAAGCCGCCAGCTTGCGCAGCACGTAAGGCAAGATCCCGCCGTTGAGGAAATAATCCAGCTCGTTCACCGTGTCGATGCGGCACAGCGCCTCGAAGGTGAAGGTCGATCCGTCCGCGCGGGTCACGACAACCGGCACCAGCTGGCGCGGCTTCAGACCGGCGACGTTGGTGATGGTGAAGCTCTCGTCACCGGTCAGGCCCAGCGTCTCGCGATTGTCGTCGCCCTGGAACTGGAGCGGCAGCACGCCCATGCCGACGAGGTTGGAACGGTGGATGCGCTCGAAGCTCTCCGTGATGACCACGCGCACGCCGAGCAGGTTGGTGCCCTTCGCCGCCCAGTCGCGCGACGAGCCGGTGCCATATTCCTTGCCCGCGACGACGACCAGCCCGGTGCCGTCCTGCTTGTGCAGCATGGCGGCGTTGTAGATCGGCATGATCTCGCCCTTGTACTTGGTCATGCCGCCTTCGATCCCGTCCAGCATCAGGTTCTTGATGCGGATGTTGGCGAAGGTGCCGCGCATCATCACCTCATGATGGCCACGGCGCGCGCCGTAGCTGTTGAAGTCGGCCGCCGCGACCTGATGCTCCTGCAAATAGATGCCGGCGGGCGACGACGCCTTGATGTTGCCGGCGGGCGAGATGTGGTCGGTGGTGATCGAATCGCCGAAGATCGCCATCAGCTTGGCGTCCACGATGTCGGCGACCGGCGCCGGGGTCATGCCCATGCCCTCGAAATAGGGCGGGTTGGCGACATAGGTCGACCCGGCGCGCCAGGCGTAGGTGTCAGAACCCGTCACGTCGATCGCCTGCCACTTCTCGTCGCCGGTGAAGACGGATGCGTAGCGGCCGACGAACATCTCGCGGGTCAGCGCGCCGTCCATGACGGTGCGGACTTCCTCGTTCGAGGGCCAGATGTCCCGGAGGTACACGTCCTGGCCGTCGCTGCCCTGACCGATCGGGGTCTCGACGAAATCGGTCGTGACCGAACCCTTGAGCGCATAGGCGACGACGAGCGGCGGGGAGGCGAGGAAGTTGGCGCGCACGTCCGGCGAGACGCGACCCTCGAAGTTGCGGTTGCCCGACAGGACCGAGGCGGCGACGATGTTGTTGCCGTTGATCGCATTGCTGATCGGCTCGGCGAGAGGACCGGAGTTGCCGATGCAGGTGGTGCAGCCATAGCCGACCAGGTTGAAGCCGACCGCGTCGAGATACTGCGTCAGGCCCGCCTTGTTGAGATAGTCGGTGACGACCTGCGACCCCGGAGCCAGCGAGGTCTTGACCCACGGCTTGGGCTTCAGGCCCTTCTCGACCGCCTTCTTGGCGACGAGGCCGGCGGCGACGAGGACGCCGGGGTTCGACGTGTTGGTGCAGCTGGTGATCGCCGCGATGACGACGTCACCGTCGCCGATGTCATGATCGCGGCCCACCACCTCGACGCGGGTCGGCGCCTTCTGGTAGACCTTGTTGAGGTCAGCGTTGAACACGTCGTCCACCTGGCTGAGGACGACCTTGTCCTGCGGGCGCTTGGGACCGGCGAGGCTGGGCTGCACCGTCGACATGTCCAGTTCCAGCACGTCGGTGAAGACCGGGTCGGCGGCGGCCGGGTCGATCCACAGGCCCTGCGCCTTCGCATAGGCCTCGACCAGCGCGATATTCTCTTCGGTGCGGCCGGTCAGGCGCAGATAGTCCAGCGTCTTGTCGTCGATGCCGAAGAAGCCGCAGGTCGCGCCATATTCCGGCGCCATGTTGGCGAGCGTCGCGCGGTCGGCGAGGGACAGGGAAGCGAGGCCCGAACCGAAATATTCGACGAAGCGGCCGACGACACCCTTGGCGCGCAGCATCTGCGTGGCGGTCAGCACCAGGTCGGTGGCGGTGATGCCTTCCTTCAGCGCGCCGGTCAGCTTGAAGCCGACGACTTCGGGGATGAGCATGGAGACGGGCTGGCCGAGCATGGCCGCCTCCGCCTCGATACCGCCCACGCCCCAGCCGAGCACGCCCAGGCCGTTGATCATCGTGGTATGGCTGTCGGTGCCGACGCAGGTGTCGGGATAGGCGACCAGATTGCCGGCCTCATCCACTGACGACCAGACCGCCTGCGCGATATTCTCCAGGTTCACCTGATGGCAGATGCCGGTGCCGGGAGGCACGACCTTGAAATTGTCGAGGCTCTTGCTGCCCCACTTCAGGAAGTCGTAGCGTTCGATGTTGCGCTGATATTCCAGCTCGACATTGTCGTGGAAGGCCTTGGGCGTGCCGAATTCGTCCACCATGACCGAATGGTCGATGACGAGATGGACGGGGACGAGCGGGTTGATCTTGCTGGCGTCGGCGCCCAGCGCGTTCATCGCGTCGCGCATCGCGGCAAGGTCGACGACGCAGGGCACGCCGGTGAAGTCCTGCATCAGCACGCGGGCGGGGCGATACTGTATTTCGCGCTGCGATTTGCCCTTGTCTTCCTGCCAGTCGATGATCGCCTGCACGTCCTCGGTGGTGACGGTGACGCCGTCCTCGAAGCGGAGCAGATTTTCGAGCAGCACCTTCATGGAGAAGGGCAGGCGGGACACTTCGCCCAGCTTCGCGGCGGCCTTGGCCAAGGAATAATAGCCGTAGGATTTGCCGCCGACGTCCAGCGTTGCGCGCGTGCCCAGAGTGTCCTGTCCGATTGCAGTCATCTGCCCCTATTCCTTCCTCATGACGGTCTTGCCGACCGGCGGGAGAGAAGCGAGACGCTGCGGCGGGGTACGCGTCCGTCGCGTGACCGGACCTTTGATCGGCCGACCGGGTTGAGCGGCGGGCGTCACGATGGCCGGTCGTGTCAGCTTAACCAGCGGCCAAGGCGGTTTCGACCTATGCCGCAGCGCAATAGCGGCTGCGCGTCTCCTGTCAACGCTGCTGGGCACCGGGCGGCCATCCGATTGTCTTCAGCGCGCCAAAAACGGGACAAATCGGCGCTTTCATCACTGGCGTCGCTTCATCGGAATGGATGATGGGCGCGCCGCATCCCATGCGTGCCGGGGCTCCGGAAGTCGTAACGAGTCGATGGCGACCGGGCGCGCAATATTGTCATCGGACAGATGTTTTCCGAGGAATTATGTCGCAATCAAAACGATCTAAAATTGGGGCTTTCGCTGCTGAAAAATTAGTGATTAATGGTGCAGTGCGGCATCGGGGGCCGACAGTCGACCCTCTCGTGCCCGGCTTCATAGCCCGAGACGAGCCAGAAAATGGGGAAGGCTGAGCCTATGCCGAACGAGACCGTCGCCCTTTCGCCACCGCATGCGCGCGTGGCCGACCCGGACAGGTTGGCCGCCGAGATCGTCGAGCATCTGACCCATCGCATCGGCAAGAACGCCAGCGCCGCCAAGCCGCACGACTGGCTGGCCGCGACCATAGCCGCGATCCGGGACAGGGTGATCGATCACTGGATCGAATCGACCAACAAAACCTATCAGGAGGGCGGCAAGCGCGTCTATTATCTCAGCCTGGAGTTTCTGATCGGCCGGCTGATGCGCGACGCCATCTCCAACCTGGGCATGCTGGAAGAAGTGCGCGCCGCGCATGAGAAGATCGGCATCGGCTTCGACGCCATCAAGGAACTGGAGCCGGACGCGGCGCTCGGCAACGGCGGTCTCGGACGCCTCGCCGCCTGCTTCATGGAGTCGATGGCGACGGTGGACGTGCCGGCCTACGGCTATGGCATCCGCTATCAGAACGGCATGTTCCGGCAGGAGATCCATGACGGCTGGCAGGTGGAACTGCCTGAAACATGGCTGGCGCACGGCAATCCCTGGGAATTCGAGCGGCGCGAGGCGAGTTATGAGGTTGGCTTCGGCGGATTGGTCGAGCCGGCGAAGGCGGATGGCAGCGGCGAGGATTCGCGCGTCTGGAAACCGCAGGACCGCGTGATCGCGACGCCGTACGACACCCCCGTCGTCGGCTGGCGGGCGGCGCGGGTGAATACGCTGCGGCTGTGGACCGCCGTGCCGATCGACCCGATCCTGCTCGATGCGTTCAACGCCGGCGACCATATCGGCGCCCTGCGCGAGAGCAACAAGGCCGACAGCCTGACCCGTGTGCTCTATCCCGCCGACAGCCATATTGCGGGGCAGGAGCTTCGCCTGCGCCAGGAATATTTTTTCTCCTCCGCCTCGCTGCAGGACATCGTCCGGCGGCACCTGCAATATTTCGGCGACATCCGCACCCTGCCGGACAAGGCGGCGGTGCAGCTCAACGACACGCATCCGGCGGTATCGGTCGCGGAACTGATGCGCCTGCTGCTCGACGAACTGGACCTGTCCTTCGACGAGGCATGGGACATTACCCGGCGCACCTTCAGCTACACCAACCACACGCTGCTGCCGGAGGCGCTGGAGACCTGGCCGCTGCCCTTGTTCGAGCGGCTGCTGCCCCGCCATATGCAGCTGATCTACGCGATCAACGCCAAGCTGCTGATCGAGGCGAAGCGCGGCAAGGGGCTGGACGACCGGGCGATCAGCGCCATCTCGTTGATCGACGAGGGCGGCGAGCGGCGCGTGCGCATGGCGAACCTGGCCTTCGCGGGATCGCACAGCGTCAACGGCGTGGCGGCGCTGCATACCGAATTGATGAAGGAAACGGTCTTCGCCGACCTGCACCGGATGTTCCCGGACCGCATCAACAACAAGACCAACGGCGTGACCCCGCGCCGCTGGCTGATGCAGTGCAATCCGGAGTTGACCAGCCTGCTGCGTGAGACGATCGGCGACGCATTCCTGGACGATACCGAGGCGCTGGCCGAACTCGCCCCCTTTGCCGAAGACGCGGCATTCCGCGACAAATTCCGCGCGGTGAAGCAGGTCAAGAAAGACTCGCTGGCCGCCCTGCTCAAGGAGCGGATGGGCCTGCGCATCGATCCCACCGCCTTGTTCGACGTGCAGATCAAGCGCATCCATGAATATAAGCGGCAATTGCTCAACATTGTCGAGGCGGTCGCCCTCTACGACCAGATCCGCTCGCACCCGGAGCGCGACTGGCAGCCGCGCGTGAAATTGTTCGGCGGCAAGGCGGCGCCGAGCTATCATAATGCCAAGCTGATCATCAAACTCATCAACGACGTCGCGCGCGTGGTGAACCATGACCCCGCCGTGCAGGGCCTGCTCAAAATTGCGTTTGTCCCGAACTACAATGTGAGTCTGGCCGAGGTGATGATGCCGGCCGCCGACCTTTCGGAGCAGATTTCGACCGCGGGCATGGAGGCGTCCGGCACCGGCAACATGAAGTTCGCGCTCAACGGCGCGCTGACCATCGGTACGCTCGACGGGGCGAATATCGAGATCATGGAGCATGTCGGGCGCGAGAATATCAAGATCTTCGGCCTGACCGCGCAGGAAGTGTCCGACCTGCGGAGTGGCGGCTATACTCCGCGCGAGCTGATCGAGAAGTCGAAGGAACTGAGCCAGGCGCTGTCCGCGATCCGCTCCGGCGTGTTCTCCCCCGATGACCCGAACCGCTATCAGGATCTGATCGGCGGCGTCTACGACCATGACTGGTTCCTGGTGGCGGCCGATTTCGACAGCTACCATAACGCGCAGCGCGACCTCGATACGCTGTGGGCCGACAAGGCGAAATGGGATGCCATGGCGGTACGGAACACAGCGCGCGTCGGCTGGTTCTCCTCCGACCGGACCATCCGCCAATATGCGCGGGAAATCTGGAAAGTGCTGCCATAGTCTTTGCAAAGGGCTATGACTGTTCCAAGGACTACAGCCGCCCCACAGGCCATAACCGTTCCAAGGGAAACCCGTGAATCACCGCGAAGCCGAAGCCCTGGTCGCGGGTACGCATGCCGATCCCTTTGCCGTGCTGGGCGTGCACCGGATCGAGGGCGGGCGCGGGGGACTGGTGGCGCGGTGCGTAATCCCGCATGCGGAACGGGTCACCGCCTTTCCGCGCGACGGCAAGGGCGCGGGCGTGCCGCTCACGCGCATCCACGACGGAGGACTGTTCGAGGGACGTCTGAAACTGCGTGTCCCCCGCCCGCTGCGCTATCGCGCGGCCAATGACGGCGGCGAATGGTGGGTGGAAGACCCCTATAGCTATGGCCCCGTGCTGGGGCCGATCGACGATTATTACATGGGGGAGGGATCGCATCTGCGCCTGTTCGACAAGCTGGGTGCGCACCTCCTGAACCATGAGGGCGCCGATGGCGTGCATTTCGCGGTCTGGGCGCCCGATGCGCGGCGCGTTTCGGTGGTGGGGTTGTTCAACGGCTGGGACGGGCGGCGCCATGTCATGCGCCTGCGCCGCGACACGGGCATCTGGGAGATCTTCGTCCCCGGCATCGGCGGCAACGAGCCGTATAAATATGAGATCATCGGCGCGGATGGCACGCTGCTGCCGCTCAAGGCCGACCCCTTCGCCTTTCGCAGCGAACTGCGCCCCGCTACCGCCTCCATCACCGAGCCGGAACTGGCGCATGACTGGCAGGATAGCGCGCATCGCGATTTCTGGGGGCAGGCCGACGCGCGCCGCCAGCCCATTTCCATCTACGAGGTGCATGCCGGGTCATGGCGGCTCGACGCGCAGGGCAATTTCCTGAACTGGGACCAGCTGGCCGACCAGCTCATCCCCTATGCGGTCGACATGGGCTTCACCCATATCGAATTCATGCCGATCACCGAGCATCCCTACGACCCGAGCTGGGGCTACCAGACCACCGGCCTCTACGCCCCCACCGCCCGCTTCGGTACGCCGGAGGCGTTCGCGCGCTTCGTGGACGGCGCGCATCGGGCCGGGATCGGCGTCATCCTCGACTGGGTGCCGGCGCATTTTCCCGTCGACGACCATGGCCTTGCCCATTTCGACGGCACCGCGCTCTACGAACATGCCGACCCGCGCAAGGGCTTTCACCCCGACTGGAACACCGCGATCTTCAACTTCGGCCGGCGCGAGGTGGTGTCCTACCTCGTCAACAACGCGCTGTTCTGGACCGGCCGCTACCATCTCGACGGGTTGCGCGTCGATGCGGTCGCCTCGATGCTCTACCTCGACTATAGCCGGAAGGAGGGCGAGTGGATTCCCAATGAGGCCGGCGGCCGCGAAAATTGGGAAGCGGTCGAGTTTCTTCGCCGCATGAACCGGGAAGTCTATGGGCAGGCGGGCGAGACCCGCACCGGCGTGATGACGATAGCGGAGGAATCCACCAGCTGGCCCGGTGTGTCGCAGCCGGTGCATGAGGGCGGGCTGGGCTTCGGCTTCAAATGGAACATGGGCTTCATGCACGACACGCTGCGTTACATGGCGCGCGACGCGGTCCACCGCAAACATCACCATAACGACCTGACCTTCGGCCTCCTCTATGCCTTCGGCGAGAATTTCGTGCTGCCGATCAGCCATGACGAGGTGGTGCACGGCAAGGGATCGCTGCTGACCAAGATGTCGGGCGACGACTGGCAGAAATTCGCGACCCTGCGCGCCTTCTATGGCCTCATGTGGGGGTATCCGGGCAAGAAGCTGCTGTTCATGGGGCAGGAGTTCGCGCAGCGCGGCGAATGGGCGGAAAGCCGCGCGCTCGACTGGCACGAGGCCGATCTGCCCAGCCATGCCGGGGTGCGAGCGGCGCTGCGCGATCTCAATCATCTCTATCGCAGCCGTCCCGCGCTCCACGCGCGCGATTGCGAGGGGGAGGGGTTTGCGTGGCTGGTGGTGGATGACGCCGCCAACAGCGTGATCGCCTGGACACGCCGCGCGCCGGGGGCGACGGATGTGGTTATCATCAGCCATTTCACGCCGGTCACCCGGCCCGACTATGGCCTGCGCCTGCCGTCGGGTGGGCGGTGGCGTGAGATTTTCAACAGCGACGCCGCCGTCTATGGTGGCAGCGGCGCGGGCAATGGTGGCATCGTGCAGGCGGGTGCGGATGGATGGGCGACGCTCACCGTTCCGCCGCTGGGCACGCTATATCTGGAAAAAGTCGAAGGAGCGGAAGAGGCAAAGCCATGAACGACAGCAGCAAAGCCCGGCGCTCCTCCGCCCCGATCGCGCGCGACACCATGGCCTATGTGCTGGCCGGGGGGCGCGGCAGCCGATTGTTCGAGATGACCGACGTGCGCGCCAAGCCCGCCGTCTATTTCGGCGGCAAGGCGCGCATCATCGACTTCGCGCTCTCCAACGCGATCAATAGCGGCATTCGCCGTATCGGGGTCGCGACGCAGTACAAGGCGCATTCGCTGATCCGGCATCTGCAACGCGGCTGGAACTTCCTGCGACCCGAGCGCAACGAAAGCTTCGACATCCTGCCCGCGTCGCAGCGCGTGTCGGAAACGCAATGGTATCTCGGCACCGCCGACGCCGTGTACCAGAACATCGACATCATCGAGAGCTATGCGCCCGAATATATGATCATCCTGGCGGGCGATCACATCTACAAGATGGATTATGAGCTGATGCTGCGCCAGCATGTCGACCAGGCGGCGGACGTCACCGTCGGCTGCCTGGAGGTGCCGCGCATGGAGGCGGTCGGCTTCGGCGTGATGCATGTCGACGAGAAGGACCAGATCACCGCCTTCGTCGAAAAGCCCAAGGATCCGCCCGGCATTCCCGGCCAGCCCGACATGGCGCTGGCGTCGATGGGCATCTATGTCTTCAAGACCAGCTATCTGATCGAGCTGTTGAAGCAGGATGCGAACGACCCGGATTCGCATCATGATTTCGGCGGCGACCTGATTCCCTATATCGTCAAGCACGGCAAGGCGGTGGCGCACCGCTTCTCGACCAGCTGCGTGCGCACCGAACTGGAGCCGGAGGCCTATTGGCGCGACGTGGGTACGATCGACGCCTATTGGGAAGCGAACATCGACCTTACCGATGTGCTCCCCTCGCTCGACATCTACGACAACAGCTGGCCGCTGTGGAGCTATGCCGAGGTCACGCCGCCGGCCAAGTTCGTGCATGACGATGAATATCGGCGCGGCGCGGCGATCTCCTCGCTGGTATCGGGTGGGTGCATCATTTCCGGCTCGTCGCTGCACCGCGCGCTGATCTTCACCGGCGTCCACGCCCACAGCTATTCATCGGTGACCAATTCGGTCGTGCTGCCCTATTGCAAGATCGGCCGGGGCGCACGGCTGGAAAAGGTGGTGATCGACGCGGGGGTGCGCATTCCCGAGGGGCTGATCGTGGGTGAGAACCCCGAGTTCGACGCCCTGCGCTTCCGCCGCACGGACAAGGGCATCTGCCTCATCACCCAGACGATGATCGACAAGCTGGAGGACATCGGGCTGGACCGGGTCAAGCCGAGGTCGCGGGTTTGAAGGTTCTCGCCCTCGCCTCTGAAATGCACCCGCTCATCAAGACAGGCGGCCTCGCGGACGTGGTCGGCGCGCTGCCTGCCGCGCTGGCCCGGCATGGCTGGCAGGTGACGACGCTGTTGCCCGGCTACCCCTCCGTGATGAAGCGCGTGGCGAAGGGGCGGACGGCAAAGCGCTACCCGTCCCTGTTCGGCGCGGACGGGCGGGTGTTCCGCACCAGCTATGAAGGGCGCGACCTCCTCATTCTCGACGCGCCTGCCCTCTTCGACCGGGAGGGCGGCCCGTATCTGGACATGAGCGGGCATGACTGGACCGACAACTGGCGGCGCTTCGCCGCGCTGTCGGCGGTGGCCGCGGACCTTGCCGCGGGCGGCCTGCGCCATTTTCGGCCCGATGTGGTGCATGCGCATGACTGGCAGACCGCGCTGGCGCTGGCCTATATCCGCCATGGTCGCGCGCCGCATGTGCCCGGCGTGCTGACCATCCACAATCTCGCCTTTCAGGGCCGGTTCGACCCGGCGACCTTCGGCGCGCTGGGCCTGCCGGCGGAAACATGGGCGGTGGACGGCGTCGAATATTATGGCGGCGTCGGCTTCCTGAAGGCCGGCATTCAATATGCCGATGCGATCACGACGGTCAGCCCCAGCTATGCGGACGAGATTCGCACGGGCGAATGGGGCATGGGCCTCGACGGGCTGCTCCGCGCGCGGGGCGACGCCTTGCAGGGCATTGTCAACGGCATCGACATGGAGGAATGGAACCCGGCGACCGATCCGGCCCTTTCCGCGCGCTACACCGTCAAGGGCATCGCTGCCCGCCGCCGCAATCGCGCCGCGATCGAGCGCAGCTTCGGCCTCGACGCGGACGATTCGCTCCTCGCCACGATCATAAGCCGGCTGACCTGGCAAAAGGGCATGGATATGCTCGCCGCCCATATCGACGCGATCGCCCATATGGGGATAAGGCTCGCGGTGCTGGGGTCCGGCGACGCCGCCCTGGAAGGCCAGTTCCTCGCCGCCGCGTCGCGCCACCGGGGTCGTATCGGCGTGAAGCTGGGCTATGACGAGAAACTGTCGCACCTGCTGCAGGGCGGGGCCGACGCGATAGTGGTGCCGTCGCGCACCGAGCCATGCGGCCTGACCCAACTCTATGGCCTGCGCTATGGATGCGTGCCGATCGTGACGCGCACAGGGGGCCTCGCCGACACCATCATCGACGCCAATGAGGCCGCGCTAGGCGCCGGGGTCGCGACGGGGCTGCACATGGGACCGCTGACGCCGGACACTCTGCTCGGCACGCTCGGCCGCGCGCAGGCGCTGCACCGCGATCGGGAGTCGTGGGCGGGCATACAGCGCGCCGGCATGAAGGCGGATTTTTCATGGGATCGCAGCGCCGGACGCTATGCCCGCCTGTTCCAGCGGCTGGTCGATGCGAAGGCGCACAACCAGGCTGATGCGCCGGCTGTCGAAGACTTGGTTGAAAGTGTCGCCGCCTGATGACTGCTCCCCTGTTTGCGCCGGATAGCGCGTTCGGACCTATTGTCACCGAGGCGGGAACGCGCTTCACCGTCTGGGCGCCCGATGTCGAGCGGCTTGACCTCGTCCTCTTCGACGGGCCGAGCGAATGGGTGATGCCCTTCGGCACCACGGGCCACGGACTGCACGAACTGTTCGTGCCGGGTGTCGGGCAGGGCCAGCTTTACAGCCTGGGCGCGGGTGAGCGACGGCTGGTCGATCCCTATGCGATGGCGCTCGACCGGCCCTATGACGCCGGTCCCGGCGGTGCTTTGCCACGGGCCGTCGTCCTGGACCCGCCGGTACTGCGCCCGCGCACGCCCAAATTCAGGCCGGGCGGGACGGTCTACGAACTGGCGGTAAAGCCCTTCTCCATTCTCCATCCCCATGTGCCGGAGGTGAACCGGGGGACGTTGCGCGCCCTGCGCCACGCGCCGGTCATCGCGCATCTGAAGCGGCTGTGCGTCGATGCGGTCGAACTGATGCCCGTCACCGCGTGGATCGACGAGCGGCATCTGGGGCCGCTGGGCCTTACCAACGGCTGGGGCTACAACCCCGTGACCTTCATGGCGGTCGATCCGCGTCTCGGCTCGTTGCAGGACTTGCGCCTCGCGGTGGACTCGCTGCACCGGGCGGGGATCGACGTGATCCTCGACATGGTGTTCAACCACACCGGCGAGAGCGACATTCACGGCCAGACGCTGAGCTTCCGGGGCCTCGCCAACCGCGACTATTATCGCCATGCGCATGATGGCAGCCTCGTCAACGATACCGGCTGCGGCAACACGGTGGCGTGCGACCATCCGGCGATGCGCCGCATGATCCTGGATACGCTGCGGCATTTCGTGAAGTTCGCCGGGATCGACGGCTTCCGCTTCGACCTCGCGCCGATCATGGGGCGCACGATGGCGGGCTTTTCGGCGGAGGCGGACCTGCTCGCCGAGATGCTGGCCGACCCGTTGCTTACCGACCGCATCCTGATCGCCGAGCCATGGGATATCGGGCCGGGCGGCTATCAGCTTGGCCAATTCAAGCCGCCGTTCCTCGAATGGAACGATCGCTACCGTGACGATGTGCGCCTGTTCTGGCGGGGCGATCCGGGACGGCTGGGTCCGCTCGCCACGCGGCTCGCAGGCTCGGCGGATGTGTTCGCCGCCGGACCCGCCAGCCGTACCGTCAATTTCCTCGCCGCGCATGACGGCTTCGCGCTCGCCGATCTCGTCGCCAACGAAGAGCGGCACAACGAGGCCAATGGCGAGCAGAACCGCGACGGCCATGGCGAGAATTACTCGTGGAATAATGGCGTCGAGGGCGCGACCGACGATCCCGCCATCCTCGCGGCGCGGCGGCGGGACGTGAAGGCGCTGCTCGGCACCCTCTACGCCTCGCGCGGCACCATCATGCTGACGGCGGGCGATGAATTCGGTCGCACGCAGCGGGGCAACAACAATGCCTATTGCCAGGACAATGCAATCACCTGGCTCGACTGGACCCAGCGCGACGTCGAACTGGAGGCGCATGTCGCGGCGCTGGCCGAAATGCGGCGGCGCTATCCCGAACTAAGCGATCCGGCCTTGCTCGGCGAAGGGGATATCGACTGGCTGACCGAAGCGGGCGCGCCGCTGGCCGCCGCCGACTGGGAAGACCCCGCGCGTGGCGCGTTCCAGATGCGGATCGGTCGGCTTCTGGTGCAGTTCAACCGGACGCACGAAGCCGTCGCCTTTGCCCTGCCCATCAGCGAGTGGGAGACGATGGGTTCGGGCGCCCCGGAGCCGTTGCCCGCTCGATCCGTTGCATTCCTGAGAGTGAAGGAACCGCTCGCATGACGACCGATCCCGACTGGTGGCGCGGCGCCGTCATCTATCAGGTCTATCCCCGGTCCTTTCAGGACAGCGACGGCGACGGCGTCGGCGACCTCAATGGCATCACCCGGCGATTGCCGCATATCGCCTCGCTCGGCGTGGACGCGGTATGGATTTCGCCCTTCTTCAAGTCGCCGATGGCCGACATGGGCTATGACGTGTCCGATTATCGCGACGTCGATCCGCTGTTCGGCACGCTGGGCGATTTCGACCGGCTGATCGGAACCGCGCACGGCCTCGGCCTCAAGATCATCATCGACCAGGTGCTGTCCCACACTTCCGACCAGCATCAATGGTTCGTGGAAAGCCGCGCCCGCAGGGATAATCCGAAAGCCGACTGGTATGTCTGGGCCGATGCGAAGCCCGACGGCACCGCGCCCAACAACTGGCTGTCCATCTTCGGCGGTCCCGCCTGGGAATGGGACGGGGTGCGGATGCAATATTATATGCACAGCTTCCTGGCGTCGCAGCCCGACCTCAACCTGCACAATCCGGCGGTGCAGGATGAATTGCTCGACACGATCCGCTTCTGGCTGGACCGGGGCGTGGACGGTTTTCGGCTGGACGCCTGCAACCATTATTTCCACGACGAGAAGCTGCGCGACAATCCCCCCGCCGCCGCGCTGGGTGACAAGGGAAGCGTGCAGGCGACCAACCCCTATGGCTTTCAGGACCATCTCTACGACAAGTCGCAGCCCGAAAATCTGCTGTTTCTGGCCCGGTTGCGTGCGTTGCTGGCGGAGTATCCCGGCGCCATCGCACTGGGCGAGGTGGGGGATGAGGAGCGGTCGCCGGCCACCGTGGCGGCCTACACCGGCGAGGGATTGCTCCACTCCAGCTATACCTTCGACCTGTTCGGTCCCCAGTTCGATCCCGCCCATTTCCGCAAGGTCTTCGAGGCGTTCGGTAGCGCGGCGCGCGGCGGCGCGGTGTGCTGGTCGATCTCCAATCATGATGTGATGCGCTATGTCAGCCGCTGGACGAAGCCCGGCGACGATCCGGCCGCCATCGCCGGGCTGGCGATCAACCTGCTCGTTTCGTTGAAGGGGCCGATATGCCTCTACCAAGGCGAGGAACTGGGCCTGCCCGAGGCGGAACTGGCCTTCGAGGATCTGCGCGATCCCTATGGCATCCGCTTCTGGCCCGCCTTCAAGGGCCGCGACGGATGCCGCACGCCGATGCCATGGCAGGCGAATGCGCCCAACGCCGGCTTTTCGGAGGGCAAGCCGTGGCTGCCGGTGCCGCCCGCGCATGTGCCGCTGGCGCTGGATCGGCAGGAGGGCGTCGCTCATGGCGTGCTCGCCGCCTATCGCAGCGCGATCGCGCTCCGCCATCGCAGCAAGCCGCTCAGCCTCGGCACGCTGACCTTCCTCGAATCGGACGACGCGAATGTGCTGGCGTTCACCCGCGAATGGGCGGGGGAGCGATTGCTCTGCCTGTTCAACTTCGCGCGCAGGGAGGCAAGCTGGAACGACGAGGACAGTTTCGTCGATCTGCCTCCGCTCGGCTGGGCGCATATTATCCTATAGCTTCGGGCCGATGCCCGCGTCCGTCAGTCTTCCGGCGCGATGGTGATCGTCAGGCCGTCCAGTTCGTCGGTCAGCGGCAACTGACAGGACAGGCGCGAGCGCTCGTTGCGGTGGTCGCTGCTGTCGAGCAGGTCGTTCTCATCCTCGCTCATATTGGGAAGGAGGTCCGAGAAAGCCGGATCGACATAGACATGGCAGGTGGCGCAGGAGCAGCAACCGCCGCACAGCGCGAGCAGCTCATCAATGCCATTGTCACGGATGACTTCCATCACCGACAGACCCGTTTGGGCCTCGATGACCGATTTCTCGCCCTCGCGCGTGACGACAACCAACTTGGGCATTTACGCTCCCCCTCGAATATCCGGATATGGCGCGGCTATGTCGTGCGCTCCACAGGAGATCAAGCGCGGAAACCGCAACGAGCCTTCAACCGCTTGCGATCAGCACAAACCCATGCCCCCGGTAACAAGCGCGGTGGCGCATCTGCTAAGCTTCGTTGCTCCAATGGACGCTTTTGAGGGCCGCCGAACTGCGCGACCGCATGAGCCTGTTGCGAGGCCCCCCGGCATGAACCGAATGGATGTATTTTTGATCTCTCCCTTCTCGTTCGTCAAAAGCCGGGAGCAACAGGCCGCCGCCTGTCAAACCCTTGGGTCCATTATGTCGACTCGCTCGTTCACCGGCGATGATTGCTGCCTTGCTCCGCCCCGATCCCTATATCCTCATACTGACGGGATTCGGCCTGTTGACCGCGCTGGTCGTCTGGCTGCCATTGGTTTTGAGAAAATTGCCGCTTTCCCTTCCGATCGTGTGCATCGCTCTCGGAGCGGCGCTCTTTTCCCTGCCCCAGGTCACGCTGAAACCGCTTCCCCTCCGCTATCCGGAGATTACGGAGCGCTTCACCGAGTTCGTCGTCATCATCGCCCTGATGGGAGCGGGCCTGAAGATCGACCGGATCTTCCGATGGCGCGACTGGGCGGTGACGTGGCGGTTGCTGGCGATCACGATGCCGCTCACTATTCTGGCTATCACCCTCCTCGCCTGGGGATTGGGACTGCCATGGGCGATCGCTCTGTTGCTCGCCGCGAGCCTGGCGCCGACCGACCCGGTGCTGGCGTCCGACATACAGGTGGGACCGCCCAAGACGGGTGATGAAGACGAAGTGCGCTTCGGCCTGACTTCCGAGGCCGGATTGAACGATGGGCTTGCATTCCCCTTCGTCCATCTGGCGATCGCGCTGGCGGCCATCGCGGGCACCCGTCAACCCTGGTTTGGCGAGTGGCTGACCTACCGGGTGTTGTGGGAGGTAGGGGCCGGCATTGGCGGAGGATGGCTGATCGGCCGGCTGTTCGGATGGCTCACCTTCCATGTGGCGGCGGAGTCCAAACTCGCCCAGACCGGCGATGGTCTGATCGCGCTGGCGGCGACATGCGTATCCTATGGCCTTACCGAGATTATTCACTCCTATGGCTTCCTGGCCGTCTTCGTGACCGCTCTGGCGTTTCGGGGCACGCACCGGGATCATGACTTCCACCATGACATGCACGACGTGACCGAACAGATCGAGCGGCTGGCCATGATGGTGCTGCTGCTTCTGTTCGGCGGCGCTTTGGTCAGCGGCCTGCTATCCTCGGTAACATGGACGGATGCCGGCATCGCGCTCCTGATCTTGTTGGTCGTTCGTCCGCTGGCGGGACTCATCGGCCTCGCGGGGCTGAAAGCGGATCGGATGGAGAAGCTGACACTGGCCTTCTTCGGCATTCGGGGGGTCGGGTCGATCTACTATCTCGCTTATGGGCTCAACCATATCGACGTCACTGGCGGGGACCGGCTGTGGGGAGTGGTGGGCCTCGTGATTCTGGCTTCCGTCGTGCTGCACGGACTGACGGTGACGCCGATCATGCGATCGCTGGATCGCCAGCAAGGCCGCGACCCCGACCGGGACGACCCGCTGCGCGACGATTCCGGGGTCGCTCCTCCATCCGGAGCCTGACGACCGGCGAGGCAGATGATGGCCGATCCGTGCGAACTGCCCGTCTCGACTCAGGCGGTGCGCGGACGGCATGGCTACGCGACCCTGCTACGGCTTGGCCTCGGCCTCTGCGCGCAAGACCGCAAACCGTCCCAGCCGCTTTTCGCGCAGCAATATATAGAGGCCGCTCGCCACGATCAGCGCCGTGCCCAGCCAGGTCGAGGCGATGGGCAGCGTGCCCCACAATAGCCAGCCGAGCAGGGCCGCCCAGACAATCGCGCTATAATCCATCGGCATCACCACCGCGACGGGGGCCAGGCGTAGCGCCGAGGTCATCAGCAACTGCGCGATGCCTCCGCACACGCCCATGGCGAGGATGAGCGCGAAGGTGACGGGATCGTGCCATTGGCCGAACCAGATCATCAACAGGCCCAGCGGCGGCACTGACAGGATAGTGAACCAGAAGACGATGGCCGGGGGCGTTTCTGTCCGCGACAGCGCGCGCAGCAGAATGGCGACGGTCGCGGTCCCGACCGCCGCGGCGATCGCGACGCCGAGACCGACGAGGGGAAAATGCGCATTGTCCGGTCGCGCGATGACGACCACGCCGACGAACCCCAGGACCACCGCCCCCCAGCGATGGATGCCGGTCGCCTCGCGCAGGAACAAGGCCGAGAAGATGGTCGCGAAGATGGGCGCGGTGAAACCGATGGTGGTCGATTCCGCCAACGGCAGAAGGATCACCGCCCCGAAGTTGCAAACCATGCTGGTGAGCCCGACCGCCGTGCGGGTCAGGTGCAGGTCGGGCCGCTTCGTCGCTATACCCGCCGGCCCGATCGTCCAGACTATCCAGCCATAGACGACGGGGAGGGCCAGCAACTGGCGATAGAAGAGCAATTCGGCGAAATGGACGCCGCGCAGGCTCAGAAACTTGATGAGCGCCCACATCAGGCTCAGCATCAGTACGGAACCCAGGCGCAGGCCGATGGCGAGCGGGATATTCTCGGAGCGGGGACCGGGGATCGGGGAAGCAACTGTCACATCGGGCGTCTAGCGTCTCCTGCACGCCGCGTCACCCATGCTCCCGTCATGGTTGCGGCGTTCCGGCGGGCAGCGAGGACATCGGGCGTGAAAAGGGCGTCCGATGTTATTTCGGCTTGCGGAAACGCAGCGTCATCCGGTCGCTTTCCCCGATCGCGGCATATTTCGCGCGATCGACATCGCCGAGTTGATAGGAGGGCGGCAGCGTCCATACGCCATCGGGCCAGTCGGCCGTATCTTTCGGATTGGCGTTGATCTCCGACTGCGCTTCCAGCACGAAACCCGCCTTTTCGGCCAATGCGCGGACGGTCGAGAGCTTGAGATAGCCGCTCTTCTTTTCGAGGGCCACGTCGCGGCCCTCGGGCAGGCGATGATCGACGATGCCCAGTACCCCGCCGGGCTTCAGCACCGTGAAGAAGCGCTGGAAATTGGCCTCCGCCGTGCCGTCCATGACCATGTTGTGGATGTTGCGGAAGGTGAGGAGCGTATCCACCGACCCGGCGGGGATGCCGGCCTCGGGCGGCCAGGGAACCAGCTTCACCGCGCCATAGGTGGCGGGGTCGGCGGCGAATTTGGCGACGAGGGCGTCATAGCCCTTGCCGGGGGCCTGCGCGGCATAGAGCGTGCCCTTGCCGTTGGTCAGCGGCGCCAGGATTTCCGTGTACCAGCCGCCGCCGCCGGGACTATATTCCACGATGGTCTGGTCGGGCGTCACGTCGAAGAATTTCAGCGTCTGTTCGGGGTGGCGATATTTGTCGCGCACGACATTGGCGGGCGTGCGCGTGCGCGCGAGGACGGCGTTTTCGATGGCGGTCGCGGCCGCGATTTCGGATGGCACGGCAGGCCCGGCGAACGCCGCGGTGGCCGGCACCATGGCCAGGGAAAGGAGCAGGGCTGCGCGCATGATGGTCCGCCTCCGGATTGGGAAGGGCGGAAGGTGGAGGGACCTGCGGCTTAGCGCAAGCCCCTTTTCGGTTGCTGGACTGTTACAGACAGGCTTCCAGCAGCGCCTGATCGAAACCAAAGCTGCGCGCCTTTTCCAGCGTATAGGGGCGCAGGCCCATGGAGCGATATTCGCCGATGATCTTACCCTCGGCGTCCTCGTCCATATATTCGAACTTGAACAGTTCCTGGGTCACGATCACGTCGCCTTCCATGCCGATCACCTCGGTGACGTTGGTGATGCGGCGCGAGCCGTCGCGCAGGCGCTTGACCTGCACGATCAGGTCGACCGAGTCCGCGATCTGCTTGGAAATGGCCTCCTTGGGGATCTTGATGTCGCCCATCAGGATCATATTCTCCATACGGCCCAGGCATTCGCGCGGGCTGTTGGCGTGGAGCGTGCACATGGAGCCGTCATGGCCGGTGTTCATCGCGGCGAGGAGATCGAAACATTCCGCGCCACGAATTTCGCCCAGGATGATGCGGTCCGGGCGCATACGCAGGGCGTTCTTGACCAGATCGCCGATGGTGATCGCGCCTTGCCCCTCCAGGTTCGCAGGGCGGGTTTCCAGCGGCAGCCAGTGCGGCTGTTGCAGACGAAGCTCCGCCGCATCCTCGATGGTCAGCACGCGCTCGCCGGGGTCGATCATCTTCGACAGGGCGTTGAGCATCGTCGTCTTGCCCGAGCCGGTACCGCCCGAGATGACGACGTTGAAGCGGCACGCGCCCGCGATCTTGAGCGCGGTGCACATCTTCGCGCTCATCGCGCCCCACTGGGCGAGATTGTCGAGCGTGATCGGCTTGGCGGAAAATTTACGGATCGAGATGGCGGTGCCACGTAGGGAGAGCGGCGGCACGATCACGTTGACGCGCGAGCCATCGGGCAGACGGGCGTCGGCGAGCGGCGTGGTCTGGTCGACGCGGCGGCCGACCTGATTGACGATGCGCTGCGCGATCTGGAACAGATGCTCCTCATCGCGAAAATGGATGGGCGCGATCTGCAGCTTGCCCTTTTTTTCGATATAGGTCTGCTGCGGGCCGTTGACCATGATGTCGGTGATGTCGGGGTCGGACAGGAGTTCCTCAAGCGGGCCGAAGCCGAGCAGTTCGTCGACCAGCACCTTCTCCAGCGCGAACTGCTCGCGCCGGTTGAGGTTCAACTTCAGCTCGGCCAGAACCTCCATGATGATCGGGCGGAATTCCTCGGCCAGTTCATCCTTGGAAAGGGTGGCGGCGGCTTCGGGATCGACCCGTTCGAGGAGGCGCGGAAGCACCTGTTCCTTGATCCTGTGGACCGATACCTCGAAACCCTGATTCTGATCGGCCGCGCTATGGTCCTGATTCATCCGGTCGGACAAGCGCTGCATCGCATCGACGTTGCGGTCCATGGGCGCGTCGGAGGGGAGCACAGGCGCCGCAGCAGGCATGGGGACCGGCGGAAACTGGCTGCCGCCGGAGGGCGCCGGCTGACCGCCCCCGGCCCCCTGCATCGGGCGGGCTACGCCGAAGGAACTCTTGCCCCCCATTCCGTTCTTGCGACCAAATGCGCTCATTATCTTCTCAAAGCCTCATCAACGCGCGTCGCGTTACCTCAATGATGAAAATAGCCGCCAGGTTTTTACAAATGGCTAACGGGTTTCTCACGGGAGCGATACTGTTCGAGCAAGTCACGCCGAACATTAACGTACAGAAGGCGGGGATAATATTGGAAGGCTCCAATACGCACATAATTGCGGGACGTCGCTTGGTTGATCAACTGTGCGGTCGCCGCATTATAGTGGGGCACTATCGGTCTTGAGGCTGTAATGATGACGGACGGTTGATTGCGGAGAATGCGGGATACCTCCGCGACCGTATTTACCCCGATCGCATGTTCTTCCATCGCGTTGCTAAGATGGTCCGGATAGACGTAGATGGTTGGCAGACAACTCCGCGTCGCTTCATAGAGCGAGGTGGGACCATCGAACACATAGAGACAATCGGAGTTCTTGCCCACATAGGGCGCAGCAGCAGATGCTGCCTGCTGGAAGCCGATTCGATTGCGTTGCGAAATATAGTAGCCGCTGATAGGATCAAAGAGCGCCAAGCCGATCAGGAAGGTTATACTGGTCAAGACCGCACCAACGCGGCTCATTCCCATTGTCGGCGCCGCTACAGCGAGAATCGCCGGGATGACAGGCGCGAAATAATGAATGTAGATATTGCCGATCATCAGGAAGCCGGCGATACTGGACGCCAGCCAGCCCAACATGATAAGGTAGGAGGAGCGTGCCGCCATCTTCTCCATCATCCACTGGGCCACCCCGAACAGGGCGCAAAAGGCAAGCGGGAAGGCCATGAACGCGATGCGGATGCGATATTCATCCTTCATCGCACCCGAGAGGTGCCCCCGGAAAAAGATGGAGGTGAAGTTAGCGAACAGGAATGCATCCAGATGGCTAAGATACCAGTATAGGCCAAGGACGATTACCGTCGGAGTTAGTCCGATCGCCGCATAGAGCAACGCTTGCCGCGCCAGCGCAGATAGAGACGATCCCAGCCGCCACTGACGCCAGAGCGCGCACAGGCCGAAAAATACGCATTGAGGGAGGACAGTATATTTGATCTGGAGCGCGAGCCCGCCGAGTACTATCGCCCAGGTACTTGCGCGACGAACCGCGTGCAGGTCATTGGATTCCGCGGTACGCACAGTGAGCAACGCCATCGCGATAAGCAGCGGGATGTAGTACACCTCGCTTTGGCCGACATGTACCCCGAATGCCGAGAGAAACAAAATATAGAGTATTCCGCAGACGCATGCACCAAGCACATCAATGAAATGCCGAGCGAGATGGAAGAGAAGGATGCCACCGAGTGCCGCTGCGGCACAGGCCAGAAGCTGATAAGCCAACACGGAGCCGGCGCCTGCCAGGCTGGCGGCGGCGTAAATGAGGAAGAGCCCGATCGGCTTACGATCCCAGATGTCGACGTAGGGCAGTCGACCATCCAGCATCTGCTCGCCAATCAGCCGATAAATTTGCTCGTCATAGTCCGGTGCGGGGTCGCCAAAGTAGGCCCAGCGGAGTGCCACTGCGAACAGAATCATCAGTATGTAGATATGCCGATGCCGCAGGCCTAAGGCGGGAAGCGGAGTAAGACGTTTGGGGCGGGGTGCGAGTGCCGCTGGCATCAGTTTTTGCGCCAGGTTAGCCAGCGAGTGGCGACAAAGTTCCAGACCGTTCCGACGCCAATTCCGGCCAGACTGCTTAGCCACCAGTTCTGATGAGTTGCGCTATAGATGGCCGACGCAACGCCGACATTTGCGACCGCACCTATGCTGCAGGCTAATGCGAAGCTGCCAAAACCCTTCGCCCAGCGCCAGCCGGCCAGGCGACGGTCGCGATAGGTCAGTTTGTTGTTCAGCGCGTAGTTGAATGTCATCGCCATGAGCACGGCTATCCATTGGGCATGGGTGAAATCAAGATGGGTAGCAGCTTGGAGCAGCCCCAAGGTCGTCAGATGTACGACAGCCCCCAGAGTGCCGACCGCGCAAAACAGGATAAGTTGGACAGGAATGAAGCGGCCGACCAGTTTGTCGAGCAGCAGTTCAAAATATTCCACCGCCACTGCGCTGTCGAGCTTGGAAGCACCTGCGGTGCGATTGCGGAAAACGTAGGGCACTTCACTCACCACTAACCGCTGCGGGTGGGATGCAACGATATCGAGCAGGATTTTGTACCCTGTAGTCGACAACTGCGGAATCGCCTCGATCAAAGAGGTTCGGCGGATTGCGAAAAAACCGCTCATGGGATCCGAAAGAGGGGTGCGCACGACCAACGCTGCGAGTTGGGTGGCGCCCTGGCTGATCAGAGCCCGACCGCGTGACCACTCGCCAATGCCGCCTTCCTGAGTATAGCGCGTGCCAACCGCCAGATCGGCACCGCGCTCAGCTATGGCGTCGATCAACAACGGCAAGGCATTTTCATCATGTTGGAGGTCACCGTCGATGACGGCTAAGATCGGCGCAACAGTTGCCAGGCACCCTTCCACGACGGCCGACGACAGTCCCCGGCGCCCAAACCTTCGAATCAGGCGAACGCGGCGATCCTGACGCGCCTGTGTTTCGATTATTTCGGTTGTGCCATCAGTCGAATTATCGTCGACGAAGATCGCTTCCCACTCGCGATCAGCCAAGACGATGGCAAGGCGATCGAGTAACGGCTCGATGTTTCCGTGCTCGTTAAGAACCGGGATAATGATAGCAACATCCAGCGGCCGAACTATTCCCGTCCGAAAATAATCCGCTGATAGATGTTGCATCGGCTGCCCCCCATGACGGAAAAGTCCGTGTGGATGGCTCGCTATGACGGAATAGTGGTTAATCGTTGGTTAGAGCGGTGCCATTTGCAGCCCTCCGCCTTACTCCGCCTTCTCCGCCAATACCGTGAGCCCGTTGCCGCCCACTTCCGCGAAACCGCCTTCGACCATGATGACGCGGGGTTCGGCATTGGCGGTCGCATAGACCTTTAGCGCGCCATCCTTGACCGTCGACATGAAGGGCGCATGGCCTTCCAGCACACCGAATTCCCCTTCGGTGCCGGGGACGACGACCATGTGGACCTCCTCGGAGAAGACGAGCTTTTCAGGGGTTACGAGTTCGAAATGCAGTGCCATATTCTGTTCCCAAACCCCCTCCCCGCGAAGGGAGGGGTGAAGAAGGGTTATGCCGCTTCGGCAGCCAGCTTCTTGGCCTTCTCGACCGCCTCGTCGATGCCGCCGACCATGTAGAAGGCGCTCTCCGGCAGATGGTCGTACTCGCCATCGACGACGGCCTTGAACGACTTCACCGTGTCCTCGACCTGCACGAACTTGCCGCTGATGCCGGTGAAGACCTCCGCGACGTGGAAGGGCTGGGACAGGAACTTCTGGATTTTGCGGGCGCGGGCGACGGTCAGCTTATCCTCTTCGGACAGCTCGTCCATGCCCAGGATTGCGATGATGTCCTGCAGCGACTTGTACTTTTGCAGCGTCTCCTGGACGCGGCGGGCGGTGTCATAATGCTCCTGCCCGACGACGGCGGGGGTCAGCACGCGCGAGGTCGAGTCGAGCGGATCGACCGCCGGGTAGATGCCGAGTTCGGAGATGGCGCGGTTCAGCGTGGTCGTCGCGTCGAGATGCGCGAAGGACGTGGCCGGCGCCGGATCGGTGAGATCGTCCGCGGGCACGTAAATCGCCTGCACCGAGGTGATCGACCCCTTGGTGGTGGAGGTGATGCGCTCCTGCAACGCGCCCATGTCGGTGGCGAGCGTCGGCTGGTAGCCCACCGCCGAAGGAATACGGCCGAGCAGCGCCGACACTTCCGAACCCGCCTGGGTGAAGCGGAAGATGTTGTCGACGAAGAAGAGCACGTCCTGCCCTTCCTGGTCGCGGAAATATTCCGCCATGGTCAGGCCGGAGAGGGCGACGCGCGCGCGGGCGCCCGGCGGCTCGTTCATTTGGCCGAACACCAGCGCGACCTTGGAGCCTTCCGGCGTCGCATTGCCCTCGGCATCCTTGGCGATGACGCCGGCGTCGAGGAACTCGTGGTAGAGGTCGTTGCCCTCGCGGGTGCGCTCACCGACGCCCGCGAATACGGACACGCCGCCATGGCCCTTGGCGATGTTGTTGATCAGTTCCTGGATCAGCACGGTCTTGCCGACGCCGGCGCCACCGAACAGGCCGATCTTGCCGCCGCGCGCATAGGGGGCGAGCAGGTCGATGACCTTGATGCCGGTGACGAGGATGGCCGCTTCGGTCGACTGGTCGATGAAGTCGGGGGCCTTGGCGTGGATCGGGGCGGAGAGCTTGGCGTTGACCGGACCGCGCTCGTCGATCGGCTCGCCGATGACGTTCAGGATGCGACCGAGCGTCTCCGGGCCGACGGGCACGGTGATCTGCGCGCCGGTGTCGAGCACTTCCTGACCGCGCGTCAGGCCGTCGGTCGAGTCCATCGCGATAGTACGCACGGTGTTCTCGCCGAGGTGCTGCGCGACCTCAAGGACGAGCTTGTTGCCGTTGTTGCTGGTGGTCAGCGCGTTGAGGATCGACGGCAGGCCGTCCTCGAAGATCACGTCGACGACGGCGCCGATGACCTGGGCGATCTTGCCCACATTGTTGGTGGTTGCCATGGTTCTTTCCTTGCCTTCGGTCTTTTTACAGCGCTTCCGCGCCAGCGATAATCTCGACCAGTTCCGTGGTGATCGCGGCCTGGCGGCTGCGGTTATACTGGATGGTCAGGTTCTTGATGAGGTCGCCCGCGTTGCGCGTGGCATTGTCCATCGCGGTCATCGACGCGCCCTGCTCCGACGCCATATTCTCAAGCAGCGCCTTGAAAATCTGGATGGTGATGTTGCGCGGCAGCAGGTCGGCGAGGATCGCTTCCTCGTCCGGCTCATATTCCACGGTCGCGTCGGATGCGGCGACGCCGGTGTCGGGAACCTTGACAGGGATGATCTGCTGCTCGGTCGGGATCTGCGCGAGGGCGGAGCGGAAGGCCGAATAGAAGAGATGCGCAACGTCGAACTGGCCCGCCTCATAGAGATCGGTCAGTTGCTTCGCGATCGCCTGCGCCTCGTCATAGCCGGGCGCGCGGACATGCGTGGTGTCGAACTGGGCGATGATCAGGCCGGGGAAGGTGCGGGCGATGACCGCCTTGCCCTTGCGGCCGATCAGGAAGAATTTGACGGTCTTGCCCGCCGCGATCAGCTCGCGCGCCTTGACCAGCGCGGCCTTGACGATGTTGGCGTTGAACGCGCCGGCCAGTCCCTTGTCGCCATTGGCGACGACGAGTAGGTGGACATCGTCCTTGCCGGTGCCCGCGAGCAGCGGCGAACCGCCGACGCCGACCTTGGCGGCGAGGCTGGCGACGACGCTCTCCAGCCGCTGCGAATAGGGGCGCGCGGCTTCGGCGGCCGCCTGCGCCTTGCGCAGCTTGGCGGCGGCGACCATCTGCTTGGCCTTGGTGATCTTCTGGGTCGATTTGACCGAGGTGATCCGCCCTTTGAGTTCTTTCAGACTAGCCATCTGTTCCCCATCACCCCGTTCGGGCTGAGCTTGTCGAAGCCCCGTTCTTTACTTCGAGAGAAGTACGGTCCTTCGACACGCTCAGGACGAACGGGGCTTTATTCAATTTAAGCGAATGTCTTGCCGAAGGCGTCGAGCGCCGCGACCAGCTTCTTCTTGGGCTCGTCACCCAGATCCTTGCTGTCGCGGATCGCGGTCAGAACGTCGGAGTGATCGTGGCGCAGATGGGTCAGCAGCGCGGCCTCATAGCGGGTGACGTCGCCGACCGGGATGCTGTCCAGATAGCCGTTGGTGCCCGCGAAGATCGACGCGGTCTGCTCTTCGAACGGCAGCGGCGAGAATTGCGCCTGCTTCAGCAGTTCGGTCAGGCGCGCGCCGCGGTTCAGCAGCTTCTGCGTCGAGGCGTCGAGGTCGGAGCCGAACTGCGCGAACGCAGCCATTTCGCGATATTGCGCCAGTTCCAGCTTGATCGAGCCGGACACCTTCTTCATCGCCTTGGTCTGCGCGGCCGAGCCGACGCGCGACACGGACAGGCCGACGTTGATCGCCGGGCGGACGCCCTGGTAGAAGAGGTTGGTTTCGAGGAAGATCTGCCCGTCGGTGATCGAGATCACATTGGTCGGGATGTAGGCGGACACGTCGCCGGCCTGCGTCTCGATGATCGGCAGCGCGGTGAGCGAGCCGCCGCCATTGGCGTCCGACATTTTCGCGGCGCGCTCCAGCAGGCGGCTGTGCAGATAGAAAACGTCGCCGGGATAGGCTTCGCGGCCCGGAGGACGACGCAGCAGCAGCGACATCTGGCGGTAGGCGACCGCCTGCTTCGACAGATCGTCATAGACGATGACGGCGTGCATGCCATTGTCGCGGAAATATTCGCCCATCGCCGCGCCGGTATAGGGGGCCAGGAACTGGAGCGGGGCAGGCTCGGACGCCGTGGCGGCGACGACGATGCTATATTCCATCGCGCCATTCTCTTCGAGCTGGCGGACGATCTGCGCCACGGTCGAGCGCTTCTGGCCGACGGCGACATAGATGCAGTAGAGCTTCTTGCTCTCGTCGGTTCCGGCGTTGACCGTCTTCTGGTTGATGAAGGTGTCGATCGCGACGGCGGTCTTGCCGGTCTGGCGATCGCCGATGATGAGTTCGCGCTGGCCACGGCCGACGGGGACGAGCGTGTCGATCGCCTTCAGGCCGGTCTGGACCGGCTCATGCACCGACTGGCGGGGGATGATGCCCGGCGCCTTCGCCTCGACGCGGGCGCGCAGATCGGAGAGGATCGGACCCTTGCCGTCGATCGGATTGCCGAGGCCGTCCACGACGCGACCGAGCAGGCCCTTGCCGACGGGCACGTCCACGATGGTGCCGGTGCGCTTGACGACATCGCCTTCCTTGATCTCGGCGTCGGAGCCGAAGATCACGACGCCGACGTTATCGGCTTCGAGGTTGAGCGCCATGCCCTGCACGCCATTGGCGAATTCGACCATCTCGCCGGCCTGGACATTGTCGAGGCCATGGATGCGCGCGATGCCGTCGCCGACGTTCAGCACGGTGCCGACTTCGCTGACCTGCGCTTCGGTGCCGAAATTGGCGATCTGGTCCTTGATGACCTTCGAAATTTCTGCGGCGTTGATTTCCATGGTTCTGCCTTTCTTCGGACCTTTTCGGGGTCATCTAGCTTTGTAGCTTAGCCCTTCATGGCCTGGGCGAGCGTGTTCAGACGGGTGCGGATGGAACTGTCGATCATCTGGCTGCCGATCTTGACGACCAGCCCGCCCATGATCGCGGGATCGACGCGGGTGTCGAGCGCGACCTCCCGCCCGACGCGGGTGCGCAGCTGCTGCGAGAGGGCGGCGGTCTGCTCGGCCGACAGCGGAAAGGCGCTGGTCACTTCGGCGCGGGTCTCGCCCTTGTGGCCGGAAACGAGCGTTTCAAAGGCGCGGATCATGTCGGCCAGCTTGCCGAGACGCCGGTTGCCCGCGAGCACGCCGAGGAAGTTGCCGGTCAGCGGGTCGAGTTGCAGCGATGCCGCGATCCCGGCGATCGCCTTGGTCGCGGCGTCGCGCCCGACCAGCGGGCTGGACACGAGCGCGCGAAAATCGGGCACTTCCGCCAGCGCGGCCTTGAGCGAAGCGAGGCTCCCGCCGACCGAATCGAGCTGGCCATTGTCGCGAGCAAGCTGGAACAGGGCTAGGGCATAACGCCCCGCCAGGCTGGCCTGAATACCGCCGCTATTCTCCACGCGCCTGATGCCTCCGCGAATGTCTTGATGCCATGATGGGACAAGGGCACGCCACCAGCGCCCCCTGAATCGTGCGGGCCGGTTAGCAGGGGAGTCGCGGATAAGCAAGGGAGCGGAAAGCGGGGGTGTCCCGCAACCGCGAAGGCGATCGCTGCGGTAGCTGAAATCGGGGCGATTTTGGTGGGGCAAATGGTCGATATGGCGCGGAAGATCATGGTGGCGATAAGGAAATGGCGCGACATTCGACGCGGGGAGCCGCGATGATCGTCATCGTCGATTGATTCGGCCCATGCCGTTGGCGCGCGCATCGTGGGTGTCCGCGCCGCCCGACCTTGAGGCGCGATATGGCTTTCAGCAACAATCGGGCATGCTTTGCGCCCTCCATGCGATCAGGCCCGTTGCGGAATGGCCGCTCGCATCCTAGACTGCGCCCGGGGTTCGCGGACAGGAGGCGAAGGACTGGCGCATAGGCCAGCCGTTGCCGGGGCAAAAACTGGGGGCTTTGGACCGTGTCTGAGCGTTACCGTATCGCCGTTGTCGGATCGGGTCCGGCGGGCTTGTCGGCTGCCGCGCGCGCGGCGCAGCTCGGTATCAGCCATGTGCTGCTCGAAAAGACCGACCATCTTTCCGATACCATCTACAAATATCAGAAGGGCAAGCATGTCATGGCGACGCCGAGCCAGCTCGTGCTGCGCTCGGACTTCGACTTCGAAGCGGGCAAGCGCGAGGCGATCCTCGGCACCTGGAACGAGCAGGCCGCCGCGCAGGGCGTCAACGTCTCCTACAAAAGTGAGGTGAAGACGATCGAGGGAACGGGCGATCCGATCCCCGGCAGCATCCAGAAGATCGTCACCCGTGGCCGCGACGGCAGCAGCCAGACGCAGGAAATCCAGCGCAAGGCGCCCCCCTACAGGCTGACGCTGACCGACGGGCGGGAGATCATCGCCGAAACGGTCGTGCTGGCGATCGGCACGCAGGGCAACCCCAACCTGATGCGCGTGCCGGGCGGTGACCTCCCCCATGTGCAATATCAGCTCGACGATCCCGCCGAATATAATGACGAGCATATCTTCGTCATCGGCGGCGGCGACGCGGGCATCGAGAATGCGCTGGGCCTCGCCGCCGACGCGGCGCAGGGCAATGTCGTGTCGCTGGTCAATCGCTCGGCGGAATTCTCGACCGCAAAGGACGCCAACGTCAAGGCGCTGCTGGCCGCGCAGAGCGCCGGGAGGGTCAACATCCTGACCGAAACAACGACGTCGAGCGTCGAGGAGGGGTGGATCAACGTCGAGACCCGCGACGGCGCGGCGCGCATCCGCTGCGACCGCATCATCGCGCGCATGGGGTCGGCGCCGCCGCGCGCCTTTGTCGAGCAGGGCGGCATCGAGTTCACCAGCAACGACCGACTGGCCTTTCCGAAGCTGTCGCCCGTGTTCGAGACGACCGCGCCCGGCGTCTTCGTCATCGGCGCGCTGGCCGGCTATCCGCTCATCAAGCATTGCATGAACCAGGGCCATGACGTGGTCGAGTTCATCAATGGCAACACCAGCCTCAAGCCCGCCGACGAGCCGATCCTGGCCGCCAGGTTCAAGGATCTGCCCGGCAACCATGATGTCGATTACTGGCTGGAATTCCTGCGCACCAATATTTCGATCCTGGAAGGCCTGTCGCCGCTCCAGATGCGCGAGTTCATGCTCGACAGCAGCGTCAGCACCTATCGCAAGGGCGAGCTGATCTTCGAGCGCAACGCGCCGGGATCGTCGCTGTTCGCCATCGCGCAGGGGGCTGCGCTGGTGGAGGTCAACCCGGCCGATCCGTCGATCACCGTGCCGATCGGCACCGGGTCGATCTTCGGCGAGGTCGGCCTGATCTCCGGCCGCCGGCGCGGCGCCACGATCCGCGCCGGCGCGGATTCGATCATGGTGGAGGTGTCGCGCACCGCCGCCCTCAAATTACAGGCGCAGGTGCCGGCCGCCCGGCGCGCGATCACCCGCATCTCGATCGAGCGCCAGTTGCTCCAGCTGTTCGGATCGGGCTTGACGCCGTCGGATCTGACCGAGGTGCTGGATAGCGCGGAGGTGCTGTCCGTGCCCGCCGGCAAGTCGATCATCAACGAGGGCGAGGAGGGCGAGGACATCTTCGTCATCCGCGTCGGCTCGATGATCGTGGAGAAATCGATCGGTGGCAAGCCCGTCTTCCTCTCCTACCTCCCCGCCGGCTCCTATGTTGGCGAAATGGGCCTGATCGCGGGCGGACGGCGAACCGCTACGGTGCGCGCCGCGATCAAGAGCGAGGTCATCAAGCTGGGCGGAGCGGCCTTCCGCGCGGTGATGGACAAGAAGCCCGCGCTCCTCGCCCGCGCGAAGGCGGACATGGCGGCGCGGCAAAAGGTCAACAGCTTCATCGAAAGCCGCAAGGCGGACTTTTCCGGCGCGGTCGACATGTATTCGGAAACCGCCAAATTCCTGGTCGACAATGGCATCGGCGAGGCCACCGACGTGCTGCTGATCGACGAGAATCTGTGCGTCGGCTGCGACAATTGCGAAAAAGCCTGCGCGGACAGTCATGAGGGGCTGAGCCGGCTCGACCGGGAAGCGGGCAAGACCTACGCCCATCTCCACGTGCCCACCAGTTGCCGCCATTGCGAGCATCCGCACTGCATGGCCGATTGCCCGCCCAACGCGATCCATCGCGGCCCGGACGGCGAGGTGACGATCAACGACACCTGCATCGGCTGCGGCAACTGCCAGCGCAACTGCCCCTATGGCGTGATCCGCATGGACAGCGTGCCGCCCAAGAAGCCCAGCCTGCTCAGCTGGCTCCTGTTCGGGCAGGGGCCGGGGCCGGGCGAGCCGAACAAGAAGTGGCGCTACAAGAACGCCGAGCCGGGCGTCGAGAAGGCGAAGAAGGCGATCAAGTGCGACATGTGCTCCGGCATCGAGGGTGGTCCCGCCTGCGTGCGCGCCTGTCCCACCGGCGCGGCGATCCGCGTCGCACCGGAGAATTTCCTCTCCGTCGCCCGGCTGGTCCGGGAGGAGGGCTGAGCCATGGCCACCCGTGTCCAGAGCGCCAGAGGCCAGAGCGCCAGAGGACAGACAGATCGTCAGACGCGGCAGGCCGCCACCCATGACGGTTTCCTGCGCCACGCCAATTTCAAGTGGCTGAAGATCGCGACGATCCTCTGCCTCGTCGTCATCGCCAGCTATGCGATGATCGACGTCACGCCGCGCCATAATGGCGGTAGCTGGTACGGCTATACGCTGGGCACCGTCGGCGTCCTGCTGATCCTGTGGCTGACCGCGCTCGGGGTGCGCAAGCGTACGATGACGCCGGGCCGCTGGTCGCTGAAAGCGTGGACGAGCGCGCATGTCTATCTCGGCCTCAGCCTGATCGTCATCGGCACGCTGCACACCGGCTTCCAGTTCGGCTGGAACGTGCATACGCTCGCCTGGTCGCTGATGATGCTGGTGATCCTGTCCGGCCTGTTCGGGATCGCGGTCTATGCGGCGCTTCCCTCCGCGCTCAGCAACAATCGCGACGAGATGACCGAGGCGCAGATGCTGGAGGCGCTGCGCGCGATGGACCGCCAGATCCACGACGCCGCGCAGCCGCTCCCGCGCGAAATGGCCGAGGTGGTGAGCCGATCGCTCGGGCAGGATGCCTTTGGCGGTTCCGCATGGAACCGGCTGACCGGCCATTATCCGCGCTGCGCCACTTCCGCCGCGCTGGCCCGCGTGCGCGTGACGACGGGACCGCAGGCGGATGTCGGCACCGACCCGCTCGAAAAGGTCGATACGCTGCTCGAACGCAAGCAGGCGATGCTGGGACGCCTGCGCCGCCACCTGCGCCTGCGCTCGATGCTGGAGGTCTGGCTCTATATCCATGTGCCGGCGACCATCGCCCTGCTGGCGGCGCTGACGGCGCATATCGTCAGCGTCTTCTTCTACTGGTGAGCGGGGACTAGGCCGTGGCATTTCTTCTCCGCACCATCGCGATGACCGTCGACGGTCGCGAGATCGTTCGCGACACGCGGATCGAAAAACCGCAGATCAGCGTCGGCCGGTCGGCGGAGCGCGACATTCATCTCGCCGATCTGGCGGTCGAGCCGGACCATGCCCGCATCGAGCAGCTGGACGACCGCCGCATCCTGGTCCGCTCCGTGGGAACGCTGGGCTTCACCAGCGACGGGCGCGCCAGCCAGCGCAGCGAAATCGATTCGACGAGCGGCGCGGAACTGGGTTTCGGCGGGCACAAGATCACCGTCGGGCGGGAGGGCGACGCGATCACGCTCACCGTCCGCCGCGAGAGCGCGCTGTCCGATGCCGCCGAGGAAAAGGACGAGGCGGAGGTCTTCTCGCTCAAGGGCAAGCTGCCCGGCAAGCGGCCCATGGCCTGGCTGCTGCTGGTCGCGGTGCTGGTCGCCTTTCTGGCGGTGCCGATCATCAGTTTTTCGCTGCGCCCCGCCAAGGCCGATCCGAAAACCAGCCATGTCGTCGGCGACAAGGCCTGGTCGCCCGGCGCGCTCAGCGATGCGCATCATGCCTTGGAGAAAAATTGCACCGCCTGCCATGTGAAACCATTCGAATCGGTGCGCGACACCAGTTGCAAGAGCTGTCATGCCGACGCGCACGACCATGCCCCCGCCGCCCGCATCGCCGACGCGCGCGAGAAGCCGGGCATTGGCGGTGCCTTCCTGCAGAGCGTGGCCCACACCTTCGGCAAGCCGGGGCCGGGCGCCTGCGTCGATTGCCATCGCGAGCATGACGGGGCGGGCCGCATGGCGGTGACCTCGCAGAAATTCTGCGCCGACTGCCATGGCACGCTCAAAAGCCGCCTGCCCGATACGAAGCTGGGCGACGTCAGCGACTTCGGCACCGCGCATCCCGAATTCCAGCCGCTCGTCGCGGTCAAGGCCGGGCTGCCGGGTGGTCATCCGACCTTCGAGCGCATTTCGCTGGCGAGCCGTCCCAAGGATCTGACCGGCCTGAAATTCCCGCATGACCTGCATTTGTCCAAGACCAACGGTGTCGCCAAGATGGCGCGGACGCTGGCCGGCGAACAGGGCTATGGCGATGCGCTCGCCTGCAAGGACTGCCACACTCCGACCGCCGACGGCGCGCGGTTCCTGCCTGTCGATATGGAGAAGGATTGCCAGGCCTGCCACAGCCTGGCCTTCGATAATATCGGCGGCACCGTCCGCACCCTGCGCCACGGCAAGCCCGACCAGGTGGTGGCGGAGATCCGCGCTTTCTATCGCTCGACCGGGCCGGTCGCGCCGCTGGAACTGGGCGGGCTCGGTCGCCGCCGGCCGGGGCAATATGCGCAGGGACAGGTGTATAGCGCCTATTTCGGCGCGGTTCCGGTTCGGCCCGCGCGCGGTGAACAGGCGATCGCCACCGCCTTCTCGGCCAAGGGCGTGTGCGGCGAATGCCACAGCGTCTCGGCGCCCGGCGCCAATGGCGCGAAAGGCTGGCAGGTCGTGCCCGTGCACCAGACATCGCGCTACATGGAAAAGGGCTGGTTCAGCCACGCCGCGCACAAGACCGAGAAATGCGAGAGCTGCCACAATGCTCCCGCCTCCTCCAGCGCCAGCGACCTGCTGCTCCCCGACCTCAAATCCTGCCGCACCTGCCATGGCGGGGAGGGATCGAATGCGAAGGTCGCGACCGGCTGTGCTCTATGTCACAACTATCATGCCGAAGATGGCGCACCTTGGCTGGTGAAGCGCAAGGTCGCGCAGGGGCGGTTCGATACGGATCGGCAGCATCCCTAGCAGAGATTGACTGCGCGCCGCTCCCGTCGCATCACCGGCGGGGGACGGGGAAGCAAAGGGGTCGCCCGCGTGTTGATCGCGCAAGTTACGGACATCCATCTCGGTTTCGAACCGGATAACCCCGACGAGTTCAATCGCAAGCGGCTGGATCAGATCGTCAGCCATCTGCGTACCGGCGTCAATCGGCCCGACATGCTGCTGGCCACGGGCGATCTGGTCGATCGCGGGGATGTTGGCAGCTATCGTCACCTCAAGGACGCCTTCGCCGCGCTCCCCTGCCCGGTGATCTATGCGATGGGCAACCATGACGCGCGCGACGCCTTTCTGGAGGTGTTCCCCGAAACCCCGGTCGATGATGACGGCTTCGTCCAATATGTTGTGGAGTTGGAGGGGCGTCGGCTGATCGTCGTGGATACGCTGGAGGAAGGGCGCCACGGCGGTTCCTTCTGCGCGGTTCGCGCGCGCTGGCTGAACGCCCGGCTGGAAGAGGCGCCGGAGATACCCACCGTCATCGTGATGCATCATCCGCCGGTGGAAGTAGGCATCGACTGGATGAACACCCATCCCGACGAGCCGTGGGTCAAACGCTTCGCCGACGCGATCGTCGGCCATGGCCAGGTCGAGGCGCTGCTCTGCGGTCACCTCCACCGCGCCATCTCCGCACCATGGAAAGGCGTGACCGTCTCCATCTGTTCATCGAGCGCGCCGCAGGTCTCGCTGGACCTGCGACCGCTCGATCCGGACATGCCCGACGAGCGGCCGATGATCGTCGCGGAGCCGCCCGCCTATGCCCTCCATCGCTGGGCCGACAGCGGCTTCGTCAGCCTGTTCGGCACGGTCGGCGATCAGGTGATGCTGGCGAAATATGACAAGGGACTGCAACCGCTGGTGCGCAGCCTGATCGCGGAGCGGCCGACGCCGGAATGAGCTAGCTGTGGAGCCTTAAATGAGAACCGTTCGGGCTGAGCTTGTCGAAGCCTTGTCCTTTTTTTCAAGAAGAACAGCCCTTCGACAAGCTCAGGGCGAACGGAAGTAGAGTAGGCGAACGATCGCCCGGTCAGCCCCACCCTTCAGTCCTCATCCTCGTCATCGGTGGGGCCGAGGACGTCTTCCTCATCGTCCATCTGCGGCTCGCCGGCATAGGCGTCATTGTCGATGATGCCGCTGCGGACCATGCCTTCCATCCGTTCGACCAGATCCTGCTCGTCGGCGGGCGCCACTTCGGTACGATCGGGGTTGCCGCCGCGCTCGCTGTCCTCGGCAAGATCGGTGTCGACGGTCTGCGCGTCGGCGGCGACATCCTGTGCCTGATCGCCATCGTCCTGTTCGCTATTCTCTTCCTGCTCGCGGCCCATGGCTTCGCTCCTGATGATTGTGGGTCAGGAACAAGCGGGGACGGGGCGGGGTTCCTCGGCCCTCAAACGGTCTCTTAGTCGGCATCCACCATGAACAGGGTGGAGTCGCGATATTTGGGGTCCATCCGGTCGAACAGCGGGTTGATCATGAACCCCTCCTCGGCGACCGTCACATCGCTCAGCCCGGCGAGGTTGAAACTGCCGATCTTTTCTTCCTTGGGCGGATTTCCATCGCGCGAGACGGTGATCGCGTCGATGAAGAAGGAGTCGTTGCGGCGGTACAGGACATGCGGGGCGAGCACGACGCTCGCCTTGTTGTACGTCAGCTGGAGGCATTTGCGCAGGGCAATCGCCTCCAATATGGCCTTGTTGTCGAACATGCTGCCTCCCCTATGCCCAGTTGGGTGGCGGACGCAACGCTGTTTTTACGGGGAGCGACGCCGCCACGCCCCGGCGCGGCCGGACGGGCGCGGCAATTGTGCTGGGCGGGGCGATTGTCTACAGCCGGTCCGGCACGGTCCATAGGGGAGGCTGGCACAGCGGGAAGGCGCGCTTTCCGGCGGAAGGCGCGAAGGGGGTGCAACGCTCGATGGACATCATACATGCGGTCTCCGGCCTGCTGGTCGGCGTGCTCGTCGGACTGACCGGCGTCGGGGGCGGATCGCTGATGGCGCCGATCCTGATCCTGCTGATCGGCGTCGCGCCGGCCACGGCGGTGGGCACCGACCTGTGGTTCGCCGCGATCACCAAGACGGTGGGCGGCACCGTCCACCATAAATTCGGCGATCCCGACTGGCAGGTCGTGCGCCGCCTCGCCTGCGGCAGCGTGCCGGCGAGCATCGTAACGCTGCTCATCCTCTCGCAGTCGCATGTCGGGCCGATCAAGCAGGGATTCATCCTCAACCTGCTCGGCACCGCGATCATCCTGACCGCCGTCGCGACGCTGAGCTGGGGCATGATCCAGCGCGCGGCGGCGCGCGTGACCCCGGCGGGCCGCATCGCCTATAAACGGGTGCAGCCGGGGCTGACGGTCGTGGCGGGCGCGGTGCTGGGCGTGCTGGTGTCGCTGACCTCCGTGGGCGCGGGCGCGCTGGGCGCGACGCTGCTTCTCGCGCTCTATCCGCGCCGGATGACGCCCGCGCGGCTGGTCGGCACGGACATCGTCCATGCGGTGCCGCTGACGCTGGTGGCGGGGATCGGGCATCTGTGGATGGGCAATGTCGACGGCCTGCTGCTCGTCTCATTGCTCGTCGGGTCGATCCCGGGCATATTGCTGGGGTCGTTCCTGGCGACGCGCGTGTCCGGCAACGTCATCCGGCCGTTCCTGGCGCTGGTGCTGGTGGCGAGCGGCCTCAAGATGCTGTTGTCCTGAAGGGAGTAAGGCCGATGTCCGAACCGCCCACCGCAAAGCCCGCCGCCCGCACGCGCTACCTCTATGACGAGCATCCCGCGATGTTCGCCAACCACCCCTTTCTCTTCACGCTGCTGGCGATCACCATCATCGGCTTCGTCGTCATCGGCATCTGGTCGCTGGTCGTGCGCACCGAGCGGCTGGCGGTGGGCGAGCATGACGTGCTGCTGGAACGCGGCTTCATCGCCAAGCAGCGCGTGCAGGTGAGCCGCGACAGCGTGCGCGCCGTCCGGGTGAGCCAGGGCGCGATGCAGCGGCTGCTGGGCGTAGGCGACATCGAGATTTTCACCGGCGGCGACTATCCCGAGATCGCGATCCGGGGGCTGCCGCGACCGAATGCTGTGCGCGAGATGCTGGCGCAGGCGGGGGAGGGGTGACGTTGAGGCGGCTTGAATACACCATGCCGCTACCTTAGCGTACCGAAGATGCTGAATGGGAGTTGCCGCTGCATTTTAGGACTGGTGTGAGGAGGAAGTAGCTTCCTGCACTAGCCAGTACCGATTTCTCGTGCCATCCGTTAGGCATGGACAAGAAGTATCAGATATTCGTTTCGTCGACATTTGCTGACTTGGTTGAAGAACGGCAGTCCGTCTCCCGTGCGATACTCGATATGGGTCATATACCGGCCGGTATGGAGATGTTTCCTGCGACGGATGTTGAGCAACTCACGTATATCAAAAAAGTTATCGATGAGTGCGATTACTATGTCCTCATAATCGGAGCGCGTTATGGATCTCTAGATGAAGAAGGCGTGAGTTACACTGAACGCGAATTCCAATATGCTGTGGATACCGGAAAAACTGTTCTCGCTTTTTTGCATAGAAATATGGATTCTGTTCCGCTTGGAAAAACTGATAAAGACGATTCCAAGAGGAGGAAGCTAGATACTTTCATCGCAAGCGTTTCCAGCGGACGATTAGTTCAGTTTTGGGAAAGCGCAGTCGAACTCAAAGCATATGCGATCGTATCTTTGACCAAAGCTTTCTCCGAAAATCCGCAGGTTGGCTGGGTTCGTGCGGATAAAATCGCTAGCGAAAGCACAATGGCAGACATAATTAAATACCGCAACGAAAATGATGGACTGCGTAGCGAGATAGTTAAAATAAAATCTAGTCTAAAACCAATATTTGATGATGCCGCAGATCTTACAGCAATGATGAAGATCGAATTTACTTATACACCATCTTCTTCATCGTCAAGTATACTTAGAAAATCTCATGTCGACATTTCATTTCAAGAATTTCTAAAGTGGATTTCTCCAGACCTGCATACTCCAGGAACAGTTCTGAGCGCATGCGCTGCGATTACCCGCGCCTTGAAAGAGCGAAGAGGGTTCGCTGGACGTAATTTTGCAACCCAACAAGCAGCGGTTAACGATGGGCTATTGCATCTCGTCGCTACAGGCCACCTCAAGATGTGGGCTTCGAAAACGGCTGGTGGACAGCATGTGACTGGCTATCAGCTAACCGAATTGGGGGTGCGGACTTGGCAGGAAATGAGTTACATCAAAGCCGGATACGTCGAAAGTGACTAATCACTTCTAATTGCCAACATTCCGCCCCAACCAACCACCCCCTCACCGCGCCCCCGCAATCGCCTTCTGCCGCCGCCGCTGCACCGACGATCCCAGCCCGATCGCCTCGCGATATTTCGCGACCGTGCGCCGCGCGATGTCGAAGCCTTTTGCGCGCAGCATCTCCACCAGCGCGTCGTCCGACAAAATCGCGTCGGGCGCTTCCGCCGCGATCAGGTCGCGGATGTGGCTTTTCACCGCTTCCGCCGACACCGCGTCGCCGCCGTCGTTGGACGACACGCCGCTGCGGAAGAAATATTTGAGTTCGAACACGCCCCGGCTGCACGACAGATATTTGTTCGACGTGACGCGGCTTACCGTCGATTCGTGCATCTCGATCGTCTCGCCGATCTGGCGCAGGGTCAGCGGCTTGAGGTGCGTGACGCCGTGGCGGAAGAAGCCGTCCTGGTGGCGGACGATCTCCTCCGCCACGCGCAGGATGGTCCGCTGCCGCTGGTCGAGCGCTTTCAGCAGCCAGTTGGCGCTCGCCAGCTTGTCGGCCAGCCACAGCTTTGACGCCTTGTCCTGCGGGCCGCCCGATAACTCGCGATAATAGCGGCGGTTGACGAGGATGCGGGGCAGGGTGGCGCTGTTGAGTTCGATCCCCCAGCCATCGCCCTTCGCGCGCACGAAAATGTCGGGCACCACGGCGGGCGCGAGCTCGCCGGAAAAGCGCAGGCCGGGCTTGGGATCATAGTTGCGCAGTTCGCGGATCATGTCCGCCATATCCTCCTCGTCCACGCCGCACAGCCGACGGAGTTGCGGCAGCGCGCCTCGGGCGAGGAGGTCGAGATTGTCGAGCAGGCGCGCCATGGCGGGGTCATGGCGGTCGGCCTCGCGCGCCTGAATGGCGAGGCATTCCGACAGGGTGCGCGCGCCGACGCCGCTGGGGTCGAACAGCTGGATGCGCAGCAGCACCGCCTCGACCTCGCCCGCGCCGATGCCGAACTGGTCGGCGATGTCGCGCACGTCCGCCTCCAGATAGCCGGCCTCGTCGATCTGGCCGATGATCTGCCGCGCGATGAGGAGATCGCGGCCGGAGAAGGTCGCCCCGGCCTGCTGCATCAGATGCTCGCTGAGGCCGATCGCGGGTCCGGCGAAGCTGTCGAAGTCGATCGGCTCGCCGGCATCCCCGCTGCCGCCGCCCTGCATCGCGTCGCCCATCGACGGGCCGGTGCGGTCGGCCGGGACGGCGTCGCCGGGGCCATCATCGATGAAGGTGTCGGCGGCATAATCCGCGTCGAGGGGCGCATCGCCGCTCGCGTCGCCCGCCGCGATCAGCCGGTCGATGCCGTCGCTTTCGGTGGCGGGTGGTTCGGTGGGCGGCTCGCGGTCGGGCGGACCGTCACCGCCCTCGGCCGCGATGTCGAGTAGCGGGTTCTTCTCCAGCTCCTCCCCGACGAAGGCTTCGAGTTCGAGGTTGGACAGCGCCAGCAGCTTGATCGCCTGCTGGAGCTGCGGTGTCATCACCAGCGACTGGCTTTGCCTGATGTCGAGGCGCGGCCCGATCGCCATTTTTGTTAGCGAACGGTGCCAGCCCGCGCATTCGAGACCCGTGTCTCGAATGCGCCCGCCCAGCCGCCCGACATGATCATACTGGATCGGGTGGCTGGGCGGGGGAGCGGGCTGGCACCGCTAACCGAAATTGCCCTTTCGCAATTTCGCAAGAACGCGATCACAAGGAGAAGCTCTCGCCCAGATAGAGGCGGCGCACGTCGGCGTTGGCGACCAGCTCCTGCGGGCTGCCCGCGAACAGCACCTTGCCGTCGTAGATGATGCAGGCGCGGTCGACGATCTCCAGCGTCTCGCGGACATTATGGTCGGTGATGAGCACGCCGATGCCGCGCGTGCGCAATTCCTTCACCAGATCGCGGATGTCGGCGATGGACAGGGGGTCGATGCCCGCGAACGGCTCGTCGAGCAGGACGATGGACGGGTTGGCGGCCAGCGCGCGCGCGATCTCGCACCGGCGACGTTCGCCGCCGGAGAGGGCGAGGGCGGGGCTGGACCGCAACCGCGCGAGGCCGAATTCGTCCAGCAGCGTTTCGAGCCGTGCCGCGCGCGCCGCCTTGTCCGGCTCGGCCAGTTCCAGGACGGAGAGGATGTTCTGCTCCACCGTCATGCCGCGAAAGATCGATGTTTCCTGCGGCAGATAGCCCAGGCCCAGGATCGCGCGGCGATACATGGGCAGGCCGGTGATGTCCGTGCCGTCCAGCACGATACGGCCCGAATCGGGCTTCACCAGCCCCATGATCGAATAGAAGCAGGTCGTCTTGCCGGCGCCATTGGGGCCGAGCAGGCCCACGACTTCGCCCTTGCCCACCGCCAGGCTCACGTCGGCGAGCACGATGCGCCGGTCGTAGCTCTTCGCGATCGAGATGATGCACAGGCCGTTGTCGGTCGTGGCCCTGGTCGCCGGGACGACGGGCGGGATCGCGGTGGCCACGCTCATGGCGGCGGGCGGCATGTCACTCATGGTCTGATCCTGTGCTGCGCTACCCTGCCAGTCGCGCCTCACATGCGGCTTTCGGGCGCGTTTCGCAAGTCTGGCGTGAAACATGCATGGCGAATGCGCCGGGCGGTGCCCCCGGAACGACCAGCGCGACGACCAGCGCGACGCGTCATTGCGGTTGCTGCTTGACCTTGAAGGTGCCGGAAACACGGCCGCCGCCGCCCTGGATCACGCCGCCGGGCACGTCGCCGCCGGACGCCCGCCCGTCGACCGACGAGCGGCCGGATTTCAGGTCGATGAGCAGGCGCCCGCCGGTCAGCCGGCTGGACCCCTGCACCAGCTGGACATTGCCCAGCATGGTGATGATCCGCTTGTCGAGGTCGTAGATGGCGACATTGCCCTTGGCGGTCTCGTTGCCGCGCGTGACCACGACGTTGCCGACGGCGTCCATGCGGTTGATCTCCACCCCGCTGGCGCGATTATAGGCGACGGTCAGGCGGTTGGAGGTGAGCCGCAGGTCGGCCTGCGTCACCTGCACATTGCCGGACACGACGACGCGGTCCGCGCGATCCTGCACCTCGATCCGGTCGGCGGTGAAATCGACCGGGGCGTTGCTGTTATGGTCGCGCAGCGCCTGCGCGGAGGCGGTCATAGCGCCCGTGGCGAGGGCGGCAGCCAGCGCCGGGATCAGAACCAGCGATGCCGTCTTCGTTGCGCGTCTCATCGTGCCCTCAATCCATTCTGGTCGATATGCAGTCGCGCATTGCCCTGCAACGTCACGGTGCGCGCCGCGAGGTCGGCCAGCAGGCGATTGGCGCGGAACGTGCCGATCGGCATGCGTCCGTCGACTCGCTGCTGGCTGGCGAGGCTACGCGTCTTCAGATCGATCGTGACGTCGCGCGTGGTGAAGCGATAGCCATCCTCGGCCTGGAACTGGAGCGGACCGACGACGCCGACGCGTTCCTTCTGAATGTCGTACACGCCCTTCTGCGCGGACACGACGCTGGCCGATCCGTCGATCTGCAACCGCGCTTCGAGATCCTTCAGCTGCACGAGCGGCTCGCGCGAGCTTTTCTGGACCGCCGATCCGGCGCGCAGGGAAAAGGGCTGCCCCTTCGCATCCTCGCCGCGATAGAGCGCCTCGGTCACCTTCATGCGCTCGCTGGCGACATCGACCTTCTTCTTGTCGAGCAGGAAGCTGACCTCCTGCTCATGCGTGAAGGGCGCGGTCGCGAGAATCGCGACGAGCGCGCCCGCCATCACCGGCAACGCCTTCTTGAGGAGCGCCACCAGATGGTCATGGTTGCCGCCCGGTGCGGCCCAATGCTGGCGCAGCGTGCGCTGGCTGTCGGCGGCGGCGGACATCGTCCCTCCCAATCCCCTTTATATATGCGCGAAAATGTCGGTTTCGGGCCATCCCGCGAGGTCGAGCAGGGCGCGGTGCGGCAGAAAGTCGAAACAGGCCTGGGCCAGTTTGGCGCGTCCCTCGCGCTCCAGCCGCTTGTCCAGTTCGGTGCGCAGCGCATGCAGGAAGCGCACGTCGGACGCGGCATAGTCGCGCTGCGCGTCGGACAGATAGGGCGCGCCCCAGTCCGAACTCTGCTGCTGCTTGGAGATTTCCTGGCCCAGAACCTCACGGACCAGTTCTTTGAGGCCGTGGCGGTCGGTGTAGGTGCGAATCAGCCGCGACGCGATCTTGGTGCAATAGACGGGGGTGGCGAGGACTCCGAGATAATGTTGCATGGCCGCGATATCGAATCGACCGAAGTGGAACAGCTTCAACCGCTCCGGATCGGCGACCACCGCCTTCAGATTGGGTGCGTCATAGGCGCTGCCGGGGCCGAAACGAATCAGATGCTCGTCGCCGGAGCCGTCGCTGATCTGCACCACGCACAATCGATCGCGCGGCGTGATCAGGCCCATGGTCTCGGTGTCGATGGCGACGGGGCCGGGGCGCAGGACGCCCGCCGGCAGGTCTTCTTCATGAAAATACACTGTCATGGGCATCCCCTTACGGTGCGTGCCGCGATTACTCAATCAAGCATGTGATTCGGTTCGCGAAGGGCGGCGAGGCCGTGTCGTGGCAAAGCCGCGTCATGATGAGCGACAATCGCGCCACGATCGCCGAAAATCCTGCAATTGCACTTGAAAACTGTTCGCGCTCCGTCAGGATTCGGTTTATAGCTAGCCATTGCCCACAGATGTGGCGGGCTGTTCCGTGTGCCTTTCGTCCAGCGTCACGGTCCAATTGCGAGGACGAACGAAGGCGATCAACAGGGCATGAGTTTTGATAGAGGACGCCGCGGACGCGGCAGGGACAAGCGGGACGGTTTCGGCGACGAGAGCTTCGGCGGGTATGAAGAGCGCGGCGGCTTTGGCGGCGGCGACCGCGGTGGTTTCGGTGGCGGTGGCGACCGCTTCGGCGGCGGCGGTGGTCGCGGCGGCTTTGGCGGCGGCGGTGGTTTCGGCGGCGGCGCTGGCGGTGGTGGCGGCTTCGGCGGCGGTAACCGCGGCGGCGGCTTTGGCGGCGGCGGCGGTGGTTTCGGCGGCGGCGGCGGTCGTGGCGGCATGCCCGCACAGGTCGTTGGCGAGGGCACTGGCACCGTAAAATTCTTCAATGGACAGAAGGGTTTCGGCTTTATCGTCCGTGATGACGGCGGCGAAGATGTGTTCGTGCACATCAGCGCGGTGGAACAGGCGGGCCTGACCGGCCTTGGCGAAGGCCAGAAGCTGAAGTTCACCCTGGTCGATCGTGGCGGCAAGGTCTCGGCCAGCGATCTCGCGATCGAAGGCGATCTCGTCCCCGTGCCCGGCGGCGGCGCTGCTTCCGGCGGCGACCGCGCCGGCGGTGGTGATCGTGGACCGCAGCGTCAGCTTACCGGCGAACGCGCGAGTGGCACGGTGAAGTTCTTCAACGCCATGAAGGGCTTTGGCTTCATCCAGCGTGACGACGGGCAGCCCGATGCCTTCGTGCACATCAGCGCCGTTGAACGCGCCGGCATGGCGACGCTCAATGAAGGCGACCGACTCGACTTCGAGCTGGAGGTTGATCGTCGCGGCAAATATGCAGCGGTGAACCTGAACCCCAAGTCCGACTGATCGCCGGATTCAGGGATGAAGAGGGGCCGAGGTGTGATTGCATCCCGGCCCTTTTTGTTTGCAGTGGTTGAAACAGGATGCTGGCTACGTCCGTTCATGGTGAAT
>Ga0068853_100000181_pt1 | contig 44176 bp, 39 predicted proteins | sample KBSCornC32_FD_65655 | JGI IMG/M metagenome (GOLD analysis project Ga0068853, IMG submission 65655) | Corn rhizosphere microbial communities from Kellogg Biological Station, Michigan, USA - KBS Corn C3-2 | ecosystem: Host-associated > Plants > Roots > Rhizosphere > Soil ... | reverse complement strand
TGATGCTGATTCTGGAGCAACTCGGCTATCGGCAGGCGGTCGCGCTGGTCACCTTGCCCAACCCGGCGAGCGTGGCGCTGCACGAGCGGTTCGGCTTTCGCCATACCGGAACCCATGCCGAGGTGGGCCGCAAGTTCGGTAGGTGGATCGACGTCGGCCTGTTCCAGCGGGCGCTCGGCACTGGCGCGGCGGACGCCCCGGCCGGGGAGCCCCTGGCGTTGGAGGCGAGCGCGGGATGGCGGGCGCTGGCCGAATAGAGCAATCCGATAAGGTAGCCCCGCCGGACGCCTGTCAGCGCGGCGCGCGGTCCTGACTCAGATTCGGGAGAGCGGACATGGCCGCGCGAACGGTCGCTTTCGCCATCGAGAGGGGCGTTCCCGAACTCGCCGTCACGGACGCGGCGGCGACCGTCACTAATATGGCAATGGAAGTGCGATTCATGCGGAGAACCTTTTATAGTCTCTTCCCGTCGCGGCTATCAGGCCCTTAACGGTTCGCATACCACCGCAAAATACGGACTTTCCTGTGACCGCCCCAAAGGGGGACGGATTACATGTGGATCGGCTTGCCGGTGACCGCCATGGCGGCTTCCTTGATCGCCTCGCTGTGGGTCGGATGCGCGTGGCAGGTGTACGCGATGTCCTCACTCGACGCGCCGAACTCCATGGCCTGCGCGGCCTGTGCGATCATCGTGCCAGCGGGGGCGGCGATGATCCAGACGCCCAGCACCTTGTCCGTCTCGGTATCCGCGATGACCTTGACGAAACCGTCGGTGTCACTGATCGCCTTGGCGCGGCTGTTCGCCATCATCGGGAATTTCCCGACCTTGACCGCGCCCTTTGCGCCACCCGCCCTCGCAACGGCCGCTTCCTCGGTCAGGCCGACGCCGGCAATCTCCGGATGCGTGTAGACGACGGACGGGATCACGTCATGGTTCACGATGCCGGTCAGACCGGCGATATTCTCGGCGACCGCAATGCCCTCATCCTCGGCCTTGTGCGCGAGCATCGGGCCGGGGATGACATCGCCGATCGCCCAGACGCCGGGAATTTTGGTGGCGAAGTCATGGTCCGTCTCGATCTGGCCGCGCTGGTTCAGCTCCAGCCCGATGGTATCGAGGCCAAGCCCCTCCGTGTTCGGACGGCGGCCGATGGCGACGAGCACCGCGTCGGCTTCAAGGGTCTGCGCGGCGCCACCTGCGGCGGGTTCGATGGTGACGGTGGCCGTCTTGCCATTGACCACAACGCCGGTGACCTTTGTCGAGGTCTTGATATCGAAGCCCTGCTTCTTGAAGATCTTCGCGGCCTCCGCGCGAACGTCGCCGTCCATGCCGGGCAGTATCTGGTCAAGGAATTCGACCACGGTGACCTGCGCGCCGAGCCGGCCCCAGACCGATCCCAGTTCCAGCCCGATCACGCCGCCGCCGATGACGACCAGCTTGCGCGGCACCGCCGCCAGCGCCAGCGCGCCGGTGGAATCGACGACCACGCCGCCCTCATTGTCGACCGCAACGCCCGGCAGCGGGGTGACGCTGGAGCCGGTCGCGATGATGATATTCTTCGCGGTCACCGCCTGCCCGGCAATATCGACGGTGTTGGCGCCGGTAAACCTGGCCAGCCCCTTCAGCCAGCTAACCTTGTTCTTCTTGAACAGGAACTCGATGCCGCCGGTCAGGCCGGTCACGGCCTTGTCCTTGTCCGCGAGCAACGCCGGCAGGTCGAGTTCGACCGAGCCAAGCTTGACACCATGTTTGGCGAGCGCACCGGAGGCGGCCTCATGATAAAGCTGCGAAGCGTTGAGCATCGCCTTGGACGGGATGCAGCCGACATTGAGGCAGGTGCCGCCCAGCGTCGCGCGACTTTCCGCACAGGCGGTCTTCAGCCCCAGTTGCGCCGCGCGGATCGCGGCGACATAGCCGCCGGGGCCTGCGCCGATCACGAGGACGTCATAGTCGTACTGCTGCTCAGCCATTTTCTCTCCCCTTCCGGGATCATCTCAAATCCCGTTCGCCCTGAGTAGGGACTGAGCGAAGTCGAAGGCCCGTATCGAAGGGTCTGCGCTCCATCTCCATCCTTCGATACGCCATTTCGACTTTGCTCAATGGCTACTCAGGACGAACGGTCGTGGTGCAATTCTCAAAGATCGATCAGCAGCCGTGTCGGGTCCTCGATCGCATTCTTGACCGCGACGAGGAAGGTCACGGCCTCGCGGCCATCGATCAGGCGATGGTCGTAGCTCAGCGCCAGATACATCATCGGCCGGATCACGATTTCGCCATTGCGCACCACCGGCTTGTCCTCGATGCGGTGGAGGCCCAGCACGGCGGACTGCGGCGGGTTGATGATCGGGGTGGACATGAGGCTGCCGAACACGCCGCCGTTGGAGATGGTGAAGGTGCCGCCCTTCATCTCCTCCATGGTGAGCTGGCCCTCCTTGGCCTTCCGGCCATAGTCGCCGATCGCCTTCTCGATCTCGGCGACGCTCATCTTGTCGGCGTCGCGGATGACGGGGACGACCAGGCCGTTGGGCGCGGAGACGGCCACGGAAATGTCGGCGAAGTCGTTATAGACGATCTCGTCGCCCTCGATCTGCGCATTGACCGCCGGGATGTCTTTCAGCGCCATCGTCACCGCCTTGGTGAAGAAGCCCATGAAGCCGAGGCGGACGCCATGCTTCTTCTCGAACAGATCCTTGTACTTGGCCCGCGCCTCCATGACGGCGCTCATATCGACGTCGTTGAAGGTGGTGAGCAGCGCCGCCGTCTCCTGCGCACTCTTCAGGCGCTTGGCGACCGTCTGGCGCAGGCGCGTCATCTTGACGCGCTCCTGCCGGCGGGCAGGGGCTGCGGATGCAGGCGCGGCGGTCGGGGCAGCGGCGGCTGCCGACGCGGCGGCCACCACGGCGGAACCATCGGCGATAGCGGCGACGACATCGTCCTTGGTCAGGCGGCCATCCTTGCCCGTGCCCTTGATCCGGCTGGGGTCGAGGCCATGCTCCAGCACCATGCGGCGCACGGCGGGCGAGAGGGTGACACTATTGCCGCCACCGGATTCAGGCGCGGCCGAAGCGGCAGCGACGGGAGTGGGCGCGGCGCTTTCCGCCTTGGCGGGGGCCGGAGTGGCCGACGCGGGGGCAGCGCCCGCGCCGCCTTCATTCACCGTGGCAATCGCCGTACCGACATTGACGGTATCGCCTTCCTTGACCAACTGTTCGCCGAACACGCCCGCGACCGGCGAGGGCACGTCGACCGCGACCTTGTCCGTTTCCAGACTGACGATCGCCTCATCGACGGCGACACTGTCGCCGGGCTTCTTGAGCCACTGACCGACCGTCGCTTCCGTGACGGATTCGCCCAGCGCGGGAACTTTGACTTCGATTGCCATGGGTACTCTCTATCCTTCGGGTCCGCCGCTTGCGCGGCTCAGGCCTTCTTCTGGCGTTTGATTTCTTCACGAACGCTGTGACCCAGCGCATCGGCGATGAGCGCGCCCTGTTCGGCGAGATGGCGCTTGGCGAGGCCCGTGGCGGGCGATGCCGCCGCCTTGCGCCCGGCGTAGCGCGCCCGCATCGGCGCCTTGCCTGCGGAGGCGAGCGCCTCCTCCACAAAGGGTTCGACGAAGAACCAGGCGCCATTGTTGCGCGGCTCCTCCTGGCACCAGATCAGTTCGGCGAGGTTTGGCATCCGCGCCAGACGCACCGCGAGGGCCTCGGTCGGGAAGGGGTAGATTTGCTCGATGCGAATGATCTGGGTGGTCGTGTCGCCTGCCGCATCGCGCGCGTCCATCAGGTCGTAGGCGACCTTGCCGGAACAGAGCACGACCCGCTTCGTCTCCGCGTCCGGCGCCGGGTTGTTGTCCGACAGGATGCGGCGGAAATGCGTCTCACCCTGGAAATCGCTCGCCTTGCTGACCGCGGCCTTGTGCCGCAGCAGCGACTTGGGCGTCATCATGACGAGCGGCTTGCGGAAGGACCGCAGCATCTGGCGACGCAGGATATGGAAATAATTGGCCGGCGTGGTGCAGTTGGCGACCTGGATATTGCCTTCCGCGCACAGTTGCAGGAAACGCTCCAGACGCGCGGAACTATGCTCCGGCCCTTGCCCCTCAAAGCCGTGGGGCAACAACAGGACCAGACCGTTGGCGCGCAGCCACTTGGCTTCGGACGCCGCGATATACTGGTCGATGATGATCTGCGCGCCGTTGGCGAAGTCACCGAACTGCGCCTCCCACAGGACCAGCGACTTGGGATCGGCCATCGCATAGCCATATTCGAAGCCGAGCACGCCATATTCGCTGAGCGGGCTGTCCAGCACCTCGAACCGGCCATGCGGCACGGTGGCGAGCGGTATATATTTGCGCTCGGTCTGCTGGTCGAGCCAGACCGCGTGCCGCTGGCTGAACGTCCCGCGTCCCGAATCCTGTCCCGACAGGCGAACGCCATAGCCCTCGGACAGCAGCGAACCGAATGCCAAGGCCTCGCCCGTCGCCCAGTCGATATTCTCGCCCTTGGCGAACATCTCCGCCTTGGCTTCGAGAATGCGCTTCAGCGTCTTATGGACATTGACGTCCTCCGGGACGGTAGTCAGCGTCTTGCCCAGGCTATCGAACAGCTTGGGCGAAATGGCGGTTTCCACATTCTGCCGCGCCGTCTCGGCGTTGGCGGGCTGGTGCAGGCCCGACCAGCGGCCGGCGAACCAGTCGGCCTTGTTCGCCTTGTAGCTCTTCGCCGCGTCGAACTCTTCTTCCAGATGTGCGACGAAATCGCTGACCACCTGCTGCTGGTAGGCCGCGTCGATGACGCCCTCCGCCTGGAGGCGTGCGCCATAGACTTCGCTGACCGGCGGATGCTGGCGGATTTTGGCGTACATCTGCGGCTGGGTGAAGCTCGGCTCGTCGCCCTCGTTATGACCGAAGCGGCGATAGCACCACATGTCGATCACCACGTCCTTGTCGAACTTCTGCCGGAATTCCATCGCCAGCTTGCAGGCGAAGGTCACCGCTTCCGGATCGTCGCCGTTGACGTGGAAGATCGGCGCCTGGACGCCCTTCGCCACATCGCTCGGATAGGGCGAGTTGCGCGCGAACTGCGGGCTGGTCGTGAAGCCGATCTGGTTGTTGACGATGAAGTGGATGCAGCCGCCCGTGGCGTAGCCCCGGATGCCCTGAAACCCCAGCGTCTCCCAAACGATGCCCTGACCCGCAAAGGCCGCATCGCCGTGGATCAGCACCGGCAACACCTGGTCCATCTCCTCCAGATCGTTGCGGATGGTAAGCTGCGCGCGCACCTTCCCCAACACGATCGGATCGACGGTTTCGAGATGCGAGGGATTGGGAACCAGGCTCATGTGAACCTTGATCCCGTCGAACTCGCGGTCGGTCGAGGTGCCGAGATGATATTTGACGTCGCCCGAACCGCCGACATCCTCCGGATTGGCGGTGCCGCCAGAAAATTCGTGGAAGATGACGCGGAAGCCCTTGGCCATCACATTGGCCAGTACGTTGAGACGCCCGCGATGCGCCATGCCGTACACGATTTCGCGCACGCCCATCTGGCCGCCATATTTGATCACGGCTTCCAGCGCCGGGATCATGGACTCGCCGCCGTCGAGACCGAAGCGCTTGGTGCCGACGAACTTGCGGCCCAGGAAGCTCTCATACTGCTCGGCGTGGATCACCTTGGACAGGATCGCCTTCTTGCCTTCCGGCGTGAAGTCGATCGACTTGTCGACGCCTTCCAGGCGTTCCTGCAGGAAGCGGCGCTCCTCCGTGTCGGCGATGTGCATATATTCCATGCCGACATTGCCGCAATAATTGGCCCGCAGGACGTTCACGAGCTGGCGGATCGTCGCCCATTCGAGGCCAAGCTGGCCACCCAGATAGACGCGCTGGTCGATGCCCGCACCCGAAAAGCCATGATATTCCGGGGTGAGATCGGCCGGCAGATCGCGCTGCGTCAGGCCGAGAGGATCGAGATTGGCGGCGAGATGCCCGCGCACGCGGTAAGTACGGATCAGGCCCATCGCACGGATGGCGTCCATCGCGGCGGCGGTGATGTCGGCGTCGCTCATCGCGGTGCCGGCCTTCTTCGCGGCAGCCTTGACCACTACCTGCATCTGCGTCGGGTCGAGGGCGGCCGTCAGGTCGTCGGTCGTCTCGAGAGGCCATCCGCGCCGTTCCCAGCTGGGCCGCTGCTCGATTTCGGCACCCGGAAGTCCGTCGCCTATCTGACCTTCATATCCCATTGCCGTTTCCCATCACCTGCGTTATGGGCGAGATTGGTAACCCTGTTTACCAGCTCTCGCCGTACGGTTCGCCCCCGCCGTCGGATCGGACAGGAAGCGGCACCGATCCCCATCGCCGGGGAGGGGCAGGTGCGCCTTCGCACCCTGAAGATCCGCTTCATGCTCTTTGCAAGGCAGGCTGTCCGGCCGATCGCCCTGCGGTTATCACAGTGATTGTTCCAGCCGGAACCGACGCGCGACCGCGCCGGTTCCGGCCGGGAAAGATCAGCCCTTGAGCACCTCGACCAATGTCTCGCCGAGCAGGCTTGGCGAGGGGCTGACGCGGATGCCCGCTGCTTCCATCGCCGCGATCTTGCTCTCCGCATCGCCCTTGCCACCCGAAACGATCGCGCCGGCATGGCCCATGCGGCGGCCCGGAGGCGCCGTGCGGCCCGCGATGAAGCCGACCATCGGCTTCTTGCGGCCACGCTTGGCCTCGTCGATCAGGAACTGCGCGGCCTGCTCTTCCGCATCGCCGCCGATCTCGCCGATCATGATGATCGACTTGGTCTCGTCGTCGCCCAGGAACAGTTCCAGCATGTCGATGAAGTTGGTGCCGTTGACCGGGTCGCCGCCGATGCCGACCGCCGTGGTCTGGCCGAGGCCCGCGTTCGTGGTCTGGAACACCGCCTCATAGGTCAGCGTGCCGGAGCGCGAGACGACGCCGACCGAACCCTTGGAGAAGATGCTGCCGGGCATGATGCCGATCTTGCACTCATTGGGGGTCAGCACGCCAGGGCAGTTGGGGCCGATGAGGCGCGACTTGGAACCCGACAGCGAACGCTTCACGCGCACCATGTCGAGCACCGGGATACCCTCGGTGATCGCGATGATGAGCGGGATTTCCGCGTCGATCGCTTCCAGGATCGAGTCGGCGGCGAATGGCGGCGGCACGTAGATCACCGATGCGTTGGCGCCGGTGGCGGCCTTCGCTTCGGCAACCGTGTTGAAATTGGGCAGGCCGATGTGCGTCGTGCCGCCCTTGCCGGGGGTGACACCGCCGACCATCTGCGTGCCATAGGCCAGCGCGGTCTCGGTGTGGAACGTGCCGGTCGCTCCGGTCATGCCCTGCGTTAGAACCTTGGTATTCTTGTCGACGAGAATGGACATACTTCCCCCTCTTTCGGGTCGTTGACGTCAGCCGGACAGGGCGTTCTGGCAAACAGGCCAGAACGCTCAATCATCAGGCGAGGCTGGGGTCGATGCCCTTGCAGGCAACCAGAAGTTCCTTGACGGCGTCGATCGACACCTGAAGGCCGGCCTTGGCCTTGTCGTTCAGGGCGATCTCGATCACCTCCTCGACGCCGCCCGCCCCGATCACCACCGGCACGCCGACATAGAGGTCGTTGACGCCATATTGGCCGGTCAGATGCACCGCGCAGGGCAGCACGCGCTTGAGGTCGTAGAGGTAGGATTCGGCCATCGCGATCGCGGAGGTCGCGGGCGCATAAAAGGCCGAGCCGGTCTTGAGCAGGGCGACGATCTCGCCGCCGCCATTGGCCGTGCGCTTGACGATGGCGTCGATGCGCTCCTGCGTGGACTTGCCCATCGCGATCAGGTCGGGGACGGGGATGCCCTTGACCGTCGAATATTCGACGATGGGGACCATCGTGTCGCCATGGCCGCCGAGCACGAAGCTGGTCACGTCCTTCACCGACACGCCGAATTCCTGCGCGAGGAAAGTCGAGAAGCGCGCCGAGTCGAGCACGCCCGCCATGCCGACGACCTTGTTGTGGGGCAGGCCGGAAAATTCGCGCAGCGCCCACACCATCGCGTCGAGCGGGTTGGTGATGCAGATGACGAAGGCGTCAGGCGCGTTGTTCTTGATGCCCTCGCCCACGGCCTTCATGACCTTGAGGTTGATGCCGAGGAGATCGTCGCGGCTCATGCCGGGCTTGCGCGCCACGCCTGCGGTGACGATGATGACGTCCGCACCGGCGATGTCCGCATAATCGTTCGTGCCGGTCAGCTTGGCGTCGAAGCCTTCGACGGGTCCGCACTGCGACAGGTCGAGCGCCTTGCCCTGCGGAACGCCTTCTACGACGTCGAACAGGACGACGTCGCCCAGTTCCTTTTGCGCCGCGAGATGCGCGAGCGTGCCGCCGATGTTGCCAGCGCCGATCAGCGCGATCTTCTTACGGGCCATCCGATACTCCTTAGCTTTAGTCCGGGCCTTGGTCGGAGGTCCGCTTAGGCCCTTTTAGTTAAGGTTTCAATGCAGTTTTGTGGCAGTGCAGCAGCTATTTGTGATAACAGTTCGCAATATCATTGGGGTCATTCTTCGCTTCCGTGACCCAAGGCAAGATAGTCGAGCGACCCCATCTCCATCAGCCGGGACACGGTGCGCTGGAACTCGAACGCGCCGTCGCCCGTGGGGTACAAAACCTCCGGCTCCGCATCCGCGCTGGCGAGCAGCTTGACCTTATATTCGTACAAGGCGTCGATCAGTGTGACAAAGCGGGCTGCCTCGTTGCGATTTTCCGGGCCGAGGACGGGGATGCCGACAATGATGAGCGTATGGAAATGGCGCGCGAGGGCGAGATAGTCGGTCGCGCCGCGCGCCTCCCGGCACAGCCGCTTGAAGGAGAAGACCGCGACGCCCTTCAGGCTCTTGGGAACGTGAATGGAGCGCCCGCCATGGATGGCGACCTCCTCGGTGGGCACATGCTCACGATCGCTCGGCGGATAATCGGTCAGGCGGAAGAAGGTCTGGCTCAGTTCCCGAGTCGCCGCCTCGCCATTGGGCACCAGCCACGTCCGCGCGCCGGCCAGGCGATCCAGCCGGTAATCGGTGGGGCCGTCGAGCGTGACGACGTCGAGCCGCGCCTTCAACAAGGCGATGAAGGGCAGGAACAGATGCCGGTTGAGGCCGTCCTTGTAGAGATCGTCGGGCGTGCGGTTGGACGTGGTGATGACCGTGACACCCGCGTCCAGCAGGCCGGTGAACAGGCGCGAGAGGATCGCGGCGTCGGCCATATTGTTGACGACCATCTCATCGAAGCACAGCACGCGCGCCTCCGCCGCGATGCTCTCGACCACCGGCGGGATGGGATCGCCGGTTTCGGACTGGCGCGCGATGCGCAGCCGGTCATGGACGTCGAGCATGAATTCGTGGAAATGCGCCCGCCGCCTCTTCTCGATGACAAGTATGTCGTAGAAGAGATCCATCAGCATCGACTTGCCGCGCCCTACCCCGCCCCACAGGTAGAGGCCGCGCACCGGCTCGGGGCTTTTGCGGAACAGGCGGGACAAAAAACCACCGCCGCCGGCGGAGGCTGTTTCCAGCGCGGTGGCGATCCCGGCGAGGTGCTGCGCCGCCGCGCGCTGATCCGGGTCGGGCCTGATCTCGCCGGCGGATACCAGTTCCTCATAGCGGGCAATCAGGCGGGTCACGTCTTGCCGGGCGCCTTGCGGAAGGTCGCCGTCGCGGCGGCGACGAGATCTTCATCCTGCCGGAAGGTCATGCGGACGAAGAACAGCCGCCCGGTTTCCTTCAAGATCTCGACATCGGCGAACAGGGCAGGACCGACGCGTCCGGAGCCGAGAAACTGGACTTGCAGGTCGATCGTCACGGCGGCGAGCTGCTCGGGCCGGCCGAGCGCATTGAGGGCGGCGAAACCCACATGATCCGCCACCGCGGCGATGAAACCGCCATGCAGCGCGCCCAGCCGGTTGCGGTGCAGCGGCCGCGTCTCCACGGCGACCGTGGCGCGGCCGGCACCTTCTGTCCTGGCAAAACTGGGCAGGAAGGTGCCGGGGTATGTGTCCGCCTCGTCATCCAGATAGCGGATCCACCCGGCCCACGGACCCTCGACAACCGTCTCCGCCATGGTGTCAGTCCAGCCGTCAGACCGCGCGTTCGACCATCATCTTCTTGATCTCGCCGATCGCGCGCGCCGGGGACAGGCCCTTGGGGCATACGTTCGAACAGTTCATGATCGTATGGCAGCGATACAGGCGGAAGGGATCCTCCAGTTCGTCCAGACGCTCGCCGGTATATTCGTCGCGGCTGTCCGCCAGCCAGCGATAGGCCTGGAGCAGAATCGCCGGACCCAGGAACTTGTCGCTGTTCCACCAGTAGCTGGGGCAGCTCGTCGAGCAGCAGGCGCACAGGATGCACTCGTAGAGGCCGTCGAGCTTCTCGCGATCCTCGGGCGACTGGAGCCGCTCCTTGCCGGCGGGCGGCGGGGTCACGGTCTTCAGCCAGGGCTGGATCGTCTGATATTGCGCATAGAAATGCGAGAAGTCGGGAACGAGATCCTTGATGACGTCCATGTGCGGCAACGGGGTGATGCGAACCTCGCCCTTGCCGCAATCCTCGATCGCGGTGGTGCAGGCCAGACCGTTCTTGCCGTTCATGTTCATCGAACAGGAGCCGCAGATGCCCTCGCGGCAGGAGCGGCGGAAGGTGAGCGTCGAGTCCTGCTCGTTCTTCATCTTGAGCAGCGCGTCCAGCACCATCGGACCGCAGCTGTCGAGGTCGATCTCGAACGTGTCGTACCGCGGATTCTCGCCCGAATCGGGATCGTAGCGATAGACCTTGAACTTCTTGACCTTGGTGGCGCCGTCGGGCGCCTTGTGGGTCACGCCATTTGCCCTGATCTTGCTGTTTGCGGGCAAAGTGAATTCGGCCATGTCGCAGAGTCCCCCGTGGAGCCGGTGTATTCCAAAGCCCCCCTCTATGCCGCGCGTGCGAAAAATCAAGGATTGATGCGGGCGGCGTCCTTCGAACAGGGGACGGCACCTTTTCGTTACGCGGTACGTTGGGACGATCATGAAAGACGGCAACAGGGTCTGGATGGTCGCCAACACCGCCAGCGGCAGCTACAAGGCAGAGGTCATCGACCGCATCGGCGCTCGCTTCAGCGAAGCGGGGCGACCGATCGTTCGTCACATCGCCTGCGGGACGGACGAGCTGCCGACCGGCGCGGAGGCGACGGCGGCCGGGGTCGGCCTCGTCGTGATCCATGGCGGCGACGGCACGATCACATCTACAACCGACGCGCTGGCGGGGTGGAAGGGCGAGATACTGGCCTTGCCCGGCGGGACGATGAACCTGCTCGCCCGCGCGCTCCACGGCGACAGAACGGTCGACGACATCGTCGACAGGGTTTTGGCGGATGCGGCACCGGCGGTGCGCATACCTGTCATAATCGGTGAGGGCTATTGCGCGCTGGCGGGCGTGATCGCCGGGCCGACCACGGCCTGGGGCGACGTGCGGGAGCACGTCCGCCGCCTCGACGTCAAGGCGATCGCCACCAGCGTGAGCGACGCGCTGACCCAGACCCTGAGCGGCGACGACATCCGGGTCGAGGGGCAGGAGGGCTCCTATCAGGCCATCTTTCTGCAACCGGGCGAGCGAGTCATGTCGATCAAGGGCGTGCTCGCGCGCAACGCGGGCGAGTTGATCCGGCACGGTTGGGCCTGGCTCTCGGGTGATTTTCGCGAAGGCCCGAACGAGGATCTGGGAGAAGCGGGCGAGGTCACCCTGCTGGGCGCCGAGCCGGTCGGCCTGCTAGTCGACGGGGAGCGGGCCGGCGCGGGCAAGATCGTGCATTTCCGGCAGGAGGAATCGGAGCATCTCTTCCTGTCCTGCCTGGGCGGGGCGCGATGGTCCTGATCCTGCACGCCAGCGACCTGCATTTCGGCGCGGAGGACACAGATGCGCTCGACTGGTTCCGGCGGGAGGCGGAGGCGCTCAGGCCCGATGCAATCCTGATCACCGGCGACCTGACCATGCGCGCGCGGCATGGCGAATTCGCGGCGGCACGCGACTGGCTGGCGGCCCTGCCCGCCCCGGTATCGGTCGAGGTGGGCAATCACGACCTGCCCTATTTCGATCTGCCGGCGCGCTTTTTCCGTCCCTATCGCCGCTTCGGCGAGATCGAACGATTCATCGAACGACCGCTGACGCTGGACGATGTCGCCGTCGTCCCGCTGCGCACCACCGCACGGCTCCAATGGCGGTTCAACTGGTCCAAGGGCTATGTCACGCGCGAACGGGTGGAGGACGCCGTCACGCGTCTGGAAGCCAGCAGCGCCCGCCACCGCCTCGTCACCTGCCACCATCCGCTGGTCGAAGCGGGCACACGGGGAACCGCCCGCACCCGCGGCGGCGCGAAGGCGCTCGCGGCGCTGGCCCGTGCGGGGGCGAGCGCCGTGCTGTCCGGCCATGTCCATGATCCGTTCGACCGTACGGTGGAGACGGATGGCAGCGCGATACGCCTGATCGGCGCAGGCACCTTGTCCGAACGGGTGCGCAGCAGCAGACCCAGTTTCAACGTCATCCGCATCGACGGCGCGGCGATGGATGTGACGGTGTGCGTCGCCAATTGACCTATCGCGCGTAAAGGCGCTGGCATGATGCCGGCTTCGGGATAAGCTGTCGCGATGACCAGCACCCGTACACGCGCTCCTCTCGCCGCCCTCCTGACCTTGGCCGCGCTGATTCCTTGCTTAGCCCATGCCGACCCGGCAGCGGACAGGGCACGGGTGGACCGCATCCTGAAACGGACGCCGCTCATCGACGGGCATAATGACTGGGCGGAAGCGCTGACCGAAAAGGCGGGCGACGCGCGCTGGACGCTGGACCTCAACCGGCTCGATCCCGAGACATATGACACGGACATAGAACGGCTGCGCGCCGGGCGGGTCGGCGGGCAGTTCTGGTCCGTCTATGTGTCTGCCAGCCTGCCGGAAGTGCAGCAGGTCAAGGATACGCTGGACCAGATCGACCTCGTGAAGCGGCTGGCGCTGCGTTATCCCCAGCATTTCACCATGGCCACCACCGCCGCGCAGGTGCGCGCCGCGCACCGGACCGGGCGCATCGCCTCGCTGATCGGCGCGGAAGGTGGTGGACAGATCGACGAAAGCCTGTCCGTGCTGCGCGCCTATCATGATCTGGGCGTCGGCTATCTGACCCTCACCCATTTCAAGACGATCAGCTGGGCGGACAGCGCCACCGACGATCCGAAGAACGGCGGTCTCACCGATTTCGGCCGCAAGGTGGTGCGGGAGATGAACCGGCTGGGGATGCTGGTCGATCTCAGCCATGTCAGCGAAGGCGTGATGCGTGACGCCCTGGCGGCAAGCCGGGCGCCGGTCATCTTCTCCCATTCCAGCGCGCGTGCTCTGGCCAATCACACCCGCAATGTGTCGGATGACATATTGAAGCTGGTCGCGAAAAATGGCGGCGTCGTGATGGTCAACTTCGCGCCGCAATATGTCTCCGAGCCGAGGCGGCTGTGGGGCGCGGCGAAGATGGGCGAGGAAGCACGGCTCAAGACGCTGTTCACCGGCGAGCCGGACAAGGCGAAGGCGGGCATCGACGCCTGGCTGAAGGCGAACCCGGAACCCCATGCGACGCTGGCGCAGGTGGCGGATCATATCGAGCATATCGCCAGGGTTGCCGGACACGACAACGTCGGGCTGGGCGGCGACTATGACGGCGTGGCATCGCTGCCCGACGGGCTGGGCGGGGTCGAGACCTATCCCGCGCTGTTCGTCGAACTCATCCGGCGCGGCTGGAGCGACGCCGACCTCGCCAGACTGGCTGGCGGGAATATCCTGCGGGTTATGGAAGGCGCGGAGGCGGTCGCGAAGGGGATGGCAGGCGAACTGCCCGCGACGGGGAAGCCGTAACCAATCCCCGTTCGTCCTGAGCTTGTCGAAGGATTGTCCTTTCTTCTGCTACCCGATCCAAGGAAGGACAGCCCCCTTCGACTGCCCGATGAGAGCGGGCGCTCAGGACAGGCTTCGACAAGCTCAGGACGTACGGCTTTAATCTACCGGGCCTTCCGGTCCTCGTCCTCTTCCGCCGCAACCGCATTCGCCGCCGGCTCCGTATCGGGAGCCGTCACCACCGGCGCGGGGGTTGCGAGCGCCGCGCCCGCCGCCCCCGGCCCCGCGCGCGGTTCCAGGATCGCGGCGGCCTCGATCACGTCGAGCGCGCGGTGCGCCTCATTGTAGCGGCGGGCGAGTTCCAGCCAGCGCGTGACGCGCGGCTGCGGCGGCAACGCGGACATTTCCGCGATCGCATCGTCTATCTGGCCAAGCTCCACAGCGTGGCGAGCGCGGTCGAGCCGTTGCTCCGGTTCGGGCGACGGGGTTCCCGCGCGGCGCAGGATCGCCAAGCTGCCAACCTCCCGCCACATCGCCTGCCACCAGCTGCCGCTGTTGCGCTGCGTCCGTGTGAGCGCATCGACATCCAGCAGGCCGAGGCGCAGGTCGGCGAGCGTTACCGGCTCCGCCGCCGCGTTGACGATGGTCGCCACCGCCTTGGGCTGCGCATCGCCGAAACGCAGCCGCAGCGTCCCCTCGATATAGCCCAGCGGCCGGCCGGCATCGAGCGAGCGGCGCACCGCGAAGGCGGTCATCAGCGCTTCGGCCCGGTTGGCGTTGTAGGAGGCGGCCTGCGCGGCGATGGTGATGCGGGCCAGGCGCTGTTCCATGTCGGCCATGCGAACGGCCTGCGCATCGACCATGCCGGGCGTCACGATCGCGGGGAGCGCGGTGGACGTATCGGCAGCGCCGGCGGTGGCACCTGCACCGTTCTGGATCACGTCCCCACTGTTGGCGGCATTACCCGCGATCTGCTGCACGCTGCCGAAGGATCGCCAGTTCTGCGCCAGCCACGCCATCAGCAAGGCCCCGCCGATAAAGGCGAGGATCAGCAGCCCCAGAATCATACGTGTGCCGAAGCCGCTGCGCGGCGGCATGGTCATGTCCCGTTCGACTGTCATGGCGCCCCTTGATGCTCTGCGGCGAAGACTAGTCGATTTGAGCCATTATACAAGCATTTGCAGCCCGGCCAGCATTGCCGCCTCGGTCGGCGTCCCGGCGAAGATACGCTCGCGCCAGCCCGCGCCGCAGGCGTCCGACGTCGCCTCGCTGATCGCGACGATCGACATGCGGTCCCGCTCCCCGACGCCCAGCAGCGAAGCCAGCCGCTCACCCGCGCGCGGCGAATGGACCAGACCATAGACACCACGGTCACGCGGAAGCGCGCGGGCGAGACCGGCGGCGTCGCCCCGTGCCGCCATGCGATAATCGGGCAGGCGCGCGATGGTCAGGCCATGGGGGTCATAGTCGCGCATGTCCTCCCCGCCCAGATGCAGGACACGGGCGTGGCCCGCCGCCGCGATCAGCGGCACGGTCGAGGCCGCATCGCCGCCGCCCGTGCGGACGATGCGAAAGCCCGCCTCCCCCGCCGCCTTCGCCGTCGCCTCCCCCACCGCGAAGACCGGCAGGTGCGCGAAGCGGGACAGGCCGGGTCCGCCCAGACGCGCCGCGTTGGCGCTGGTCAGCAGGATCGCGTCGATCTCCGCCGGCGCAGGCGGGGTCCAGGCCAGCGCTTCCGCTGCGTAGAGGGGATAGAGGATCGGCGTGAAGCCCAGCTCGCGCAACGCCTCCGCCGTGCGTCCATTGCCCGGTTCGGGGCGAAAGACGAGGACGGGATCAGCCATGGAACAGGGCCGCGATGACCGGCCCCGCGCGCGACAGGAGATCGCGACCCAGCGCGGCGGCGGGCGCGTCCTCGCCGGGCGCCATCGTGGCGGAGCCGGTGACATGCTCCGCTCCGTCGGGCGAAAGCAGTTCGGCACGCAGGTGGATCACCCCGTCCGCCACGGTCGCCAGCGCGGCGATCGGCGAATGGCAGGTGCCGCCCAGCGCCAGCAGCAGCGCACGTTCGGCCATCACGCAGGCGAAAGTATCGCCATCGCTGATCGGCGCCAGCAGCGCGCGCGCGCGCGCATCATCCGCGCGACATTCGATCCCGACCGCGCCCTGCGCCGGGGCCGGCAGCATCTCCTCGACCGGCAGGGTGACGCCGGTGTCGCGCAGGCCCAGCCGGTCCAGCCCGGCGGCGGCGAGCAGGGTCGCGTCGGCCTCCCCCGCCTCCAGCTTGGCGATGCGCGTGGCGACATTGCCGCGAATGAGGACGGGCTGGAGGTCCGGGCGGATACGGCGAAGCTGCGCGGCACGGCGGGGGGAACTGGTGCCGACGATCGCGCCCTGTTTCAGCGCCGCGATGGATGGCGCGCCCAGCAACCTGTCCTCCACCGCCGCGCGGGGCAGCATGGCGGCGATGCGGATGCTGTCCGGCCGGATCGTCTCGACATCCTTCATCGAGTGGACGCAGACATCGACCTCGCTTTCCAGCAGAGCGCGGTCCAGTTCCTTGGTCCACAGCGCCTTGCCGCCGATGTCCGCCAGCGCCCGGTCCTGGATGCGGTCGCCGCTGGTCGTCACGGTGACGATGACGACATCGCTCGCCCCCCAGCCATGCGCCGTCCGAAGCGCATTGGCGACCATATGCGCCTGCGCGAGCGCCAGGGGGGAACCGCGCGTGCCGATCCGGAATGGCCGGGGGGAGGGAGTATCGCTCATATGCGGCCTTGCTCTAATCGGAAGGAACGATAGAGGAAAGCGCAATGACCCTCTCCTCCCCTGCCGTGATCCTCGGGCTGGAATCGAGCTGCGACGAGACCGCCGCCGCGCTCGTGACCGCCGACCGGCGCATCCTGTCGCATCGGCTGGCGACGCAGGAGGCCATCCACCGTCCTTTTGGCGGCGTGGTGCCGGAGATTGCCGCGCGCGCGCATGTCGATGCGCTGGTGCCGCTGATCGAGGCGGCCTTGCAGGATGCGGGCATGAGACTGGATGAGGTGGACGCGATCGCCGCCACCGCCGGGCCGGGGCTGATCGGCGGCGTGATGGTCGGCCTCGTCACCGGCAAGGCGCTGGCGCTGGCGGCGAACAAACCGCTGATCGCGGTCAATCATCTGGAGGGCCATGCGCTCAGCCCGCGCCTCGCCGACCCCAGCCTCGACTTTCCTTATCTGCTGCTGCTGGTGTCGGGCGGGCATTGCCAGATCATGGAGGTGCTGGGCGTCGGCCGCTATCGCCGGCTGGCCACCACCATCGACGATGCGGCGGGCGAGGCGTTCGACAAGACGGCCAAGCTGCTCGGCCTCGGCATTCCCGGCGGGCCGGCGGTGGAGCGGGAAGCCTTGGCGGGCGATCCGAAGGCGGTGCCCCTCCCCCGGCCGCTAGTCGGAACCGCCGATCCGCATTTTTCCTTCGCGGGCCTCAAGAGCGCGGTGCTGCGCGCCCACCAGTCCGGCCAATGGGAAACGGCGGATCTGTGCGCCAGTTTCCAGCAGGCGGTGATCGACTGCCTCGTTGATCGCACGCGGCGGGCGCTGGACGGCATGGCGGGCCGGCCCACCGCGCTGGTCGTGGCGGGCGGGGTCGCCGCCAATCAGGCGATCCGGGGCGCGTTGTCGGGACTGGCGGCGCAGGCCGACCTTCCCTTCGTCGCGCCGCCGCTGTGGCTGTGCACCGACAATGGCGCTATGATCGGATGGGCAGGCGCGGAACGGTTCGCCGCCGGGATGACCGATGCACTCGACGTCGCCGCGCGGCCGCGCTGGCCGCTCGATCCGGATGCAGAGGCGGCGCGGGGCGCGGGGGTGAAGGGATGAGCATCGGGGTTATCGGCGGCGGCGCGTGGGGAACCGCGCTGGCGCAAGTCATGGCGCAGAATGGCGCGCAATCCGTGACGCTATGGGCGCGCGAGGCGGAGGTGGTGGAGGCGATCAACCACACCCATGAGAATCCGCTGTTCCTCCCCGGCATTCCGCTGTCGCCGAGCATAAGGGCGACGAGCGCGAAGGACTGGTTCGGGGACTGCGAGGCGCTGCTGATCGTCACCCCGGCACAGCATGTTCGCGCGGTTCTGGCCGAGGCCGATGTCGGCGATACCCCGCTGATCCTGTGCGCCAAGGGCATCGAAGCCGGCACGCGGTTGCTGATGAGCGAGGTCGCGCGGGCGGTTTGCCCCGACGCGCCGATCGCCGTCCTGTCCGGCCCGACCTTCGCGGCGGAGGTTGCGCGCGGCCTGCCCACCGCGATCACGCTGGCCTGCGAGGACAGCATGGTTGCCGAGCGGCTCTCCGCCCGCATCGCCCAGCCGACCTTCCGCCCCTATCTGTCCACCGACGTGGTGGGAGCGGAGATCGGGGGGGCGGTCAAGAATGTGCTCGCCATCGCGTGCGGCGTCGTCGAGGGCGCGGGGCTGGGCCAGAATGCCCGTGCGGCGCTGATCGCGCGCGGCTTTGCGGAGATGACGCGCTTCGGGCTTGCGCGCGGTGCACGGATCGAGACGTTGACGGGCCTCTCGGGTCTCGGCGACCTCGTCCTCACCTGTTCCTCCACCAGTTCGCGCAATTTCTCGCTGGGCAAGGGGCTGGGCGAGGGCAAGCCGGCGGCCAGCCTGATGGCGGATCGACGCACCGTCGCGGAGGGCGCCTTTACCGCCCCGGTGCTGCGTGAAGCGGCGCGCGCCGTGGGCGTGGACATGCCGGTGGTTGAGGCGGTATGTGCGCTGCTGAACGACGAGGCCGGCGTATCCGGCATCATATCGGCCCTGCTCGCGCGGCCCATCCGTTCAGAATAGCGGAACATTCGGTCTGATACGCCTTTACGGCACAGGATAATGACAACGACCATGCCCACCACGGCACCAAATGAAGGCAGGGCGGGAACGCTTGACCATAGCTGAAACGACACGGCCCGCCGACCCGTCAACGGGACTCGGTCCAGGCGTAACAGGCGGGGGCATGGGCACAGGCGCGCCCGAACAGGATGATCTGGCGGTGCTGGCCAAGGGCGGCCGTGCGAATGTTCTGGGCTTCATGCTGCGCCTTGGCGCGCGCATTCCTTTCCTGCTGGTGGCGGGTCGTCTTTATGGTGCGGACAATCTGGGCCGTTTCGCGCTCGCCGTGCTGGTGGTCGAATTTGCGGCGCAGCTTGCCACGCTGGGCCTGAAGCGCGGACTGGCCGAGCAACTGTCCGCCAAAGATCGGCCGGACGGGCATATCGTCTATGACGCCCTCCTGCTGACCGTGCTGGTGTCGGCGGTGGCGGTAGCGGCGCTGATCGCCTTTCCCGCCGCCATGTTCCCCAACAGCGAGATCAACGGCCTCGACCGACTTCTGCCGCTCATCATCTTTGCCATCGCCTTCACCGACGTGGCGCTGGCAGCCTGCGCCTATCGCTATGATATCGGCGCGACGGTGCGCGCGCGTTCGGTCATCGAACCGTGGACGGTCAGCATCGCGGCGACCATCATCTATTTCTATTCGAAGCGCGACGGGCTGATCCTGTCCTATGTCGTCTCGATGCTGGCCGCGCTGATCGCTGCCGTCATTCCGCTGGTCCGTCATTATGGCTGGCCGGACGGCTGGCGTCCGCACCCGATGCGCCTATGGGCCATGGTCCGGCGCAACCTGCCGCTCGCCGCCGCCGATGCGATCGAGTGGGGCACGCGGCGGCTGGACCTCTGGATACTGGGGTTCTTCGTGTCGCCCACCGCCGCCGGCATTTATTATGTGGCGCAGCAGTTCGCCTCCCTGCCGCAGAAGATGAAGACGAGTTTCGAACCGATCCTCGGCCCCATCCTAGCCCGCAGCGTGGCGGAGAAGAAGTATACGGCCATCGCCGAGCATGTCAGTCAGGTCGGATTCTGGATCATCGCGGCGCAGGTCGGGCTGGCACTTGCCATCGGCATTCCGGGCGAGGCGGCGATGGGCCTGCTGGGACCGCAGTTCGTGTTCGGCACGGGAGCGCTGATCTTCCTGCTCGCCGCCGAGACCACATCGGCCCCATCCGTCGTGTCGGAAGCGGCGCTGGTCTATCTTGCGCGCGGGCTGAACCTGTGGCTGTCCATCGCGACGATCGCGCTGCAGGGCGTGCTGAGCCTCATACTGGTGCTGCTGGCGCGGCATCTGGCGCTGCCCGAACTCTGGGTGGCGGCCATGCCGGCGCTCGGGTTGGCGATCGCCTTGGCCGCGGGCAGCTGGATCAAGGCGCGGGCGCTCGGCGGGATCGTGAAGGCGCGGGTGACATCGTGGCGGCCCTCGCTGTTCATCGCGGGCGGGTCGGCGGGCGCGGTCGGCGCCGCGTTCACCGCCCTGCCCAAAAGCATGGAATGGGCTCAGCTGACGTTCGGCATTCCGGCGATCATCGGCACCTACTGTTTCGTGATCTGGCGAATCGGATTCGGCCCGGCGGATCGGGAATTGTTCAGGAAGGGGGCGAAAGCGCCTGCGGCCGCGACTGCGCCAACGGGGCGGGCCTGATGCCACGCCGGGCCACTTCAACTTCACCTTAACTTCTCCCTAGCATCCTGCTGCTACGACCCGCCGAAGGTCGCTCGACAAGAAGCAGCAAAATGAAAATCTTACGCCGTTTTCCCGGTCGGTATCTCTGGCCCCTGCTGTGTCTGGTCGGGCTATGTTTCGGCAGCATCCTCGCGTTGCTCGTGCTCACCACGTCCTCGCAGGACCGGATGGAGGCCGCGCGCGAGCGCCTCACCCTCACCCGCGCGATCGACACCCAAGTGGCGATGGTCAGCCGCGACCTTCAAGATTATGCGAAGTGGGACGATGCCGTCCGCCACATCGCCCGCAATTTCGACGCGGCCTGGATCGACGACAATGTGACCACCTATCTCGGGCGAACGCAGGGCTACGCCCATGTGTTCGTGATCGGGCCGGACGGACGCACGCGCTATGCCTTCAGCCGGGGCAGACTGACGCAGGACGATGCGAAAGCCACGCTCGGCCCCGCCTTTGCCGGCGGCGTCGCGGCGGTGCAGGCGATGAATCCGGCGAAGCAACCGATGGCGAGCGGCTTCACGCGCATCCACGGACGCACCTATATTTATTCGGTCGCCGCGATCGTGCCGCTCACCGGCAAGATCGGCCTGCCGCCGGGCGGTCGTCATGCGCTGGCGATCGCCGGCGATGTCGACGCCGCCTTTCTCAAAAGCATCCAGAAATCCTATCAGTTGCCGCCGCTCTCCCTTCATCCCGGCAGAGGCATGGTGCCGCTCCAGGATTTTCGTGGGCGGCCGGTCGCCTGGCTTGCCATACCTGCCCGAACGCCGGGCACCATCCTGCGTGACCAGATGATACCCGGCCTGATGCTGATCGTCATGCTGGCCTTTGGCGTGGCAAGCTTCGTGCTGCGGCAGGGTAGCGAAGCGATGCGCGACCTGCGCGCAAGCCAGGCGCAGGCGATGCACCATGCCAATCACGACCCGCTGACCGCGCTGCCCAACCGCCGCGTCCTGACCGAGAAAGTGCGCGACCGGCTGGAGGCTGGGGCGGAAGTCAGCCTGGTCTATATGGATCTCGACGGATTCAAGGAAGTGAACGACCTGTACGGCCATCGCGCGGGCGACGACCTGCTGCGCGCGGTCGCGGCGCGAATCGGCGTGGCGGCCCACATGGCCGGCGGTCCGGAGATGATGATCGCGCGCATGGGCGGGGACGAATTCGCGATACTGCACCGGGGCGACGAGCCGGCCGACGCCCCCGCCCTCGCGCGGCAGATCATCGACCATTTCCAGACCATCTTTCCACTGGGCACGGCCAATGTCCGCGTGGGGGTCAGCATCGGCGTGGTGACCACGCCCGCAGACTCCGTGCTGGACGTGGACGAACTGATGCGCCGCGCCGATGTCGCCATGTACCATGCCAAGGCACGCGGCACCAATCGCTGGGATCGCTATACGCCGGATATGGACAGCGGCCATGACGTCCGCAAGCGGCTGGAGCAGGATCTGGGCCGCGCCATCGCCGCCAACGGCATCGAGGTCGCCTATCAGCCGATCGTGTCGGCGGCGACCGGCGAGATATTGTGCGTGGAGGCGCTGGCGCGCTGGACGCATCCCGTCGAGGGGCCAATCGCGCCCGACGTGTTCGTCCCGCTCGCCGAGATGACCGGCCTCATCGGCGCGCTGGGCGAACAGGTGCTTGCCAAGGCGTGCCGCGCGGTGGCGCCCCTGGGGCTTGATCTGGCGGTCAACCTGTCGCCCGCGCAATTCTGGGACGCGCATCTGGTGTCCACCATCGCGGGCGTGCTGGAGCGGGAGGGCTTTCCCGCCCGCCGGCTGGAACTGGAGATCACCGAAAATTACCTCATGCACCGCCCCGATGCGGCGGCGGGCGTGATGGACGAATTGCGCGCGCTGGGCATCCGGCTTGCGCTCGACGATTTCGGCTCCGGCTATGCCAGCATCGGCTATCTGCGGCAGCTGAAATTCGAGCGGTTGAAGATCGACAAACAGTTTCTGCGCGATGCGGGCCGTGACCTGGCCGGCGCCGAATTGCTGGTCGCCATCGTCGCGCTGGGCCGCGCGCTCCGGCTGGAGATTACGGCAGAGGGCGTCGAGACGGAGGAACAGGCGGCGCTGGTACGAGCGTGTGGGTGCCACCGGGCGCAAGGCTGGTTGTTCGGGCGACCCGTTGCGGAAGCCGCGCTTCTCCAGACGGTCGCAAGCCTGCGGGGGATGGCCGCGCCCATAGCGGCAACCGGATAGCCGAAAAAGAGTAAGCCCCGTCGCTGTTAGCGGCGGGGCTCCCTGGGACGGTCCGCCCGATGGGCAGGAACCGGTCCTACTTCCATTGTCGATTTCTCGGCGTTGGAAAAGGGATAACGCGCCGGCCCGCCGTTGGTTCCGGTGCCCCTAAAAAAATTTCAAGCTTTCAGATAATCGGCCATCAGCGCCTTCAGGTCGGCTTCCGGACGGGCGCCATAATGGCTGATGATCTCCGCCGCGGCGATCGCGCCCATCGACAGGCAGTCGACTGGCGCCTTGCCCGCGCCATGGCCCGCCAGAAAACCCGCCGCGAACAGATCGCCCGCGCCCGTGGTGTCGACCACCGCATCGACCGGGGCGGCCGCGACCTCGAACCGTTCGCCGCTCTTGATGCAGATCGCGCCCTTCTCGCCGCGCGTGACCACCAGCGTGGGGATCTTGGGCGCAACGGCGGCAACCGCCTTTTCAAAATCGTTGATCTGCGTCAGCGACATGATCTCCACCTCATTGGCGAAGAGGATGTCGATCAGACCATCGTTGATGAGCGTGGTGAAGTCGTCGCGATAGCGTTCGATGACGAAAGCGTCGGAGAGGGTGAAGGCAACCTCGCGGCCCGCTTCCTTCGACGAGGCGATAGCGCCTTTCATCGCCGCGCGCGGTTCCTCCGGATCCCACAGATAGCCCTCCAGATAAAGGATTTTCGCGGACGCGATGAGAGTGTGGTCGATGGCGGCGGGCGGCAGATATTGCGCGGCGCCAAGATAGGTGTTCATCGTGCGCTGGCCATCGGGCGTGACGAGGATGAGGCACCGCGCCGTCGGCGGCTCCTGCGTGCGCGCTACCGTGTCGAAGCGAATGCCGACCGACTGGATGTCATGCGTGAACGCCTTGCCGAGAAGGTCGTCGCGCACCTGCCCGATGAAAGCGCAGGTGCGACCGAGCGCGGCCATGCCGGCCAGCGTGTTGGCGGCCGACCCGCCCGAAATCTCGATGCCCGGCCCCATATTCGAATAGAGCAGTTCCGCCGTGTCGGTATCGACGAGCTGCATCCCGCCCTTGGGCAGGGCATGGGATGCGAGGAACGCGTCGTCAGAGCGGGCGATCACATCGACGATGGCGTTGCCGATGGCGACGATGTCCAGGCTGGGCTCGGTCAAGGCGGATCCTTTGGTCTTGAAAGGGATGAGGCGCTCCTATCGAGGCGCCTGCCCTTGCGCAAGCGCCTCCCCTTCCCCGCGCCAGCCGCCGCCGAGCGCCTTGAAGAGGGCGACGGCGGCCTGCGCCTTGGCGCGGCTCGCGGCGGTCGCGGCGCGCTGCGTGGCGAGACGGGCGCGGGCGGCGCGCAGGAGGGTGAGGCGGTCGTCCTCACCCCGCGTCGCGCGCTGGTCGGCAAGGGCGTAGGCGGAGGATTGGGCGGCGAACGCGGCTGCGGCTTCGGATTGCGCGGTGCGGGCGGCCAGGAACCGGTTGATCGCCGCCTCGCTGTCGGACAATGCCCCAAACACGGCCTTTTCGTAGCGGGCGGCGGCGGCCTCGCTCCGCGCGTCGGCGGCGCGGATATTGGCACGGATCGTGCCACCCGCGAAGATCGGCCAGGAGAGAGCGGGGCCGAACTGGTAGCGGGTGCTGCCGCTGTCGGGCAGGTCGCCGGCGGTGCGCGCCTGCTGGCCGATGCTGCCGAGCAGCGAGACGCGGGGGAAGAGGTCCGCCTTCGCCACGCCGATGTCGGCGGTGGCGGCGGCAAGCTCCCGCTCGGCACGGCGGATGTCGGGGCGACGCTCAAGCAGGTCGGAACGGATACCGACGAGAATCGTGTCGGGGCTGGCCGGGAGCGGCGCAGGCACGGCGAGCAGCGGCGGCGCAATCTCTTCCGGTGGCGCACCGACGAGCGCGGCGATGCGATAGGCGGCGGCGGATGCGGTGGCGCGCACGTCGGGAACGGCGGCGGCGCTCGTGCGGGCAGCACTCTCCGCTGTGTCGCGGTCGAGGCGTGACGCCTCCCCCGCGTCGAAGCGCAGGCGGGTCAGGCGGGAGAGGTCAGCGTCGGCGGCGGCGATGGCGGCGAGGGACGCGGCATCCGCCTGGGCGGCCCGCAGATCCATATAATTGCGCGCGATTTCGGCGGAGAGCATGACCATGGCGTCGCGGCGACCGGCTTCGGCGGCATCCGCGCGGGCGGTGGCGGTTTCGACCCGGCGGGTCTGGCGGCCCCACAGGTCGATCTCCCAGCTCGCGTCGAAGCCAAGGTCGAACAGCGACAGGTCGCGCGAGAAGCCGGGAAACGGAATCTGGCCGAGCGGGATCTGACCGTTGTTGGACAGGCGGTTCTCGGTGACGCTCCCCTTGGCGGTGAGGGCGGGAAGCGCCCCGCCGGCGGCCGCGTCGCGACTGGCGCGGGCTTCGCGAAGGCGGGCCTCGGCCTCGCGGACATCGGGCGCGGACGTCAGCGCGCGCTCGATCAGCGCGGTGAGTTGCGGATCATCGAACTGGCGCCACCAGATAGGATCGATCGCCCCGCTGTCGGCGGGTTCCGTCCAGCGGGCCGCCGTCGCTCCGGGCGCGGCGGGGCGCTGATAATCCGGGCCGACGGTGCAGCCGGCGAGGAGCGCAAGGGTGAGGAGCGGAAATCTACGCATAAGGATCACTCCATGCGGGCGCGAAAAAGCCAGGCGGAGACGCCCAGCGTGATGGCGGAAATAAGGACGAGCGGCCAGAGCTGGTGAAACACTGCGCTGGCGGGCATGGCCTTCAGGAACAGGCCCTGCACGATGACCAGAAAATAGCGGACCGGGTCGGCGGCGCTCAGCAGCTGCATCCAGCCGGGCATATTCTCCACCGGACTGGCGTAGCCGGACAGCATGATGAGCGGCGTGGTGACGAGGAAGGAACCGAGGAACGCCTGTTGCTGCGTCGCGCACAGCGCCGAGACGAACAGGCCGACCCCGACGAGCGACAAGGTGTAGAAGGACAGGGCGAGGTAGAAGAGAATCACCGATCCCGTGAACGGAACGCCGAACATGATCTGCGCGAGGACGAGGAACAAGGTCGCGTTGAACAGGCCGATGAGAAAGGGCGGGACGGTCTTGCCGATCACTATCTCATGGATACGCATCGGCGAGACCATCAGCTGATCGAACGTCCCCAGCTCTCTCTCCCGTGCGACGGTCTGCGAGGTGACGGCGACCGCGCCCACCATGGTGATGATCGCGATCAGCGACGGCAGGGTGAACCAGACGAAATCGAGCGATGGATTATACCAGTGGGTGACGGCGGTGGCCCCCATCGCCATCTTGCGTGGCATCAGGTCCGCGCCGACATCGCCCGCGATGCGGCCGACATAGCCAGACACAATCTGTGCCGCGTTGGACTTGCGCCCGTCGAGGACCATGCCGACCGTCGCGGGGCGGCGCTGGTCGAGCAGACGGTCGAAATCGGGGTCGAGAACGATGGCGCCGATGATGTCCTGATCGTCGATCGCCTGGCGCAGCGCGGCGGTCGACGGGAGGCGGGTCACCGACTTGAACACCGGGCTGCCGGCGACCCGCGAAATCAGTTCGGTCGCATGCGCGCCACCCGAACGGTCGAGCACGCCGATCGAAACGTTGGTGACGTCGAGCGTCGTCGAATAGCTGAAGATGAACAGCTGCATGAGCGCGGGCATGATGAGCGTCAGCCGCGCCTTCGGATCGCGCAGCGCCGCCCACATCTCCTTGACGATCATGGCGCGCAGGCGGCGCATCAATCGAGGCTCCGCTTCGTCACGCGGAATGCGAGATAGAAGAACAGGGCGCCGAAGCCGAGCATGGCGAGGATGTTGGGCAGGATCAGCCCCCACTGGTCGCCCGCGAGGAACACCGTCTGGAGCGGCGGGATCAGATAGCGCGCCGGCACCGCATAGGTGATGAGCCGGATGACGAGCGGCATCGAGGCGATCTCGTAGAGAAAGCCCGAGAGCAGGAAGGTCGGCAGGAAGGCGGACAGGAGCGCGATCTGGCTGGCGACGAACTGGTTCTTGGTCGCGGCCGAGATGAACAGGCCGAGGCCGAGCGCCGGCAGGAGGAAAGCGGCGGATATGGCGAGGAGCGCCAGCGGGCTGCCACGGAAGGGCACGTGAAAGGCGACGATCGCCAGCACGGTACAGACGATCATGGCGGCAAGGCCGAGCAGGAAATAGGGAAGCACCTTGCTGGTCACGAACTCGGCCATGCTGATCGGAGTCGCCATCATCGCTTCCATCGTGCCCCGTTCCCATTCGCGCGCGACGACGAGCGCGGTCAGCAGCGTGCCGATCATGGTCATGACGATGGCGATGGAGCCGGGGACCAGAAAGTTGCGGCTGCGCAGGCCCGGATTGAACCAGTAGCGGCTGGAGACGGTGACGAGCGGGGTACGGAAGGTTTCCGTTTCCGTCATCAGCCATTCCATGCGCACACCGTCCGCATATGCGCCCAGAAAACTCGCCGTATTGGGTTGGGAGCCATCGGTGATGACCTGGATGTCGGGCATGCGCCCCGCTTTCACCCCCTGTCCAAAACCCTGCGGGATGACGATGATGCCGCGCTCGCCGTCGCTGACGAGGGCTTCGCGGACCTCCGCCACGGTGCGGGCCGGCGTGACGTCGAAAAAGGCGGATCGGGCGAAGGCGGTGGCGAGGCCGAGGGACTGGGCGCTGCTGTCCTGATCGACCAGCGCGACCCGCACCCGCACGGCGTCGAGCGACACCGAATAGCCGAAGAGGAACAGCAGGAACGGTGGCAGGATGATGGCGATGACGAAGGTGGAGGGATCGCGGGCGACCTGGATGAACTCCTTCACCACCAGCGCGCGCAGGCGGCGGCGGTCGAAGCGCCTGCCGGGGCCGGGCTTCGTCATGCCGCCTCCTTCTCCGCCCGCTCCGCATCGGAACGCTCGATGAGTGCGATGAAGGCGTCCTCCATCGTCGGGTCTTCGATGTTCGCCATCTTGCCGGCCTCGGCCTTGAGCGCATCGGGTGTGCCGCTGGCGATCTGGCGGGCGCGGTAGATGAGCGTGACATCGTCGCAATATTCCGCCTCGTCCATGAAATGGGTGGTGACGAGGACGGTCACGCCCTTTTCGACGAGGCCGTTGATGTGCATCCAGAATTCGCGGCGCGTGACCGGATCGACGCCCGATGTCGGCTCGTCGAGGAAGAGCACGGGCGGTTCGTGCATCACCGCGCAGGCGAGCGCGAGGCGCTGCTTGAAGCCCAGCGGGAGCAGGCCGGCATTGTCCTTGAGATAGGGGCCAAGCTCGAAAACGGCGGTCATGCGGTCGATCGCGCTGGCCGCGTCGCTGCGGGACAGATCATAGGCGCCGGCGAAGAAATCGAGGTTCTGCCGCACCGAGAGATCGCCGTAGAGCGAGAATTTCTGCGCCATATAGCCGAGCGAGGCACGGGCGTGTGCGGCGGAATGGCGCAGATCGTTGCCCGCCACCGCGCCGCTGCCGTCGGTGGGCGTGAGCAGGCCGCACAGCATCTTGAAGGTGGTCGACTTGCCCGCGCCATTGGGGCCGAGCAGGCCGAAGATACGTCCCTGCGGGATCGCGAAATGCATGTCCTCGGCGGCGGTGAAATCGCCGAACCTCTTGGTGAGACCCTTCGCCTCGATCGCGAGCGTGCCGGATTTTTCGATGGTGCGATAGGATGTGGCGAGACGGCTGGTGCCCTTGGGACCACCGCCCAGCCGCTGGATGAAGCCGTCCTCGAAACGCGGCGTGGCGGGCTCGACCCGGGTGTCGGGACCGGCATTGAACGCGGCGGCGTCCGGCACCTCCGCGCCGTGCTGAACGAGCAAGCGAAGCGCGCGCCCCTGTATGGTCCCGTCGGCGATGTCGTCGCGGTCGAGGACTTCACTCAGGAAATGGCGGCGGCGTTCGGCAAAGCCCGAAACGCGAATGACCCGCCCCTCGACAGCGCCCGTCAGGTCGGCGGGCGCGCCCTCGAACAACAGTTTGCCCTCGTTGAGGAGATAGACATGGTCGCACTTTTCCGCCTCGTCGAGATAGGCGGTGGACCAGAGGACGCCGATGCCCTCCGCCTTCAGCGCATCCACCATCGACCAGAGTTCGCGGCGGGAGATCGGATCGACGCCGACGCCCGGCTCGTCGAGCAGCAGAAGCCGGGGCGTACGAACGAGGGCGCAGGCAAGGCCAAGCTTCTGCTTCATCCCGCCTGACAATTTCCCCGCCTGCCGACCCTGAAAGCGTTTGAGATCGGTGAAATCGAGGAGACGGCCGAACGTCGCCTCCTTCTCCTCCTTTGGCAGGCCGCGCACCTCCGCATAGAGGGAGAGATTTTCGCGGACGGTCAGATCCTCATACAGACCGAACCGCTGGGGCATGTAGCCCATCTCCTGCAATGCGTCGGCAGGGGCACCGCCGAGGATGCGGACCTCGCCCTCGTCCGCCTTCATCAGGCCGGCGAGAATGCGGATGAGCGTCGTCTTTCCCGCGCCGTCCGGGCCGACGAGGCCGGTGATGCGGCCCGGCTGAACAGCAATGCCGACGCCGCCGAGCGCGACCGTCTCGCCAAAGCGTTTGACGATGCCGTCCGCGAGCGCGACGGATTGCTCGCCCATCGCTCAGCGCTTCGCCGGGCGAGCGCCGGGAACCGTCACGGTCACCGGCTGCCCCTGCCGCAGCGCGCGGTCGGGATCGGTCACGATGATCCGCATCCGGTAGACGAGGTCGGTGCGCAGATCCTCCGTCTCCACGGTCTTCGGCGTGAATTCCGCGCGGGGCGAGATCGCGCCGATCGTGCCGCGATACTGTTTCGGATTGCCGTCGGTGGTGACGGTGACCGCCATGCCGGGCGAAATGCGGCCGACCTGCGGCTCCGCGATATAGGCCCGCACGCGCAATGGCCGGTCGATGGCGACGCTGAGCACCGTCTCTCCCGCCGCCACGATGGCGCCGGGTTCGCGGGCGCGCGTGACGACGGTCCCCTCGACCGCCGCGAGCAGGCGCGCGTCGCCGAGATCGGTGCCGACGCTCCGCCGGGTCGCCTCGGCGGCGGCGAGGCTGGCGCGGGCGGCGGCAACATCCTCCTTGCGCGCCCCGGCGCGGGAGAGGGAGGCGGCCTGCCGGGCTTCGGTGAGTTGCGCCTGCGCACGGTCGCGGGCCGTCACCGTATCGGCCCACACATCGCGGCTGATCGCACCGGGCGCGACGAGCGGCTGGCGGCGGGCATAGTCGGCCTGGGCGTTGGCGTAGAGCGCCTGCGCCGCGACGACACGGGCTTGCGCCTGCGCCACGTCCTGCGCGCGATTGCCGTTGCTCAGCTTGGCCAGTTCCGCGCGGGCACGGGCGACCTGCGCGTCCGCCTCGTTAATCCGCGAATCGAGGCTGGCGGTGTCGAGCGTGGCGAGAAGCTGCCCCCGGATGACGGGCTGGCCTTCCTCCACATGGATGGTTGCTATGCGGCCCGGTACACGGAAGGCCATATCGACCTCCCGCACATCGACGTTGCCGTAGAGGACGAGGGGCGCCTCCTCCTTCCCGCCGAACAGGCCAAAGCCCCTGGTGAACAGGGCCACGGCGACAATGCAGACGGCAGCGATGATGAGGATGAGTCGGCGGTTCATTCGGGCTTCTCCGAAAGGACGCAAAGGCTGGTGGCGCGCAGGCGGGCGAGAAGGGCGGACTGCATCCCCGCGTCGAGGCTCTCCACCTCCAGCACGCGGCAGACGGCGGCGTGGCCGACGCACAGGATGAGCGCCTGACCATAGAGCAGGATGCCGGTCATTCGGGCGGCCTGCGCGTCGAGGTCGGGGCGGGCGACGGCGATCAGCGCGACAAGCCTCTCGACCACCGCGCGCATCGCGCCATCGTAGAGCCGCTCGAAGGCTGCGGTCGGCGCTTGCTGCTCCCGCACGATGAAAGTCGACCACGCGGCCGATTCCGGCGCGAGCATCATGCGACCGAACGATTCCACCATGGCGAGCGCCGCTTCGATCGCCTGATCGCGGGTCAGCTTGGCGCCAGACTTCGCCGCGACGAGCGCGGAAGCCTGACGCTCCGCGATCCGCGCCGCGATATGGTCCGCGACGGCCAGATACAGCCCCTCTTTTCCACCAAAATGGTAGGTGATGGAGGACATGGCCGTGCCCGAATCCGCCGCAATTTTCCGGGTACTCGCGCCCTCGAACCCCTTGGCGCCAAAATGCTCGGTGGCGATTTCCAGGAGGCGATCATAGGTCATGCCCTGTATTGTTCGTTCGAACGAACTAAGTCAATATGCTTTCAATCGTGAGAGGGCCGCGTTTCCCCGCCCACCTCTTGCATGGCTCCGGTGGCGCGCTATGCGGGCGGTATGACGATGGAGAGACATGCCATGACGCGCGCCCAGATGTCGGCCCCTGCGCTTCTGCTACTGTCCGGGCTGATCCTGAGCGGCTGCGGCGAGACGACCACGGCGGTGCGGCCGCAAACGGGGTTTACGCCTGCGACGCGACCCGCGACTACCGGGCTTGTCGGCATCGACGCGCGCGCGCTCCAGCGGCAGTTCGGCAAGCCGCGCCTCGACATTCGCGACCCCACCGCCCGGAAACTGCAATTTTCCAACGATCGCTGCGTGCTGGACGCCTACCTCTACCCGCCAGCCGACAATCGTGAACCGCTGGTCAGCTATGTGGAGGCCCGTACGCCGACGGGGGCGGCGGTGGATGCCAATGCCTGCGCGAAGACTTTGCGCGAGGGGAAGTAGGTCAGGTTAACCGCGCCAGCGCCCACGCCGCCGCCTCCGCCACGACTTGGTCCCCGTCCCCCGTCAGCGCTTCGAGCGCGGGGATCATCTTCGCATCCCCGCTGTTCCCCGCCGCGATCGCGGCGTTCCGCACCATCCGATTTCGCCCGATGCGCTTGACCGGCGAGCCGGCGAACATTTCCCGGAAGCCTGCGTCATCCAGCGCAAGCAGGTCGGCGATGCGCGGCGCGACCAGTTCAGCGCGGGGCAGGAAAGCGCGATGGGCATGGGCCTGCTCCGCGAACTTGTTCCACGGGCACACCGCGAGGCAATCGTCGCAGCCGTAGATGCGATTGCCGATACCGGGGCGCAGTTCCTCCGGGATCGGTCCCTTATGCTCGATCGTCAGGTAGGAAATGCAGCGGCGCGCGTCGAGGCGATAGGGCGCGGGAAAGGCATCGGTGGGACAGGCGCGCTGGCAGGCATCGCACGACCCGCACGAGTCGCGGCCCGGCGGATCGTGGGGCAAATCGAGGGTCGTGTAGATGGAGCCGAGAAACAGCCAGCTGCCCTCCTGCCGGCTGACCATGTTGGTGTGCTTGCCCTGCCAGCCGAGGCCAGCTGCCGCCGCCAGCGGCTTTTCCATGACGGGCGCGGTATCGACGAAGACTTTCAGCGGGGCCGGGGAGGTTTCCACCATCCAGCGGGCGAGCGCCTTGAGCGCCCTTTTGACGATGTCATGATAATCCTGCCCCTGCGCGTAGACGGAGATGCGCCCCCGGTCCCGCACGTCGGTGAGCGCCAGCGGATTATGGCCCGGCGTATAGGCCATGCCGAGCATGATGACGCTGCGCACGTCGGGCCACAGACCGCGCGGCGAGGCGCGTTCATCCGCACGCGCCTCCATCCAGCCCATCTCGCCATGGCTACCCTGGCCGAGCCACGCGTGGAGCCGCCCACCCGCGTCCGGGATCGCATCCGCGCCCGTTACCCGGCAGTCGGCGAACCCGAGGCAGGCGGCTTCGGCTTTCAGCAGGGCGGTGAAGGCGGCGGGGTCGATCACCGGGACCGTCTAGGTTTTAATGCCGCCCCTGTCACCCGGACGATCCACCCCACCACTGGCATCCCGCGCTGTCCTCGCCTATCTTTGCGCCATCATCGCTGGGAGAGACTCGCATGTCGATCAGTCGTCGCGACCTGTTGCAGGGTTCGCTGTTCGTGAGCGCCATCGCGCTGCTGGGCGGGTGGGGGCTGACGGGAGAAGCGAGCGCGGCCGATCCCTTCAAGCTCAGCGACGCCGAGTGGAAAAAGCGGCTCAGCCCCGAGGCCTATAATGTGCTGCGCAAGAGCGCGACCGAATATCCCAACAGCTCGCCTCTGCTGAAGGAGCATCGCGCCGGCACCTTCCAGTGCGCGGGCTGCGCGCTGCCACTCTTCTCGTCGAAGACCAAGTTCGAGAGCGGCACCGGCTGGCCGAGTTTCTGGGAACCGCTCAAGGGCGCGGTGCGTACCAAGTCGGACACGGAACTGGGCTATACGCGAACGGAAGTGCATTGCGCGCGTTGCAGCGGTCATCTCGGCCATGTGTTCGACGATGGACCGAAGCCGACCGGCCTGCGCTACTGCATGAACGGGGTGGCGCTGAAGTTCGTGCCAGCCTGAGCATTCAGCGCCGAATGCGCCAGACGCGGATCGTTTCGCCGGGGCGCATCGGGACGCGCGCCAGCCAGACGGGCGGGCGATCTTTGAGGAGGACGGCGGTCAGCGAGGCGGGATAGAGCTTGGCATATTTCTTCACCTCCGGCTCCTTGTCGCATATCACCACATAATCAGAGCCCGTCACCGCAATGATGCGGCGAGCTTCGTCTGGGGGCGCGATGAACGCGCTGATGACGGCCTTCATCCCCCAGCGCGCGCGATGATGGCCGGACGCGATGATGCTGTGGTGCGTGAAGAGCAGCAGATGCGCGCCAATATCGAGTGGAGTAAACAATCGCGAAGGCGGCAACGCGTCAAGTCCCCGCAAGCTGTCATGGGTCGTACAGATAGAGCGCGGATCGACGCCGTTGGTGGCGGAGGCATTGATCCGGTTTTCCGGGATGAACGCCATCACCATCGCTTCGGCGCCAATGGGCGTGAGCGCAAAGCAGGCGAAGCCGGCGGCTATCCGACCAACCGGGGTTGAGAGCCGTCGCGTTTTGGAAAAGGCGTGAATGAACAGCCAGGCACTCGCGGGAAGGGCAAGCACATGCGCCAATCCCATCGAGCGCAATATGAGAAGCGAGAGAATGAACGTGATCGTCTGGACGATGAGGAGCGCGATCCACCCGTCGCGACGCTTGGGCTCATCGAGCCAGATCGCCAGCATGGTGGCGATCAGACCGAGAATCGCTGGCAAGGGCAGGATGTAAATGAGATCGGATGGCTGAACCCAAAGCGGCATCCCCTCCATCACGTTGAGATACCACAGGCGCGCCACCAACGGGTCGAGCGCCGCGAAGGGGCCAGCCGCACAAACGGGCGTCGCGAGGCGGAAGGTCAGCGCGGCCCCGGCCCCGGCAAGCGCAAGAAGGGCAAGCCGAGCCGCAACCGGCGACTGCGGCAGAAAGCGTCGACCGGTCGCGAAGATCAACAGCGCGACGCCCAAGGGTCCCAAAATGGCCGGTGACAAGGCGTCGCACCAGGGTACCGTAGCGGCGGACCAACCGAGCATCGCCAGTAGCAGGAGAGTTCCCGCAATCAGCATGACACCCAGGTACGCAGTCAGTTGCGGGCCGCGCGCAGCATCGCGGAGGTACAACATGCCGAACACCCCGCCAATCGCAACGACGAGCGGCAAGCCCTCCAGTGCGATCGCAAGAGCCAGCGCCGCCGTCAGCCCGGCCAGAGCGGTATATCGCACGGTCCCCTGCACCGCGCGCAACAGCAGGAGCACGGTCAGCGTGCCCAGCACGATCTGCCAGCCATGATGGTCGATGCGCAACGGCTTGAACTGGATTATGATCCCCAGCGAAGCCATGAGCATGCCCACAGCCACGACCCCGATGAGCCGCCGGCCAGTCGCCGCGATCGTCAGCATATGGACGAGGATGCCAAGCAGGAGGAAGAGCAGCAGCGGCACGGTGACCAGCGCGAACCGTTCCGCCTGCGCCATCGGCGCGACCAGCGCACCGAGCCGTATGAGCGCGGCAATCGGTATATCGACCAGGCGGCTCCAGTGCATTGGCGCGCCGCTGGGCGGCTGGCTGCGATATTGGGTAACGTCGAACCAGCTTTGCCCGCCCAGCCAGTCGCGCACCTCCACCAGACGAAGCGCATCGTCCGGATCGTTGAAGGTCATCAATGCGATGGATTTATAGTCAGCCCAGATGAGCAGTCCCGCACAGGCCAGCCAGAGGGCAAGTATCGCCATCCGGGCCGTTCGCGCGCTAATGTCCGGCCAAGTATCCGTGCTGATGGCAGTGCCGGCCCTCTCAGGGGCGTGCATGCTCACGACCGGAAGATCGCCACGCGCCGCGCCAGATAGGTGGCCTGGAAACTGATCGCGACCGCCGCCACCTTGGCGAGGCGGGGGTCAAGGCCGAGCCGGTCGGCGGTTCCCACGACCAGGGTCGTGATGCACAGGCCGATCAGCGCGGTACCGACGAACAATCCCTTCTTGCGCGCCCGGTCAACGCCGCTGGCGTCCATGCCGTCGTCGAACACGAACCGCGTCGAAAACAGCCAGTGCGCCACGATGCCGGCTGAATAGGCGAGCGCAGACGCCGCCATGGCGGGCAGGCCGAGGTGGAGGAGTAGCAAGAATGCAGCCATGTCCATCCCCAGCGACGCGGCGCTGGCGACAAGATAGCGTCCATAGGTCAGGGACGCGATATGGCGAACCGCACGGCCGAGCATGGAGATCAGGCGGCCCTGTTGGCGCGATCGGGTTGGATGCGACCCGGCACGAGCCGTTCGGACGCCAGCGCCGCACGCTCGCCCTCGTCGCCGCTCTCGTGATATTCCGCGTCCTCGTTCACGCCCCAGATGTCGTAGATGCGCGCGCCCGCCTCGATATTGCGGACTGTGAGCATGGCGGTCATCATCGCATGGTCCTGGTTATTGTAGCGGTGCATGCCGTTGCGACCGACGAGGTGGAGCGTCGGATATTTCGCTTCCAGTTCCTCGCGCATGATCCTGACATTCTCGGCATAGCGGTCGTCATAGACGGGATAGGCCTTTTCCTGCCGCACCACGGCGCCGCCGACGACGTCCCCGGCGTTGCACAGGCCCATGATCGTCATTTCCCGCTTGGCGAGTTCGATCAGATCGGCGTCGGTAGAGGACCACAGGCCGTCTCCCTCGAAACAGAAATATTCGAGGCCGACGCAGGCGATGCTTTCGTCCGGCACCATCTCGGGGGACCAGCTGCGGAAATTCTGGATGCGGCCGACCTTCACCTTCGGATCGTGGATGTAGATCCAGTTGTCAGGAAACAGGTCGGCCGATTTGATCATCAGCGCGACGGTCAGGAAATCGCGATATTTGAGGTCGAGCGCCTCGCCCAGCGTGGACGGCAACGGGTGGATGCGGCCCGCCAGTTCGCGCATCGGCGCGGAGCTGATGACATGGGCGGCGTTGATGGTGATCTCCGCCCCGTCCTTGCCCGCTGCGATGACGCGCCAGCGGCCGGTCACCTGATCCTGCGCCAGTTGCTTCAGGCTGTGGCCCATGATGACCTGGTTGCCGCCCGCCACGACCTTGTCGCGCGCGGCGTCCCACATCATGCCCGGCCCGAGGCGGGGATAGCGAAAGGTCTCCAGCAGCGTCTTGGTCGCCATGCCATCATTGGGGCGCTTGTTGAGGCCGAGGCTGCGCTTCAGGCCGTCGAGCACTGCGGCGCCCAGGCTCAGGCCCTTGATGCGCTGCGCCGCCCAGTCGGCGGACATCTCGTCGCAGGGCATGCCCCAGACTTTTTCGGTGTAGGTCTTGAAGAAGATCGAGAACAGCTTGTTGCCGAATTGGTTGACCGTCCAGTCCTGGAAGCTCTTGACGTCCTTCTTCGGGAAAAGCTGCGCCTTGGCGAAGCTCGCCATGCACAGGGTCGAACGGAATACGCCCAGATTCCACAGCGCCTCGAACGCCCGGAGCGGATAGCTGTAGAATTTGCCCTCATAATAGATGCGGCTCATGCGCGGACGCTGGATGAAATCGTCAGGCAGAATCTCGTTCCAGAGATCGACCACTTCCTTGGCCTTGGAGAAGAAGCGGTGGCCACCGATGTCGAAGCGAAATCCCTCATGCTCCACCGTGCGGCTGATGCCCCCGACATACTGGTCGTCCTTCTCGATGACCGTGACGCTATAGCCCTTTTTCGTCAGCTGGTAGGCAGCGGTCAGGCCCGCGGGGCCGGCGCCGATGATGGCGACATCGGTGCTGTGGTCGATGGCATGCATGTGTCCGGTCCCCTCGGAACGAAATCCTTCAGGGAGGGAGGTGACCGAAACCTTCTAAGATGTGGTTAAGGAAAAGTAGAGCGAGGCGTCCCCAATTTGCCATCGCCCCTAGGCAACTGCCCAAAATTGCAACAAGAGCGTCGCCGCAGCAATATAGGATCGCGTGCGGGCAATGATCGAGAAATCATCGCCCGTGATGCGGCCAAGGGGACAAGGCATGGTGAAGCGATATTATCGGGGGCTCCTCCCCATGGCGATTGCGCTGGCTTTTCCGGTCGCCGCGCACGCGCGGGAAGATCGCCAGTTGTGGCTGACCGGCGCGGCCACGGTCGATCTGGGCAAAAAGTGGCGGTTATCCGAAGAAGCGGTGGTTCGGTTCAGCGACAATCGCAACGGTCTGTACGAGATCGAGAACAATCTGCTGCTCGGCTATCGCCTGACCAATATGGTCGCGATCTGGGCAGGCTATACCCATGATCCGCTCTACGCTGGCGGCCGTTTCACGGTTATGGAGCATCGCGCCCGCGAGCAGGTGACCGTCGATAATTTCGTGAAGCTGGGGCCGGGGAAACTCAGTGCCCGCCTCCGCCTCGAACAGCGCTGGCGCGAAGGCGTCACCGGCACGGCGTGGCGTTTTCGCCCGTTCATCCGCTACGCCGTTCCGCTCGGGAAGGGCGGAACCAGCCTTCAGCTCAGCCATGAAAGCTTCATCGACCTGAACGCGACCGGCTATCAGCAAGTCCATGGCGAGGAACGGATGCGCAATCTGGTCGCGGTGCGGACGCCGCTCAGCAAGAAGGTCAATCTGGAGGTCGGTTACCTCAACCAATATGGCTTCGTGCCGGGCGGCCAGGATAATGACGACCATGTGGCGTCGTTGTCGCTGAACTTCACCTTCTGACGCCGGGAGGGCGCCCTTCCCGATCAATGCCGGAAGTGGCGCATCCCCGTAAACACCATCGCCAGCCCCGCTTCATCCGCCGCCGCGATCACATCGTCATCGCGGATTGATCCGCCCGGCTGGATCACCGCCGTCGCGCCTGCCTCCGCCGCCGCGAGCAGGCCGTCGGCGAAGGGGAAGAAGGCGTCGGAGGCGACCGCGCTGCCAACCGTGCGGGGCTCGGCCCATTTATAGGTTTCGGCGGCTTCCTTTGCCTTGGCGGCGGCGATGCGGCTCGAGTCGCGACGGTTCATCTGGCCCGCGCCGATGCCCGCCGTCACGCCGTCCTTCGCGTAGACGATGGCGTTGGATTTCACATGCTTGGCGACGGTCCAGGCGAACAGCGCGTCGTTCAGTTCCTGCTCGGTCGGCGCGCGTTTGGTGACGACTTTCAGGCTGTCGCGCGTGACATGACCATTGTCGCGGTCCTGCACGAGGATGCCGCCCGCGATGATCGCGACGGTCTGGCCGCTCCGTGCCGGGTCGGGCAGGTCGCCGGTCAGGAGCAGGCGCAGGTTCTTCTTCTTCGCGAAGACCGCCTTGGCCGCGTCATCGGCATCGGGCGCGGCGACGACTTCGGTGAAGATCGTGGCTATCGCCTCCGCCGTGGCGCCATCCAGGGGACGATTGCAGGCGATGATGCCGCCGAAGGCCGAGACGCTGTCACATTCCAGTGCATTCCTGAACGCCTCGGCCAGCGTCGCGCCGGTAGCCACGCCGCAGGGGTTGGCGTGTTTGACGATGACCACGGTGGGCGGCCCGTCGCGAAACTCGGCAACCAGTTCCAGTGCCGCGTTGGCGTCGTTGAGGTTGTTGTAGCTGAGTTCCTTGCCCTGCACCTGCCGCGCCTGACCGATCCCGGTCGCGTGCGGGCCGGAGGGCACATAAAGTGCCGCATCCTGGTGCGGATTCTCGCCATAGCGCAGCGTCGTGACGAGTTTGCGCGTCATATGCTGGGTGGCGGGGAATTTCTGCGCCTGATCGACCGTCGCGAACCAGTTGGCGATCATCCCGTCATAGGTGGCGGTGGCGGCGTAGGCCTTTGCGGCACACAGGCGGCGGAACGGCAGCGTGGTCGTGCCGCCGTTCGCGTCCATCTCCTCGACCACGCGCGCATAATCGGCGGGATCGGTCAGGATGACCACGCTGTCGTGGTTCTTCGCCGCCGAACGGACCATCGACGGCCCGCCAATGTCGATATTCTCGATGATCTCGTCCCGGTCCGCACCGCGCGCAACGGTCGCCGCAAAGGGATAGAGGTTGACCGCCACGAGGTCGATCGCGCCGATGGCATGCTCGGTCATCGCCGCCACATGCTCGTCATTGTCGCGCACCGCGAGCAGGCCACCATGCACGACGGGATGCAGCGTCTTGACGCGGCCGTCCATCATCTCGGGGAAGCCGGTCAGTTCGGAAATATCCTTCACGGTCAGACCGGCGTCGCGCAGCGCCTTGGCGGTGCCGCCGGTGGAAACCAGCTCCACGCCGCGATCGCTCAGGCCCCGCGCCAGATCGACGATACCAGATTTGTCGGACACCGAAAGCAGTGCCCGCCGAATGACCACATCCGCCATGCTATTCCCTTGTTGCTTTTAACCCGAGCGTTTGAAGAGCCAGCCGATGCTCGCGCCCGCCCCCGTCGCCGTGCCGGTCACCACCAACTGCTGGCTGGCGTGGGGACGCCCCTCGCCATCGACCCAGCAGCTTTCCTCCACATCCAGCGTGCCTTCGCTGACCCGGAACTGCCACAGCGCGCTGTCGCCCAGCAGGCGCAGCACCGCGCCCTGCTTGTCCGCCGTCAGCGTCGGCTCGACGTCGAGGCCAAGGTGGAAGCGGATCGCATAGTCGCAGGCTTGCCGTTTGCGTCGGCGCGCGGCGGGCAGGACCATGTCCTCGCCGCGTAACTCGCGACCGTCCTGGCTGAGCAGCAGCAGGCGGCGATGGGTGAAACCCAGGCGACGGGCATAGCCGTCATGCGCGACCTCCAGCCGGCTGCCCTGCGGCACCTCCTGCCGGTCGAGTTCGACTTCGGCCACGCCCTTGCCGAGCGCCCCGTCGGGCATGATCGCGGTGGAATTGGCGTCGGCGAGGATCAGCGTGCTGTGCGCCGCGCTGGTCCTCAGGCCGCGTGCCAGCGATTCGGGCATCATTGCTCCGGACAGCCCCGCACCGCCACAGTTGACGACAATGCGGTTCTTCCCGTCCGACAATTCCAGAGCGCAGGTCGACGCGCAGCCGCTGCCGGAAAGCCGTGCGACGGGCGGCGGGGCGGCGTCGATGATGAGCGTCGTCTGGCCGGCGACCAGCCGCTGATAGCCCCAGTCGCGGGCCTGCCGGAGCGGCCGGGTGCGCACGCGCGACATGGTGACGACGCTGCGCAGATATTCGGGATCGACGGGCGCGCTGCCCTGCCAGCTGCCAATTGATCCGTCGCCCATGACAAGGCCGAGCAACGCCGCGACCATGCGTTCGAGCGACTGGGCGATGAAGCCCGGCATGTCCTCGCTGCGCGAATCATAGGTGGAACGGACCATGCCGAGCAGCATGATCGCATCGAGCTGTTCCAGCGGGGAGCGCGAGATGATGCCGCCATCAGCGTAGATCCCGCTTTCGAGCGCACGCTTGAGGCCCGCCTCGCCGAAGATGCGGCGCGGCTCGCCACCGGGCAGCAGCACCGCCGCCGCGACGATACCCGCCCACGCGGTGATGCGCGCGAGACCGGCGGGCGCCTTGTCCGCGCTGCGATCCAGATGGCGCGCGCTGCGGGCGATATGGTTGAGGACGAGGCTGCGGTAGACGAGATCGCCGCTCGACAGGATGAACGGCGCATAGCTCGCCCAGTAGAGGATGCGCCATGCGACATTGTCGGCGCGCCATGCCGGCTCGCTGGGCGTCTCGGCATGGGCGGCGAGCCAGCCGCGCAATATGGCCTCCGCAAGCGGCGCAAGCTGGTCGCGCGACCCGGCGGCGGCGAGGTCGCGCAGCCACTTGAAGCCGTGGATATAATCCTGGAACGCGCGCGGCTGGTCGATGGCGGCAAAGTCCATCTCCTCGAACGGCTGCTTGAGGCCGCGAAAGAGAAAATGGCCGGAGCGCAGCGCCCTGCCCGCGCGGAGGTCGCCCGGAATCTCGTCGTCGGGCACCGCGAGCAGTTTCAGCGGATATTTGCCCTTCAGCCGCATCGCGTGGAGTGGCGTGCTCCAGGTCATGCGGTAGAAATGATTGGCCAGCCGTTCGGCCAGCGACAGGCCGCGATCGTCGGACAGGCGAATGAGCCGCTTGCCCAGTTCGATGCCATCATCGCCCGGATCATCCACGGCGAGGGGTTTCTGACGACGGACGGGCTTGTTCATCCCTCGCGCAGCCTCCTGATATTGTCGGCATAAGCGGCAGGACCACCCTTGAAACTCGCGGTTCCGGCGACGAGAACGGTCGCGCCGGCGGCAATGGCGCGGGGCGCGGTGACGAGGTCGATGCCGCCATCCACCTGCAACGCGATGTCCTTGCCGGTCTTGTCGATCATCTTGCGGATCGCCTCGATCTTGCGGAGCTGGCTGTCGATGAAGCTCTGCCCGCCGAAGCCGGGATTGACACTCATGACAAGGACCAGGTCAAGCTCCTCGATCAGATAATCCAGCATCTTGGCCGGGGTTCCGGGGTTGAGCACGACGCCCGCCTGCTTGCCCAGCTGCCGGATGCGCTGGACGGTGCGATGGACGTGCGGCCCCGCCTCCGGATGGACGGTCAATATGTCGGCGCCGGCTTCCGCGAAGGCGTCCAGATACAAATCCACCGGCGAGATCATCAGATGCACGTCGAACGGTTTCGCGCTGTGCGGACGCAGTGCCTTCACGACGGCCGGGCCGATGGTGATGTTGGGCACGAAATGGCCGTCCATCACATCGACATGGATCCAGTCGGCGCCCGCTTCGTCGATCGCGCGCACCTCCTCACCCAGGCGGGCGAAATCGGCGGAAAGGATGGATGGGGCGATACGGATGGCGGGCATAGTTACCCGAGCCAATAGACCCGCCCCATCACCCACGCAACCGCGACAAGGATAAAATAGTGGATGAATCGTGCAATCGAAACAATCGAGCGGTGGTCGGTTTCACCGGTCGTTTCGACGGAGGCACCGGAGCCGCCTGAACGAAGGGACCGTCACACGACCGCCAGCCGCACCCCCGGCCCGCAGGCCGCCAGCACGCCGACCGGGCCGCCCGTCTCGACGCGCGGGTCCAGCGCGCGCACGTCCAGCCCCGCGAGCGCCAGCCCGCTCTGGCAGGCGATGATGCCCACGCCGAGATCCAGCGCATCGCCGACCAGCGTGGCGAGACCCGGCAAGCCCTGAGCGACATGCGCCGCGTCGTTGGGCGCGGCGAGCGGCGGTTTCAGCAGCGCGACGGCGTCCAGTTGCAGGAAGACGCCCGCGACCCCGCCCAGCGCGGCCTCGGCGCAGGCCAGCGTCAACGCGCCGCGCAGGCGCTCCGCATCCGGCGCCATGACGATGAGAAGAAGCGGTTGCCGCGCCTGCGTCACACCGTCACATCCGCCGCCGCGCAGACCGGGCAGGCCGGATCGGGGGCGACCTTCACGCTGCGGAAGCGCCGCGTCATCAGGTCGGCGATCAGCATCTGGCCCTCCGCCGGCTCGCCGAAGGGCACCAGCGCGCGGATCACCTCCAGCGCCGCCAGACTTCCGATCATGCCGGTCACCGCGCCGACGATGCCCTGGTCGGCGCAATTCACGTCCGGCCGCGCCGGGTCCGCGCCGACGAGGCAGCGATAGCAGGGCTGGCCCGGCTCCGCGCCGCGCCACACGCCCACCTGCCCGTCGAACGCGCCGACCGCCGCGCTCACCAGCGGCGTACGCAAGGCGGTGGCGGCGTCCGATACGGCCAGCCGCGTCTCGAAATTATCGCAGCCGTCCAGGATCACGTCGACGTCGCGCAGCAGCACGGCGGCATTGTCCGCATCCACATGCTGGTTGATCGCGACCAGATGGACGTCGGGATTGAGGTGGCGCACCGCCTCCTGCACCACTTCCGCCTTGGGCCGGCCGACATCGGCGGTGGTGAACAGGATCTGGCGCTGGAGATTGGACAGCGACACCATGTCGGGGTCGATCACCCGGATCGTCCCCACCCCGGCAGCGGCGAGGAAGGCGATGGCGGGGCAACCGATGCCGCCCGCGCCGACCACCGCGACATGGGCGGAGAGCAGGCGCGCCTGCCCCGCCCCGCCGATCTCCTTGAGCACGATATGGCGCGCATAGCGTTCGAGTTGCTGGTCGGTGAGACTCATGCCATCCGTACTCCCCCAGTGGCGATCCCGGTCGAGCCGAACCCTCCGTCACCGCGCACCGTCTCGTCAAGCGCCTCGACTTCGACGAACAGGGCGGACTGCACCGGCGCCACCACCAGTTGAGCGATGCGATCGCCGCGCCGGATCGCGAAATCGGCTGACCCCAAGTTTATCATGATGATCTTGAGTTCACCACGATAGTCGCTGTCGATGGTGCCGGGCGTATTGGGGAGGGTGACGCCATGGTTCAGCGCAAGACCGGAACGGGGCCGCGCCTGAATCTCATAGCCATGCGGAATGGCGACCGCGAAACCCGTCGCCACCGCATGACGGCCGCCGGGCGCCAGCACCACATCCTCCGCCGCGACGACATCCAGCCCCGCCGCGCCGCTGGTCGCATAGGCGGGCAGCGGCAGGCCGTCGCCATGCGGCAGGCGCTTGATGCCGACTTCAACCGGCGGACTGGCCAGAGGGTTAGAGGGCATCGGCGATCCTTTCGATAAGATGACGCGCGACCGCGCCCTTGGGCATGTTGGGCCAGCTTTCGACCCCGGCGGCGGTGACGATGTGCACGGCATTGTCCGCGCCGCCCATCACGCCCGCGCCTGCCCCGCCCTCGCCCGTCGACACGTCATTGGCGACGATCCAGTCGGCGCCCTTGCGCGCGCGCTTCGCGACGGCATGATCCACCACATCGTTCGTTTCCGCCGCGAAGCCGACGAGCAGGCGCGGCCGCTGGGGATGCTGGCCCAGCGTCGCCAATATGTCGGGATTTTCGAGCAGGGCGAGCGTGGGCGCCGCGCCGCTGCCGTCCTTCTTGATCTTGCGCTCCGCCGCGTCGGCCGCGCGCCAGTCGGCGACCGCCGCGACCATGATGGCGACATCGGCGGGGAGCGCCGCCTCGACCGCCGCCAGCATCTCCCGCGCGGTTTCGACATCGACGCGGGTCACGCCGCGCGGGGTGGGCAGCGCGACAGGACCGGCGACGAGCGTCACCCGCGCGCCGGCCTCGGCGGCGGCCCTGGCGATGGCGAAGCCCTGCAAACCGGACGAACGGTTGCCGATGAAACGCACCGGGTCGATCGGTTCATGCGTCGGCCCCGCCGTGACCAGCACATGCCGGC